>Ga0210115_1000186_pt1 | contig 17150 bp, 19 predicted proteins | sample MayberryNW_TuleB_2_FD_185526 | JGI IMG/M metagenome (GOLD analysis project Ga0210115, IMG submission 185526) | Wetland microbial communities from San Francisco Bay, California, USA, that impact long-term carbon sequestration - MayberryNW_TuleB_D2... | ecosystem: Environmental > Aquatic > Marine... | reverse complement strand
TCTCCCTCCTGCACGAGCCGAGCGGCACGCTGGTCACCGGGGACTCGATCTGGAACATGCGCGCCCGGATGACCTGGTCGGTGCCGATGTTCTGCACCGACCACCGCCTGGCCAAGGAGACGGCGCACGTGCTCGGCGAGCTCGACTACGAGATCGCCGCGTTCACCCACGGCCCGGAGATCCGCGACGGCGCCCGGGAGGCGGTGCGCGGCTTCCTGCGCCGCAAGGCCGGGACGTCGGTGTGAGGCGATGGTGACCAGGGCCCGCGTCGCCAAGCGCATCGCCATGGCCGCCGCCTACGGGGGCGGAGGGCTGGGCGTGCTGTCGGCGGGCGCCTTCGGCCTGATCCGCGCGGAGGCAGCGCTGGCCCGCCGGGCGATCGGGGAACCGACCGGCGAGCCGCCGTCGGCCGCCGGGGTCTACGGGGCGCACCACCAGGCAGCGCCGCTGACCCTGGCGCTGCTGGGTGACTCCAGCGCGGCCGGGCTGGGCGTGGACCACCCCCACCAGGCTCCGGGCGCGATGCTGGCCGCCGGCCTGGCCGAGTGCGCGGACCGGCCGGTCCACCTGGTCTGCCCGGCGGTGGTCGGCGCCAAGAGCAGTGACCTGGCCCTGCAGGTCGACGCCGTCGAGGCGGACTCGCCGGACATCGCGGTGGTCATGATCGGCGCCAACGACGTGACCCACCGGGTCAAGCCCCCGACCGCGGTCCGCCACCTCGACCACGCCGTCCGGCGGCTGCGCGAGATCGGCGCCGAGGTGGTGGTCGGCACCTGCCCCGACCTGGGGACCGTCGAGCCGGTGGCCCAGCCGCTGCGCTGGATCGCCCGGCGGTCCAGCCGCCAGCTGGCCGCGGCCCAGACGATCGTGGTCGTCGAGGCGGGCGGGCGCACCGTGTCGCTGGGCGACATCCTGGGGCCGGAGTTCGCGTCCTCTCCCAAGGAGATGTTCGGGCCGGACCGCTTCCATCCGTCCCCCGCGGGCTACGCCAGCGCGGCGGCCGCCCTGCTGCCGTCGGTCTGCGCGGCGCTGGACGTCTGGTTCGGCGAGGAGGCCGAGCCGGTGCCGGACCTGACCCGCGGCGAGGGCGTCCGCCCGATCGCGCTGGCCGCCGTCGAAGCAGCGGACGAGCCGGGCACCGAGGTCGCCGGTGCCCAGGTGGGCGGGCGCGAGCGCGGGCCGCGCGGTCGGTGGGCGCTCCTGCGGCACCGGCCCGGCCGGGACCGCCGCGAGGTGCAGTCCACCGCGGAGGAGGACAGCCCCCTGCGTTAGCCTGGGCATTGTTACCGGCCAGTAGGTCCGGCGCCGCGCGGCCCGGACCACGTCCCTGGAGGTCCCGTGCCCGAGGCCGTGATCGTCGCCACCGCCCGCAGCCCGATCGGGCGCGCCTTCAAGGGGTCGCTGAAGGACGTCCGTCCCGACGACCTCGCCACGACCATCGTCCAGGCGGTCCTGGACAAGGTGCCGTCACTCGACCCGGCCACCCTCGACGACCTGATGCTGGGGTGCGCCGAGCCCGAGGCCAAGCAGGGCGTCAACATGGCCCGCCGGGTCGCGGTGGCTCTCGGCCACGACTCGCTGCCCGGCACGACGGTCAACCGCTTCTGCGCCTCGTCGGTGCAGACCTCGCGGATGGCCTTCCACGCGATCAAGGCCGGCGAGGGGCACGCCTTCGTCTCCGCCGGTGTCGAGTGCGTGTCGCAGTACCCGGCCTTCACCGGTGCCGGCGCCGGGCGCGAGGAGTTCCTCAACCCGCTCTTCGACGAGGCCCGGGCCCGCACCCAGGCGACCGCGACGACCAACGAGACCTGGCACGACCCTCGCCAGGACGGGCTGCTGCCCGACGTCTACATCTCGATGGGCCAGACGGCGGAGAACCTCGCCACGTCGATGGGCATCACCCGCGCGGACCAGGACGAGTTCGGTGTCCGGTCGCAGAACCTCGCCGAGAAGGCGATCGCCGACGGCTTCTTCGAGCGCGAGATCACCCCGGTGACCACGCCCGACGGCACGGTCGTGACCCGCGACGACGGCCCTCGCGCCGGCGTGACCCTGGAGGGCGTGTCCGGTCTCGCGCCGGTCTTCCGGGAGCAGGGCACCGTGACCGCGGGCAACTGCTGCCCGCTCAACGACGGCGCCGCCGCGGTCGTGATCATGTCCGACACCCGGGCCGCCGAGCTCGGCATCACCCCGCTGGCCAGGATCGTCTCGACCGGTGTGTCCGGCCTGTCGCCGGAGATCATGGGGCTGGGCCCGGTCGAGGCGTCGCAGCGGGCGCTGGCGCTGGCCGGGATGACCATCGACGACATGGACCTGGTCGAGATCAACGAGGCGTTCGCCGCCCAGGTCATCCCCTCCTACCGCGAGCTGGGCATCGACGTCGACCGGCTCAACGTCCACGGCGGCGCGATCGCCCTCGGGCACCCCTTCGGGTCGACGGGCGCCCGGATCACCACGACGCTGCTCCATGGCCTGCAGTCCCGCGACAAGGAGTTCGGGCTGGAGACCATGTGCGTCGGCGGCGGCCAGGGCATGGCCATGGTGGTCCAGCGCCTCAGCTGACGCGGCCACCCGGCCCTCCCGCCCCGGCGGGAATGATCACGTTCACATGATCGATGCACCCGGTGCACGGTGTATCCGCCATGCATCGGGGGCAGTGATCATGCTTACGTGATCATTCCCGGGGCTGGGGGACGGTCAGAGGCGGCGGCGGACGTCTGCGAGGACCCGGGCGGCCGCCCGGACGGCCCGCTCGGCCGGCAGGTGCTCGTAGGTGCCCGTCCGCACCCGGACACCCGGGCCGACCAGGTCAAGGGCGGCCAGCAGGTCGTGCCCGGTGACGGCCACCTGGTCCCCCACCGCCAGGTCGGACAGCGTCGGGAGGTCCTGCTCGACCGGCCCGGTCGGGCACACCGCCGCCGCCTCGAGCGCCGCTGCGACCCGAGCCAGCTCGGCGGCCGCTGCCCGGCCGGCCTGAGCCCGGGTGACGTAGGGCGGCCCGCCCTCCGGCGGGGGTGCCGGCGCGCTGGCCAGGCGGGTCGCCGACAGGCTGCGCAGGCGGTCGCTCACCCGCCGGACGTCGGCCGCGAGGTCCTCCCGGAGACCCGCCCAGGGATCCTCGGCGGGCTCCTCCGGCAGCTCTGAGGGGCCGCCCGGCGGGACGAAGGTCACGACCGCGCAGGCTATCCGGCCCCGTGCCGGGGTTGGGGTTGTGGAGGCGCCGGACGTACGGCAGGCTCGGGTCATGGACCACTGATCGGCACACCCTGGAGGCGCCCGATGTCCCTGAACCACTCCGAGGCCACGCACAAGCAGCTGCTCGACCGGGTGCCGACGGCAACCGGTCGCGACCTCCCCCAGTGGTTCGAAGCCCTCGAGAACGGCCCAGGCCTGCTCCGCTTCGAGGAGCGCGTCAACTGGCTCCGCGACGAGCACGGCATCTCCCACGGCCACGCGTCGGCGATCGTGCACGAGCACGACAAGCGCCGCGGCGCCCGCCGGCACGCCTGACCCGGTCGCGCCGCCCTGCCCGCCCCCGGCAGCGTGCCGCCCGAGGCGGCGCGCGAGTTCCTGCGTACCCACCACCGGGCCGTCCTCGCCACCCTCCGGGCTGACGGCCGCCCGCAGATGACGCCGGTCGGCGCCGGCGTCGACGCCGAGGGCCGGGTCATCGTCTCCACGCCCGAGACCACGGCCAAGGCCCGCAACCTGCGCCGCGACCCGCGGGTCACCGTCTGTGCCTTCGCCGACGACTTCTACGGCGGATGGGTCCAGGTCGAGGGCACCGCCGAGATCGTCGGGCAGCCGGCCGCCGTCGAGCTGCTGGTCGACTACTACCGCCGGCTCGCCGGCGAGCACCCCGACTGGGACGAGTACCGCGCGGCCATGGTCGCCGAGCGCCGGGTGCTGGTGCGCTTCGCGATCGACCGGGCCACCGGCCTGGTCGGCTGACCCGCCCAGGCACGGCGAAGGCCGCCGCCCCGGTCGGGGCAGCGGCCTTCGTGGCGTACGTCGCGCCGGCGGGTCATTCGCTCCCGCGCAGGATGGCGATCAGCCGCAGGAACTCGATGTAGAGCCACACCAGGGTGACGACGAGACCGAACGCGGCCAGCCACGAGTAGCGCTCGGGCAGGCCGTTCTTGACGCCCTGCTCGGCGAAGTCGAAGTCGAGGATCAGCATCGCGGCGGCGATGGTGATGGCGATCAGGCCGATGCCGATGCCCATCCACCCGCTGCGCAGGCTGTCGCCGGTGAAGAGAACCACGCCGAGGTTGACCAGGCAGAAGACCAGGTAGCCGCCCATCGCGATGAGCACGCCACGCTGGAACTTGGGCGTCGCACGCACCCGGCCGCTCTTGTAGGCCCACAGGGCCACCGCGAAGACCGCCAGCGTGCCCAGCACCGCCTGGCCGACGATGCCGTCGTAGAAGTCCTCGTACAGGGCGCTGATGCCGCCGACGAAGAGCCCCTCGAGGCCGGCGTAGGAGAGCACCAGCGCCGGGTTGGTCGACTGCTTGAACGAGACGACCAGGCCGACCACCAGGCCGGCGATCATCCCGCCCCACGTGAGCAGCGGGCTCTGCAGGTAGAAGTTGAGCGCGGCCAGCGGGACCAGCACCGCGAACATCAGGCCGGTCTTGATGACGACGTCGTCCATCGTCATCCGGCCGGTCTGCACGCCGGTGGCCGCCGGGGCGTTGTACATCTCCTCGAGCTGCCCCGTGGACGCGGCAGCCGTGGTCTCGTTGAACGTCGCGTAGCCGCGCTTCGAGAACGCGTCGCTGCGGTTGAAGACCGGGTTCCGGCTCTCCATGAGAAGTCCCTCCAAGGGGCTCCGGGCACGCTGTCGCGTGACGATGTCCTGCCGCAAGCCTAACGGGTGTGCCGCGGGCGGTGTTCCCGTCCGGCGTGCCCCCGACGTGCCTCCGGCGTGCCCCCGGTGTGCCTCCGGCGTGCCCCCGGTGGGAGTCGAACCCACACGATGACCCCGCTTTTAAGGCGGGCGCCTCTGCCAGTTGGGCTACAGGGGCCGGTTGTCAGCGAGGGTAGGCGAGGGCAGAGGTCAGAGGTAGACCCGGCGGGCGTGCAGGGCGTGGGCGCCGGCGACCCGGTCGAGGAAGAGCAGGCCGTCGAGGTGGTCGACCTCGTGCTGGACCGCACGCGCCTCGAAGGCGTCGGTCTCCATCCGCACCGGGCGGCCGGTGCCCGGCTCGAGACCGGTCACCACGAGCCGGGTTGCCCGCTTCACGTCGCCCGTCAGGTCCGGGACCGACATGCAGCCCTCCCGGCCCCGCTCCCATCGGGTCGCCTGCTCGACCACCGGGTTGACCAGCACGAACGCGCCGTGCACCGTCCGCGCCTTGGGGTGTCCGGTCACGTCGAGGGAGAACACCCGGGCGGCGACGCCGACCTGCGGAGCGGCCAGCCCGACACAGCCGGGCGACACCCGCTGCGTCGCGAGCAGGTCGGCTGCCAGCGCGACCACCTCGTCGGCGAGCGGGTCGACCTCCGGCGACGGCTGCGCCAGCACGCCCGCCGGCGCCTGCACCACCGGCAGCACCCGGCCGGCCGGCCCGCCCTCGACGGTCACAGCAGGTCGGGTTCGACCGGGCGCAATGACACCTGCACCCCGAGCCCGGCACCGACGGCCGTCAGGCGGTCGGTGAGCGCACCGGCGTCCGTCGACGCCGGCAGGTCGACCTCGGCCACCACGACGTAGAGGTCTCCGGACAGCCGGGTCGTCAGGTCGGTGACGTTGCCCCCGGCTCCGGCCACCTCGGCGATCACCGCGGACACGATGCCCGGCCGGTCGCCGCCGTGGACGGAGAGCAGGTACGGCGCCCCGCTCCCCCGCGCCGGCTCCTCGACCGGCACCTCGCGCACGGCCACGTCGAGTGATCCGTCTGCCGTCAGCGGGGCAAGGACCGCCGCCACCTCGTCGGCCGCCACGTCGGCGCTCGCCACCAGGACCATCGCGAAGTGCCCGCGGAGCAGCGTCATCGACGAGTCCTCGAGGTTGGCGCCCAGACCGGCCAGCAGCCTGGTCGTCTCCGCGATGATGCCGGGCCGGTCCCGCCCGATGACCGTCACCGCGAGGAGCGCCACGTCAGGACCCGGCCAGCCAGTCCCGGGTGGCGGGCAGGCCGCTGACGCCCATGGCGCCGGGACGCACCGCGAGCACCTGGTTGACGCCGATCCGGTTGCGCTCGAAGGCGAGCGCCGACCCGGCCATGTAGAGCCGCCAGACCCGCGCCCGCCCCGGAGACGTGAGACCTACCGCGCGGTCCCACTCCCCCTCGAGGTTGCGCACCCACTCGCGCAGGGTGAGCGCGTAGTGCTCGCGCAGCGCCTCGACGTCACGGACCTCGAACCCGACGTCCTCGAGGCGGCCGACCGTGGTGGCCAGCGGCAGCAGCTCCCCGTCGGGGAAGACGTAGGCCTCGATGAAGGACGTGCCGTCCCGCTTGGGTCCCGGCCGGCGTGAGATCTGGTGGTTGAGCAGCCGCCCGCCGGGGACGAGCAGCGAGAACAGCTTCGCGGCGTACGCCGTGTATGCCTCCTCGCCGACGTGCTCGGCCATCCCGATGCTCGAGATGACGTCGTACGGCCCGTCGTGGACGTCGCGGTAGTCCTGCACCCGGACGTCGACCCGGTCACCTACCCCGGCCGCCGCCAGCTGCTCGCGGGCCAGCCGGGCCTGTGGCTCGGACAGCGTGATGCCGACGCCGGTGACGTCGTAGGTGGTGGCGGCGTGCAGGAGCATCGAGCCCCACCCGCACCCCACGTCGAGCAGCCGGTGCGGGCCGGGCCGGTGCAGGCCGAGCTTGCGGCAGACCAGGTCGAGCTTGTCGCGCTGGGCGTCCGCCAGCCCGTAGGCGGGGTCGTCGGCCGCGCGCCAGTATGCGCACGAGTAGACCATCGACTCGCCCAGCACGATCCGGTAGAAGTCGTTGCCGACGTCGTAGTGATGGGTGACCACGGTGCGGTCTCGGTCCTTGCTGTGCCGGCGTCCCGACACCACGGCCTCCTCGGGCGGAGGCGCCGGGGCCCGACCGACGCCGGCGGTGCGCGCCACGACGGTCGCGAGCTCTGCCTTCTGCCGGGCGGTCAACGTGCGGGCGTGCTGGTGCTGGTCGTCGTGGAAGGGCAGCGCGCGCAGGATCTCGTAGACGTCGCCCTCGAAGTCGATCGAGCCGCTGACGTAGGCGCGGGCCAGGCCGAGCTCGTTGGGCTCCTGCGCGACGTACCGCACCGCGTCGGGCGAACGCACGTCCACGGCGGGTGCCTCGGCCGGCCCGGCCTCGGACCCGTCCCACGCCCGCACCCGGACCGTCGGCTCCGCGGCGAGCACCATCTCGAGCAGGCGCAGGAGGGCGTCCGCGATCCCGGTGCCCGCGAGCTGACCGTCGGCGGCCCGATGGGTCCGGCTGCGCAGCCTCATCGCGTCGCCTCGCTGAACTCCTCGCGGGGCCGCTGCAGCGACCCCAGGGACACGACGTCGCGGCGGAAGAACAGCGCAAGAGTCCAGTCCGCCACGACCCGGATCTTGCGGTTGAGGGTCGGGACCCTGCTCACGTGGTAGGTCCGGTGCATGAACCAGGCGGGGAACCCGCGCAGCTTGACGCCGTAGACCTGGGCGACGCCCTTGTACATGCCGAGGGAGGCTACCGACCCGACGTGCTTGTGCGCGTACGAGCTCGGTGTCCGTCCGCGCAGGACGACCGCGATGTTGTCGCCGAGCTTCTTGGCCTGGCGTACGGCGTGCTGGGCGCTCGGGCTGCAGAGCGCTCCCGGCGGGCCGGTCAGGTCCGGCACCGCGGCGCAGTCGCCGGCCGACCAGGCGTCGGGCGTGTCCTCGACGCGCAGGTCGGCGTGGCACTTCAGGCGACCCTTGTCGTCCACCGGGAGCCCGGTCGCCGCCAGCATCGGGTTGGCCTTGACCCCGGCGGTCCAGACGATCGTCTCGGCGTCGAACTCCTCGCCGTCGGAGAGGACGACGTGACCGTCCACGCAGGACTCCAGGCGGGTCTCCAGGCGGACGTCGATCTTGCGCTGGCGCAGCTGCTCCACCGTGTAGCGACCCAGGTCCGCACCGACCTCGGGCAGGATCCGGTCCGCCGCCTCGACGAGGACGAACCGGATGTCCCCCTTCGACAGGTCCGGGTAGTAGCGCGTGGCGTAGGTCGTCATGTCCTCGAGCTCGGCGAGCGCCTCGATGCCGGCGTAGCCGCCGCCGACGAAGACGAACGTCAGCAGGGCGCGCCGGGCCGCGTGGTCGGTGACGGTGGTCGCGATGTCGAGCTTCTCGAGCATCGTGTTGCGCAGGGCGATCGCCTCCTCGACCTGCTTGAAGCCGATGCCCTGCTCGGCGAGCCCGGGGATCGGCAGCGTCCGCGCGATCGACCCCGGCGCCAGCACGATGACCTCGTAGGACAGGTCGTAGGCCTCGCCGCGCACCGGGTGGATGCGGGCGACCTTGCGGCTGTGGTCGACCGACTCGACCCGGCCGGTGAGCACCTCGCACTTGTCGAGCACCCGCCGCAGCGGGACGACCACGTGGCGGGGCTCGACGCTGCCCGCGGCGGCCTCGGGGAGGAACGGCTGGTAGGTCATGTACGACCGTGGGTCGACGACGATGACCTCGACGGTCTTGGCCTTCAGCTCGGACTTGAGCCGCTTCTGGAGCCGCAAAGCGGTGTACATCCCGACGTATCCGCCCCCCACGACGAGGATGCGGGTCCGCTCCTTCGAGGCCGCGGTGTTGACCATGGTCAGAGCGTAGAACTGTCCGCGCCCAGCTGTGCAGCCCGCCCCAGGACCTGGTCGAGCATCGGCTCGGTGAGCCGGCCGGTGAAGGTGTTCTGCTGGCTCGGGTGGAAGGAGCCGAGGACGGTCAGCGGACCGACCGCGACCTCGGCGCCGTGGCCGAACCGGGGCCGCGGTCGCGGCACCGCCAGTCCCTGCCGGGGCAGCGCCGCCAGCAGCGACTGCCAGGCAAAGGCGCCCAGGGCGACGGCCACCCGCAGCCCCGGGAGCACCAGCTCGAGCTCGCGGTCCAGCCACGGCGCGCAGGTGTCCCGCTCGACCGGCGTGGGCTTGTTGTCCGGCGGCGCGCACCGGACCGCGGCGACCAGCCGGGTGCCGACCAGGGCCTGCCCGTCGCCGAGGTGCGTGCTCGTCGGCAGGACGGCGAGCCCGACCCGGTGCAGCGAGGCGAAGAGCCAGTCGCCGCTGCGGTCGCCGGTGAAGATGCGCCCGGTCCGGTTGCCGCCGTGCGCGGCCGGGGCGAGCCCCACCACCAGGACGGCCGGCCGCTCGGCCCCCCAGCCGGGGATCGGGCGCCCCCAGTACGTCTCGTCGGCGTAGGCCCGTCGCCTGTCGCGGGCGACCTGCTCGCGCCAGGCAACCAGCCGCGGGCAGGCCCGGCACCCGGTCACCGCCGCCTCGAGGCGCCCCAGGTCGGGCGACCTGGGGGCGTACGCCTGCACGTCACCGGGGCCCTGCGCGACCGGTGACGTCACCGCGGCACGGGACCGCTCAGAGCCGGGACTTGAGCAGGTCGATCGTGCGGCGCCAGGCCTTCTCGCTGTGGCCGGCGTCGTGGACCTCGGGCCGCTGGTCGTTGAAGAACGCGTGGTGCGAGCCCGGGTAGTCGTAGACCTCGACGTCGCCGCCGGCCTCCTGGATCCCCTTGACCGCGGTCTGGATGCCCTCGGCGCGTGAGGTGCCGTCCTCCTCCGAGGCGTGGATCATCGCGGACTTGTTGCCGTAGCTGCCCCACGTCGGCGACATCTTCTCCCACGGCACGGCGGGGTAGAAGCCGACAGCGACCTTGACCTCGTCGGCGAGCGCGCCGCTCCAGAGGGCGAGCGAGCCGCCCATGCAGAAGCCGACGGTGCCGACCCCGTTGCCGGTCGTCTCGTCGCGGCTGTCGAGGTACTGCGCCGCGCCCTGGATGTCCTTGGCGGCCCGGTCCATGGCGAGACCCATGAGCAGGCGCTGCGCCTCGTCGGGCTCGTCGGTCTTGGCGCCGTGGAAGAAGTCCGGGGCAAGGGCGACGAAGCCCTCCTTGGCGAAGCGGTCGGCCACGTCCTTGACGTGGTCGACGAGACCCCACCACTCCTGGACGACGATCACGCCCGGGCCGCGGCCCGACTCCGGGACGGCCAGGTAGCCGTCACAGCTGTCGCCGTTGCTCGGAAAGGTCACCATGTCGCCCACGGGCGGGCCTCCTCGACGTCGTGGCCGGGCACCCGTCGGCCGGGTGCACGTCCCGACGATTCCACGAACGAGGGGGGCCTACACCAGCGGGGTCAGCCGTCCAGGTCGGGCGCAGCACCCGCCCGGCAGCTGCACCGCCCGCGCGGCGGTGTCGGCGCACGACGTTTCCGCGGAAACGTCGTGGCGCGCCGGAGACGGGTCTCGTACGGTGCTCGGCCGTGCCCCGCCCGACGACGCGCCCCTTCACGTCCGACGACCTCGACGCCGCCGGCCGGCTGCTCGCGGCGCGCCACACCGCACTGCGGACGGTCGAGCCGCTCTTCGACGAGCGGTTCGAGGACCCAGCCGTCGCGCGGGGCGAGGTCGAGGCGCTGCTCGCCGACGGGGCCACCGGCGCGGCGGCGGTGGAGGACGGCGAGGTGACCGGCTACCTGCTCGGCCGGCACCGGGACCAGCCGGTGTGGGGCCCGAACCTCTGGGTCGAGGCCGCCGGGCACGCGGTCCGGCACGCCGAGACGGTCCGCGACCTCTACTCCGCGGCCGCGCCGGCCTGGGTGGAGCGCGGCTGGGACGCGCACTACGCGCTGGTGCCGGCGCACGACACGTCCCTCGTCGACGCGTGGTTCCGGCTCGGGTTCGGCCAGCAGCACGTGCACGGCATCCGCGACGTGCCGACCGAGCCGTGGCGGCCGCCGGCGCACCTGGTGGTCCGCGCGCCTCGACGCGAGGACGTCCGGACGCTGGCCGAGCTGGACGTCGCTCTGCCCGCGCACCAGCTCCTCGCGCCCACCTTCGCGGCGGGCGAGTCCTTCACCGTCGACGAGGCCGTGGCGGATTGGGAGGAGACCTTCGACGCCGAGGGCGACGACGGCTTCTGGCACGTGGTGGTCGAGCACGACGGGCGCGTCGTCGGTGCCGCGACGGCGTGCTCGCTCGAGAAGTCCAGCGGCCACCAGGGGCTGACCCGGCCGCCGCACGCCGGCTTCCTCGGCTACGCATCGGTGCTCCCGGACGCGCGCGGGCTCGGCGCCGGCCGCGCCCTGGGTGAGGCGGTCCTGGACTGGATGCGCGAGACCGGGTTCACCAGCGCGGTGAGCGACTGGCGGGCGACCAACCTGCTGTCGTCCCGGGCCTGGACCGCCCTGGGGTTCCGGCCGTCCTTCTACCGGCTGCACCGCCGGATCGGCTACTAGGGCCGTCCCGTGCGCGCCTTCGACGACCTGGTCACCGAGGCCGAGTCGGCCGACGTCACGGGGTGGGGCTTCGGCTGGCTCGACGGCCGTGCGACCGAGGAACGTCCACCCTGGGGCTGCGCCCGCCTGCTCGCCGCCCGGCTCGCGCAGGTCCGGTCCGCGTTGGACATCGACACCGGTGGCGGTGAGGTGGTCTCGGAGGCGCCTGCGCTGCCTGAGCGGATGTGCGTCACCGAGGCGTGGCCGTCGAACGCCCAGCGCGCGCGGGAGGTGCTGGGCCCGCGCGGGGTGGAGGTCCACGAGACGACGCCGGGCGGGCCGCTGCCCTTTCCCGACGGGTCCTTCGAGCTGGTGACCTCGCGGCACCCGGTGCGGCCCGACTGGTCGGAGATCCGGCGCGTGCTCCGGTCCGGCGGTCGGTACCTCGCCCAGCACGTCGGTCCGGCGTCCGCGTTCGAGCTGGTCGAGTTCTTCCTCGGGCCGCTTCCCGACGCCCGGCGGGCCCGCGACCCCCGGCAGGAGGCCGGAGCGGCCGAGGCGGCGGGGCTGACCGTCACCGACCTCCGCACCGCCCGATGCCGGATGGAGTTCCTGGACGTGGGGGCAGTCGTCTGGATCCTGCGCAAGTGCGTCTGGTGGGTCCCGGACTTCTCGGTGGACCGTTACCGGGACCGGCTCCTGGAGCTGGACGGGCTGGTCCGGCACCGGGGCCCGTTCGTGGCGCACTCGACGCGCCACCTGATCGAGGCCCGGCGCCAGGACGACCGCAGCGGCGGCTTGACAGTCACCCCCCGAACCACGGCCGGCACGCGTCGACACCCTCGACCGTGACGCCCTGCCCGCCACCGCCGGCTCTCCAGTCGTCCGCCGTCATCCGCAGGTGCACCAGGGTGTCGACACCGTTCTCGAGGCCCTCGCGCGCCATGAACGACTCGCCGTTGGGGCGGTAGCCGAGCGACCGCGAGACCCCGAGCGAGGCGTGGTTGTCGGACCAGGCCGAGGTGATCGCAGCCAGGGCGCCGAGGTGGTCGAAGGCGAGGCTCAGCACCGCCCGGCGCATCGCCTTGCCGATGCCGGTGCCGCGCGCCTCGGCCACCAGCCACGACGAGGTGTCGACCGTGCGCAGGGTCGGGAAGTCGTTGCCCTCCAGCTCCTGCAGCCCGAGCAGCTCGCCGTCGCGGCGCACCGCGAGGTGGAAGCGCCAGGCGTCGACCGTCCAGGTGCCGTACGACCGCCAGTACTCCTGGTGCACCACCACCGCGCGGTGCACGTCCTCCGCGACGGCGAACCGGGTCGCGTGCGGGTCGAGCTCCAGGTCGGCCGGCATCATCCGCACCACCTCGGCCAGGTCGGCCTCGACCAGCGGCCGGAGCTCGAGGTCGCCGACCGTGATCCGCAGGTCCAGCAGCGGCCAGTGCGGGTGCGTCACGGTGCGATGCTCCAGGCGATGCCGTCGAGGATGTCGTGCTCGGAGACCAGCACCTCGTCCACCGGGACGTTCTCGAGGACGACGGCGAGCACCAGGGCGCCGGCGCCGATGACGTCGACCCGGCCGGGGTGCATGAAGGGCAGCGCCGCCCGCTGGTCATGGCTCATCGCGAGCAGCGTGCCCGCGACCCGGTGCACGGCGGCGGCGGAGATGCGGGAGTGGTGGATCCGGTCCCGGTCGTACGCCGCCAGGCCGAGCGCCATGGCCGCCACCGTGGTGACCGACCCGGCGAGGCCGACCAGCGTGCGGGCCTCGGCCAGCGGGACGGTCTCGCCGGCGCCGCGGATCGCGGCCTCGACGTCGGCTCGCGCGGCCGAGACCTGCTCGGCGGTCGGCGGGTCGCCGTGCAGGTGGCGCTCGGTCATCCGCACGCAGCCCACGTCGACCGACCGGGCGGCCGTCACGTCGGTGTCGCCGAGCACGAGCTCGGTGGAGCCGCCGCCGATGTCGACGACCAGGAACGGCCGCGGGTCCGGACCCGCGAGGAGCTCACGCGTCGCCCCGGCGAAGGACAGCGTGGCCTCCTCGTCGCCGCTCACCACCTCCGGGACGACGCCGAGCCGGTCGCGCACGCCGGCGACGAACTCGTCCCGGTTGTCGACGTCGCGCGACGCCGACGTGGCGACGAACCGGACCCGCTCCGCGCCGGTCGAGCGGATCACTTCGGCATAGGTCTCGCAGGCCGCGAAGGTCCGCGCGAGTGCTGCCGGGGAGAGCACGCCGGTGCGGTCGACGCCCTCCCCCAGCCGCACGATCTCCATCCGCCGCTCGACCTCGGCCTCGGTGCCGGCAGCCGGGTCGATGTCGGCGACCAGCAGCCGGATCGAGTTGGTGCCGCAGTCGACGGCGGCCACCCGGGTCACGCGCCGGCCCCGGCGTCTCTCCCGGCGCCCGGCTCGACGCACGACCCGCTGCGCCACCACTCGGGCAGGGCGGCCAGGGCCTCGTCTCCGAGCGGGTTGGCGCCCGGCCCCTCGGCCAAGGCGTGGGCCACCAGCACGTGCAGGCACTTCACCCGGTCCGGCATGCCGCCCGCGGTCACGCCGGCGACCTCCGGCACCGCCTCGACCGCCTCGCGGGCTGCCAGGTAGCGCTCGTGAGCGGCCCGGTAGGCGGCGGCCAGGTCGGGGTCGGACCCGAGCCGCTCGGTCATCTCCCGCATGGTGCCGCCTGCCTCGAGGGTCCCCACGGCACCGGCCGCTTTGGGGCAGGTGAGGTAGTAGAGCGTCGGGAACGGTGTGCCGTCGGGCAGCCGGGGAGCGGTCTCGACCACGTCCGGCGCGCCGCAGGGACAGCGGTGCGCCACCCGACGGACGCCTCGAGCCGCACGGCCGAGCTGGCGGCCGACGGCGTCGAGGTCCGCGGCGCTGACCCCGTCGGTCACGGTCAGCCCTTGCCCGCCGGCGCCCCTGCCGCCTCGACGCTGTGCCACAGGTCGGCGAACCACGGCGCGCGCTCGGCTTCGGCCCGCACCTTGGGCACCACGCCGTCGTCGGAAGGCTCCTCGTCGGCACCGAGCACGACGTACGACGTCTCCCCCGGCATCACGTAGTGCAGCCGCTCCCGGGCCTGAGCCTCGACGTAGGCCGGGTCGTTCCACCGCGCGCGGGCCTTGCGCAGCTCGGCCACCCGCTGCTCCTGCTGGGACACCTCGGCGCGCAGCTCGCCGATGTCGCTGCGCTGGGCGAGGTACTCCCGCAGCGGGTAGGCGAGCGAGATCGCGAGCATGCAGACGACGAGGGCCAGCATGGCCGCCCGGCCGGTGAGGTTGGGCCGGTCGCGAAGGACCTCGTCCGCCTCGTCCTCGCCTGGGCTCCGCCGCACGGTCGCGGGACCTGCCTCAGCCGCCGTGCCGCGGGAAGGCGGCCCGGCCGGCGTAGCGCGCGGCGTCGTCGAGCTCTTCCTCGATGCGCAGCAGCTGGTTGTACTTGGCGACCCGCTCGGAGCGGGCCGGTGCGCCGGTCTTGATCTGGCCGCAGTCGGTGGCGACGGCGAGGTCGGCGATCGTGGTGTCCTCCGTCTCGCCGGACCGGTGGCTGATCATGCAGCGGAACCCGCTGCGGTGGGCCATCTCGACCGCGTCGAGAGTCTCGGTCAGCGTGCCGATCTGGTTGACCTTGACCAGCAGGGCGTTGGCCGCAGACTCGCGGATGCCCCTCGCCAGCCGCTCCGGGTTGGTGACGAACAGGTCGTCGCCGACGATCTGGACCCGGCTCCCCAGGCTGCCGGTCATGGCCGTCCAGCCGGGCCAGTCGTCCTCGCTCATGGGGTCCTCGACGGACACCAGCGGGTAGGCGTCGACCAGCTCGGCGTAGTAGGCCGCCATCTGCTCGGACGACTTCGTCGCGCCCTCGAACGTGTAGTGGCCCGCGTCGGCGTCGTAGAACTCGGTGGCCGCGACGTCGAGCGCGAGCCCGATGTCGTCGCCGAGGCGGAAGCCGGCCTTCTCGACCGCGACGCCGATCAGGTCGAGCGCCTCGCGGTTGTTCGGCAGGTCCGGCGCGAACCCGCCCTCGTCACCGAGGCCGGTCGCCAGCCCCTTCTCCTTCAGCACCGACTTGAGCGCGTGGTAGACCTCGGCGCCCCACTGCAGCGCCTCACGGAACGTCGCGGCGCCGATCGGCGCGACCATGAACTCCTGGACGTCCACCCCCGTGTCGGCGTGGGCGCCGCCGTTGAGGATGTTCATCATCGGCACCGGCAGCAGGTGCGCGTTGGGGCCGCCGACGTAGCGGAACAGCGGCAGCTCGGCCGACTCGGCCGCCGCCCGAGCCACCGCCAGCGAGACGCCGAGCAGCGCGTTGGCGCCGAGCCGCGACTTGGTCGGGGTGCCGTCGAGGTCGATCAGTGCCTGGTCGACCAGACGCTGCTCGCTGGCCTCGAAGCCGACCAGGGCCGGGCCGATCTCGTCGAGGACGCTGAGGACCGCCTTGTCGACGCCCTTGCCGCCGTAGCGCTTGCTGTCGCCGTCACGCAGCTCGACGGCCTCGAACTGGCCGGTGCTCGCCCCGCTGGGCACCGCGGCGCGGGCGATGGTGCCGTCGTCGAGGGCCACCTCCACCTCGACGGTGGGGTTGCCGCGCGAGTCGAGGATCTCGCGTGCTCCGACGGCGTCGATGCTCGCCACGGCCGTGCTCCTTCGCCGAGTGGGTGCCGACGCCCACCGACCCCGGGCGTCCGACGGTTTCACCGCAGTACGTCGTCAGGCTACCGGCGATCACGTCACGCCCCCCGGACCGCCCCGCCGGGCCCGGCGTGACCGGCCAGGCACCGCCACGGCCGGTCGAGAGTGTCGGCCAGGCTGGCTAGCCTCGGCCGATCAGGACGCCTCGACGGTTCGGGGCTCGCAACGGACGGGGCGAGGAGCGGTGGCGGCATACGCGGTTGCACATCTGGACGAGATCGACGAGCTCGCCGACGCCGGCTGCCACTACCGGCCGATACGGCACCACCTGGGTGTCACCGCGTTCGGGGTGACGGCGTGGACCGCCCGTGCGGCCGGCGACGTCGTCGTCAACGAGCACGACGCAGGCGACCCCACCGCCGACCAGGAGCTCTTCCTCGTCCAGAGCGGTCACGCGGTGTTCGACATCGACGGTAACCGGGTCGACGCCCCGGTCGGCACGCTCGTCTTCGCCCCGCCCCGTACGACGCGGTCGGCCACCGCCCAGGAGGACGGGACGACGGTCATCGCGGTGGAAGGAACTCCCGGCCGCGCCTACGCCGCGCGCGGGTGGGAGCTGTGGGCACCGCTCGCGCCCCTCTACGCGGCCGGCGAGCACGCCGAGGTCGCGGACCGGCTGACCGCCGTGGTCGCAGCGAGCCCGCAGTACCCGATGCTGTTCTTCAACCTGGCCTGCTGCGAGAGCCTCACCGGTCGCACCGCGGACGCGCTCGACCACCTGCGGCGTGCGATCCAGCTGTCGGAGGAGTTCCGCCGGGCGGCGGAGCACGACTCCGACCTCGACCCGATCCGCGACGACCCGGAGTTCAAACGGCTGGTCAGCGGCCGGCGGGAGACCGGCACGACCACCTTCGGGCGTGCGGACGACCTGGCCGGCGCGGAGTTCGTCGGCGTGAACCTGCGCGGCGCCCGTTTCGTCGAGAGCGACCTGTCCGGCGTCGTCATGCGTGGTGTCGACGCGAGGCAGCTGGACATCGACGCGCCGTGGCTCCCGCACAGCGGGCACCTGCGGGTCAACGACGTCGACGTGATCCCCTTCGTCGAGGCGGAGCTGGACCGGCGG
>Ga0210115_1000184_pt1 | contig 17287 bp, 21 predicted proteins | sample MayberryNW_TuleB_2_FD_185526 | JGI IMG/M metagenome (GOLD analysis project Ga0210115, IMG submission 185526) | Wetland microbial communities from San Francisco Bay, California, USA, that impact long-term carbon sequestration - MayberryNW_TuleB_D2... | ecosystem: Environmental > Aquatic > Marine... | reverse complement strand
TGCCCGTGCTCCTCCATGCCCGACGAAGGGTAGGTGCCGTGCTCGGGCCGCCCGCCGACAAGCGCGCCCGCCCTCACGCCGCGAGGATCTGCGCCGCGTCGAGGGACACGACCCTGAGCTCCGGGCCAGGACGGCGTACGAAGCCGGAGACGACGAGGAGCTCGTCGGCGTGCTCGGGCTCGAACGACGGCTCGACGAGCGCGGCCTCGGCGAGCCCCGCCTCGACCTCGAGGCGCCCGGCCGCGCCGGGGGTCAGCGTCCTCGCGGCAGCTACGCGCCCGCCCGCGACGAAGAACGCCCGCCGCATCCCCGGTTGGCGGGCGGGAGCGATCAGGCAGAGGCGCGCCGACCGAAGCCGCTCGAGCTCGCCGACGCGCTCGACGACCTCCTCGAGCGCCGTCAGGCGGTCGCGCACGCGCGCGGCGTCCTCGAAGCGCAGGTCGGCGGCGAGCCGGCGAAGCCGGGCGCGGAGCGGCGGCAGCGCGTCCGCGAGGTCGTCTCCCTCGAAGCCGTCCAGCGCACGCGCTGCCAGCCGGGCTCGCGCCTTGCTCCCGACGGGCCCGAACGGTCCCGGGTCGGAGACGACGGCCCACCGGTCTGCCCGTAGCGCGAGGTAGGCCGCTCGCCCGGGCTTCCCCCGCGCGTTCGCCGGCGGCCGCAGCTCGCGGATGAGCCGAAGCTCCTCGAGGGCCGCCTCGAGCTCGGAGCCGACGGGCCGCCATTCGATCCGCTCGAGGGCGCCGAGCGCCGCCTCGACAGCGGCCCGCTCCCGGGCACCGGAGAAGTAGGAGCGGAGGCGCGCCCGCAGATCCCTCGCCTTCCCGACGTAGAGCACGGTCTCGTTGCGATCCCGGAAGAGGTAGACGCCCGGCGAGCGCGGGGCGCCCGCCGCCAGCGGACGCTTGCTGTTGAGCTTGCGCGCGCGAGGCGCCGCGAGCTCGACGACGTCGGCGACTGTCCTGGCACCCCGCTCCTGCGCCAGTCCGAGGAGCGCGACGAGGATCTCCGCGGTCGCGAGGGCGTCGGCGAGCGCACGGTGGCACGGCCGCGAGGAGGTGCCGAAGAAGTGCGCGAGCTGCGCGAGGGAGTAGCGCTCGCTGCGCTCGCGGAGGAGGCGGCGCGCGAGCCACACGGTGTCGACGACCGGCGCCGCGACGCGCCGTCCTGTCAGCCGCTCGACCTCCCGGTCGAGGAAGCCGACGTCGAAGCGGGCGTTGTGGGCGACGAGCGGGGCGTCGCCCGTGAAGCGCAGGAAGCGCGTGACCGCGACGCGCGGGGGCGGCGCCCGGCGCAGATCGGGGTCGCGGAGCCCCGTGAGCGACGCGATCTGGCGCGGCAGTGCCGTACCCGGGTTGACGAGCGTCTCGAAGGTGTCGGCGAGCTCGAGGGCGGAGACGCGCACTGCGCCGATCTCACAGATGCGGTCACGCCCGGCGGAGAGGCCCGTGGTCTCCAGGTCGAAGACAACGAGCTCGGCGTCCTCGATCGCGATGTCGACGGTGGGATCGCCCGCGAGCCCGACCCGGGCGCCAAGCCATGCGAGCCGGGCGTCACCGGCGACGACGTCGTCGAGGAGCGAGCGTGCGAGGGCCTCCGGTGCGCGCTCGAGCGCGAAGAGCGCCTTTGCCGCCTCGTCCGAGGCGACCGGGCCGTGACGGGCCTGCACGAGCTCGACGAGCCGGTCGGCGGCGTCGAAGGAGAGCTGCATGCGTCCCGAGCCTAGCGAACATACGTTCGTATCTCAAGCCCGAAGCAGAAAAGGGAGAGGGCCGCCGCGGCGGCCCTCTCCGGTCGAGTGCTGGTGGTGGCTTAGCCCTTGACCGCGGTCTTGAGCGCGCTTCCGGCCGAGAACTTCGGGACCGTCGTCGCGGCGATCTGTACCCGCTCGCCGGTGCGCGGGTTCACGCCCATGCGCGCCGCGCGGGCCGAGGTCGAGAACTTGCCGAAGCCCGTGAAGGTCACCGAGTCGCCGTCCTTGAGCGCCGCGGTGATCGTGTCGAGCATCGCGTCGACGGCGGTGGCCGCATCCCGCTTGGACAGGCCGGCCCTATCGGCGACGGCGTCCACGAAATCCTGCTTGGTCACGTGTTCCTCCTCCTGACGTGGATTCGGTTCCAGGAAACCGAAGGACCCTAACAGCCCTTCGCATTTGGCTCAACCATGCCGCCTTGCGGCGGTTTTTCGCACTCCCACGAGCTCCTCGGCCCGAAAGAGCGCTCGTAAGCGCACGCCGACGCGTGCCAGCGCGTCGGATCCGCCGTCCTCTCGGTCGACCACGCAGACCGCCTGACGGACGAGCAGCCCCGCCTCGCGCACCACGGCGACAGCCTCGACGAGGGCGCCTCCGGTCGTGACGACGTCCTCGACCAGGCACACGAGCTCGCCGGGCTCGAACGGCCCCTCGATGCGATTCGCCGTGCCGTATTCCTTGGCCTCACCGCGCACGATGATGAACGGGAGATCGGACGCCAGCGATGCCGAAGCGGCCAACGCGACGGCGCCGAGAGCCGGGGCGGCAAGCCGGTCCGCCTCCGGCTCGAACTCGCCGACGGCCGCGGCGAGCCGCTCGCCGAGGGCCCGGAGCAGCCCCGGATCGGTCTCGAACCGGTACTTGTCGAGGTACCAGGACGAGCGCTTCCCAGAGCGCAGCACGAACTCGCCCTCGAGCAGCGCGCGGTCGACGAGCAGGCGCCCCAGCTCGTCCTGGTTCATCCTCGGATCGCCTGGCGCGCCGACGCAGCGAGCTTGTCGAAGACGTCCGAGTCGGGCGCGAGCACGATCGATGAACCGTCCGCGTATGAGGCCGTCGCCCGCTCGGGCGGCTTCCGTGCCCCGAAGAACGACCGCCAGGCCCACACCGCGAGCGCGGCGAGCACGAGGAGCCGCAGCAGGCGCCTCACGCGTCCGCCGCCTTCGCCCTGCTCCGTCGCTTGGGCTTGTCCGGCTCGATCCGCTCGAGGCAGGTGCGCAGGTCGTAGGCAACCAGGCCGGCCGTCGGCTGCGGGCCGGTCACCGCGGCGATCGTCCGGCCGCCCTCGCGGAGCACGAAGAGAGCGCCCTCCTCGAGCTCGACCTCGACGCGCGTCACCTCCTGCGGGCTCGATCGGAGCTCGAAGGCGGTCGCGAGCACGTCGAGGGCCGCGCGGGCGAGCGTCGGCGCCGCGGCGTCGTCCTCCGGCGTCGCGGCGAGGACCGAGCCGTCCGGGCGCAGCACGACTGCGCGCTCGACCTGCGACGAGAGCTCGGCCAGCTCGGCCAGCGCCTGGGCGGCGTCCATCGGCGGCCGACGCTACCAGCTTCCCGCAAGACCGGAATCCGCTAGCGCGGATGCCGGTCGCGAAAACCCCTGAAGGCCGCCGCTTCGCGGCGGCGGCGCCGCTCCATCGACCCCGGCCTAGCTTGGGGCGAGCAGCGCGGCGAGTACCCGCGCCGCCTCGGCCCGATGGGAGTGCTCCGCCTTCCAGGCGTCCCCCAGCTCGGCGACCGTCTGCGAGCTCCCGAGCGGGACGAAGATCGGGTCGTACCCGAAGCCCTCGAGGCCGCGCGGCGCATCCGCGATGCCGCCGGCGAGCGTGCCTTCCGCCACCGTCTCCGAGCCGTCGGGAGCGAGCGCGACGATCGTGCAGACGTAGCGCGCGCGGCGGTCGTCCACGTCCTCGAGCTCGGCGAGCAGCCGCGAGACGCCGTCCTCGGCCCAGCGCGCCGACTCCACGCCCGGCCGCCAGCCGAGGGCCGCGACCTCGATCCCCGAGTCCTCGCCGGCGACCCAGGCATCGCGATCGGCGTGGGCGCGGCCGTGCAGGGCCTTGATCCGGGCGTTGGCGAGGAAGGTGCCGCCGTCCTCGACGGGCTCGTCCGGGGCCTCGAGAAGGGCAATCTCCCAGTCCGGAAGCGCATGCCGCAGCTCCCGGAGCTTGTTCGGGTTCCTCGACGCGAGGGCGAGCTTCACGCGCGGGGCGTGGCGGCCGCCTCGTGCTGCGCCGCGGTCAGCTCGGCGATCCCGCCGGCTGCGAGGTCGAGCAGCCGGTCGAGCAGCTCGCGGGAGAAGGGGTCGCGCTCCGCCGTCGCCTGCACCTCGACGAGCTCGGCGTCGCCGGTCATGACGACGTTCATGTCCGTCTCCGCGGACGAGTCGTCCTCGTAGTCGAGGTCGAGGAGCGGCTCGCCGCCGACGATCCCGACGGACACGGCCGCGACCGAGCGCGGCAGCGCCTTCGAGAGCCCGAAGTGGTCGAGCGCGCGCCTGGCGGCGATCCAGGCGCCGGTGATCGACGCGCAGCGGGTCCCGCCGTCCGCCTGGAGGACGTCGCAGTCGAGCCACAGCGTGCGCTCGCCAAGCGCCTCGAAGTCGCACACGGATCGCAAGGCGCGCCCGACGAGACGCTGGATCTCGACGGTGCGCCCGTCCGGCCGCCCGCGCGAGACGGCGCGAGGCGTACGCTCGCCGGTCGAGGCAGGGAGCATCGAGTACTCGGCCGTCATCCACCCGCGGCCCTTCCCGTACAGCCAGCGGGGCACCCCCTCCTCGACGGTCGCCGTGCACAGCACGATCGTCTTCCCCTGGCCGTAGAGGACGGCGCCGTGGGGCTGCTCGAGGAAGTCGGTGCGGATCTCGAGCGGGCGGAGCTCGTCCGGCCGGCGACCGTCGCCCCTCATGCGGCAGCAGCCTCGAGCGCGGAGACTTCGACGTGCTCGGCGGCCTCGATCGGGAGCTGCAGGAACCTCCGGCCCGTCTCGCGGAACACCTCGGGATCCCCGGTCGTGAGGAACCGGTAGGCGCCTTCCCTGGACTCGTCGTTCTCGATGCCCTTGCGCGCCAGGGTCTCCGCGACCTCGCGCGCGGTCTCCTCCGCCGAGAACACAAGCGTCACACCGCGGCCGAAGACCCGCTGCAGGATCGGCCGGATCAGCGGGTAGTGCGTGCAGCCGAGGATGACCGTGTCGACGCCCGCGTTCTTCAGCGGGGCCGCGTACTCGCGGACGGCCTCGCCGGTCTCCTCGCCGAACGGGTCGTCTCCTTCGATCAGGGGGACGAGCCGCGGGCAGGCCACGGAGACGACCTCGACTCCGGCGTCGAGCGCGCCCACGAGCTCCGGGTAGCGGCCGCTCGCGACGGTCGCCTCGGTGGCGAGGAGGCCGATGCGCCGGTTGCGCGTCGCGAGGACGGCGGCGTGCGCCTCGGGGGCGAGGACGCCGACGACCGGCACCGAGAGCCGGCGCTGGAGGTCGGGCAGCGCCGCCGCGGTCGCGGAATTGCAGGCGGCGACGACGAGCTTCACGCCGCTGCGCTCGAGATAGCCGGCGATCTCGGCCGCGAAACGCCGGAGCTCCTCGAGCGGGCGCGGCCCGTACGGGAGCCTGGCGCCGTCCCCGAGGTAGACGAAATCCTCGTGCGGGAGCGTCACGAGGCACTCGTGGAGAACGGTGAGCCCGCCCATCCCCGAGTCGAAGACGCCGATCGCGCGACCGTCCATCCGCGTGATTGTAGGAAGGAGGGCAGGACCTCTACCCTGCACCGCGTGCCCAGGCTCCTGCTGACGGCCGCCGTCGCCGTGCTCGTCCTCGTCGCGGGCGAGGCGCCCGCGGCATCCGTCGCGCGCCAGGAGCTCGCGATCCCGATGGACGACGGTACCTCCCTCGCGGCCACGCTGTACGTGCCCGACGGGGAGATGCCGGCGGGCGGCTGGCCCGCGCTCGTCTTCCTGCACGGGCTCGCCGGCGACCGCGGACAGACGAACGCGATCGCAGAGGGATACGGCTTCGTCGGCCAGGACTACGCGGTGCTCACTTTCGACGCCAGAGGCCACGGGCAGTCGGGCGGCCTCGTCGGGATCGACGGGCCGCGCGAGGTAGCGGACACCCGCGCGGTCCGCGACTGGCTGGCGGCGCGCCCGGACGTCTCCGACACGAAGATCGGCGCCTGGGGCATCTCCTACGGCGGCGGCGCGGCGCTCAACTCGCTCGTCGCGGGGGTGCCCTGGGCGGCAGTCGTGGTCGTGCAGACGTGGACCGACCTGTACACCGCGCTCGCGCCGCAGGGGCTCCTCAAGTCCGGGGTGGTGGCCGGCCTCGCTGCCTCGATCCCGGAGACCCGGCGCGACCCGTCGCTCCTCGCCCTGCAGGCGGCGATCCTGAGCGGGAGCCCGGCGGCGGCGCACACGTGGGCGGCGGAGCGCTCCAGCCTGGCGAAGCTCGGGTCGGTGACGACGCCCGTGCTGATCGCCCAGGGTCGCCGCGACTTCCTCTTCGGAGTCGGGCAGGGAACGACCGCGTTCGAGCGCCTGCGCGGGCCGAAAGCGCTCTACGTCGGCCTCCACGGCCACGCGCCGTCCTCGTTCCCGGCGGCGGACACCGGCTACCTGATGGCCCAGGCGCGCTCGTGGTTCGACACGTACCTGCGCGGCGCCCCGGCGACGCACCCGCCCGCCGCGGTGGCGGTCGCGTCGGAGCGCTTCGCCGGACAGGCGCGGTGGACGGCGTCGCTCCCGCGCACGAGCAGGACCACGCTCGCGCTTCCCGGCGTCTCGACGTTCGCCCCGGGCGGGAAGTCCGTCCGCACGACGACACGACTGCGCAGGGCGATCGAAGTCTTCGGCTCGCCGACCGTGCGCGTCCCGGTCGCGGCGAGCGGCGGCTGGTCGCGCCTCGTCGCGGTGCTGACCGCGAGGACGCCGCAGGGCAAGGAGATCGTCGTCAGCGCGGGCGGGATCCCGACGCGGAACGGCTCGCGCACGGTCACGATCCGCCTCTTCAGCCAGGCGACCTTCGTCCCCAGGCGGTCACGCCTCACCCTGACCCTTGCCTCGTCGTCGACGGCCCAGTCCGCCTCGAACCTCCTCTACCTCGATCAACCGCCGCTTCCGGCGAGCGCGCGCGTGCGGATCGGGACCGCGGTGCTCGCGCTGCCCGGCCTGCGATCGCCCGTCACCCGGTAGCCGCGAGCGCCTCGGCGGCCGCCGCGTGCAGGATGTGCGCGGCGGCGCCGTCGATCTCGAGAGGGACCCGCTCCGGATCGGCGCCGGTGAGCCCGGCGTAGACGACGAGCGCCGCCAGTGTGGTCCCGAGCTGGCCCGGATGAAAGCCGTCCGGGCCGTACAGCTCGAGGCGCGGGTCGCGCCGCAAGGCGGCGCGCCAGGCAGCGGCCACGGGCAGGAGCGTCGCGTCGGACGCCGTCGCCGCCGCCGCATGCGAGTCGATCGCGGCCTGAAGCGCCTCGGGGCGCGCGGCCTCGGGCCAGGCCCCGAGCAGCGCGGGCCGCGCGCCGTGCGCGCGGGCCTCGTCCGCCCAGCGCCGCGTCCACGTCCGCAGGTGCGCACGGCTCTCGGGCAGCGTCGACGGCCCCTGCTGGAGGACGACTACGTCCCACCGCCCCTCGTCGAGCGCCTGCCGCGCGCCCGTCGAGCGCCAGTGCTCCTCGAGGCTGACCCCGCCCGGCGCCACCATCTGCGTCTCGACCGGTCGCTGCCCCGCCTCCGCGGCGAGCGCGCGAACCGCCGCGGCAAGGTCGTTCGTCGCGGTCAGGCTGTTCCCCACGAAGAGGACGCGCAGCGGCCGCTCGCCGTCGCCGTCGGCACCGCCGCAGGCGGTGGCGGTGAGGAGCACGGCGGCGAGGAGCGCCGCCGTGGCCCGTCTCAGCCTAGGCTCCACGAATGCCAGCGACCGTCCGCCTGGGGACGTGCAGCTTCGCCGACGAAGGGCTGCTCAAGGCCTGGTACCCGCGTGGGGTCTCCACGCCGAAGGCGCGGCTCGCCTACTACGCGGAGCGCTTCGACACGGTCGAGGTCGACTCGCCCTTCTACCACCTGCCCGACCCCGCGGTGGCCGGCCGCTGGGCGCAGCGGACGCCGCCGGAGTTCGTCTTCCACGTGAAGGCGCACGCGACGATGACGCACCACGAGCCGGCCGACCAGGCCCGCGCGTTCGCGGAGTTCCGCACCTCTCTCGAGCCGCTCGAGCTCTCGGGGAAGCTGCGCGGGATTCTGCTCCAGTACCACCCGCGCTTCGTGAAGTCGACCGAGGCGAAGGACGAGCTCGCGCTCGTCCGTGGGCTGCTCGACCCGCTCGTCCCGCTCGTCGAGTTCCGCCACCGCTCCTGGCTCGACGAGGGCGAGCGCGACGACACGCTCGTCTTCCTCGAGCGCAACGGGCTCGCCTACGTCTCCGTCGACGCCCCGCCAACGCGCGCCTCGAACGTTCTGCCGCCCGTCGCCGCGGCGACGCACCGCGTCGCCTACGTGCGGTTCCACGGCCGCAACGTGAAGACGTGGAACATCCGCTCCGAGAAGTCCTCCGACCGGTTCGACTGGATGTACTCCGCCGACGAGCTCGCCGAGTGGGTCCCGAAGCTGGGCGAGCTGGCAGGTCGGGCTGACGAGGTCTACGCCCTCTTCAACAACAACCGCGACGACTACGCGCCGCGGAGCGCCGCGACCTTCCGCGGGCTCCTGGACGCAGCCGGGATCCCCGCGACGGGCGGCATCGAGCCGCCGCCGCTCGCCCCGACGCTGTTCTGAGCGTGGCCCGTCACCTCGGCCTCGAGCGCCTGCAGCGCCTGCTCGTGGTCGACGCAGATCGGCCCCATGGTCAGGGTCTCGCATCCCGGCACGGTGCACTTCGTGACAATCGGCATGAAGCCCGTATACCCCCTCCTCGGCCGCCCGAACCTCCTCGGGGCTGAGACGGCTTCGCAGCTCGAGGCCCGGATCATCGACCGTCTCCCGTGCCGTGTCAAGCCGGCTCGGTCCTCGGACGCACTAGGGTCCGAGCGTGCACGTCCTCTCCGTCACGCACGGTGCGAGCGTCCCTGGCGGTGTGTTCGAGGAGGTCGTCGAGGCCGGCGGGCACCGGCTCGAGCGGTGGGACGTCCCCGCGGGTGGTAACGCCGGACCGGCCGCTGCCTACGACGCCGTCCTGGCGTTCGGGGGCTCGATGCACCCCGACGAGGACGACCGCCACGGGTGGCTCGCGGCCGAGGAGGACTTCCTGCGGGAAGTGCTCGCCGAGGGAGTCCCGCTCGTGGGCGTCTGCCTCGGCGGGCAGATGCTCGCCCGGGCCGCCGGCGCTCGGGTGGGACGCGCGCCGGCGCCCGAGATCGGGTGGCACGAGGTCGAGCTCACGCCCGCGGGTCGGGCGGATCCCGTCCTCGGCGTGCTCCCGCCCCGGTTCGAGGCATTCCAGTGGCACGAGTACGCGTTCGCAGCCCCACCGGACGGAGCCGAGCTGGCACGCAGCGACGTCTGCGTGCAAGCCTTCCGCCTGGGCCGGGCGTGGGCGCTGCAGTTCCATGCCGAGGTGACGGGACCGATGGTCCACGACTGGGTGGCCGAGGGGCCGGACGCGCTCCCCGTGCCCGCAGTGGACTTCCTCGCCGAGGCAGACCGGCGCATCGAGAGCTGGAACGAGCTCGGGCGCGCGCTCTGCACGGCCTTCCTCGAGGAAGCCGCGCGCGGCGACGCTCACCGGGCGACGAGCTCGACCACCTCCCTCGCGGCCGAGGCGTAGGGCAGCAGCACGCGGTCGGCTCCGGCCGCGAGGAGCCGCTCGGCGTCGGCCTGCCTGTGCGCCGCCACGGCCACGCGACCCGCATAGCCGCGCTTCGCGAGCGCATGGAGAAGCGCGAGGTTGGCGTCCGTGCGCCGGATCGAGCTCACGATCCAGCCGGACTCCGGGAGCGGCAGCAGGTGCGGGAGCTCGGGGTCCTCGGCGTCGCCGTAGAGGACTGCTACCCCGGCCTGCGCCCACCGCGAGAGCGCCACGGGGTCGAAGTCGACCCCGAGCACGTCGACGTCGCGCTCGAGCAAGCCGGAGACGATGCCCTCGCCGTAGCGGCCGAGGCCGACGACGACCACGTCCGGCGGCGCCTCGTGCTCCGGCGGCGCGTGCACCGGCGGCTCACGCTCGAGCAGCTGGAGCGCGGGCGCGACCCGGCGCGCGATCGCCTCCGAGTTGAGCAGCAGGTACGACGAGGCCGTGATCGTGACGAGGGCGACGACGATCATCAGCGTCGTCGTCTCCTCGTCGATGTGGCCGTACCGCAGGCCGAGCGCCGCGAGGATCAGCGAGAACTCGCTGATCTGCGCGAGCGAGAGCCCGGTCTCCAGCGCCACGCGGCTCCGGTACCGCAGCGCGCCCAGCAGAGCGACGATGACGAGCGGCTTCGCGACGAGGACGAACGCCGAGAGCAGGAGCGCGACCGCGAGCTGGTCGACCGCCTCGCCCGGCTCGAGCCGGGAGCCCAGGTCGATGAAGAAGAACAGCAGCAGGAAGTCGCGCACGGTGACGAGCCGCGACCCGATCGCCTCGCGATACGGAGTCGACGCGAGCGAGAACCCGGCGAGGAACGCCCCCACCTCCGGCCCCATGCCGACCGCCTCGCTGGCGGCGGCGACGCCCACCGCCCAGGCGATGGCGAAGAGCAGGAGGAGGTCAGCGTTGCGCGCGAGCGCGTGGAGGAGCGGTGTCAGCACCCAGCGCATCAGCGCCGCGAGCACGACGAGGAGCGCGGCGCCTCCCAGCACAGCGCTCGCGAGCGCCGCGGCGAGCGACCCGGACTCCTCCTCGCCCGCGCTGGCGACGGCGATCATCGCCACAACGGCGAAGAGGTCCTGCACGATGAGGATGCCCACCGCGAGGCGTCCGTGCAGGTCGTCGATCTCGTGCCGGTCGGAGAGGAGCTTGACGACGATGACCGTGCTCGAGAGCGCGAGGCCGATACCGACGTAGAGCGCGGCCTCCACCTCCATGCCGACGGCGAGCGCGAGGCCCGCGCCGGCGACGGCCACCACCGCGACCTGCACCGCCCCGACGACGAGCGCGACGGGGCCGAGGTCACGAACGACGTGCAGGTCGAGCTTCAGCCCGACGACGAAGAGGAGCAGCGCCACTCCGAGCTCCGCGAAGAGCTCGAGCTCGGAGCCCGGCTGGACGACGCCGAGGAAGCTCGGGCCGACGACGACGCCGACCGCGACGAATGCGACCACGAGGGGCTGGTGGAGGCGGACCGCGACGAGCCCTGCGAGCGCGGACACGAGCAGGATCACCGCGATCTCGGCGAAGACGTCGTCGGGGACGCTCAGCCCGAGAAGCAATCCCGGGAGCGGGCCGCCCGCCACGTCGAGCGTCTACCCGGCCGGCAGGTCGGGCTCACGCGACCACTCGTGCCACGAGCCCTCGTAGTTGCGGGCCGCGTAGCCCGCGTCGCGAAGCAGCTGGGCGGCAAACGCCGAGCGGCTCCCCGAGTGGCAGTAGGCGACGATCTCCGCACCCTCCGGCAAGCCGACGAGGGCCCGCACGTCCTCGGCGCAGCGGCATGCGAGCAGCTCGTCGAGCGGGAGGTTGCGCGCGCCTGCGATGTGGCCCTGGCGCGGGTCGCAGCCGTAGCCGGAGGCGCCCGCGAACTCCTGCGGGCTCCGCACGTCGAGGAGAGCGATCCCGCCGCGGTCGAGGCTCGCGCGCAGCTCGTCGAGGGTCACGGCTTCCACTGGTGCAGGAACTCGAGGAGGACGGCGTCGAAACGCTCCGGCTGGTCGAGGGAGAGGAAGTGGCCCGCGCCCGGGAAGATCTCGAGCGTTCCCTGGAGCGCGCCCTCCGACACGCTGAGCGCCTCGTCCACGGAGACGAGCTCGTCCCGGTCCCCGATGCAGACGAGGATCGGCCCGCCGAAGGAGGAGACGATGCCGGTAAGGTCGAGGCGGTCGCGCATCGCCTCCTGGGCGACCGCGAGGTCCTCGTTCGTGGGCTCCCCGTACACCTGGGGATGCGCGTTGTCACTGCGGAGCTCGGCGATCTGGTCCTCCCGGTAGCGCCTGCGATCCCACGAGTCGGCGTCGGCGCGCGAGCCCACGAGCGCCATCCCGACGACGCGCTCGGGCGCCCGCCGCGCGAGCGCGAGTGCGCAGTAGCCCCCCATCGACGCGCCGACCGCCACGAACGGCCGGTCGTCGTCGCGGAGGAGCTGCGCGGCCCAGCCGTCGATCGAGGGCCCGCGGCCATACAGGCGCGGCGCCTCGACCTCGAACCCCTCGGCCTGGAGCAGCGCCACCTGGCGCTCCCACATCCGCTCGTCGCGCGGCCAGCCGTGCAGCAGGACGACCTTCACGTCCGCCCCACCGTGACGGCGCCGTCGAGGTCGGGCGCGTCCGCCCAGCCGTGGCTCGCGCCCTCGATCGCGAGGGCGGAGGCGAGCTCGGCGAGCAGCTCGCGTGCCGGTGGCAGGTCCGCGGGTGCAGGCGCGGTGCGTGCGACTCGTCTCACAGCCTCGGGATCGGCACCGGTGAGCCGGTTCACGACCCTCGGGTTGGCGGCGAGACCGACGACGTCGCCGGGGGGCAGCGGGCCGTAGAACTCCGGGACAGAGAGGTACTCGTCGACGATGCTGCCGCGCTCGAAGAGGATCATGCGCAGGAGGTCGTCGCGCTCGATCCCGAGGAGGAGCACGACCGCTCCCATCCGGTCCGAGATCTCGCGTGCGAGCCGCCGGAGCATCTCCGGGCTGCGGTCGCAGACGTCGTCGTAGACCGCGATCCACCCGTGGCGCGGCGGCGCGACCAGCGACCCGCGAGACGCGCCCGGGAGCCGCGGAACGAACTGGCGCACTGCCTGCTCGACGGCGCTCAGATCGTCGGTCTGGACGTGGATCGAGCCGAAGGAGGCAGCCTCCTGCTGCCCGAGGCGGGTCTCGAGGGCCGCGACCGACTGCGTCATTACCACGACCTCGTCACGGAACCCCCAGCGCGCGTACAGCGAGCGGGCGACCGCGTTCGAGGCCAGCACCTCGAGATCGAGCCGTTCCGCCCCCTGCTCGGCGACGGCAGCCAGGACCTCGCGCATGAGCTCGGTCGCCACCCCGGAGCGCCTGGCGTCCTGCCGCACGTACAGGTCGGTGAGCGTCGCGAGCGTCGGCGTCCGCCGGCGCGCGAGCGCGAACCCGACCGGCCGCCCCTCGTCCTCCGCCACGAAGGCGACCTCTCCGGCGAGGATCTCGGCGACCTCCGCCAGCTCCTTCTCGACGTCCGCCGGCCCCTCGTGGATCGGCGGGGGGATCTCGTGGTCGAACTCGCGCCACAGCTCGGCGATCGCGTCGAAGTCGTCCGGCCCTGCCCTGCGCGTGGTCACGCGTTCATTCTCGCGCCCGCGAGGAGGTAGTGCGCCGACAGGTTGCGGAAGGGCGTGAAGCGCTCGCCGAGGGCGCGGACCTCGTCGATCGTGAGCGGGCGGCCGGCCGCGCAGAACGTCGACACGGCCTTGCGCAGCCCGAGATCGCCGGCCGGCCACGCCTCCGGCCGCGCGAGGTGACGGGCGAGAAACCAGTCCGCGGTCCAGCGGCCGATACCGGGAAGCGCGGTGAGCGTCTCGACGACCTCGTCGTCGGGCAGGGCGCCAAGCGCGTGGAGGTCGAGGTCGGAGCGCGCGAGGCCGACGACGTACTCCGCCTTGCGCCGCGAGAACCCGAGCGAGGGGTACTCCTCCGGGTCGGACGCGGCGACCCGCTCCCGCGTCGGGAACTCCCAGGCCACCTCGTGACGCGTGCCGAAGCGCTCGACGAAGCGGCCGCGGATCGCGGCGGCGGCGAGCAGCGAGATCTGCTGCGTCGTGACGGCGACGACGAGCGCCTCGAACGGGATCGGGTGGAGCGGCGGACGGAGCCCCGGGAGCGCGCGGACGATCGGTGCGAGCACCTCGTCCTGCACGGCCCAGGCGCGGAAGGCCTCGAGGTCGAAGGGAAGCCCCAGCAGATGGCCGACCTCGGCGGCGATCGCGGGGCTTCCGGGCTCGAGCTGCACGCCACCCACCGCCGGCTCGATCCGGACCTCGCGCCCCCGGACGACACGATGGAGCACGCCGTCCGAGAGCACGGTCGCACCGTCCGTCCCGAGGTCCCGGAAGCGGGCGGTCGAGAGGGCGAAGTCGTAGGGGTCGGGGACGCGCAGGTGCATCCGGATCAGAGCGCGCGGGTGAGGTCGCGGAAGTCGTCGAACGGCTCGAAGGCCACTCCCCGCGCCCCGAGGTAGCGCGCGAGGCCGTCGCGGGCGAAGACGCGGGACGCCGCGAGCGCGACGCAGCGGTCGGAGAACCCGTCGCCGCCGTACACGAACCCGTCCAGCCCGGCGACGTCGGCCCGCTTGCAAGCCTCCCCGCAGACCGGACAGGGCTCCTCGTTGCGAAAGCGGGCCACCCAGCCGTCGGGGCGGGGATCGAGACGGTTCGCGCGAACCTCGAGCTCGACCGCCTCGCGCGCGAGGACTGGCTCGATCAGCTCGTGGAACCCGCTCGAGACGACGAGCGGCCGGTGCACGCGGGCGAACTCGGCGAAGCCCGGCCGGACGCGGACGTTGTCCCGCACCCACGCGACGACGGTCTGCAGAGGGGCGGTCACCGTCGCCACCTCGATGGCGATGACCTCGTTCAAGGACAGCCCACGGCCGAGATCGCCCTCCGTCTCCTCGTAGACGCGCTCGTCGCCGAACGTGCAGATGACCTCGTTGAGGCCGTCGACCTCGGTCACCGTGCCGTCCCAGTCGAGCACGACCCTCACGCGGAGACGTTCTGGACGAGCGAACCGATGCCGTCCACGTCGACCTCGACGGAGCTCCCAGCGGCCACGCCGTCGACCATCCCGAGCGCAGGCCCGGCGATGAGGTCGCCCGGCCGCAGCCACGTGCCGTCGGCCGCGAGCTCGCGAGCGGCCTTCCAGTCGAACCCGCCGAAGCGAGCGCGCAGGCGCTCCACCCCCTCGACCCGGACGACTCCCTCGAGGCCGTCGGTCTCGAGCGCGTCGAGCGTGACCAGGAGCGGCCCGAGGCCGAGGGCGAAGTCCCGGTCCTTCGGCGCGCGCCGGCCGGGGTCCCGCCACTCCGCGAGGATCGTCGTCCCGCCGAGCGCGCCGTCCGCACCGACCACTGCCGCGAGCCGCGGCAGCACGGCGAGCGCCGCCGACCCGTTCGAGACCTCGGCGCGCGGGCCGACGACCGCGGCCGGGTTCGCGAATGCGAACGACCCCTGGCTCTCGAACACGCGCACAGCCGGAGGGTGGAGCACCGGCGCGAGCAGGCAGACGTCGCCGAGCGCGTACACGGCGTGCTCGCGTGCGCCGCCGCCGCCCGTGAAGAACGACGGAAGCGTCTGCGCGGCCAGCTGCACCACGTGCTCGCCGTCGATCCGGCCGACCCAGCCGCGCTCCAGCGGATGGTCGAGCGGGTGGAACATGCAGAGGAGCACGCGCTACGGCTCCGTGTGCACGACGACGTCGGCGATCTCGGGGACGGCCTCGCGGATGCGCTCCTCGACGACGCTGGCACGTGCGTGCGCGTCGGCGAGCGGCTCGTGCCCGGCGAGGGCGAGGGTGAGGAAGGCGACGATGCCGTCGTCGGTGCGTACGAACCGGAGCTCGCGCGGCGCTGCTCCCGTCTCCTGGCGGACGACGCGCTCGACCGACTCGGCATCGACGGCCACTTCCCGCGCCTCCGCGGCCTCGGTGAGGGGCTCGAGATGGGTGCGGACGTCCTCGACCTCCGGCACCGCGTCGCGGATCGCGACCTCGACTCGCTCGGCGATCGCGTGCGCGCGGTCGAGGTCGAGGTCGCCCGGCAGCTTCAGGTGGAGCGAGACCTCGACCCGCCCGTCCACGTCCAGGACCGCCAGGTTGTGGATCTCGCGAACGTCGGAGACCCCGAGCGCGGCCGCGAGCGCTCGCTCGCGGATGCTCTCCTCGTCACCCCGCGGCTCGACGTGGACGACGACGTCGACGTCGGGGAGCCGGTCGTGGAGGGCGGCCTCGACGCGGTCGGCTGCGGCATGGCCCTGCCCGACCGCCGCACCGGGGGCGACGCCGATGACGACGTCGGCGAAGTGCGCACCGCCCGCCTCGCGGACCCGGAGGCGACGGAGCTCGACCGGTGGGTCGAGCGCGGCGATCGCTGCCCGGGCCTCGTCTTCTGCGTCCACCGGCGCCCGGTCCATGAGGACGCCGACGTTCCGGCCGAGGAGCCGCCCGGCGGCGGCGATCACCAGCACGGCGACGAAGAGCGCCGCGATCGAGTCGCCCTGGGGGAAGCCGACCGAGGCGGCGCCGAGGCCCACGAGGACCGCGAGGGTGCCGACGAGATCGCTCCCGAAGTGGAGCGCGTTCGCCTGCAGCGCCTCGCTCCGGTACTCACGCGCCGCTCGCCGCGAGACCTGCGTGCGGGACGCGTCGATCGCGATGACGAGCGCGACGGCGGCGAACGTCCAGACCGTCGGCTCGACCTCGAACTCCACTGCGCCGGCGAGCCGCGCGACGGCGAGGCCCGCGATGACGAGGCTGACCGCGATCAGGAAGCCGGCCTCGGCGAGCGCCGCGAGGTTCTGCGCCTTGGCGTGCCCGAAGGGGTGGCCGCGGTCGGCCGGCTTGACGGCGACGGAGACGGCGAAGAAGGTGACGAGCGCGGCGGCGAGGTCGGTCCCGGAGTGGGCCGCCTCGGCGAGGAGCCCGAGGCTCCCGCTCGCGATCCCGGCGACCAGCTTGATCGCGATCAGGAGGCACGCCGCCCCGACCGAGACGAGGGCGGTGCGGCGCTGCGGCGACATGCGGGGAAGGCTACGGGGTCGTGCCGGGGCCGACCGCGCCCTATCCTCCGGGCGTGAAGACCTGCCCGAGCTGTGGGCACGAGAACGCGGACGACGCGCGGTTCTGCTCCCAGTGCGCGACGCCGCTCGCGGGGGCGGCGCCACAGCGAGAGGAGCGCAAGGTCGTCACCTGCCTCTTCTGCGACCTCGTCGGCTTCACGGCGCGCGCGGAGGCGATGGACCCGGAGGACGTGCGGCGGCTGCTCCAGCCCTACCACGCCCGCGTCCGCTCGGAGCTCGAGCGCTTCGGCGGCACGGTCGAAAAGTTCATCGGGGATGCCGTCATGGCCGTGTTCGGCGCGCCCATTGCGCACGAGGACGACCCCGAGCGAGCGGTCCGTGCGGCGTTGGCGATCCGCGAGGCGCTCGCGGAGGACGGCGACCTCGAGGTGCGCATCGGGATCACGACCGGCGAGGCGCTCGTCGCGCTCGACGCCCGTCCGGATGCCGGCGAGGGCATGGCCTCGGGCGACGTCGTCAACACCGCCGCGCGCCTGCAGGCCGCCGCGCCGACGAACGGGATCCTCGTCGACGAGACGACGTACAGGGCCACCGAGCGCGCAGTCGAGTTCGGAGAGCCACGCACCATCGAGGCCAAGGGCAAGGCGGCGCCGGTTGCCGTCCGGGAGGCAGTGAATGCGCGTGCCCGCGTCTCGGTCGAGCGGGTCGGTGGAGCTCCGCTCGT
>Ga0210115_1000183_pt1 | contig 17295 bp, 16 predicted proteins | sample MayberryNW_TuleB_2_FD_185526 | JGI IMG/M metagenome (GOLD analysis project Ga0210115, IMG submission 185526) | Wetland microbial communities from San Francisco Bay, California, USA, that impact long-term carbon sequestration - MayberryNW_TuleB_D2... | ecosystem: Environmental > Aquatic > Marine... | reverse complement strand
CGTTGGTGGCGGGTGGCCAGCTCGAGAACCTTCTGGCGTCAGCGGAACCGATCGACGCCGGGCCGGCGCCGGGTCCCGCGCAGGCGCCACCCTCCCCGGCGGCGAGTCGCGCGGCGACGGCGATCGCGGCCGCGCCGCTCGCCTGCTCGCCGGAGACGACGCCGACCCCGACACGGTCGCCGCCCAGTTGCTGCTCGCCGGGCCGCGTGGCGACGAGTGGCGGTTACCGCCCTGCGCGCCGTGCGCAGCGCCCTTGACGATCCGCACGCGCGGGCGGAGATCGCCGCCGAGCTCTCGACCTCCCTCGCCTTCCGCCGGCCCGGCGGCGAAGGCGTCGCGATGCTCGAAGAGTCGCTGGCGGAGACCTCCGGACGCGAATCCGGCCTGCGGTTGCTGTTGCGCGGTTGCCTGTTGATGCAGGTCATCGGCGGCCTCGAACGCGTGCCCGAGCGGGCCATGCCCGAGCCCGGCGAGCTGCCCGATGGCGACAGCTCGGAAGGCCGCTTTCTGCTGCGCTCGGCGGCCTTTCTGGAAGCGCTCGGCCTCGGCACGATCGGGCGCGCACTGGAGCTGGTCGAGCACGCCGACCTCAATCCCGCCTCGATTGAAACGGACGCGATGCTGGGTCAGCCCCCCAGGTCGAGTTGCGCGTCGCCCGGCTCGCCGCCGAGGACAGGACCAACCGCGAGATCGCCCAGTCTCTCGTGGTCAGCCAGAAGACGGTCGAGACCCACATGCGCCACGTCTTCCAGAAGCTCGACATCGAGCGCCGCGACGAGCTCGCCGCGGCGCTCGACGGGGAGCCGCGCGCTTAGGCGCCGTCGTTGCCGGGGAAGCTGGTCTTGTCGATCAGGCGCATCGCCGCAAACGGCTGGCTGCCTGGGTCTTTGCGCGGCAGGCGCGTCTTGACCAGCACCCAGTCGCCGCTCGCGACGTCGTCGAGCGTCCGCTCGCCGTCTTCGTTCGCGTCACGGACGACGAAACGCGCACCGGTCAGGTCGAACTCGACCGTCTCGCCGATCAGGCCGGCTTTGCGCACGTGGTAGTTGCCGTGTTTGACCTCGACCATGCTTTCGCCGGCGTAGAAGCCCTTGAAGACGTAGCCGACCTTGCCCCGGCGCGTTTTCCCTTGGCCTTTGTTTTTGCCTTTGCCCTGGCCTTCGTGGGCGTGCTCGCCGCTTTGGCCGTGGCTCTCGCCCGGCTCGGCAAGCGCCCCCGCCGGGATTGCCAGCGCGGCGACGCCAACCGCCACCAGAAGCGCCCGTTGCAATCGACTCATCGTGTTCTGCCCCTTTCTCGTCAATCCAGCTCGTTCGATCTCCTGTTTGCACGTCGCCAGTGAAACCCGCGCCGGCCAGCAAGATCACGTCTGGCTGGCCGTTCGTCTGACCGAAAGTGCACCAATTCTGGGGTTGCCAAGGTAACGGGCCGCCACCGCCGGCGTCAGGCATCAGCCCGCTCGAAGCCTCGGGCGGGCGCAGGGAGAGGTCAAGGCCATTATGTCCATGGACAATGTCTATGGTAGATCCACCCACCTGGGAGGGCGCTGGTCCTTGCGCACAAGGGGCGGATCGCGTTGAGACCCCCCCGGGCGAGTGGGTGCTCGATGCCCTGCGGCGCTCCGCGATGACGGCGACGCCGCTGACGCACGGAATCGCCCTGCGCAGCGAGTCGCTCGACGGCTTCGCTGCGGAGGACCCCGCCGACCGCTTCCTCGTCGCCACGGCCCTGGAGCACGACCTGACCCTCGTCACCGCCGACCGCGCGATGCAGGGCTTCGAGCCGCTGAGGACCCTCTGGTAGCAGCCTCGGCGAACCGCGCGCTGCCGGCGGACAGCGCTCAGGCCTGAGCGCCCTCGAGCGCCAGGTCGGTCTCGCCGACCAGGGACTCGCGCTCGATCTGGTGCTCATGGACCAGCAGCAACGCGAGGATGCCGCCGGCGAGGGCGACGAGGGCGCCGAGCATCAGGATCTCGTTCATCCCCGCGAGGAAACCCTCGCGGGTGGCGTGGGCGACGGTCGCGCGGGCACCGTCGGGTACTCCGTCGAGGGCGGCGCCGAGGTTGCCCGAGGAGGCGGCTTCGATCAGCTGGCGCGGCCGCTCGCCGCCGGCCGCCGGGGTGCCCGCGGCCAGCTCGGTCACGCGGCTGGCGCCGTGGCCGACGAAGAGCGCGCCCCAGGTGGCGATCCCGACCGCGATCCCGACCTGGCGGAAGGTGTCGTTGATTCCCGAGGCCATCCCGCTCTGCTCCTTCGGCACGACGCTCAGCGCCACGTCGGCGATCGCCGGGTTGAGCAGGCCGACCCCGGTGCCCGCGACGAGGAAGCCGAGCAGCAGCGCGGTCCACTCCGAGCCGGCGCTGAGCCCGCCCATCAGCAGCAGCCCGACTCCCGTCAGCGCCAGCCCGCCGGCGAGGATGAAGCGCGCCTGCACGCGGCCCAGCAGGGCGCCGGCGATCGGCGCCGCGAGGAAGGCGGTGACGGTGATCGGCAGGTAGCGCAGCCCCGCCTGGAAGGGCGTGTAGCCGAGGTAGTTCTGCAGGTACAGGGTCAGGTAGAGGAAGAGCGCGAACATCGAGCTCGAGACGGCGAAGGCGGCGAACTGCACGCCGGTGAAGGCGGGGCGGCGGAAGAAGCCGAGCGGCAGCATCGGCTCGCGCACGCGCCGCTCGACGATGACGAAGGAGATCATCATCAGCGTCGCACCGACCAGCAGGCCGACGATCGGGGTGCTGCCCCAGCCCTCTTGGTTGCCGCGCAGCAGCGCCAGCACGAGCATGAACAACGCCGTGCTGAAGGTGCCCAGCCCGAGCCAATCGACCCGGGTCGCGTTGGGGTCGCGCGTCTCGCGCAGCCTGGCGAAGGTGACGACGATCGCCGCGATCCCGATCGGCACGTTGAGCAGGAATACCGACTGCCAGCCGAGCCCGTCGGTCAGCGCGCCGCCGACCAGCGGCCCGACGGCGACCGCGACGCCGATCGTCGCCCCGTAGGTCGCCATCGCCGTCGCCCGCTCGCGCCCGGCGGGGAACTCCTGGGCGATCAGCGCCAGCGAGACGGCGAACATGATCGCCCCGCCGACCCCCTGCAGGGCGCGGTCGAGGTTGAGCACGGTCGCGTTGGTCGCCAGACCCGCCAGCAGCGAGGCGAGCGAGAAGATCGCCAGGCCAACGGCGAAAACCCGTCGCCGGCCGAGCCGGTCGGCGAGCGAGCCGGCGGTGAGCACGAGCGCGGCGAGCGAGAGGGTGTAGGCGTCGATCACCCACTGCAGGTCGGTGAAGCTCGCGTCCAGGTCCTGCTCGATCGCCGGCAGGGCCGTGTTGACCACGGTGATGTCGAGCAGCAGCATGAAGGTCGCGACCGAGACCGTGATCAGCGTCCACCACTTGCGCGCCACCCGCTACCTCCGTCTCAGCCCCGCAGCGCCCGGGTCAGGCGCGTCTTCAGGTTGAGCGCGGCGATCATCGCCCGCTCGGCGAGCGAGCCGGTGGCGGGGAGGGCGCCGAGCTGTTGGGCCATCTGCGCCCCATTCAGATAGGCCTCGTTGCGCTGGATCTTGCCGTCCCGGATCGTCACCAGGTCGCAACCGGTGATGTCGACCTTCGCCCCGGTGGGCTCCATGCCCTCGAAGCGGGTGCTGCCGTTGAAGCTGCCGGTCGCCCGCCAGCGCACCGCCGCCCGCTCACCCTCGCTGACGATGTCGAGGATCTCGAAGCGGAAGTCGGGCATCGCCGCGAACAGATTGCCGAACCAGGCACGGTGGGTGTGCGGCGCGGTCAGCTCGACCAGCCCGTGGATCTCGCCGGTGCCACCCGGCTCCCAGAAGCCGACCATCGCGTCGAGGTCCCGCGCCGCGACCGCCTCGAAGTAGGCGCGGGCAACCGCGCCGACCTCGCTCGTCTGCTCGGTCTCCGCGGGCATAGAGAGAGGTTACGGCACCCCGCCGCGCAGGCGCGATTCAACTCCAAACTGTCGCCTCCGCGGAGGCTCAGCCGCCGAGGCGGTAGGCGACGATCTGCGGCGTCTGGCCTTCGGCCGCGGCGACGCCGGCGGCGGCGATCACGGTGTCGCCGCTGACGGTGACGCCGGCGTTGGTTCCGGCCGGCAGTTCCGCCTGCCAGGCGGTCTGGCCGTTGCCTGCTTCGATCGCGAACACCTTGCCGTCGAAGGTGGTGGCGAAGACGAGGTCATTGACCACCGTGGTCGCGCCGTAGGCCGGTGCGAGGGCGAATTCCTGCTTCCACTCGACCGCGCCTGACCTGGCGTCGATCGCGACCACTTCGCCGCCGTTTTCGGGGCTGGTTTCTTCGATCGCCGTGCCCCCTTCGCCGACCGTTATCGGGTGGTTGACGACCGGCGCATAGACGTTCTTGCCGTCGGTGGATAGGGGCGCGATCACGCCGCCCAGGGTGCCTGGGATGACTTCGTAGGGTGGTTTCAGCTTCGACGTTTCGCCGTTCATCGCCAGCACCCCGTCTTCGTCGTGGCCGTTGTGTTTGCCTACCGAGCGTTTCCAGACGAGCTTGCCGGTCTTCGCGTCGAGCGCGAGCACGAACCCGGACTTACCCGCCCCGACGACCAGATCGCGTCCGCCCACCGTCATCAGGATCGGCGGGTCCTGCAGATCCCAGTCGTAGAGGTCGTGCGGGGTGAGCTGGTAGTACCAGTCCATCTTCCCGGTCTTGGTGTCCATCTTCACGATCGAGTCGGTGTAGAGGTTGGGACCCGGACGGCTCGAACCGAACGGTTCTCCCGCCGTACCCGGGAACGGCGCCGGATTGCCGACGCCGAAATACATCGAGCCCTTGCCGTCGAACGCCGGCGTGTACCAGAGGCCGCCGCCCGCGTTTACTTCGGGCTTGCCCCAGAGGTTTTTCGGCACCGTGTCGAAGTGCCACAGTTTCTTGCCCGTCTTGGCGTCCAGCGCCCAGAGCACGCCGACGCCGCCGCCTTCGTAGTAGGAGGCGACGTTCCAGGGCACGGTCGAGACGAAGACCCTGCCGCTGTCATAGCCGGGAGCCATGTCGATGCCCTCGTTTTCGTTGCGCGTCAGCGGTGCCGACCAGAGTTCCTTGCCGGTCTTCTGGTCGAGCGCGAAGGCGCCCAGCGCGGTGGCGCCGTAGACGCGCCCGTCGGCGACGACGACCCCGTTCGGCCCCTGGTCGGCGATTTCGTATTTTTTCGTCCACAGCACGTCGCCGTTGCCGAGGTCGATCGCCTGCACGTTCGATTCGAGGTCCTGGATGTAGGCAACGCCGTTGCTGACCACCGGCGAGGAGGCAAACGAGCCGAAGCTGCTTTCCGCGGTCAGCGGCAGCGTCCAGGCAACCTTCAGTTCGTTGACGTTGGCGGCCTTGATCGGCCCCTTCGCCCGGCGGCTGTTGGCCGGGTCGACGTTGGGGTAGGCCGTGCCGCCGAAGCTGTAGTTGCCGCCGCTGTCCGAGGAGCCGCCGCAGGCGGACAGCAGGACGGTGGCGACCACCGCGAGGAGGCACGCTGCCACCGTGTGAGTACCCCTACCCGCCTTCAGTCGTACTCCCATTTTCCGACCGTATTGGATTGAACAAATGTTGTCAAGTAGTCGCGGATACGTGGTTTGCTATGGGTACTGCACCCCGCTCGCCGAGCAGGGGTTGCAGCACCCGGTTGGAGAGCAGGCCGAGCGCGCCGAGGTTGGCGAAGCCGGGCCCCTGGCTGAGGCCGGCGAGACCGGGGATCTGCAGGCGCGGCCGCATCTCGCGCAGCTCGAGATGGCGCCCGATCGGGACCTCGGTCCCGGGAGGCGCGTCCCAGAGCTGCCCCGTCTGGGCCTCGATTTCCTCGCGCGTCTCGGGCGGGAACATGTCGCGCAACTGCGCCAGCAGGTCGAAGCCGGTGCAGTTGACGACGTAATCGTGCTCGGGGTTGGCGATCCCGTGCGGCGAGTGGTGCTGCAACCGCACGCCGCTGCCGCCGCGCGCCGAGTGGACCTCGCTGACGCGGCCGATCGCGAAGCGGCAGCGGTCGTCGTAGGCGATCGCCGCCAGGCTCGGTGGATCGAAGACGCCGCGGTCGGAGTGCTTGACGAAGTCGCGCCGGGTGGTCTGGTCGAGCGCCTCCCACTCGATCTCGTCGGGGTTGGAGAAGACCCGGTTCTCGAGGAAGCTCTCGCCGCGGCTCATCGGCACCATCGGCGTGTAGATCGTGAAACGGGAGTGGGGGCGGAAGCCGCGCAGGAACATCATGCAGCTCAGCGCGCTCTCGCCGCCGCCGACGATCGCCACATCGCAGGCGCTCTCCTCCGGCAGCGCGGCGAAGTCCTCGCGCCGGCTGTCGCAGTGGAAGACGCGGGCGGCGACCTCGGGCTCGTGCGGGAACTCGCGGTGGACCCCGGGGCCGGTCAGGACCAGCGCTCGCGCCAGGTGGCGCGAGCGGACCCCCTCGCCCTCGTCGACCTCGACCGCCCAGCGCTCGCCCTGCTCGAGCGTCACCCGCACGACCCGGCCGGCGAGCTGGCCGATCCCCTCGCTCGCGCGCGAAAGCACCCAGCTCAGGTACTCGCCGTAGTCGCGGTGGCGCACCGAGGGCGAGCCGGCGTCGATCCAGCGCGCGTAGCGACGCCTGGCGACCATGTAGCGCTGCCAGGAGAACTGCATCGCCACCTCGTCGATCGCCTCGCCCGCCTCGCCGAACTCGCGGAAGCTCAGGTAGGGGAAGCCGATGTCCTTGATCGGCGTCACCGCCAGCGGCTCCTCACCCGAGGTCATCCCGTTCAGCCCCTTCCAGGAGGCGGCGACGTCGGTGCCCTCGACGATCTTCACCGCGATCGGCCCAAGGCCGAGGCCGTTGATCGCGTGTACCTTGGCCGCGATCCCGGCCGCCTTGGCGCCGGCGCCGACTACGAGTAGATCGGACTCGGTTGCCACGGCTCGGTCGGGTCGGGGGAGGGGTCGGGGACGGGCGCCGGGCGGCGCGGTTCGGCGATCACGCGCCCGCGCTTGTCGGGGCTGAAGGAGATCGCGCTGCGCCGCGCGTGCTCGGAGTCGCCCTCGGCCGGCCGCAGGTCGACCTCGTTCAGCACCGTGCGCAGCACGCGTTTCATCTCCAGCTCGGCGTAGCTGGCGGCGAGGCAGCGGCGCGTGCCGCCGCCGAACGGGATCCAGGTGTAGGTGCCGGGCGCCTGCTCGAGGAAGCGCTCGGGCAGGAACTGGCGCGGCTTCGGGTAGATCGCCGGGTTGCGGTGGATCAGGTAGACGCAGGGGGCGACGGTGGTCCCGGCGGGCAACCTGTAGCCGCCAAGCTCCAGGGGCGCCAGCAGGCGACGGGTGACGACCGGGACCGGCGGGCAGAGCCGCAGCGTCTCCTTCACCACCGCGTCGAGGTAGACGTCCTCGCCCTCGGCGCGGACCTCCTCCTGCAGGCGGGCGAGCTTCTCCGGGTGGCGCAGCAGTCGCTCGAACACCCAGGCCAGCGAGGACGAGGTCGGGCCGTCGGTCAAAAGCGTCATCAGTTCGTCGCGCAGCTCGCGTTCGCCCAGCGGCGCGCCGTCCTCATAACGGGCGTCGATCAGGATCGAGACGATGTCCTTGCGCCCGTTCTCGCCTTCGCGCCGGCGCCGGTCGACCTCCTCGAGCAGCGCCTGCTCGACCGGCAGCATCGCCGCCCGGAAACCGCTCTCGTGGGCGAGCCAGCGCGGCCCCAGCGCCGCCGCCTTGCTCAGCCGCCCCGGGTCGTTGAGCGTCCGGGTCAGCCGGTGCAGGAGGGTCCGCAGCCGTGCCAGCCGGCCCCTGTCGTCGGGGCCGAAGACCGAGCGCATGATCACCTCCTGCGTGATCGCCTGCATATGCGGCCAAAGCTCGAACGGCTCGCCGAGCGGCCAGCGCCCGATCGCCTCGCGCGTCACGTCGGCCATCATCTCCGCGTCGGCGCCCATCCGCTTGCCGTGGAAGGGCGGCAGCATCAGCCGCCGCCGGGTCATGTGCGCGGGCTCCTCCAGCAGCATCACCGAGTGCGGTCCCAACACCGGCCGCAGCAGCGGGTTGGCGAGGGCGACGCCGAGGCTCTCGGCGGGCGCCGTGAAGACCGTTTTCACGTCCTCCGGGTTGCAGAGGAGCACCCACCTGCCCGAGTGCAGGATGCGCAGGGTGAAGGTGTCGCCGTAGCGCTGCTGGCAGCGCTTCATGAACGGGTAGGGCCGCCGTGCCCAGCCGAGCGCCTGCAGAGCGCGCGGCATCCGCGGGCCGGGGGGCAGCCCGCTCCGCCCCCCGGCGCCCCGGATCTGTCTCCTCCCATTCCCCGTCACTGGGCCCCGCCCTCTGAGGAAGTCTCCAGCGCCGCCATCAGCTCGTCCTCCTCCTTGCAGGTGGCGGCGATCAAGAGCTCGAACAGGCCGACGCTGAACTCGGCCGGCAGCTTCGCCTCCTCGCCCCGCGCCAGGTAGCGCTCGCGCACGGCGTCGACCCGGTGCGGCTGCATCATCGGGATCTCGTGCGCGAGCTTGTAGCGGGCGATCTCGCGGCAGACCTCGAAGCGCTCGCCGAGCAGACGCGCGATCTCGTCGTCGAGCCGATCGAGCCGCCGGCGGTATGGCTCGAGCCCGGCGCTCACGGCCGAATCCCCTTCCGGTGCGCTTTTTGCTTCTCCAAGACACAAAAGGCGCACCGGAACCTCATACCGGCACCGCCGCCTCTTCGAGCAGCCCGGCGGCGAAGGCATAGCTGCAGGCGGCGAGCGTCGACAGCGCGTAGCCGCCCTCCTGGACGATGCAGACCGGTAGTTCGGCGGCGGCCAGCAGGCGGCCGACCTGGGCGAAGATCGCCGGCGAGAAGCCCCAGCTGCCGTGTGGATCGCCGGCCACCGTGTCGTAGCCGAGCGAGACGACCAGCGTGGCGGAGACCTCGGCGAGCGCCTCGACCGAGCGGCCGACGGCGGCCAGATAGGTCTCGACCGCGGGGCTGCCGCTGAACTCGACCACCCGCTCGCGCTCGTTGTAGGGGGTGACGGTGCGGGCGGCTACGTTGGTCACCGGCCAGGCGTGCAGCGAGTGCAGGCTGGTGTCCTCCATCGCGGCGACGATCGCCGCGGTCCCGTTGGGGTAGTGCAGGTCGAGGTCGAGGATGCCGACCGGGCCGAGGCCGCCCTCGCGCAGGGTCAGCGCCGCCGCCGCGGCCGAGTTGAGGTAGCAGTAGCCGGCGAACCAGTTGGGGCCGGCGTGGTGCCCCGGCGGGCGGCAGAGGGCGTAGGCGAAGCGCTCGCCGTCGAGCAGCCGCGCCGCCGCGCTGATCGCCGTCCGCACGCCCTCGCGGGCGGCGGCGACGAGGCCGGCGCTGACCGGGATGTCGGGCGGCAGCCCCGGCGGGGTCAGTTGCTCCATCACGACCGGCTCGGGCGGCGCTTCGTCGAGCGCGGCCAGGTAGGCAGCGTCGTGGACCCCCGCCAGCGCTCGCTCGACCTCCCCGTCGGAGGCGTCGGCGGTCGCGGTGCGGACGCCGCCGTGGCAGCTCAGGCCGCTGCGCACCTCGGCCATGCGCCGGTTGTCATCGGCGCCCGGCTTCACCTGGCCGCCCTCGAGGATCCAGACGGCGCCATCGTCGCCGCTGCCCGCGCCGCCGTGCTGTTCGATCAGCAGCAGCTCGGCGCCTCTCATGACAACAGCCTCCGCATGCGCGGGCCGAGCGGGGTGAACCCGTTCTCGCGGTAGAAGCGTTCGGTCGCGGCGAGCTGGGGGAAGGTCTCCTGCGGCAGGCCGACCTCGAGCCGCGGCACGCCGGCTTCCGCCGCCTGCCGGACCAGGGCCAGGATCAGCTCGCGGCCGAGCGCGCGGCTGCGCCACTCGGGGTGGACCCAGAGGTCCTGGATCGTGCCGTAGCGCCCCGGCACGTGGACCGCGTACTGCCAGCTGGCGGCGAGGATGCCGACGATCGCGCCCTCGCACTCGGCGACCAGCAGCGCGCCCAGCTCCGGGTCCTCGGCAAGCTGTCGTGCCGCCGCCTCCAGATCGCTCGCCGAGGGCCGCTCGCCGCCGAGCTCGATCAGCAGCTCTTCGACCGCGCGTGCGATCCCCGGCGCATCGGTCGCCGTCGCTGCGCGGATGCGGGCGTTTGCCGCCGGCCCCGAGCGGGGCGGCGCCTCGGGCACGCTCGGACCGCGTTCGCCCATCACGCCGCGGCTGCCTCCGTCTGCGGCGTGGCGTGGGGCTCGAGCTCCACCGACCACGCCTCGCGCGCGGCGCTGCCGGTGACCGCCTCGGCGATCGTCGCCATCGGCGCCCGCGCCTTGAGCAGGATCTCGTCGAACTCGTCCTCGGGGTCGGACTGCATCACGATCGCCCCGCCGGCGCCGATCGTCGTCCGCCCCGGCCGGAGCACGATCGTGCGGATGACGATGCTCAGGTCCATCGCGCCGTCGACCCCGAACCACCCGATCGCGCCCGAGTAGACGCCGCGCGCCTCGTCCTCGAGGTCGTCGATGATCTCCATCGTGCGCTCCTTCGGCGCCCCCGTCATCGAGCCGCCGGGGAAGCAGGCGCGGGCGCATTCGGCCGCCGTCCGCTCGGCGTCGAGCACGCCGCTGACCGTTGAGATCAGCTGGTGCACGGTGGCGTAGTCCTCGACGATCATCAGCTCGGGGACGCCGACGCTGCCGACCTCGCAGACGCGGCCGAGGTCGTTGCGCAGCAGGTCGACGATCATCAGGTGCTCGGCGTAGGTCTTCTCGTCTTCGGTCAGCTCCGCCCGCAGCGCCTCGTCTTCGGCCAGGTCCTCGGAGCGTCGGCTCGTTCCCTTGATCGGTCGCGCCTCGACCCGGCGCTCGCGATCGACCGAGAGGAAGCGCTCCGGCGAGGAGCTGACCACCGCCATCTCGCCCAGCTTCAGGTAGGCGGCGAAGGGAGCGGGGTTGCGCCGCCGCAGCAGCCGGTAGAGGTCGAACGGGTCCGGTTCGGCGTCGGTTGAGATCTGGTCGGTGAGGCAGACCTCGTAGGACTCGCCCGCCGCCAGCTCGGCCTGGCTGCGAGCGATGTCGGCCAGGTACTGCTCGCGTCCGCGCCCGCAGCGGAAGCTGACGCGGTCGGCTTGCGGCCCGCGGCTGCGCGCCAGCGGCGTCGCCGGCTCGGGCGGGTTGGCGATGATCTCGCGCACCGCCGCCTCGGCCTCGTCCAGCCAGCTCTCGGCCTCCGCCTCGTCGCCGTGGCAGAGCACGACCAGATGCGTCCGTCCACGCACGTGGTCAACGGCGACGAGGCGGTTGGCGAGCATCATCACGGCATCGGGCATGTCCGACCGATGCACGTTGGGCGAGCCGCAGTCCGCCTTCAGCTCGTAGCCGAGATAGCCGACGAAACCGCCCATCAGCCCGGGCGGCAGGTCGGCGGGGGGAGGCTCGACCGCGTGCCTTTCGAGTTCACGGTCGAGCAAGTCGAAGATCGAGCCGTGCTCGGTGCTCGCCGGACCGGCGCCGCGGCGAATCGCCGTGCCGGTCTCGACGTCGTACTCGAGCACGCAGCGGGTCGCGCCGGCGCTGGTCCCCAGGTAGGAGCGCTGCGCGAGCCGCGTCGGTGCGTCGGCGCTGTCGAGCCAGAAGGCATGCTCGGCGTCGCCGAAGAGTCGTTCGAACAGCGCCTCGGTCGAGGGTTCGCCCGGCAGCGAGCGCAGCCGCAACTCGCTCGCGCCGGCCTTGCGCGTGCGCGCCGGGCGCTGGTCGCGCGGCGGCACCGCCAGCGGCCGTTTCGCTCCGCGCCAGCGCGGCGAGCGCAGCTTGCGGGCGAGGCCGTAGAAGTTTTCGACCAGGCGGGCGCCGTGCTCGGTGGCGACCGACTCGGGGTGGAACTGGACGCCCCACATCGGTCGCCGCCGGTGCGCGATCCCCATCACGACGCCGTCGTCGGCCCAGGCGGTGATCTCGCCGTCGGGGCCCATCTCGGTGATCGCCAACGAGTGGTAGCGGACCACCGGGAACCCCTGCGGGATGCCCTCGAACAGGCCCTCGTCTTGGTGGTGGATACGGCTCAGCCGGCCGTGCATCGCCTCCGGTGCGCTGGCGACCTTGCCGGCCAGCATCTGGCCCAGGCCCTGGTGGCCGAGGCAGATGCCGAGCACCGGGATCTCGCTGTAGCGGAGGATGTCGTCGCAGACGCAGAAGTCGTGCCAGCGGCGCGGGCTGCCGGGGCCGGGGGAGAGGACGATCGCGTCGAAATCCCAACGCGAGAGCGCCCGCCAGGAAACCGCGTCGTTGTCGACCACGATCGGCTCTTCGCCGCTGACGCCGGCCAGCAGGTGGAAGACGTTGTAGGTGTAGGAGTCGTGGTTGTCGACGAGCAGCGTTCTCATCCGACCGGCTCCAGTCCCAGACCACGCGCGGTGCGGTCGAGGGTCGAGTGGACGACACGCGCGACGTGCGGCGCCCGCTCCTCCTCCAGCTGCCAGCGGGCGAGGTGGGAGGCAAAGCGGCCGAGCTGGGCGGTGTCGAGCTCGCGCACGGCGCGGCCGAGCAGACGCCCGTAGGTCTCTGCCTGGACGACGGCGAAGCGGTAATCGGGGTCGAGCGCGGGCTCGGGGCCATCGCCGTTCTGCATTTGCGCGCGCCCCGGTGCAGATTCGCTGCGCGCCCGCGCCCGCGCCAGCTCCCAGCCGAGCGCGTCCTTCTCGAGCAGCTTCTCCGGCTCGAACTCGATCCGCTTGTTGGCCGGATGAAGGAGGAAGAAGCCAAGCGCGATCTGGGCGGCGACGCGGTCGGCCGAGGGATGCGTCCGCCGCACCGCCGCCCGCCCCGGGTCGGCCTCGAGCTGCTCGCCGACCCACTCGATCAGGTGGTCGATCAGGAGCGCGTCTTTCTTGCTCGAGGAGATCTTCTCCTGCTCCTTGGCGACCATCCCGTGGAAGACGTCGTGGTAGGGATGGAACCCGTTGCCCTCGCTGGTGTGGGTGAGCTCGGCCATCAGCTGGCGGCGGCAGGTGATGTGGGCAACCCACTCCTGGCCGCAGATCTGCAGCGAGGTCGTGCCGTCGAGCCCCGGCGCCGCCAGCCAGTAGGCGAGCGCCCGCATGTGCTGGGTCGGCACGCCGTCGGAGCGCACCAGCGGCATTTCCTCCATCTCTTCGCGCCCGGTGACGTAGATCACCGTGCCGTCGGGCCGTTTCTGCAGGGTCCCCTCCTGGAGGCCGAGCTCGGTCAGTTCGACCACCTCGGGCAGGAAGTCGGACTCGAAGAAGACGCGATCGAAGTAGATGCCGAGCCGGGCCAGCGTCTTGCGCTGACCGGAGATCGCCCAGGCCCGCGTCTGCGACCACAGCTCGAGCGCCGCCTGGTCGCCGTTCAGCACCCGCTGCAGCAGCTCGTCGGCGCTGTCATCCTGCACGTCGACCTCGCGCGTCAGCGAGTCGGCTGGGTGGTCGGAGCCGAGCCCGAGCGTGGCGCCGTTCTTGACGTAGTCGGCGTAGCAGTAGCCGACGAAGTGGTCGCTCTTGACCCCGTTGCCTTCGGCCGACATCTGCGCGTACCTGCCGCTGCGCACGACGCCGGCCATCGCCTCGCCCATGCTGCGGCCGACGTCGCAGATGATGCTGCGGCGCTCGACCTCGCCGCCCGCCTCGGCCAGCGCCGCGGCGAGCGAGTTGCCGAGCGCCAGGTTGCGCATGTGGCCGATGTGCAGCGCCTTGGTCGAGTTGGCGTCCCAGAAGTTGAGCGCGTAGCGTTTGCCGGCGGCGATCTCGCCGCAACTCGCAACCCCCTCGGCCCCCTCTTCAAGGGCGCCGCCCCGCTCGGCGACCCAACCGTCGTCGAGGCGCAGCCAGGTCTGCTTCTTGCCGCGCTCGACCGCCGCCACCCAGGGCAGGCCTTCGATCTGCTCCAGCGCCGCGAGCGAATCGGCATCCTCGCGCCAGCCCTTGGCCAGCGGCACCAGCATCAGGTCAAAGCGCGGATGCGGCCGGTAGGGGGCGCGCAGCGTCCAGTGCGACTGGGCTCCGTTCCCGTCTCCCGCTTCGTCGAAGTAGTCGAAGAGATTGATGTTCATAACCCCGACGCATCCCGGCGCCGATGCACCAGCCGGGGCTCGAACCCGGATCCTCGGCTTACAAACCCGATCCTCTAACCGATTGAGGTACTGGTGCGTATGTATTCATTGAACAGCCGAGTGACTATTCAAGAATTTCGGAGTGTAACAACGGAACGCGTATCTTGTCCACCCCGGCTGGGCGGCAGCTTTGCGTCTCGAATGGAAGGCGCCCGCGCCGGGGCGCTCAGGGCAGTTCGTAGAAGGGGTCTTCCTCGTACGGGCGCAGGGCCGGCCTGGGTTTGATGCAGCCCGACTGGCAGAGGGCGCGAATGTGGTAGGCGACCTCGGCGTAGGGCGCGTCGGTGGACGCTGCCAACCGCGACCGTCGGTGCGGCTTGGTCTTCACCAGCTCAAAGATCCGTGCTCTGGTCGGGTGCCAGAGCGCTCTCGCCTCTCGAGTGGCCACGAGTTCTCCTCTTGACTTGAATGTAGCTGATCGAACTGCTCGATCTGGCATCTTTGCTTAATCGCACTCGCTTTGCTAGCCAAAGTGGCCCATTTTTCGACCTCGCACCTCGTTCTTCCCGCACTTTCGGGAAAATTATCGCCATGTTGACTGTTGCAGTCACCGGCCCAACCGGTGAGATCGGCAAGGCATTCATTGGAGCGCTCGAGCGGGCACCGGAGGTGGAGCGGGTCATCGGCATGGCCCGTCGCCCCTTCGACCTCGACGCCGAGGGCTGGGAGAAGACCGAATACCGGCGCGGCGACATCCTCGACCGCGAGGCGGTCGACGCCCTGGTCGCCGACGCCGATGTCGTCGTCCACCTCGCCTTCGTTATCGTCGCCGGCCGCGGCGAGAGCCATGAGATCAACCTGACCGGCTCGCGCAACGTCTTCGAAGCGGCGGCGGCCGCCGGGGCCAAGCGCCTGATCTACACCTCCTCCGTCGCGGCCTACGGCTTCCACCGCAACCTGCCCTCGCTGTTGACCGAGGACGAGCCGGTGCGCGGCACCGCCCGCCACCCCTACTCGGCCGACAAGGCCGAGGCCGAGGCGGTGCTGTGGGAGGCGCTGGCGGACGGCGATGCCGATGCCTACGTCTTCCGCCCCTGCATCGTCGCCGGGCCGCACGCGACCCTGCTGCTCGAGCTGGTGCCGCTGCTCAGCGCCGGGCAGCGACTGCCCGGGCCGGTGCGCTGGGCGCTCGGCAAGGCGCCCTCGCTGCGGCCGGTGCTGCCCGATCCCGGCGTGCCGTTCCAGCTCGTCCACCACGATGATGTTGCCGCCGCCCTCTGCGCTGCGGCGATCGGTCAGGGCGAGCCCGGCGTCTACAACCTCGCCGGCCCCGGCGAGCTGACCGTCTCCGACATCGCCCGGGAGCTCGGCTGGCACTCGGTGCCGGCGCCGCAGCTCGCGGTCAGCGCCGCCGCCGAGGCGGTCGCCCCGTTCCTGCCCTTCCTGCCGCCCGAGGCGGCCTGGATCGAGACCGTCCGCCGCCCGGTCCTGATGGACACCACCCGCGCCCGTCGCAAGCTGCACTGGATGCCCCACCACGACGCCCGCGAGACCCTGCGCGAAACCGTCGCCGCGGTGCGGGCGAAGTAGTCGCGAGCGGGAAGAGGAGGGCGACGGTCGGCCTCGTGCGAGGAGGCGACCTGGTTGACAGTTATACCCCTAGGGGGTATTATCAACGGCGTGAAGACCGCCGACCCGCCTCGGGGATACACCGCAAGCAAGGACCAGCTCCTCGCTCGCCTCGCCCGGGTTGAGGGCCAGGTCCGTGGCGTCAGGAAGATGGTCGAAGAGGATCGCTACTGCATCGACGTCGTCACCCAGATCAACGCGGCGCAGGCGGCGCTGGACAAGATCTCACTCGGGCTGATCGACGGTCACGTCCGCGTCTGCATGCAGGGCGAAGGCGGCGCCCCGGAGGATCCCGGCGAGCGCGTCGACGAGCTGATGGGCGCCGTCGGCCGCCTGCTGCACCGCTGATGGAAGACCCACGGGCAAGGGGCGATCATGGCTGAGGTGCTCGTCAGCGGCGCCGGCTTGGTCGCGATCGCGGTGCTTGCCTGGTTCTTCTTCGGCCCGCGCAAGGCGGGCGGGGCCGAGCTGCGAGACGGCCATCAGGAGATCGAGATCATGGTCAAGGGCGGCTACTCGCCGAACCTGATCCGCGTCCGCCAGGGCGTGCCGCTGCGCCTCGTCTTCGATCGCCAGGAGGCAGGCGAGTGCACCGCTCGTGTCGTTTTCCCCGACTTCGGCGTGAACCGGGCGCTCGCGCCCTTTGCCAGCACCACGGTCGAGTTCACCCCCCGGCGCAGCGGCGAGTTCGGTTTTGCCTGCGGGATGAACATGGTCCACGGCACGCTCCTGGTCGAGCCCAACGGCGACGCAGCCGCCGGGAACGGCGCCGCGAAGGCGGGCGGGGTGGACACCGCCGACCGCAACGGTGGGGGTGAGGAGCAGCCGGCGGCCGCTGGCGGTATCGGCGCCGGCGCCGATACCGAGGCGGCGGCGCGGCGCGAGGAGATCGCCGACCTCACCCGGCGCGTCGCCCTCGGTGCCGTCCTCACCGCACCGGTGCTGTTCGCGATGATGGCCTCCGAGGTCTTCGGGGCGAGCTGGGTGCCGGGCTTCCTGCTCGACCACTGGGTGCAGCTCGCCGTGATCGCGCCGGTGATGCTTTACGCCGGTTGGCCGATCCACCGCAGCGGCTGGTTCAGCCTCGTCCACCGCAGCCCCGAAATGAACAGCTTGATCGCCGTCGGCACCGCCGCCGCCTTCGGCTACAGCCTCTTCGTCACCCTCTTTCCGGGCCTCCTGCCGAGCGACCTGCGCGACGTCTACTACGAGACCGTGGGCACGATCATCACGCTGATCCTGCTCGGCCGGCTGCTCGAGGTGCGGGCGAAGGCGGGGACCGGTGAGGCGATCCGCAAGCTGATCGGCCTGCGCGCGAAGACGGCGCGGATCGTGCGGGGCGGCCGCGAGCAGGAGGTCCCGGTCGAGCAGGTGAAGCCGGGGGACATCGTCGCCGTCCGTCCCGGCGAGAAGATCCCGGTCGACGGCGAGGTGGTGGAGGGGCGCTCGAGCGTCGACGAGTCGATGGTGACCGGCGAGTCGTTGCCGGTGAGCAAGGCGTCCGGCGATACCGTGATCGGTGCCACCGTCAACGGCACCGGCGCCTTCCGCCTGCGCGCCACCGGTGTCGGCAGCGAAACGATGCTCGCCCAGATCGTCCGCTTGGTCGAACAGGCGCAGGGCTCGAAGGCGCCGATCCAGCGCGTCGCCGACCTGATTGCGGGCTACTTCGTACC
>Ga0210115_1000182_pt1 | contig 17336 bp, 21 predicted proteins | sample MayberryNW_TuleB_2_FD_185526 | JGI IMG/M metagenome (GOLD analysis project Ga0210115, IMG submission 185526) | Wetland microbial communities from San Francisco Bay, California, USA, that impact long-term carbon sequestration - MayberryNW_TuleB_D2... | ecosystem: Environmental > Aquatic > Marine... | reverse complement strand
CGAGGGGCCGGCGGCGCTGGTCGCGAAACGCCATCGCCGTCGCGGTGCGTGCCCGCGCGGACATCGCTAGGCCCTCGTCCTCGCCGAGGTCCAGAAGGCGGCCAGAGCGACCGCGAGCGCCGCGAGCGCGATCGAGCCCGCCCCGACCCAGTCGCCTGGCGGCGACCCCTGGGCCCCGCCCGCGGCGACGAGCAGGTTCGCCGCGTTCTGGGTGGGCGTCTCGGCGATCAGCCCGTTGCTGGTCATCTGGGGATCGGAGAAGGCGTCGACCGAGAAGACGAGCACGACGAGCAGCGAGCCCTCGAGCTGGCCCTTGACGAAGGCGCCGATCACGGCGCCGATGCCGATGTAGGTGGCGGCGAAGGCGAAGATCGCGGCGAAGGCGTGCAGGGGGTGGGCGATGCCGCTGCGCAGCCAGAGCGTGACGAAGGCGACGGCGCTGATCGTGAGGCCGATCGCGAGCGCCGCGAGGATCCGGGAGCTCGCCACGCGCAGCGGCCCGAGCCCAGCGGCGGCGAGGCGCCGATCGGCCCCCCGCGAGGAGGAGACCTGGAAGAAGGCGAGCGCCCCGCAGAGGAACGCGGTCGCCCAGCCGGCGCTGATCGCGGTCGCCGACTGGCTGGCGAGGGTGCCGCCGAGCGCCTCGGAGAACTCCCCGAGCACGCTGGCGAAGACGAGCACGAAGAAGGCCGGGATGGCGATCAGCATCACCAGCGTCAGCGGGGTCCGCAGGTGCTCGCGGACGAAGGCGGCGCCGGTGGGCAGCGTCGCGCTCAGCACCCGCTGATCCGCCCTTCGCGCAGCTCGTACATCCGATCCAGCCGCTCCCGCTCGGCGAGCAGATGGGAGACGATCAGGATGCCCATGCCCTCGTCGCGGCGCCGCTCGCTCATCTCCCAGAAGCGCAGGTAGGTCTCCCAGTCGAAGCCCGAGTAGGGCTCGTCGAGCAGCAGCAGGTCGGGCGAGTGCATCAGGGCGAGGGCCAGGTTGAGCTTCTGGCGGGTGCCGCCGGAGAGCTCCTCGATCCGGTAGCCGCGGTAGCGCTCGAACTGGAGCTCGTCGAGCAGGCTCTGCGCGGCCGCGGCCTCCGCCTCAAGCTCGTAGGCGCGGGCAAAGAGCTCGAAGTGCTCGTCCACCGTCAGCTTCTCCCAGAGCAGAGGGATCTGCGGACAGTAGCCGAGCTTGCCGCTGCGCTCGACAGCGCCCCCGTCGCGCTCGAGCAGCCCGACGACGATCTTCATCAGCGTGCTCTTTCCCGAGCCATTCTCGCCGACGAGGCCGACCAGCTCACCCCGGCGCACCTCGAGGTTCGCCCCCTTCAGCACCTCGACCCGGCGCCGCCGTGGCGGCACTCCGCGGTGAAAGCCCTTCTCGACTCCCTCGGCGCGCAGTATCGGCTCGGTGCTCGTCATCGGCTTGACAGTAATACCCTAGGGGGGTATTGTCAATCCCATGAAGACCGCAACGCCGACTCGGGGATACACCGCAAGCAAGGACCAGCTGCTGCATCGCCTCTCCCGTGTCGAGGGCCAGGTGCGGGGTGTCGCGAAGATGGTCGAGGAGGATCGCTACTGCATCGATGTCCTCACCCAGGTGAGCGCCGTGCAGGCGGCCCTCGACAAGATCGCCCTCGGCCTGCTCGACGGCCACGCTCGCGTGTGCATGCAGGACGAAGGCGGCGCGCCGGATGATCCCGAGGAGCGTGTCGATGAGCTGATGGGCGCGGTGGGACGCCTGCTGCGCCGGCATCCGCAATCCCCGAAGCCAAATGGAGGTAGCTCCCAATGAATGTTGATCTGATGACGTTTTCCCTCCTGCTCGCCGACTCCGACTGGGGGCACATGGACGGCGGCTGGTGGGTTGTGATGGCGATCGGGATGGTGCTCTTCTGGGCGCTCGTGATCGTCGGGCTGGTCTGGCTCGCGCGCGAGTTGACCGGGCGCGGCGGGCTCAGGCCGAGGCAGGACCCGTTGGAGCTGCTCGACCGGCGCCTCGCCGAAGGCACGATCTCACCGGAGGACTACCGCCAGCGGCGAGAGATCCTTCGCGGCTCGGCTTCAGGGGAAGACGACGACGTGCGATCAGGCTGAGGCTGAGCGGCGTTTTCGGCCTCATGGCCCCAGCGTCAGCTACGCCACTTGATCGAGCAGCCGACCGGTTCGGTCTCGGCGGGATCCGGATTGGAGTGCGTGAGGACCGCTCCAGGGCGGAGCGCAGCCAGGCCGCGCCTTGGGACGGGTCGGTGTGGTCGGCGTCGGGGGCACCGCGGTAGCGCAGGCGATGACCACCGTCGCTTGCGCCTCGCCCGGTGCGGGTAGAGCGGTTGCCCTGCCCTCCGTGTCGGGCAGCTCCAATTCCGGCGCGGCATCGCCGGTCTCAATCCCGTCCGCGGTCATTTCCCTTGCCTCCTTTGATCGCTGGCAGAGGGTTCACGCTAACGAGCTGACATTGCGCGCTGCAGCGCCTCGCGCAAGTCAGCCCGATCGGGTAAGGCCGAGACCCTGCCGTCGCGCAGCCGGTACACGCGGCAGGTGAGGCCGATTGGCTCATCGCCGGGGTCCTCGACGTCGCGGCCGTCGATGCGGATGGTTGGCGAACCGACAAAACGCCGGCGCTCGGCCATCTCGCCCGAGCTCACCTCGCGAACCTCGAGCCGCTCTGGATCGAGGCCGGCCAGGGCCATCTCTTCGCGCACCAGCTCGATTGCCTGCTCCCAGCTTGGACACCTCGCCCACCAGAACAGCTCGATGCGCGGTTCCCCGGGCGGGGGTTGAACCTCGTTCCTCGACACCCCAGGAGGTTCTCACATCGGTATTTGAGCATTGCTAATTCAAGTGCTCAGAGTGAGCGCCTCGTCGAGCGCGGCGGAGATCTGTGCAGGATCTTCGATCTGGGGGTAGTGGGCCAGGTCGGGAAGCTCGATCGTCGGCACGCCCGGCCGCAGCTCCTGGATGCCGCGCAGCACCTCGACCCTGGCGACGGGGTCTTGCAGGCCCCAGGTGAGGGTGAGCGGTCCGGGCCAGTCGCGCAGCGCCCCGTGCCAGCGCTCGGTCAGGCGTTCGCGCTCGGTCATGTAGTAGATCGTCTTGCGAGCGATACGCCGGTCGCCGCCCTCGACGAGCAGCGCCCACTGATCGGCCGCCTCCTCGGCGCTGAGCGGATGCTCGACGGAGAAGATGCGGCGGAACTGGGCGCGGAAGCCGCGCTCGCTGGTCAGACGGGCGAAGAGCGGCCCGAGGCGGCTGCGCAGCAGGCGCTGGCCGATCGTCGGCTTGGCCAGGTGCAGCAGCATGCTGCCGTTGAACAGCAGCGCCCCGCTCATCGCGAAACCGAGCTCGCCACGCAGATCGCGCGCCATCAGCTCGGTCGTTACCGAGGTCCCCATGTCGTGACCGACGACGAAGACCGCTGGCGCACCGGCCCGGCGCACTAGCTCTTCCGTCGCATCGGCTTGCCAGGCGAGCGTGTAAGTGTGGTCGAGCGGCTTCTGAGAGAGGCCGAAGCCGAGGAAGTCGAAGCAGATGCTCGCCTCGCCGGGCGGGCGCAGCGCGAGCAGCCCCCGCCAATCGTAGGAGCTGGAGGGGAAGCCGTGCAGGTAGAGCAGCAGGGTCCCGTCCCCGCCGCCGCGTCGGCGCACGAATAACCTGCGGCCGAGGACCTCCTCGATCGCGCCCTCGGCGCGCCACTGCAGCACCCGATCGGTGAGCATGGCGCGACGGTAAAGGTTTTCGGCGCCCGACGCGGTGGCCCGCCTCACCGGGGAAGGTGCCCCGACCCGCGCGAACAACCGATCGATGAGCTGGGGTGAGACAGGTTCTTAGGGTGCGAGGTAGCCGTCGGGCTCTGCGACGACGGTGTTGGCGAGCTCGCCTATGGCCTCGATCTCGACCCGGACCGTCTCGCCGACGTGGAGCAGGTTGTCGCGCACCGGCTGGCGGCCGAGGCCGACGCCGGCCGGGGTGCCGGTGGCGATCACGTCGCCCGGCTCGAGCGTGAACGCTTCGGAGAGGTGGGAGACCTGGTCGAAGCAGTCGAAGACCATCTCGCTCGTGCGCGCGTCCTGGCGTAGCTCGTCCTCGACGTAGCAGCGGATCGCCAGGTCGTGCGGGTCGCCGAGCTCGTCCCCGGTGACCAACCAGGGCCCAAGCGGGCCGTGCGTGTCAAACGACTTGCCGATCGTCATCGTCTGCGCTTTGCCCTGCCAGTCGCGCACGCTGACGTCGTTGGCGCAGGTGTAGCCGGCGATCACGTCGGGCGCGCTCTCGACCGGCACGTGCCGGCAGCGCTTGCCGATTACCACGGCCAGCTCGGCCTCGTAATCGAGGAAGGTCGAGACCTTGGGCATGTGGATCTCCGCCCCCGCCCCGACCACGCAGCTGATCTGCTTGTTGAAGAAGACCGGCACCTCGGGCGCCTCCATCCCCATCTCGGCGATGTGGTCGCGATAGTTGAGCGCGATCGCGAGGTACTTGCGCGGCGCCGCCGGCGCCAGCAGCTCGACCTCGGCCAGCGCCAGGCGGGGCGCGTCGGCGGCCAACCTCTCCAGCTCGGCCTGCCCGACTTCGCCGAGAGCCTGCGCCGGTTCGGCCGGCAGGACGGCAGCGGAGAGGTCGGCGACCTCCTCGCCGCTGACAATTCCCAGCGCCGGACCGTTCTTAGTGGCAAATCGAGAGAGCCTCACCGGATCGGGACTCTGGCAGATCGCCGGACCCGTTACGGTCGGGGGGAAAGCCACCAACGGAGGTAAGACATGGACATCGACCTCGATGCCTACCGCGAACGCAGCCTCGAGACCTGGGACAAGATGGCGCCCGGCTGGGAGGAGCGCGACCGGTGGATGAGCGAAGAGACCGGCACGGTAAACGAGTGGATCGTCGCGAAGGCCGATCCGCAGCCCGGTCAGACCGTCCTCGACCTCGCCGCCGGCCCCGGTGACCTGGGCTTCCGGATTGCCGAGCGGATCGGCGACGGCGGTCGCCTGCTCTGCACCGACTTCTCCCCCGAGATGGTCGCCGTCGCGCGGCGCCTCGGTGACGACAGGGGGTTGACGAACGTCGAGTACCGGGTGCTCGACGCCGAGCGGATGGACCTCGCCGACGACAGCGTCGACGCCGTGGTCTGCCGCTGGGGCTACATGCTGATGGCCGATCCCGCGGCAGCACTGGCCGAGTCGCGACGCGTGCTTCGCGACGGCGCCCCCCTTGCCTTCGCCGTCTGGGGACCGCCGGAGCGCAACCAGTGGGCGTCGTTGCCGGCGATGACGCTGGTCCAGCGCGGCCACATGCCGCCGCCCGAGCCCGGCGCACCCGGAATCTTCGCGCTGGCCGACCCCGAGCGGATCCGCAGCCTGGTGACCGGCGCGGGTTTCGCCGAGCCTGAGCTGGAGGAAATCACCTTCGACTTCACCTACGCGGACTTCGCTGACGTCTGGGACGTGCTGATCCGGCTTGCCGGGCCGCTGGCCGCGGCGATCGAGGGGCTGGATGAGGTTGAGCGGCAAGCGACCCGCGACGCCATCGAGGAGGCCGTCGCGCCCTTCCGCGGCGAGGACGGCTCTTACTCGGTGCCCGCCATTTGCTGGGGTGCGTTCGCCCGCTGAGGCCCGGCGCGAGGCCGCTTCACGGTGCTGACCGACTCGCCTACTCGCCGTTCAGCTCGCTCGCCAGTGCCCCGACCCGGTGCTCGATCTCCTCGCGAGTGGCGCGGACCTCGGTCAGTGGGCGGCCCTTTGGGTCGGGCAGGTCCCAGTCGAGGTAGCGCTTGCCGGGGATGTAGGGGCACTCGTCGCCGCAGCCCATCGTCACGACGATGTCGGCCCATTCGGCGTCGGCATGGCTGAGCTTATGGGGGGTGCGGTCGCTGAGGTCGATGCCGAGCTCAGCCATCGCCTCGACCACCTCGGGGTGGACGCGATCGCCCGGGGTCGTGCCGGCCGAGCGGGCCGCGTGGCGGCCCGCGGCGGCACGTTCGAACAGCGCCTGGCTCATCTGCGAGCGCCCGGCGTTGTGAAGGCAGACGAAAAGGACCCGAGCCATCAGCCCCCCGCCCCCGCGGTTGCCGGGGTGCCGCGGACGAGTTGGTAGGCGAGGGCGCCGAGGGTGGCGCCGGCGATCGGGGCGACGATGTAGATCCAGGCGTCGTGCAGTTCGCCGGAGACGAGGCCGGGGCCGAGCGAGCGGGCCGGGTTCATCGAGGCGCCGGTGATCGGGCCGCCGAACAGCGCGTCGAGGCCGACCGTGCCGCCGATCGCGATCGCGGCGCCGGCGCCGACCGCGCGGGTGTCGGTCGCCACCGCCATGATCACGAACATCAGGAAGGCGGTCAGCACCGCCTCGTAGGCGAGGGCGCTGCCGACGCCGACGCTGGGCACGGTCGCGCCGAGCGAAGCGGGCTCGCTCGGCCAGGCGGCGAGCAGCAGCGCCGCCGCGGCGAGCGCGCCGAGCAGCTGCGCGCCGATGTACGCGATCGCCTCGCGGCGCGGGAAGTGCCGGGTGAGGGCGAAAGCCAGGGTCACGGCCGGGTTGAGGTGGGCGCCGGAAAGGTGGCCGGTCGCATAAACCATCGCCATGATCACCAGGCCGAAGACGAGCGAGACGCCGACCGCGCCGAGCACCCCGTCATGGACCGCGTCGGTGACGATCGCGCCGCAGCCGGCGAAGACGAGGGCGAAGGCGCCGATCGCCTCGGCGGTGGAGCGACGCAGGAGATCGGGGCGGCCGTCCACGCTCGAGCTCAGCGGCAGGCGACCGCGGTAGAGAAGATCTCGCGAACCGAGTCGAGCGCGCCGGGGACGAGGCTGAAGTAGCTGTAGGTGCCGCGCGCCTCGCGGGCGACGATCCCGGCCTCGACCAGCTGCTTGAGGTGGTGGCTGACCGTCCCCTGCGAGAGCCCGAGCGTGGGCTGCATCTCGCAGACGCACACGGGCTCGCCGTCCGCCCGCAGCAGCAGGTTGACGATCCGCAGGCGGTGTCGGTCAGCCAATGCCTTCAGCACCGTCTCCAGCTCGGCGGCTCCCTCCTCCGATAGCGAAGACCCCGCCAATGGCGTGCAGCACTCGATCACGGGCAGCTCGGCAGAGGACACGGGGCGGACTCTAGCAAGCTTCATTGATGATCTTCAATGAAACCCGGCGATGATGCTCGCGAGCCACCTGTCTACAATCCGCAGCCGAGCGATGGGGCTCGCTCCTCTATAAGCGCGGTTCGATCCGCTGACGGTCCCTACCCCGTCCATCGACGCCGATAGGAGACCCGCACGTGCGAGTTACGCGATTCGACCTGCGCCGCCTTGCCGCGATCTACGCCGGCGGCGTGATCGGGGCGCTGCTTCGAGTCGGGCTGGCCGAGCTGGCACCGCAGGGGCCGGGCGAGTGGCCGTGGGCCACCTTTGCCGTCAACATGATCGGCGCGCTGCTGCTCGGCTACTTCGTCGCTCGCCTGCACGACCACCCTGAGGACAACCTCGCCCATCCCTTCCTCGTCACCGGCATCGCCGGCACGCTGACGACGTTCTCGACCTTGCAGCTGGAGCTGTTTGAGCTCGTCGACGGCGGCTATCTCGGCCTCGCCTCCGCCTACGTCGGCGCGACCCTCGCCATCGGCTACGCCTTCGTCCGCCTCGGCATCGCCCTCGAGCACCGGCCGGAGGGGGCGCGGTGAGCGCCGCCGCCTGGATCGCGGTCGGCGTGGTCGGCGGGGCCGCTGCCGCCGCGCGCTTTCTGATCGACGCCGCCGTCACCGCGCGCACCGACCACCCCTTTCCGCTCGGCATCCTCGCGATCAACATCGCCGGTGCGCTGGCGCTGGGTCTCGTCGCCGGCGCAGCCTTGGAAGGGCAGGCGCTGGTGATCGTCGCCGGCGGCGGGATCGGCTCCTTCACCACCTTCTCCACCTGGATCCTCGACTCGCACCGCCTTGCCGATGCCGGCCACATCCACCTCGTCTGGCTCAACCTCGGCCTCTCGCTGGTCGCCGGCTTCGCCGCGGTCGCCGTCGGCCATTGGCTCGGTGGGGCGGTCTGAGCTCGCGACACACCGTCCGCGCCCGTCTCTAACTTGAAATTCAGATGACCCAACAGGCGTTTCTCGACATCGCCGAGCAGTCAACCAACGGGCAGGCACCAAATCAGGACGACTCTCCCTCCTCGCCGGAGGTGCGAGACAACTGCTCCGCGCCTGAGGGGACGCCACCCCGCGTGCCTCTGAGCCGGCTCGACGACGGCCAACGCGTGAAGGACGTCTACGCCGTGCGTGAGCGCGAGCTGCGCCGTAAGCGCAATGGCGAGCCGTGGCTGCGGCTGGTGCTCGGCGACGCCAGCGGCACGGCCGAGGCCGTGTCCTGGGAGGACGCCGAGGCGCTCTACGCGCTCGCCGCGCCGGGAACCGCGGTCGAGGTTGCCGGCGTGTTCGAGACCAGTGAGCGCTGGGGGGCGAAGATCAAGCTCTCCGCCCTGGGGGAGGCGGCGCCTGGGTCTTACGACCAGGCCGACCTGGCCGCCCAGTCCGAGGCCTCCCTGGAGGAGCTCGAGGGCAAGCTGCGCCAGCTGCTCGAGACGTTGCAAGAGCCGCAGTTGCGCGACCTGCTCGATCGCTTCTTCGGCGAGCGCTCGCCGATCTGGGACCGCTTCCGCGACGCACCCGCGGCCAAGGTCTACCACCAGGCCTACCGCCACGGGCTGCTCGAGCACACCGTCTCGGTCGCCCAGGCGGTCAGCGCCGCCGCCAACTTCTTTCCTGGCATCGACCGCGATGTCGCCGTCGCCGGCGCCCTCCTGCACGACGTCGGCAAGACCGTCGCCTACAACGACGATCCGCTCGCGATCGACCTCACCGACGCCGGCCGCCTGCAGGGTGAGATCCCGCTCGGCTACTACACGGTGCGCCGCGAGATCGAGCAGATCCCCGGTTTCGACCCTGACCTCGCCCAGGCCGTCCTCCACATCATCCTCAGCCACCACGGCTCGCTCGAGCACGGCTCACCCGTCGTCCCGGCGACGCGCGAGGCGGTCCTCGTCCACATGATCGACAACCTCGGCGGCCGTCTCGGCAGCTTCGACCGGCTCGAACGCGAGTTGCCCGCAGGCGAGTCCTGGTCGAGCTTCGACCGCGCCCTCTCGGGCTCGGCTTATTTCGGTCAGCGCCAGGCCGCCTGAGCGTCCGGCCGACTCGCAAAATGCGGGAATAAAGCGGATTCGGCGAGGGGTTCGCCGGGTTGCCCTCACTATCCTGGGCTGCGTGGCAAAGGACACCGAGAAGCTGATTCGCCAGCTCTCGCTGATCTCGTTCCTGATGGCGCAGGGCAGGCCGGTCTCGGCGCTGGAGATCAAGCGCGAGGTCGAGGGCTACAGCGACATGAACGACGACGCCTTCGCGCGCCGCTTCTACGCCGACCGGGCCGAGCTGGAGAGCCTCGGGATCGAGCTTGGGGTCGAGAAACCGGGCGAGGGCTTCTTCGAGGCTGAGCTTTACTCGTTGCCGCCGGAGAACTTCTACCTCGACCCGATCCGCTTCTCCGACGACGAGCTGGCCTCGCTGAGCACGGCGCTCTCGCTGCTCAGCGACGGCGGCTTCGCTTACGCCGAGCCGCTGCGGCTCGCCCTGCAGCAGGTCGCCTGGGGGCATCCCAACCCGGTCAGCGAGGGCGAACCGGCGCCGGTCGAGATGGCGATGACCGCCTCCGCCGGCGGCCGCGACCTCTCCCAGCGGCTGTCCAAGGTCGAGACCGCGATCTCACGCCGCAAGACGATCGAGTTCACCTACTACACGATGGAGCGCGACGAGACCGAGAAGCGCAAGGTCGACCCCTACCACCTCGTCTTCCGCTCGGGCCAGTTCTACCTGATCGGCCACTCGCACGAGCGCGACGCGGTGCGCGTCTTCCGGCTCTCGCGCATCCAGGGCAAGGTCGGCTATGCCTCCAAGGCCGAGCACGACTTCTCGCCGCCGGAGGACTTCGACCGCCGCGACTACGGCCAGCGCGCCGACTGGCAGTTGGGCGAGATCCGCGGCACGGCGAAGGTCTTCGTGCGCGACCGGATCGCCTGGCTGATCGAGCGCGACTTCGGCGCTTACGGTGAGCTGCGGCCGGCGCGCAAGGCCGACGAGGCGCCCGGCAAGGGCTCGGTTTTCGAGACCGCTTACGCCTCGACGCGCGAGCTGATCGCCTGGGTGCTGCGCTGGCGCCAGAACGCCGAGGTGCTCGAGCCCGAGGAGCTGCGGGCCGAGGCGCGCGAGCGACTCGACCTGCTCCACGACCGCCACCACGGCGAGTTCGAGACCGCCGACGTGGTCGACCGGCCGCTGCGCGAGGCGGCGCCGCGCTCGCGCAGCAACGGCCGCGGCGAGGCCGTGATCCGGCCCGAGCGCTTCGCCCGTCTCGTCACCCTCGCCGGCCTCTTGATCGACTCGGCGAAGAAAGGCGAGCGGCTGCGGGTCGCCGAGCTGCGCCGGCGGCTCGAGCTGACCGCCGAGGAGCTGCAGGAGGACATCGACCTGCTCAACGTGGTCAACTTCGGCGGCGGCACCTACGTCCTCTACGCCGAAGTGCTCGGCGACGAGATCGAGGTCGACTCCGAGCCCTACGGCGACAACTTCGCCCGCCCGGCGCGCCTGCTGCCGCTGGAGGCAAAGGCCCTGATCGCGGCGATCGACCTGTTCGGCGACCACCTCCCCCAGGGTGGTCTACAGAGCGCCCGCGAGAAGATCGTCAAGGCGCTCGGCCACGATCCCTCCGAGGAGGGGTTGGAGATCGCCGCCGCCGGTGGCGGCGACACCGAGGTCGCGCGCGTCGTCAACGAGGCGATTGCCGGCCGGCAGGTGCTGGAGATCCAGTACTACAAGGAGAACGAGGACCAGCTCACCAAGCGCCGGGTAGAGCCCTACCGGCTCGAGAACGGGCGCGAGGGCTGGTACGTCGAGTGCTACGACCTGACCAAAGAAGGCATCCGCCACTTCAAGCTCGAACGGATGAAGGAGGCGACCGTGAGCGGCGAGAGTTATGAGCCGCGCCAGGAGGTCGAAGAGCTGGCCGGTGTCAAGGACTGGATGACCGGCGGCGAGGTGCCGGCCGCCCAGGTCGCCCGCGTCTGGGTCTCGCCGGAGCGCGCCCGCTGGCTGCGCGAGGAGCGCACGGTGGTCGAGGAGCTCGCCGACGGCGCCGCCGTCGTCGAGCTACCTTACGCCGGCACCTCCTGGCTGGTGCGCGAGATCCTCCGCGGCGCCGGCGACCTGGTCGTGCTCGAGCCGGACTCGGCCCGCGAAGCGATCGCCGCTGAGGTCGCGGCGGCGAGTGCTGCGTGAGGTTGTGAGGGAGCCGATCCCGGTAGGGGTTCCACTTAACTTTTGTCCGAAGACAGGTTGCGGCCGTCCGAGGTCGTCGCCGCGGAAAAAGTACAAGACGTTCCACCCCTACCGGGATCGGCTCTGACGTGGCGCTCGCGCCGGGACACCCCGAGATTTTGCGGATAGTTGCTCCGAACCCCGGGGCGATGACGTTGGCGGGGACGAATACCTATCTGTATAGATCGGATCCATGTGTCGTGATCGATCCGGGGCCCGATGATCGTGGCCACCTGGAAGCGGTGCGGGAAGCTGGCGAGGAGCGGGGCGGGGTTGGGGTTGTCTTGCTTACCCATAGTCACGGCGATCATGCGGCGGGGGCGGAGAAGCTTGTGGAGGCTGTTGGGGAGGATGACGACACCCGGCCGGAGGTGATTTTGCCTGGCGACGAGGAGGAATACGGTGGGCTGCGGGCACTGGCGACGCCCGGCCACGCCGCCGATCACGTCTGCTTTCTGACCGCCGACGGGGTTTGCTTCAGCGGCGATCTGGTGCTGGGCGAGGGGTCGACCCTCGTCCCGCCCGACGGCGGCTCGCTTGCTGCCTACATGGACTCGCTGCGCCTGTTGCAGGACGAGCCGATCGAGCTGATCTGCCCTGGCCACGGGCCCTGGGTCACCGACCCGGCGGCGAAGCTGGCCGAGTACGTCGAGCACCGCGAGATGCGCGAGCGGCGACTGCTCGCGGCGCTCGAGCGCGGCGGGCGCTCAAGAGGAGCGCTGCTCGCCGAGGCCTGGTCCGACGTCCCGACCGAGCTCCGTCCCGCCGCCGCGCTGGTGATGGAGGCGCACCTCCAAAAGCTCGCCGCCGAGGGGCGACTGCCCGAAGACCCGCACAACTAACCGCTCCGGTGCGCTTTATGTGTCTCTGAGAAGCATAAGGCGCACCCAAGCGAATCCTGGCCAGGCGGCCAGTATCGTGATCTGGATGAATCCGAGACGGGCGATGCGCACGGGGCTGGTTGCCGGGGCGGCGGGGACCGGGCTGGCCGCCGCCGCAACCGCGGCGCTCTGGCACTGGCTGGCGCGGCGGCCGCTGCCGCAGCAGAGGGGGACCGTCGAGTTGGCCGGTTTGGAAGGGCCGGTGCGGGTGCGACGCGATCGCTGGGGAGTGCCGCACATCGGGGCCGGGAGTGCGGCAGATCTCTGGTTTGCCGAGGGGTTCTGCCACGGTCAGGACCGGCTCTGGCAGATGGACTTCTACCGCCGCGTCCTCTCCGGTCGCGTCTCCGAGTTTGCCGGTGAGGACGGGCTGGCGGTTGACCGCCTGATGCGGACGCTGGGGATGCGACGCACCGCCGAGCGCGAGGCGGCGACGATCGAGCCCGAGCTGCTGGCGGTGCTCGAGCGCTTCTGCGCCGGGGTCAACGCCGCCGCCTCGAGCGCCCGCGCGCTGCCGTTCGAGATGCAGCTGCTGCGGCTCGAGTTCGAGCCCTGGGGTCCGGCCGACATCCTCGGCCTCGGCAAGCTGCTCGCCTTCGGCCTCTCGACCAACTGGGAGAAGGAGCTGTTGCGCGCCGACATGACCCGCGACCTCGGCCCCGAGCTGGCCGCGCGGCTCGACCCCGGCTATCCGGCGGGCAACCCGGTCGTCACCCAGGAACCGTGGTCGGGCGATGGCCTCGGCCTGGCCGAGCAGATCGACGCCGTGCGCCGCTCGATCGGGATGGCCGCCGAGGCGAGCGGCTCCAACAACTGGGCGGTGAGCGGGGCGCTGAGCGCGACCGGGGCGCCGTTGATGGCCGGCGACCCGCACCTGCCGCAGAGCATGCCCGGCATCTGGTACCAGGTCGGCCTCGGCCTCGGCGATCGCTTCGTCCGCGGTGCCTCGCTGCCCGGCATGCCCGGCGTCTACATGGGCCAGAACAACGACGTCTGCTGGAGCTTCACCAACGTGATGGCCGATGTCCAGGACCTCTTCGTCGAGCGGGTCGACGGCGACCGCTACCTGTTCGAGGGCGAGTGGCGACCGCTCGAGGTCGTGCGCGAAGAGATCGCGGTCAAGGGTCGATCGGCGCCCGAGCCGTTCGAAGTTCGTCTCACCCACCACGGCCCGCTGGTCAACGGGGCGCTCGGCGCCGATGAGGCGGAGCCGCTCGCCCTGCGCTGGATCACGCTCGACCGGCCGACCGCTTTCAAGGGGATGTTCGAGTTGCACGGGATCCGCTCCGGCCCCGAGCTCGTCGCGATGCTCGAGGGCCACACCTCGCCCGCCTCGAACCTGATCTGGGCCGACCGCCACGGCTCAATCGGGTACAAGCTGATCGGCCGGTTGCCGCTGCGCAAGGGCGGTTGCCCGGACCTGCCCAAGCCGGGCTGGGACGGCGCGTACGAGTGGGAGGGCGCGGTTCCCTACGGCGAGCTGCCCGAGGTCGTCGACCCCGAGAGCGGCTTCCTCGTCACCGCCAACAACCGCATCGTCGGCGATGACTATCCCCACCACATCACCAGCGATTGGCTCGATGGCTTCCGCGCCGCGCGGATCGAGGAACTGCTGCGCGGCAGCAGCGAGCACGACATCGAGGGCTTCGAGGCGATGCAGTCCGACAACCTCTCGTTGCCGGGCCTCGAGGCGGCGCGACGGTTGGGGCGGTTGACGCCAAAGGGGCAGCGCGAGCTGAGCGCGATCGAGCGGCTGCGCAGCTGGGACGGCCGGCTCGACCCCGACTCGATCGCCGGCACGATCTACCAGGCCTTCCTGCTCCGCCTGGCGCGCGAGGTCGCCCGCGCCGCGATCGGCGACCGCGACCTCTGCGAGCGCTGGCTCGACCGCGCCGACAACGGCTTCACGCCGCACGTCACCTCGCCCTGGCGCTGGCACGCGCGGCTGATGGAGCTCTGGGAGGAGGACGATGAGGAGCTGGTCGGCCGGCCCTGGGACGAGCTCGTCCTGGAAGCGCTGGCCGGCGCCCTCGACGACCTCAGCGATCGCTTCGGCCCCGACCCCGAGGGCTGGCGCTGGGGCCACGTGCACGAGATGGAGTTCCCCCACCCGCTCGGCGAGGCCAACCCGCTGCTGCGCAAGCTGCTCAATCGCAGCCTGCGCGCCGGCGGCGCGCAGGAGACCGTGAGCCAGATCGCCTACGACCCCAACGACCCCTACCGGGCGGTCTGGGCGCCGAGCTGGCGCATGGTCGGCGACCCGACCGCGCCCGAGCGCTCGCGCTGGCAGATGTTCACCGGCCAGTCCGGCCACCCCGCCAGCCGCCACTACGACGACCTCCAGGCCGACTGGCTCGACGGCCGCACCCAGCCGATGGCCGGCGAGGGCCCCTGGCGCGAGTTAAGCCTCGTCCCTGCCTAAAGGGACGTGCCGCGAGTTAGCGGCCACTATGGGTACTCAACTCGCGGCACGTCTGTTGCGACACGCTGCCGGGCAGGGCCGAAACGTTTGGCGGCTGGCATGGTTGGGGGAGAGATGCGCCGTCTCGCTTTATGCCTGATGACGTTGGCCCTGGCCGTGCCCGCTGGCGCCAGCGCGAAGACCGTTCACTTTCGGGGTGAAGCGGTCCGTGTGCCCGCGGGCTGGGCGGTGATTCGGTTGGCGGAGCACCCGCGGGCGTGTGTGCGACTTGATCGGGAGGCGGTCTATTTGGGCCGGCCGGGGGCGCAGCAGCGCTGTCCGGCCGGTGCGATCGGGAGGCGGCGGGCGATTCTCGTCGATCCAGGCGCCCGCACGCGGGCGGCCCGAGAGCGCGCCCGCACCAGCCGCATGCGGCCTGCCCACATCTCGGCTGCCTCCGACTACACCGGCCTCGGCTTCGACGCCTGCACGGCGCCATCGCGGCGCTCGATGACGGCTTGGGGCACCTCGCCCTACCGCGCGATCGGCGTCTACATCGGCGGCGTCAACCGCGGCTGCTCGCAGCCCAACCTGACCGCGAGCTGGGTCGCGGCGCAGATCGCGTCTGGGTGGAGCCTGATCCCGACCTACGTCGGCCTGCAGGCGCCGACCACGAGCTGCGGCTCGTGCGCCAAGCTCAGCCCCGGCTCGGCCTCGTTGCAGGGTGCGGCCGCGGCCGCCGACGCGGTCAACCAGGCGCGCAGCGTCGGCATCGGCGAGGGCAGCCCGATCTACTTCGACATGGAGGGTTACTCGCGCACCGCCAGCGCCAGCAGCGCGACCTTGACCTTCCTCGCTGCCTGGACCAGCCGCCTGCACGCGCTCGGCTACGACTCCGGCGTCTACAGCAGCAGCAGCTCGGGCATCGCCGACCTCGCCTCGCGGATCGGCAGCCCTTACCAGCAGCCGGACGACATCTGGATCGCCAACTGGAACGGCCGCGCCAATACCGCCGACCCCTACGTGCCCGCCAGTGCCTGGGCCAACCATCAGCGGATTCACCAGTACCGGGGCGGCCACAACGAGACCTACGGCGGGGTGACGATCAACATCGACAACAACTACGTCGAAGGCGCGACCGCCGGGGCGGCGTCCTCCGACGACAGCCCGCGCGGCAGCTTTGATGCGGTCAGCTCGCCGGCACCCGGCCAGGTGCAGATCACCGGCTGGGCCTTCGATCCCAACGGACCAGCCAAGGCGCTCTCGATCCGCGCCTACCTCGGTGGGCAGTCCGGCGAAGGCAGCGTGCGCCGCTACGACCTCGGTCCGATCGCCACCCAAGAGCGGACCGACCTGGCGCTGCTCTTCCCCCGCGCCGGCGCTCTGCATGGCTTTGATCTCAGCTTCCCGGTCGTCGGCAGCGGCAGGCAGCGGCTCTGCGTCTACGCGCTCGACATCGGTCCCGGATCGGACAAGCTGCTCGGTTGCCGCAATGTCGGCGTGCCGGTGCCGATCTCGTTGCTGCGGACGAAGGCGGGCGGCAACGCGGTCCGGGTCAGGGTCCGCTGCGAGTGGCCGGCGGGAACCGAGTGCCCGGGTCAGATCTTGGTTCGCACCCGGGTCAGGCAGCGCTTCGTCGTGCGCCGCCACGGTAGGCGCGTGGTGCGGACGCGGATGGTCCGGCGGGCGCTCGTCCGACGCAGCTTCCACCTCACCGGCGGTCGCGCGCATACCTTCCGACTTGGTTTAGGTCGCCGTGGGCGTTTGCTCAGTCGCGCCGGCGCCGGCGTGCCGGCCAACCTGCTCGTGGCGATCCCCGGTGGCCGGGTTGGGAGCGAGCTCAGGCTGCGGTAGGCACTGGCGGCCTGCGCACCGAGTTGGCTTGGCTCAGGTCCAGACTGCCTGCGGCAGATGCTCCAGAATTGTCTCGTCCGCAGTGGCGAGCGGCGCATCGGCGACGATCGCGTGGGCGGCGATCAGGCGGTCGAATGGGTCCCTGGTCCAGGAGAGATCGGTGGCGGCTTGGATCAAGTCCACAGTGGATACATCCGCGAGCACGAGGCCGATGTCGCGCCGCAATGCCGCCAGCATGGTGGCCAGCGGGTCCCCGGCACGACCGATTTCGTGCAGGTATGCGAGCTCGAGCGCGGCGATCGGTGAGAGCGAGGGTTTCTGTTCTCCGATCAGCTCTCTGACGACAGCCGGAATTCTCTCTGCTAGCCCGGCGTAGAGCCAGAGCGCGATATGAGTATCAATAAGGACCAGGATCCCACTCCGAAGACCAGTCGATGTGGATCAACTCGTCCGGATCGCCGACGATCGCCCCTTCGCGTCGGGGCAGTCGGTCCCAGATCGACCCCTGCTCGCTGGTTTCCTGCTTGGGCGCGATAACCAGGAGTTTTCCGTTGCGCTCGATTTCCAGCGGCTCGCCGGTCTCGAGAACCTCGTCGAGCAAGCGATAGACGTTGGCGCGCAGTTTTGAAGCGGTGAGTGCCATCAGGCCCTCCAGTAGAGGCGTACGTACGAAATTGTTATCAGACGTACGTACAATACCAGGGGATGGGGGCGGGGTGCGCTTCGCGGGCGGCGGATGGATCGTTGCGGGCTCATGCCGGCCACGCTAGTGTCCCGAGTCAGAATTTCGCGGCCGCCTCGCGGCGTCTGAACGCGCCTGGACCCGCCCGCCCGGCACAGGTACGTCAAGTACCTGTTTGCCGTG
>Ga0210115_1000181_pt1 | contig 17339 bp, 15 predicted proteins | sample MayberryNW_TuleB_2_FD_185526 | JGI IMG/M metagenome (GOLD analysis project Ga0210115, IMG submission 185526) | Wetland microbial communities from San Francisco Bay, California, USA, that impact long-term carbon sequestration - MayberryNW_TuleB_D2... | ecosystem: Environmental > Aquatic > Marine... | reverse complement strand
TTTGTAAAGCCATTGGATAAGTATCATTCTCGGCACCGGACTCAGACATATTCTTAGTCGGAATTCTTTGTAAAGCCATTGGATAAGTATCATTCTCGGAACTAGAACTCTGAGCCACCACATTGAGTGGGAAATATGCAATAATTACCATTAATGGAAAATAGGCAAAGACATACGCATGTTTCATACAATAGAGTTACACAACAAATTATAATAATGTATAGACGCCTGTTCAAAGGCAATTTTAAATATAATCAGAGATTAGTAATCCAGCATTCAGAGTAGGTGATCTGCCAGAAATTTCAGTGAAAACAGGATTGGCCTGCGGAAAGGCGTTGGTGGTTCTTTATGGAAGGAATTTAGAAAAATCTCACATCGGTATAGTGGGTTCTAGTATAAGCATGGCCTCAAAAATTACGTCGATTGCTAGATCCAATGTAAAGATTTTCTTAGAAGCAAGAAGCTTGTAGAGGTTGCTCTAGATCCGATCATGTGAAAGTATATATCAAGATCAGAGCCGGAGTCACTTTATCAAGTGTACAAAGTTTTAGATATCTGGTCTTCACGTTGAACACTGGTGCCAGTAACAATGGAGAGATCCATCCCTTTCATGAGCATGATACTATGCACTTTATTCTTTAGTTTAGTTCTCATTCGTACGAGCGCAGCTCTGTGTCTAACAATGTCCCGTAGTTCCATTATTCTTTTGTTTGGAATATAGCATTCAGCGAAATATCCACCTCTCATTAGATCGGCTAGTTTGATTGCGTCGAGCTTATCGGTCTTTATCTTGGCTGATGCAATAGCTCTTGTCTTGGATTAGGTAATCGTACGTCAATATGCTTTTTGGTCAAGTATTCGTATATGTTATACCAAAGATCAGATGATTCCATTACAATTCCATTATGATCAAGACGGTCGAAGAATTTATCTATCTTGCTTAAGTCATTGTCTACTCTAGAATTATCGAGTACCTTTCCATTCTCATTTAGAGTACCTTTCCATTCTCATTTAGAACAGCTATCTGCAGATAGTTCTTGTGAACATCCTTTCCTTCAAACATACTTTCACATAGACTACTGTCTGTTTTTGCCTTGCTATGCCCATTCACATGTAGTTAGTACAACAATTAGCAAACTGAACTTTGATCTGTACCCACCTATCTTCAATCAATCGCATCGATGTACAGGTAAAACATCTTTTGATTTCGTTCCCGTTCGAAAATAATAGAGCTACGTATATCATACCTTTTTAAGTCTTTTTACTCTCTTCTTCTATGATAATCACAGGAGCCAGTAGTGTTGTCAAGTTCTGAAGGTGACTTGTTCCTAGATGGAAGTAGTGACGGCGGAAATGTTGACGATAATATTATTAATCAGGCTTCTGTCGAACCATCCTTTGGTGCCAACAGTACTACTACTTCTAATAATAGCGGCGATGGGATTGCATCTGCCATGTCATCAGGACTTGCTGAATACTCTGATGCCATCATTTTAACGCTTATTGTCATAGGATCTGCTTTCGCAGTATATCTTTTAATACATTATCTTTTGTCCAGAGCTGCAAGTTCCTTAAATCTAGACAAGAAACAACTCAAGGGTATTGATTCAGTTATTAAATTAATCATGATTGTCATAACGATCACTATTATATTATTTCAATTCTCTTCAATTAGCGGAGCAGCAGCAGGTGCAATAAGTGTAGCGGTAGGTACCGTGATAGGTTTTTCATCAAGAAACACTATCAGCAGTGCGATAGCAGGAATAATTCTATTGTCAGCACGTCCTTTTAAACTAGGCGATAGGATCAAGCTGTCAGAAGATGATAGTCTCCTAGGAAATGTCGTTGAGATTAGTCTAATATATACAAAGATTAAGACCGTTAGAAATGAACTTGTAACTATTCCTAACCAATCATTGCTGCAGAATCAAATAATAAATTATAGTGGATTTAAATATTTAGCAGTACCGGTAGAGGTATCCGTTGGTTATGAGAACGATAAAGATGAAATTAAGGCATTACTAATTGAGGCTGCTTCAAAGACATCAGGTATCATCAGGGATAATCCAAAACCTTATGTTATTTTGAAAGGGTTTGATGACTTTGCAGCTGTTTATGAACTGCGGGCATATACTGAGAGAGTGAACGATTACTTTAGAATACAGTCCGATATTAGAGAGAATATTTATGATATATTTGTACAAAAACATATTGACCTGACAACACCAGATATTGTGTATTTCAATAACAAGAAAATAAGAAAAGAAAAAGATGCATCAGATAAAATCAATAGTTCTGATAGAAGTTGATAGTACTAGCAGTAGCACTGAAATAGTCAAGATGTTTCTTTTCAAAATGGATAGTAATAGTATCAATTGACTACATGTGTCTGACTAAACAGTTAACATACATACAATACATACATTGGCTCAATGCTGTAGACGGTGGTTATGCAGATTCTCTTAAACAGTAGCACATCATACAACAATTAGTGAAACCTGCTAGCTAACTAAAACACCTTTATTATGTGTATTGCTACCTATTGCTACCTATGAGTGTATGATCATAACAGGAATTTCAACATTATCAATTACTTTTCTGGCAGTACTTCCAAAAGACCTTATTGATGAAGAAATTGTGTCGCTTGTCATTACAATAAGATCAATATCTCCGGTACTGGCAAGATTAGCTATCTCATCTTCGACTGATTTCCCGGTCGTTAGCCTGTATGATACTTGGCCTTTGATTCCAGCAGCTTTACAGAGGTTCAATTTTTCCTCCATCATTTTTTTTACCTCACCTTGTGCAGTAACAGTTATTTTTTGTAAGTCTTTTTGACCTTCCCTTCCTTCATTATCTCTAATCCTCTCTTCATCTGCTTCTACGCCTTTACTACCTCTATCGGAGCCTACGAAAGTGGTATCAGAAATATCTTCAATCTTTTCCACTACAAATAATATAACAATCTCAGACCCTGTGGCATTTGCCAGATAAATCGCATGCCCTAATGCCTTATGAGACGTTTCAGTATTATCATGAGGAACTGGAACTAGAATCTTTTTGTATGCAGATGGAAGTATGGTAGGGGAAGAGGAGTATGAAGAAGGCGTATAATCGAGCTCTGAACCAGATACAGATGAGGGCTTGTTAGGACCAGCAACAGCATTTTCATCGTCCAACTTCTCATTATGGGGATCATCAGCCATTATCATGTGTATGTGCTCTAGACTATAGCAATCTGGTATTTAACAATTTTAGATAAAGCTGTAGAACCTGTAGCAGGTATAGATAGATACATCCGTAAATCGATTTCATGTTTATTTCACAGATTCTTGCATATTTGTACGTTGAATAGTTAATTAATTCAGCTAGACTCATCAATGATATTTTTCATGTATATTTTCAAAGTTCTGCTCGCCTGAGGATACCAAGAGTAAAGATCATTATTGAAATCAACGATTGGAGTAGTAATCTGCTTTTTGAGGTAATCCGGAAATTTGGTATATGCATAAAGTAAGAGTTGGCTAAACCAATCGGTTACTTTTGTAAACTCTTCGGATGATTTAGGAGGTGCAAAGTCTATAATTACAAGGCTTAACGAAATATACTCTTCTACAAAATGAGTGATTATGGGGAGATGCTTTCCATCAGCGGCCATATTGCATATAACAGATAACTCATTCATTATAGTATCTGATAGTGATACTTCTTTAGGATTAATAAAAATAATTCTTGTCTTATGATCGTTGATATTTGTACCTTCTTGAGACGAAGGTTCGCCTCTTTGATCTTCATTCTGAAGAGAATGAATATAAAAAGGTATTCCAAATCTCTCTTCATTACTTACTGCATAACTTAGAATCTTAAATAGTCCTGTGACTGTTGATTTTACAACATCAGTATCATCCATTGCTGCTGACTTGACTGCCAATGATCTCAGCAATTCGACTCCAAATAAAGGATCTTTGTCGTATGTTCGTTCTTGAGTTATTTCAATTGCTGCTAAAATCTTGTGTGTATACTTGTTAATGTTCTCCTGGTTCAGACCTATGTCAGGTTTATCGCTCTTCCCGTTATTATTGCCATTATTCTTTTGACTAATAGATTTCTGCTTAACTTGATAGGTATCAGCATCTATAGAACTCGAAAAATATTGTTGATCGGCACAGCTATACACTACTGCTAGAATATCATTTTTTCTAATACTCTCCCCAATTGATTTAGTCAATTCCATCCAGAGATCTTGCTGCCCTCTCGTCGTCGTATGTCTGCTTTCTTTATTGGTAATACTACCTCCAACAGGAATAGAATTAATATTGCGATCGTATTTCCTAGGACTGTTATTATTATTCTTATAATAATAATTAGAATTTTTATCACTCTTATGATGATTTTGGTTTACATCATCAAAATGATCATTTAAGTCTAGCAAACTTTTAGATATAATCTGCCAGTTTATGTTACCTAACACACCTTCATTCTTAGATCTTACTTCTAAAAGTTTTCTGCCATATTGCAATTTATTTTTAAATGAAGCCCTCTTGTCAGGTATTCTTATTTCATATGATCTTAGAGATGATAATATTTGGTTTATGACGTTTGTTACCAATATGTTTGGCCTAAGATATGAACCAATATTTCTCAAGAATAAAACAAATAAAAATAGTGAAATAATTGCCATAAGAACTGCTATGTTAACACCAACTACTGGAGTAAATGCTCCTTCGACTGCACCACCCACTCCATCCGATGTTCTTATCGTCTTAAGTACCAATAAAGCGTATGTTACTACTGCAATAAACCATCCTAATGTGAATTGATTAATTTTGTCACCTTCAAATCTGCTAACTAAATGGGAAGTATATTTTGTAATTGACAGCTGTAATGTGATAAGTGTCACGGAAAATGCTACTCCTAGAATAATAGCCCATCCTGCAGCAATAGTAGACAGTATACTTCTAGCAGCATCAGAACTGCCTGCAAATATCAATGAAGTTAGATAAGGAACATCCAAGGTAATTTTTTGATAATATAGATCATCCAATCGTGATGTAAAAAGAAATAACAATACGGCACCAACTACAAATATTACTGGAAGGTAGAGTATAGATTGAGTGAATAATCTCCATCTTGTCTTTAATTTGTTAAAAATCAGAGAGATGCTAGGAGTGTCATCTTGATCATTATTACGATTGTCTTTTTTGACACTCATATTGCTAAATTATGGACACACCATATTTATTAAATTCTAATCTATAATGATGAATATATTCCAACGTATCATATATTGTTAAGTGTAATGAATCGAATAATTTTGTTTGCCTCAGCTTTAACATTGTCCTTGATACTTCTACTTTCAGTCTCTGCAGATTCAAGTCCAATACATGGACAACAAAACCAGACAACTAACGCGACAACTAATCAGACAGCTGGTGCAATGGGTAACCAAACCAATCAGACGGGAGGTGGAGAAGGAGGAATGCAGCAACAGGAACAACAGCAAAATGAGACGGGTATTGGAACAGCACAAGAAATAGAATCACTTACCCCCCACGAGGAGGTGTTGGACAACAGCAAGAAGGAGGGGAGTTAGGCATTGTAGGAGGACTAGAGAAACAGACTGCTGGAAACGAGACTGTCGGAGGCCTTCAGGCAACTGGAAATGTAACAGGAGAAGCATTACAAACAGTAGGAAATGAAACACGACAATTCCTTGGCAACATTTCAGAAGGAGTACAAGGATTCTTCAACTAGGACGAAGTGATCAGCAGCCCAGATTTACGATTAATACATCCATTATCCCTATTTTTTTAACTCATCAGTCAGGCTTAGAAATGTCTCTCCACCGAAAAGTATCATTAAATCAAAAAAACCTGAAGATCCCCTCGCCAACTACTATGCAGTGTTTTACCGAGTTGGTTAGTCGTTGTGCCTTCTACATATTTCGGCTATCGAATTACTTGTAGTCAATATTTCCAGTACTATGTTGTCCTACTCTTGTTCAGCCCATTTTCTGCTTAGCATATTGTGTACCCTCTACTGAATCTAAAGTTATAGGTGCTAGCATGCATGACACCTTCTTGCATATCAGTTAGTCCATTTTCGGAATTGTCGATAGCTGCAAATATCTACTAGAGTAATCTCTGAATTTTTACTATCAACTGGCGATGCTTTAGTCTTACACCTGGTGTCACCGATCCATTCCTTTTCATGTATTAGGTTAAACCTTGTTCCGATTTATATGTGAATACATTTCCTGACAGTAGAAGCGTAACTGATCTGTACCCTAGATCAATGTTAATTCCACAATGTTCCAATGCTTCATACATGTTTATCCATAGGTTCATAGTAGACCCTTCTACACAGAAGACATTTCAAAATGCTCGCCTCCCCATCTAATTACATACAAGATATGCTCCCCCGAGTATTGGTATTATAATTATAGCAACTGGAAGAATTGTGATTGCAGGGGGTTAAAATATATCCATGTCTCAATACATGGTGATTTATGGAAGGGCGATTACTCGAGGTCGTGCAGTTAAATCTAAACTTCATGAATACACTATGATAGCCAATAAACCATTTCGAATTGTAATACTCGGCGCTGGCTACGCTGGAATGTTTTTAGCCATAAATCTGTATCAAACATTTAAAGAGAGAAGTACAGGTGAAAGAAACGGAAAAGATAGCCCAGCTGATGTAGAAATTATTCTTGTTGATAGAAATCCATATCATCAGTTATTACAAGAAATTCATCTAGTTGCTGCAGGCTATAGAACTACAGAACAAATCAGTATTCCAATAACTTCGTTAATAAAGGGGACTAAAATCAGATTCATTCAGTCAAATGTAAAAGAGGTAATCACATACGATAACAAAGTTATTCTGGATGAATCTATAATCAACTATGATCTAGCCGCAATCTGTTTGGGGTCTACTACAAAGTACTTTGGTATCGAAGGAGCTGAATCAAATACTATCCCTTTTCGGTCAATTGATGACGCAGTATTAGTTCATAAAAAGATTCAATCCCTCTCCCCATCTAAAAGATCAAATACTGTGAATAATATAAAGAAAAGAGATGATGACGTAAAAAAGAGGACAAAGAACAAAGACAACAATATCAATATTGCTATAGTTGGAGGGGGAGCAACTGGGGTAAGTCTTGGCGGGGCTATTGCTGATTTCTTAAATGATGAAACAATACAGGAAAAGCATTTTAGTTCTACACATATTGAAATCAATTTCAACGTTACTATAGTCGAAGCAACTTCAAATATTCTTGCAGGTTGGAATTTAGAATTAGCAAGTAAAGCACAAACAATTTTAGCGTCAAAGGGCGTAAGAATTTTAACCAATTCAGAAGTGTCTAATATTGAACATGATAATCTTATTCTCAAGGACGGCTCAATAATTGATTCTTCTCTTATCATTTGGACGGCTGGAGTAAAAGGCTACGAAATTAAAATAACACCACCAACAGACAAAGCTAAAGACGGTAGAATTATTGTGAACGGGTTCTGTCAGATCGATAAATATCCAAACATTTTTGTAATTGGGGATATTGCTGCTGTGAAAGATAGCCAAGGAAAACTATATCCACCAATTGCTCAGATAGCGGTAAGGGAAGCCAAGTATTTAGCAGACGTAATACCTAAATGTTTTAGCAAATTCAAATATGAAAGTAATAACATTAATATCAAGAATGTTATAACGCTAAAACATCAAGATGTCTTCGATTATGATATCAAAGTACAGATTATTTCATTAGGAGCTGATGATTACGTCGGCTTATTCGGTAGTCATGTAATAAATGGAAACCTTGCTAAAATGATCGACGAATTTGGCAAGTTTGCATATGTAAAAACTCTTAAGACTAGAGGAGAAGGCATCTCTTCAAAGTTGTATGAGGATAGTATGTTGTCAAGAATGATTGCGGGTATCTCTTTTGCAGGTTTCGCTTTTGCAAAGTGGATAGATTTAGCGGGACTTGGGGAATAGTAGTTATGCATAACCGATGGCAACTTCGGTATCATATCATATGATCTAAAATAATACAAATCAAATTGTATTATTGGACTGGACTTGTCAATTTATATTCACTCTAGTTATAGGAATCCTATTTGTTCTCCTCTCTAGATGTGGACGATGAAGGCTGAGCAGCCCAATTACTTTCTTTCCTATACGATTTCTTGAGCCAAATTGGTGTAATAATGGTAGTGAGGGCTACCATGATTATGACAGTAGTATATATGTCAGAAGTCAATGCACCAGTTGATACCCCTACTCCTGCCACAATCAATCCCACTTCTCCTCGTGATACCATTCCAATACCTACTCGTAATGCCTTAGTCTTGTCTTTTAGAAATATAATTGAAGGGAGTCCACATCCTACAATTTTTGTTGTTACAGCTATGGCGATTACTATGCCCGAAAGATACAATACATTTAGATTTACTCCGCGCAAGTCGACCTGTGCTCCAATAATTGCAAAGAATAAAGGGCCGAATATTATCAATAGTTTTTCCGCGTATTCGTCGACTCTTTTAATTAGACGTGTACTAGCTACTGCCATACCCACAGAAAACGCTCCAACGATTGGTGATAGCCCCACGAACGCGGCTATGCCTGCAGCTCCAAAGAAAGATGCAGTTACAATACCTTCTATACTGCCTTTGGACTTCCATAACCTTTCAACGTGAAGTAATCTTGGTATCAAAAATATGGACCCAATCAATAACGCTGCAAATAGTCCCAATATTTGGAGTATAAGGAATATAACATCCATTATTTCCGGAGATGTATCTCCTGTTTGAACCATGGTAGTTACAACAGATAATACAGCAATAGCAAGGATATCATCCACTATCGCTGCACCTAGTATCAATCTGGCTTCTTTTGTCTGCATCTTTCCTAATTCAGTCAAGACCTGAACAGATATTGCGATACTTGTCGCCGTAAGTGCTGTTGCTACAAGCATAGACTCTAGCGCTTCTAACCCAAATAATGTTAATACAATAAATCCCACAAAAAATGGAAGAATAACACCAAGTGATCCTACTGTAAAAGAAGCAGCTCCACCCTTCAAGAATTCTCGTGGTGTAATCTCAAGCCCTGCTACAAACAAGATGACAATAGCTGAAATCTCTCCAATATTACGTACGGTTTCTTCAAGTGCTACTAAAGGTTCACCGTCAAAGTAAAGTAATCCGCCTATGGCAAAAGGCCCTACTATTATTCCAGCTAAAAGTTCACCTAGTACTACCGGCATTTTCAGTTTGTGAAATAACTCTGCAAATAATTTTGCAGCAAATAAGAGGATGGCAAGCGAAATTATTACATGAACAAATTGAATACTATTTGCTTCCAGCGCCATTGTGCTATCCATCTGTGTTCATAATGCCTTTAAATGCTATGTCACTGGCACTGGCACAGAATCTTCCATAAGATGATTGTTATTCAGGAAGTGTAAGAAGGTATATCATATAGCCCCTATAATTATGTACAAGTACAAAATAGCTTTCGAATAGTAGCTGAAGGAGACAGCTGGCAGCCAATGGTCGATGAACGATTGAGTCTTACAGCGCGATCTACACAGACACTATCTAAGACAATTAGTCATTATGTCTGTACAGTATATTGACGCGTCTTTACCATTCTGATCTACATTGCAGGGATATCGCCTTTCCCAAGGTCAAGGCACGTACAAATATGCTTTCAAAAGAGATTTTAAGCCAGATGTATGGGTTACGTACGAGTATGCTTATGCTTTCGAGAATCCGCCTGACGGGGTTTGACTAGTGGTACACCACTCGAACTGTATCTTCTTATTCTTCAAATGATATGTGGACGCAAATTTTAGGATGGCGGCTTTACAATCTAACTATATCTCGAATGGTTGCCAAAAACCTACAATGTATCACAAACATTCTGATGGATAATGGATCATACCTTGAATTTTTAAATAGGATAAATACGCTGTATATCTAAATGCCGATATTTACGTTATAAAGCCGAATAATAAATCAACATCAATATCAAATTCAAATGAGGAATGTCACCGACAGGATCAAAGTAATGCATGTTTATGAAGATCACCTTCCTAGCCATTCTTATTACAGTCGAAGTTAACCTTCGTGCACCTTGTCAGAATTTTTATTACCAGATCTTCATATATGTACTAAGTCACAAGAAATGAGTTATAGATTAGAACACGAAGAGAGTCTTACTTCTGCTGCTGTTGAACCAGGAAAAAAAAGAACTATAGAAAATGTGCTTATCATGCAAGGCGGAGGATCTTTAGGAGCTTTTGCTTGTGGTGTTTACAAAGGATTAGTTAAAAAGAACATTAGGGTAGATATTGCTGCTGGGACATCTATTGGAGCTGTAAATGCTGCAATTATTGTTGGAAGCAAAAGCGATTATCCAGAAAAGGATCTTGAAGAGTTTTGGACAGAATTGTCAGAAAGCAGCTATCGTATTATCCCAGATGTTTTTGTTCTAGATTACAATGATTCTAACAAGACATATACTACAACAAAGGTATCCTCCGCTTCGGCTAATGCAGCAATGTTTGGTGTCCCAAAGATGTTTGTCCCAAGATGGTGGGGCTGGTGGAACGCCGATAATAACATGAGGAAAGGAAATTTACTTACGAAGGAGGGTAAAGAATTACCCTTTTTATCGAATCCGTTCTTTGACGCGCGAAGTTGGACCTACCTATATGATCACACTCCACTCGCAAAGACACTTGATAAATATATAGATTATAGAAAACTAAATCTCGTTGGACAAAGACATAGATCATCAACTGGTCGTCTCATAATAACTGCTGTAGATGTATTAAATGCAAAACCTTTAATTTTTGACAATACGAAAATGGAGATTAAAGCAAAACATATTCTTGCAAGTTCTGGTTATCCTATATACGGATTTCCTTGGATAAATATTGAAGATAGAGATAATAGTGATGAGAGAGGGAGAAGTACATATGCTTGGGATGGTAGTTTACTAAGTAACACTCCAGTAAGAGAAGTTCTTAGTATGTCCCCAAGAAATGATAAGAATTTCTTTGTAGTAGAAAACTACCCACGAAAGGTGCAGCGACTTCCTTCTAATATGGCAGAAGTTGAAAGCAGAGCCAAAGATATTTTATTTAGCGATAAAAATATGGAAACAATAAAAATGTCAAGATTGATTACAAGACAAATAAGACTCATAGAATGTCTTTATAAAATTTTTGAAACAGGCGATATTGTAGACCAATCCAAGCTTGATCCTTCTGAAGTAAAAGAAATAAAATCTGAATATAACAAGCTCATAGAAAATTATGGTGCACAAATACTATCTGTCACTAGAATAGTTAGAAGTGAAATTGAATCGCCTACAATTTTGCAAAATGCAGACTTTTCTCCTAAGATGGTCACTGAACTCATTTCGCAAGGAGAAAGAAAAACTTTTGAAGAATTGGCAAACTGCGAAAAGGTTCAGTACTACTTTAACAGATGATATCCCGAGAATATATACGTACTGGAGAATATATATGCACTATATGCATTACGTATATCTATAGAAAATTTCAAGGCTAACTTTCTCAGCACCCCTCTCTATTGTCTTCCACCACTTTTGCCAATTACCGGCTACACTATCCCAGGACTGACGTTCAGCCTCTTTGTACTATCTTGGATCTAAGGATGACAATTAACTTCTTCTTTGATTGAGTTCTTATGATATAAAAATCATTTTTATGAAATACAGTAGTCCAACAGCGAGAGCAATAATAAATTCGAATATATCCAATTTTCTAAATTGCCTACACTCACTTAAATTTAGCCGCTTCATTCCTTAGAGTATCGCTTGTCATTAGAATGGAATAACGAGCGATTATGGAGTCCTTTATGCAGAATTCATCATATGTGGTATAGTCAGATCATATCCATTTCAGCGTTCTATATCTTCTTCCTTTTAGATTTCTTACGCTTTAGATAATCTGCTAAATGCATGAGATAGATTGTAAATCCGAACAATATGTACACTTCGCATGTCCCACTAATAACCTAGCATGTTTTCCAGATTTACGATGAGCTGTAGTAGTATTTGTAAACATCGTATCTTAGAAATCAAAAGCTAATCTTATCAACCTACTAAAGGTACTTATTAATTACTAAGTATAGGTGAAGATAGAATGACATTTAGTAGAGGTGATGTAACTTAGAAAAATATTTTGTAGCATGGTGGAACCTAGAAAACTTTTTTGATATAGAAAACTCCCCTCGTAGAACAGAGAAACTCGCTAGAACGATTAAGAAAGAGATAAAAGGATGGTCTGAAAAAATTCTTAATCGAAAAGTAGCCCAAATCTCACAGATCATCTCTAAGATGAATGAAAATAATGGACCTGACATTTTGGGTATGTGTGAAGTTGAGAATAGATGGGTTATTGAAAAATTGACAGATAGTCTGAAAGATTTGCACCAGCACAAATATGAGATCGTTCATGCCGATACTAAAGATGATAGAGGTATTGACGTTGCTTTCGTCTATGATGCCAAAAAATTTGAAATTGAAAAGGATTCAACAAACGGGGAGAAGTTAATTTTCTCACACTTTATCATGAAAAGAAAAGCTACACGCGATATATTACAAGTAAATTTCAAAACAAAAGGATTAGATAATAGATTAGTATTAATTGGAAATCACTGGCCTTCACGGAGCGGAGGTCAATATGAATCAGAACCTTATAGAATGATTGCTGGGGAAACTCTCAGTTACTTTCATCAGAGGATATTGGAGGAAAACAACAAAGACGAGGAAGGGAATACGGCTATCTTGGTCATGGGAGATTTCAATGATGAACCATTTAACAGATCTGTGACAGATTATTCTTTGGCCACTGCTAGTATGCTCAAAGTTAAGCAGTCCAAGGATGCTCCTCGGTTATTCAATCTAATGTGGCCTATAATGGCAAGAGGTATTGGAACCTTTTATTATAACAATTTTCCGAATCTATTAGATCAATTCATGATATCAAAAGGGATTGTAAACGGCAGTAAATTCAAGGTAAAGGCCTCGGAGATTGTAATTTTCCCTGAAATGGTCAAAGGCAGGTACAAGCAACCTATTAAATTTGGTAGACCGTCTAACAAGAGCTTGAATGAAAAAGGATTTAGTGACCACTTGCCAATTTCTCTTACTTTGGAAGAGAACCAATAATGGTAACTAGTCCCTCAGATACTTCAGATACTTCAGATACTTCAGATACTTCAGACTTATTATATCACAACTCTGCTGATCTGATGTTTCTGATATTACTGAGGTAGCAATTCTCATGTAAGAGCCGTTACGAACATAGAGTACAATTAGCATTTGTTAGTCCTGCTTTAACCTCAGATAACTCAGCTACACCAGTCTTTAACCTTCTCAAATAAAGAATCTGATGTATCTGATGATCTGATGTTATACTGGTGTTACGATGCATTAGGAACTTGAATCGGTACGATGCGCTCACACCATTTTTTGGTACTTTCATCACCGTCAGTTTGTATGTTTGTCTGTGCGTAAATTGAAGCAGTTGTCATAGTTATTGCAATTATGATTATAAAAGAACAGAGTGATGTTTTTTCGAAAAATGATCCGTTAGTTATATGAAACTTGGACAAAATTACCTATACTGTTTGTTGACGTACTAGCGTTTCAACTGACCATCTTCGAGAAAGCAAGATACTCTCCCCACAAAGTTATCTTTGTAGATCGGAAAGTCTACGCCCGGGATTGATGCTGAATTAGCGTCACCTTTAGTGACAAGAACTATATCATCATTCGGATCTAGCAAGATCTCATTTATTCTGCTTATGATAACACTTTCTTCTTTAATGGGAACTAGATCTTTGAATACTATGATCTCATTAATTCTAAGATCTTCAAAAGCTACTCCTTTTTTTACTGCAACTACGTCTCCGGTAGTCAATAGTGGTGACATGCTGTCTCCCGAATTATTAGTAACGTATTGACTTGTCTCAAAAGATGAACACATTCTAAGAGAGTCTGAAGTGGCCCCAGCTACCTGAAATGGTTTGACTGTCATCGGTTTGAAGGAATAAATGTCAGGCTATATGACTATAATCAAAAGTCTTCTTCTAGCGAACTAATATTGAGGCAACCAGAACAGAATTCGTTATTGTTTGAATTTATCAGTGATAACTCTCTATCCAAGCCTCTATGAAATGGAAGAAATAACAAGATATCCACATGCCGATTTTTCATACTATAACCTAGATCTTTTTAGTACTAACATGGGGAAACCTTGCCAAAAGATCATAGAGATGAAGGACGATCTGTTTTCCTTGGTAAAAACCGTTTGTAAGCTAGGTAGTAGCAATGTTCTTAATCTTCCTTCTTGATTTCTACCTTTCTAATCATCCAGTAAACAATCATATCCTCCCTTATGTTCTCTTTAGACTGGGCTTGTGTGCTCAAAATATTCTTTGTTGATGTGGGCCCAAGGGTGTGTGAATCATTTTTGACCCGAATTTTGGGATCAATAAGTACTGCATTTTTTTGGGCACGACCGTATTTTATTTATCACATAAAATAAAGCCATAACTTTTACTAGTAATACTTACGCTCATTGTGCAAATGACATTTCGAAAATTTATATGTCTAATCCTAAATGTCAAGACGTGGTAAACTATCCAATTAATAATCTGGCCAGGATTGAGGTAATTGTAATAATGGTCATATCCGCGGGCGTCGGAATAGGCATAATGTCATTACAGACTGTAACACATGTGTTTGCAATAAACGGGGAAGAACTGAGCTCTCTGAGAGGAGGAAATGGTTCTCAGATTCTCATGACAAACGAATCTGATACTCATTCTTCATACAGCAGAGAGTGGCCCAATATTCATTCGAATGTTAAAACGGATTTTAATACAAACGTATCATTGCCGGAAATTCAAGAGACAGCATTCATTCATCCCTTTGCAGTAGTTATTGGCAATTGTTATATTGGTAAATTTGTACTGGTTGCTCCCACGGCAGTATGTAGAGGAGATGAAGGGACACCTATTCATGTCAGTGATTATTCCAATATGCAGGACGGTGTAATATTGCATGGACTGGAAACTACCGAAAAAGGCAAGAATATTGACGGGAGAAGGTATTCTGAAATAGGTGATAGACTAATGGCAAATAGCTCTCAATATTTAGATGGTTATTCAGTCTTTGTTGGAACAAACACAAGTTTAGCACATGATTCAATGGTTCATGGACCTGCTTGGGTAGGAAACAATACTTTTGTTGGTATGAAGAGTATAATCTTTGATGCAAAGGTTGGGAACAATGTCGCGATAGGTATTTCTAGTACAATCTCAAATGGAGTTTCGATCCCTGATAACAAATTTGTTCCACCAGGTAGTGTAATCCTGGACCAAGAAGAAGCAGATGCATTGCCTCTTAGAATTGGTAGCACATACGAAAACACGAACACAGCTGTACTTCATGTAAATGAACAACTTGCGGAAGGATACAATTCGCAACTAAACTTAGACAAACTTGTAGAACAGAGAGAAAAACAGATGGAGAAAGGCATGCTAGAAACAGGTATGAGTGCTCCCTAGTATTCATAACCTTAAGTAAGACGGGCTGATTCGATTGGGAAATATTCATGAATAACTCCGTTGACCGATTGTTCATCGACGGTGCTAAAAAGCATCCTACTTCAAAAAATATATTCACCCTTAGTTTTTCTTTTCTTCAGCTTCTAACTAAATCCATTTAGCGCTTTTCGCTACTTCTGCAAGGTAGAATCTAGACCAATTAAGATAAGTGTCGTTACATATTATTGATACAATTATCATACAGTAGCTACTATTGCTACCTAGCAAACTATTAGATTGGAAAAAAGTAGCTATGAAAAATTGGACTCAGTACAATAGTATCGTAGATGATGTCAAAGTACACCTTAACTATGGAAAATCTCCAAGTATAGAGTTTATTCCTAGTCCAATTGATGGAAATGATCTTTGGCAGCTTTTTGGCATATTATATAATGATTGTAATGAAGCTGCAATGGCTTGAGAATCAAAAATACATAAGTAATGAAGTAGGATTTTCAACACTCACAAAGGAAGAGGTAGAAACACAGGTAGAAGAAATAATGAAGGAACTCGTAGAGAATAGGTCAGGAAAAAATAGACATCCAAAATAGTTGTTCTGACTAAATAAGGTCTGTCATGTAACTACTCAAGTTAAGCCCTCATAATTCACTCATTACAACCAATTACAACCAGGGTACAAATCATTTCACTGATCTGATTACATGATGTTCTCTTCCGTGTCCCGGAACCATAGGATACGTTGATCCTCCCCATTCATCATTTACCTGATGTATATCTGTATGACAGATACCACAATATTGGATATCAATTACTACATAATTATCATGAGGATCTCTCTTTTCAAAAGAATATTGACTAAGAGGAGCCTTTGCTTCTTGTACTGCATATCCATGTACTTTCATATTCTATCTAATCCTATGAACCTAGTTAAGAACTTATGATTGGAACTTGCATTCAATTTTTCTTGTTATCTTACGTTGGTCTTTTTATAATCCTGCCATCGGAAATGATTGGGTCTATTCGCTTGGTATTTGTTATATCTGTAACCGGATTTCTTCACCTGACATACATCTTTATGACCACCTGTTAAGAACAAACAGATAATGGTTCAAGTCAAAATTTTAGTAAAAAATTGTTAATTGATAATATAGTCATAATTAACGCTGCTTTCATAAATCCTGTATTTTCAGTTCTTCAATGTCAATGTGATCTGGTAAGTTATCGATGGTCTTGTCAGCTAGTGCAGTAGTCTATCATATTCTTCCCTGTCAATCTGCAGCCAATCCATAAAATAATGCAGCCATCTATGATAGAACTCTTTAGTTACTTCTGAAGGTAAAGAGGAAATAAAGCGGCGGTAGAGTTCTTGTGCGGTGAGTTTATAATCATTTTCTAAAGTCATATAATTATGACTATAAATAGATGATAGTAATATTTATGCTAGCCTACACAAACTAGAACCAATTTTCTAGAGATTGATTGCGACTTGATATTGATTTCTTTAGTCTATCTAAAGCTCCAGTCACACGTTCTCTAGAAAAGTCTTTTTCTCCACAAAGAAAATCAACTATACTACCGTAGTCGACATCAGCATATTTAATATTATTGATCTTTGGAACATCAGGATTTAGAAATATGTCGCGAATATCTTGATAAGGGATCTGTACTATTTTATCTTTTATTTTATCAATATTTTCTAATTTGCCATTTTCTCTAATTAGT
>Ga0210115_1000180_pt1 | contig 17349 bp, 19 predicted proteins | sample MayberryNW_TuleB_2_FD_185526 | JGI IMG/M metagenome (GOLD analysis project Ga0210115, IMG submission 185526) | Wetland microbial communities from San Francisco Bay, California, USA, that impact long-term carbon sequestration - MayberryNW_TuleB_D2... | ecosystem: Environmental > Aquatic > Marine... | reverse complement strand
GGTCGACCGCCTCGGGCCCGGCCGCGCGCACGGCCAGGTCGGCGAGCGCCCCCGGCTCGCCCCGGTCGCGGAGCTCGGCCCGCGCGACCGCCAGCTCCGGCTGGGGACTCTCGAGACACGCGAGCGTCGCCGCCCAGACGACCCCGTCGGGCACGGGCCGGCCCGGCGCGACGTCGGCGCGAAGCTGCGCGCAGACCGAGAGCAGCGCGGCGAGCGCGGCGACCGCCTGCACGTCGCCAGTGTCCGCGATGCGGACGAGCCCGTGGGCGTAGAGGTAGTCGCCCAGCAGGATCTGCGTGTCGCGGTCGTCGGCGGCGAAGAGCCGCGGACGGCCGTAGTGCATGAGGTAGCCCTCGTAGATGGTCTCCAGCCCGAGGGCGAGGCGCGCGGGCGCGAGCGGCGAGAAGACGGCCACGGTCTCCCGCTCGTGCTCGGGCCGGAGCGCGGCCGCCCAGAGGCCGCTCTCCTCGGCCGCCTCGGCGGCGATCGTCCGCCAGACCGCGGCGCCGTTCGTCACGAGAGCCAGGCGGCGGCCTCTTCGGCCCAGTAGGTGACGATCACGTCCGCGCCGGCCCGCTTGATCGCCGTCAGGGACTCGAGCGCGGCCTGTCGCTCGTCCAGCCAGCCTTGCGCGGCGGCGGCCTTGACCATCGCGTACTCGCCGCTCACGTTGTAGGCGAAAAGCGGCGCGTCGAATCGCTCCCGGGCCGCCCGGATCACGTCCAGGTACGGCAGGGCCGGCTTGATCATGATCGCGTCCGCGCCCTCGTCGAGATCCATGGCGCACTCGCGGAGCGCCTCGCGGACGTTGGGCGGGTCAAGCTGGTAGCTGCGCCGGTCGCCGAACGAGGGCGCCGAGTCGGCGACCTCGCGGAACGGCCCGTAGAACGCCGACGCGTACTTGGCCGAGTACGCCACGATCGGCGTCCGCTCGAAGCCGTCCGAGTCGAGCGCCGCGCGAAGCGCCGCCACGCGGCCGTCGAGCATGTCGCTCGGGCAGACCGCGTCGGCGCCGGCCTCCGCGTGGGAAACGGCCGTGCGCGACAGCAGCTCGAGCGACGCGTCGTTTACGACCTCGCCGTCCTCGACCAGACCGCAGTGCCCGTGGTCCGTGTACTCGCAGAGGCAGACATCCGTGAGGAGCACGAGCCCCGGCACGCGCGCCCGCACCGCGCGCAGCGCCTGCTGCACGATCCCGTCGTCGTCGTAGGCGCCCGACCCGACGTCGTCCTTCTCCTCCGGGATCCCGAAGAGCAGCACTGCGCCGACGCCCAGCCCGTGCAGGCGCTCCGCCTCGTCGGCCAGCTCGTCGACCGAGCGGCGCGCGATCCCGGCGAGCCCGGGCAGCGGCTCGACCACGCCCTCGCCGGGACAGGCGAAGAGGGGGAAGACGAGGTCGTCGAGCGAGAGCCGGGTCTCGCGGACGAGCGCGCGGAGCGCCCCGGTGCGCCGGAAGCGCCGTAGGCGGGTGACGGGAAAGGTCGCCACGCGCACAGCGTACGCCAGTCCGCGGGCCCGGCGGCGTCCGAGCGCCGTGGCACGGTGGAACGGGCCCGGGAGACCATCGAGCGGCCCCGCAGACCGTGGATTCGCGCCCCTTCGACCACGAGCTGGACGGCGCCCGCCCCGCGGCGGGGCCACGAGCGACCGGCCCGTACGCGTGGGACTGGCCGGAGACCGAAGGCGCACTGGCGCTCGACTGGGAGGAGCCGCCCGCCCCGGAACCGCGGAGCGGTCGACATTTGAACGCCGTTCCGGCCTCGGGTACCGTGCCGCGGATGGCTAGTTCCCAGGCAGGGGGACTCGCCGCCAGGGCTGCGCTGCGAGAACGCGAGCGAACGAAGGTCCGCCGCGCCCGCCAGCTTGCCGCTCTCGTGGTGGTCGCGGCGGTCGCGCTGATCGTCCTCCTCCTCACCGCATTCAGCCCGGGCGGCGCCGATTCGATCGGCGAGGCCGGCCCTGCGCCGGCCCAGCGGCTCCTGCCCTCGGGGCCCCCGCAGCCGCTCGTGATCGCGGCCCAGGACACGCTCCAGATCAAGCTGCCGATCAACCAGGGGCGCGTGACCGCGATCGGCTACCACGCCTCCGGGCCGACGCCGCTGCCGCTCGAGCCGGTCGGGTCGCAGGCGAACGCGGGGCTCTTCGGCCGCCTGTGGCACCGAATCATCGGCGACGACGGCTCGGGCGTCCGCTACTACCAGCTCGAGGGCGGCGTCGGAACGCGAACCGGCGGGCTCGACGTGGGCGCCCCGGTCGGGACGGACGTGTACTCACCGGTCGACGGGACGCTGATCGCGATCTCCGACCAGATCGTGGACGGCAAGCCGTACGGCAAGCGGCTCGAGATCCAGCCGTCGGGCAACCCGGGCCTCGTCCTCGTCCTCACGAACCTCGACGCCGATCCGGTGCTGCGCGTCGGCTCGCCGCTCCTCGCCTCGGCGACGAAGCTCGGCCGGGTCGTCGACCTTTCGCCGGTCGAGCGCGCCGGCCTCGCGCGCTACACGCAGGACGAGGGACAGCACGTCCACCTGGAGGTGCATCCCGCCGCCTCGCTCGCGGCCCCGTAGGCTCACGCCGTGATCGGGGGCCTGCTCTTCGACTTCGACGGTCTCCTCGTGGACACGGAGGGAGCGCGGTACGGCGCCTGGCGCGACGTCTACGCGGAGCACGGCCACGAGTTCGAGCTCGACCGCTGGACGCAGAACGTCGGCACCCTCGCCGAGCCGTTCGACCCGGCGCTCCGCCTCGCCGAGCTGACCGGGCTCCCGCTCGATCCCGACGACCTGAACGAGCGCCGGCGGGCCCGGGAGCTCGAGCTCGTCCACGCGGAGGAGCTCCGTGAGGGCGTCGCGGTGCTGCTCGACGAGGCGGCGGAGCGCGGGCTCGCGGTCGCGATCGTCTCGAGCGCGAGCGAGCGCTGGGTGCGGAGCCACCTCGGCCGCCTCGGCCTGGAGCAGGTCTGGCGGACGATCGTCTGCGCGAACGGCGATCTCGACCGGGCGAAGCCCGCGCCGCGGCTCTACCTCGAGGCCCTCGACGCGCTCGGCCTGCGCGCCGACGAGGCGATCGCGTTCGAGGACTCGCTCCACGGGGTCCGCGCGGCGAAGGCGGCCGGGATCTTCACGGTCGCGGTGCCGAACCTCGTCACCGCCGGGCTCGCGCTCGACGAGGCCGACCTCGTCGTCGGCTCGCTCGGAGAGGTCTCGCTCGACGCGCTGCTCCAGCAGGCGGACGCGGCGTGAGGATCCTGTTCCTCGGCGACGTGTTCGGACCCGCGGGGCGGCGCGCCGTGCAGGAACGGCTGCCGTCGCTCCGCGACGAGCTCGGAATCGACTTCTGCGTCGTGAACGGAGAGAACGCCGCCGACGGCGTCGGGCTGACGACGAAGCTCGCGGAAAAGCTCCTCGCCGCGGGCGCGGACGTGCTCACGACGGGCAACCACGTGTGGCGCCAGCGCGACCTGCTCCCGTTCCTCGACGCGAGCGACCGGATCGTGCGCCCCGCCAACCTCGGCGACGCGGGCGCGCCGGGCCGTGCGCTCGCCGTCCAGCCGGCCGCCGACGGGACCCCGGTCGCGGTCGTCAACCTCCAGGGCGCGCTCTTCCTCGACGTGGCGGTGCACCCGTTCCTCGTCGTGGACGAGCTCGTCGCGGAGGCGCGCGAGCAGGCCGCGGTCGTCCTGGTCGACTTCCACGCCGAGGCGACGAGCGAGAAGATCGCGCTCGCCCGCATGCTGGACGGCCGCGTGACCGCGGTGATCGGAACCCACACCCACGTGCAGACGAACGACGCGCGCGTCCAGCCCGGGGGCACGGCGGCGATCACGGACGCCGGGATGACCGGCCCTCACGACTCGGTGATCGGCGTCAAGGCCGACCTCGCGATCGAGCGGATGCGGACGGGCCGGCCGGTGCGCTTCCAGCCGGCGGAGGGCGGCGTCAGGCTCGAGGGAGTCGTCGTCGAGTGCGACGCGGACGGACGGGCTACGGACTGCCGCGCGCTTCGCGTGCCCGTCCCGTGAGGGGCAAAAGCACGAGCAGGAGCGCGACGAGCAGCAGGTCGCGCGCGAGCACGAGCCAGACGGCCGGCCCCACGGCCACGACGTCCCAGTAGCGCCGCGGGAACCAGAGCTGCGTCGCGAGCAGCGCCGCCGCGAGGATCAGCGCTGGGCCGAGCCCGGCGCGCCCGCGGACGAGCGGCACGAGCGGGATGAGCCAGATGAGGAACTGCGGCGAGAGCACCTTGCCGAAGGCGACGAACGCGACGACGGCCGCGCCGGACGCTGCGAGGAGACGGTCCGGGCTGCGGCTCGACCGCGCGAAGAGGAACCAGACGAACCCGACCGCCGCCGCGAGCAGGACGGTCTCCGCGCTCGCGAGGTCGTCGGGCAGCTCGCCGACCAGGTTCTGCGAGCCGTGGCTCGTCTCGACGGTCGCGTCGTAGAGGTGCATCCGGTCGGCGGCGAGAAGGAGCGCGGCGCCGAGGCTCTCGACCTGGAGCGGCCGTCCGGTCTGGCGGGTGACGCTGTCGACCAGGCCGCCCGGCGCGAGCGCGAGGAACGGCCCGACGACCACGACGAGCACGGCGGCGAAGACGCCGAGCGAGAGGAGCGCCTCGCGTCGCCCGCGCTGCCGCCACACGAAGAGCACCGCGAGCGGCAGGAGGACGAGGGCGTAGAGCTTCGCCGCCACGGCCGCACCGAGGACGCCGAGCCCGAGCCACGGCCGCCCGGAGACGAGGCCCGCGAGCGCACCCGTCACGAGCGCGGCCGGCCAGAGGTCGAACCGCGTCAGGATCACCTGGCCGAGCAGGAGCGGCGCGACCGCGGCGAGCGCGACGCCGGCGCCGATCTCCACGGTCGACGCGCCGGCGCCGGCGAGCGCGACGGCGACGAGGGCGATCGCGGCGCAGCCGCACAGGAGCATGAGGGCCTGGAAGGCCGCCTCGTAGTCGCCCGACGACCCGACGGCCGGCAGCAGGAAGGCCGGCAGCGCACCCGGCGGGTACTCGAGCTCGAAGTCCCGGTACGGGATCTGCCCGTTCGCCATCCGCTCGCCGTAGTCCTGGTAGACGCCGACGTCCGTGATGACGACGTCGTCGTAGTGGGCGCCGTGGAGGATCGCCCAGACGCCCACAAAGAGGACGACGCCGACCGCCGCGATCGCCGCGACGGTCGGGCGGTCAACCCGTAGGGACGAGCTCTCTGACCTCGCGACCATCGGGAGGAGGCTGGGCCGGCGGTGGAGCCCGGCGGGCGGCCGGCGCGAGGAAGGCGAGCGCCGCGAAGGGGAAGAACCACGGGATGTAGAGGTAGAACCAGTGCGTCAGCACGAGCTCGAACCCGATCAGGAGCGCGCCGGAGAAGGCCGCGACCGCGATCGGGCTCTTGCGCCGGGGCACGACGTAGAGCGCGAGGGCGCCCACGACCAAGACGATCTTCAGGATGCCCTGGAGCCAGGCGAGATCCGGGTAGCCGTACCGGTCCCAGTCCCAGATCGAGAAGGGCGAGGAGCGCGAGAGCTGCCAGCCGAACGTCCGGTCCCAGAAGACGCGGGCGGCGTGGATCGGGTCGGGCTCGAGGAGGAGGATCCAGAGGGACAGGGCCGTCCCGAGCGCGAGGCCGGCGCCGTAGACGGCGAGCCGGCGGGGCACCCCGGGCCCCGAGCGCTCCGGGTACGAGGCCCAGAGCGGCCAGAGGAGGAACGCCGCGAACTTCGCCCAGGCGGCGAGGGCGACGAACGTCCCGCGGCCGAGCGGGGAGGAGAGCAGCCAGAAGCCCCAGACGAGGAGCGCGGGCATGATCGCGTCGTTCGAGTTCGAGCTGGACGTGTACTGCGTGAACGGGTAGGCGGCCCAGGCGAAGGCGAGCGTCACGCCGAGGCGCATCCCTCCGAACCGCCGGCCGACGAGGAAGAGCCCCGCGATCGCGAGCAGGTCGAACAGGATCGACGTGAAGTGCGCGGCGGGGAGCTTGTCCCAGTGGCCCGTCCAGCCGAAGAGCAGCCACCCGGGGACGTAGCCGATGTACGTGACCGGCCCGTAGGTGTCCCCGCGCTCGTTCGCCGACTCGCACCGGCCGTTCGTCTGGATCCGCTCGCGGACGTAGCCCTCCGAGTCGGCCGGGCCGCACTCCTTGCCGTTGTCGGTCGGCATGTGGCCGTAGGGCATCTCGCCCTGGCCGGCGATCCGTTGCGCGCCGATCACGCTCGCGTACCCGACGTCGATCACGTTCGACGTCTCGGCGTTCAGCCCGATCCGGAAGCCGGTCAGGAAGACGGTGGCGGCGAGGAGCACCCAGACCGGCCAGACCGGCGGCGAGGACGTGCCGCCACGGCCGCGCGCGCCGATCCAGACGAGCCGCCCCAGGAGGTACAGGAAGGGCGGGTACACGAGCACCATCGCCGTGAACACGTCTCCCTGGTTGAACTCCCGGAGCGAGAGCGAGAACGAGAGGAGCACGAGCAGGTCGAGGTTCCGCAGGGAGAGCGGCCGCCGAAGGTTCGCAAGCCCGAGCAGGAAGACGGCGCAGAAGGCGAGCCAGATGACGGGCTCGTTGATCTTCTTGCCGAATGCGCCCTTGTAGCCGCGCGCCATCTTCCACGCAACCTGGGGGCCGGTCCAGGCCTCGGTCACGGTGGCGCTCGCGTCGTCCACCTTCGCCTCCGCGATCTGGCCGGCCGGCTCGGGGGCCCAGACCTTCACCTCCCAGGTGCGGCTGTCACGGTCGAAGGAGGCGTCCTTCGTGAGCTTCTCACCCTCGTAGCGGGCGACCCAGTCCTCGACCTTCGGGTGCGCGAGCGCGATCGCGATCGCCTGCTTCTCCTTCAGGCGCGCGGGCTGGGTCTCGTCGCTCGGGACGAACGGCGTCCCGATCACGTTGCCGTCCGCGTCGTAGACCGGCGAGGTCGGCGTCTGCGCGCCCGCGGACGCCGCCGCCGCGAGCCCGACCAGCGCGACGGCCGCGAGGGCGAGGAGCGCCCTCAGCGGCGCCGGAAGCTCCACAGCTTGTTCGCCGCGAAGTTCCACGGGGTCACGAGGACGATTGCGGCCGCCTGCGCCGGGATCTTCCCGACGCCGAGCGCCACGAGCACCTGCAGGAAGAGCAGGTTGGCGGCGAGCGCGACCGTCGAGACGAGCAGGAACCGGAATCCCTGGTAGACGAGCTGCCCGCGCTGGCGGCGGAACGTCCAGAGCCGGTTCCACGTGTAGTTGTTCGTCACCGCGACGAGGAACGAGCACACGGCGGCGAGGATGTAGTGGACGCCCGCGTGCACGAGCGTCGCGTACACGGCGAGGTTGACGACGTAGCCGGAGAGCCCGACCGTGACGAACTTGGCCAGCTGCACCCAGTTCGCCGTCCGCCGGAGAGCCAGGTGCAGCCGCCCGCGGTCGGCGGCGCTCGGGGCGCCTGCGTCGAGGCCGTTCGGCATCCCGGGAAGGGTAGACGCGGCCCGGGCCCTCACCAGCGGGAGTGGAAGCCGCCCTCGCCGACGAGCGGCACGAAGCGGCAGGGCACGGAGCGGAGGATCGCCGGCCCTTCGGGGCTTCGGACGGCGACGAGGAGCCGCTGCCCTTCGGCGTCGCCGACCGGGACGACGAGCCGCCCGCCCGGGACGAGCTGGCCGTAGAGCGCGTCCGGCAGACCGGGCGCGGCGGCCGCGACCGCGATCGCGTCGAACGGCGCCTCGGCCGGAAGGCCGAGCGACCCGTCGCCCACGTGGACGTGCACCTCGCCGTAGCCGGCCTCGGCGAGCGCGGCGCGGGCACGCTCGGCCAGCTCGGGGATCCGCTCGATCGTGTGCACCTCGGCGCCGAGCTCCGCGAAGACGGCCGCCGCATACCCCGAGCCCGAGCCGACGTCGAGCACGCGGTCGGCGGGCCGGACGGCCGCGTTCTGCGCGATCAGCCCGACCATGTACGGCTGGGAGATGGTCTGCCCGTAGCCGATCCCGAGCGGGGCGTCGTCGTAGGCGTGCCGCCGCTCCGCCTCGTCGACGAAGAGCTCCCGCGGCACGTGGCCCATGGCCTCGAGCACGCGCTCCTCCGTGATCCCGCGGCGGCGGAGCTGCCGCTCGACCATCCGCGCGCGGGCCGCGGCGGCGTCAGGCCGAGACAGAGACACGGGCCGTCCGCATCGACGCGGGCGGGTCGACGCCGAGCTCGGCGAGGACGAGCGGCGCCAGCTCGGTGAGCGAGGGATCGTCCGGCAACGAGACCCGTTCCAGCCCGGCGGTGACGAGCGGGACGCGCGAGTCGCCGGCGAGCAGCGAGCCGTGGCTGCCGCCGCCCGCGTGGCTCCTGCCGCCGAGGTCGGCGAGCTCCCAGCCCTCGCGCGCGGACACGAGCACCTCGCCCGCGTTCCGGCAGGCGAGCGCGTGCCAGGCGCGTGAGAGGCCGTCGGGGTAGCGCTCCTCGTCGAGGAGGCCGGGATCGCCGCTCGTGCGCCAGCCCTCGCCGTCGGGCCGGAAGCGCAGCTCCTCCCCTTCCCGTCGCGCGACGGCGTCCTCCCCCTCCCGGAAGAGGACGACGTCGGCCGCCTCCCAGCCGTCGAGCCGCTGCGCGAGCCCGCGGACGTCGAGCGGGCAGCCCGGCAGCCGGTAGACCATCCCGGAGCGGTTCGACCCGGTGACGACCGCCTCGGCCGCGGACGGGTCGCCGCGCCGCGGCGCGAGGAGGGCCAGGTCGGAGAACGGTTCCTGCAGCCGCGCGACGTGCTCGACGTGGGTCTGGCCGTGGTCGGAGCAGAGGACGACGCCGTAGCGCTCGACGAGCTCGTCCGGGCCGCCCGCCGCGTCCGCGAGCTGGCCGACCGCCGCGTCCGCCCGCGCCAACGCGTCGAGCGGCGAGGACGGGCCCGCGAGGTGCGAGGCGTAGTCGAAGTCCGGGAGGTAGAAGACGAGGAAGTCGAAGCCGTCGCGCGTCACGAGCCAGCGGCCGATCGCGCCGGCGTAGGCGTCGTTCGAGCCCTCCGTGCGCGACCGCACGGCGAGGCCGGCGCCGGTGTCGTCGGATTCGAAGAGGTTGAAGAAGAAGAAGCGGCGCGGCCCGTACGCGGCCTCGTACCAGCGATTTCGCGCCGCGAGCGCGGGCAGGCGGATCGGGTGACGGGTCCGGCCCCGGTACGAGGTGAAGTTGATCGCGGCGGGGGCGAGCCCGGCGTCCTCGACCGCCTCGAACACCGTCGTCGCATCGCGGTTCACGTGCTCGTGGCTCATCGCGAAGATCGCGTCCCGGAACGCCTGGCGCGCCCCGACGGCGCGCATGGCGGTGAAGGACGAGCCGTACTCGACGATTCGCCCCTCGCCGCGGTGGTACCAGGCGAGGTGAGGAATCCCGTGGACGTCCGGGTGCGCGCCCGTGGCGATCGTCGTGAGGCACACGGGCGTGACGGAGGGGAACGTCGTGACGCCCACCCCCTGCGTACCGCGGTCGACGAGCTCGGCGATCGCGGGCACGCGGCCCTCCTCGAGCGCGCGGTCGAGCAGCGCGGGCGTCAGCCCGTCGATCACGACGAGGACGACCTGCTTGCCCCGACCGGGCATCGGTCGTCAGTCCTTCGCCAGGACGCGAAGCCCGGCGTAGCGGCCGGAGGCGCGGCGGCGGAGGCGGTCGCCGAGGACCGGCGCCAGCACCGCCTCGACGTACCCGAGCACCGGGACGAACGCGAGCGCCGCGACGGCGAGCGCCGCGGCCGGGACCGCGGCCCGGGCCAGCCGACGGAAGGAGAAGACGCCGATGGCGACGCCGACGAGCGTCGCGAACACCGCCCAGACGACCCAGAGCGCCGCGATCACGCCGACGACGACCGCCACGAACGTGACGATGCCGACCGCGAAGCGCCGCCCTTCCGCCTGCGGCAACCCGGGGATCCCGGCCGCGACGCCGAGACCGAGCGCGACGCCGAGGAGGTACCAGTCGAGGATGCCGTCCACGCGGCCCAGTCTAGCCTCGCCCTCTAGAGTCGCCTCGTGAGCTTCGGCGCCGTCCTCGCCCTGGTGCTCGTCCTCATCCTGCTGACGCCGGTGCTGCAGCGGATGGCGCTCGAGCGCCGTCGCGTTCGCGCGATCGAGGCGCTCGAGAAGGCGCGCGGGACGCGGGTGATCGCGCTCATCCACCGCCAGGAAACGGTCGGGTTCCTCGGCGTCCCGCTCTTCCGCTTCATCGACATCGAGGACTCCGAGGAGGTGCTCCGCGCGATCCGCATGACGCCGGACGACCGGCCGATCGACGTGGTGCTCCACACGCCGGGCGGGCTCGCTCTCGCCTCGGAGCAGATCGCCTACGCCCTGCGCGACCACCCGGGCCGGGTCACGGTGCTCGTCCCGCACTACGCGATGTCGGGCGGCACGCTGATCGCGCTCGCGGCGGACGAGATCCGCCTCGACCCGGCCGGCGTGCTCGGCCCGGTCGACCCGCAGCTCGGCGACCTGCCCGCCGCCTCGATCCTCCGCGCCGTCGCGAAGAAGCCGGTCGAGCGGCTCGACGACCGGACGCTGATCCTGGCGGACGTGGCCGAGAAGGCCGTCCGGCACATGAAGGAGACCGTCCGGTCGCTCGTCGAGAAGCACGTCGAGCCGAAGGACGCGGACGCGCTCGCCGAGGAGCTGGCGGGCGGGCACTACACGCACGACGACCCGATCACGCTCGAGGAGGCCCGCCGCATGGGTCTGCCGGTGGAGCCGGGCGTCCCCGACGAGGCCTACGAGCTCATGTCCCTCTTCCCCCAGGGCGGACGCCGCCGGCCGAGCGTGCAGTACGTCCCGATCCCCCCGGCGCCGGTCCGCCGGAACGGGCCCGCCGGACCGGGCTAGCCGTTTCGCCTCCGGCCCGGCGGGGAACGACTCGTTCGGCCGAGACTCCGCAGGAGGCAGAAGTGCCCGGTACCAACGCGTCGCCCATGCTCCTCTTCTTCACGTCCGAGACGTCCGGACCCGCGCGGCGCATGGAGAGCCTGCTGGCCCACCTCGCGCGCAAGGAACGGACGCGACTTCGCGTCTCGCGGATCGACGTCGCCGAGAACCCCGCGCTCGCGGAGAAGCTGGGCGTCGACGAGGTTCCCACGCTCGTCCTGATCAAGGACCGCCGGCCCGTCGACCGACTCGAGGGCCGCGTCAGCGCTCCGCAGATCGAGCGGATGCTCGAGCCGCACCTGGCCGAGACCGCCGCCGCGGCGTAGCGCCTCCAATCCACCTCGTCGCCCGCCTCGTAGGGGTCCGCGACACGGGCTCCACGGCCGGCTGCGGCCTGGCCACCCCAGGAGAGGAGAAGGAATGGTTCGCAGACGCAGGCTCTACGCGGCCGGCATCGCAACGGTGATCGCGCTCGGCGTGGTCTCCTACGCCGTCGCCGGCCACCTCGACGGCCCGCCGAAGGTTCCGCAGACGAAGCGGTTCCACGCCGAGCTGAACGGGTTCCAGGAGACGCCGTCGGTGTCGACGACCGGCTTCGGCACGTTCGACGCCTGGCTCGTCGAGGACGAGAAGCTCCACTTCGTCTTCCGGTACGCCGACCTCGAGGGCGGCAACTCGCTCTTCGCCCACATCCACTTCGGGACGCGCTACGTCGCGGGCGGCGTCTCGTTCTTCCTGTGTGGCGGGAGCACGAAGCCGACGCCCTGCCCGAACGGCTCGGGCGAGGTCGAGGGCGACATCGTCCCCGCGGACGTCATCGGCCCGAACGGCCAGGGCATCGAGCCCGGCTCGTTCGCGGAGATCCTCCGCGCGATGCGCGCCGGCGACGCCTACGCGAACATCCACACGACGCGCTGGCCGGGCGGCGAGATCCGCGGCCAGGTGAACGACCGGGATCAGCGAGAGCTCGAATAGAGGCGAGCGGACGGACGGGGCCCGGCCGTTTTGGAGAAAGGGGCGGCCGGGCCCCGCCTAGCCCGGATGCTCGAGGCGCTCGATCACCTCGAGGAGGAACGCGGTCGCGCGGACCCCGTCGACCACGCGGTGGTCGAACGTGCACGAGAGCAGGCCGACCTTGCGGACGACGATCTCGCCGTCGCGCACGACGGGCCGTTCGGCGATCCGGTGGAGGCCGAGGATCCCGACCTCCGGATGGTTCACGAGCGGCGTCGCGAAGAGTCCGCCCTGCTTGCCGCCGCTCGACACCGTGAACGTCGAGCCCCGCAGCTCCTCCGGCTTCAGGCTGCCGGTGCGCGCCGCCTCGGCCAGCCGGTTGCCCTCCGCCTCGATCTCGTCGAGGCTCTTCGCGTTCACGTCGCGGAGCACCGGGACGACGAGCCCCTGGTCGGTCTGGACGGCCACGCCGAGGTCGTGGCGCTCGAGGTAGACGATCTCGTCGCCCTCGAGGCGGGCGTTCAGCTCCGGAACGGCCCGAAGGCCGTGGACGGTGGCCTCGACCAGGTAGGCGAGGTAGCTCCGGTCGCCGCGCACGCCGTCGAGGTCCGTGAAGTCGCACTCCTCGACCACGGTCACGGCGGGGACCTCGCGGTGCGAGGTCGCCAGATGCTGCGCGATCAGCTTGCGCACCCCGCGGAGCGGCTCGCGACGCTCGCCGGTCGCAGGCTCGGCGGCCTCCGCCGTCCCCGCGGCCGCGCGGACGTCGTCCTCGGTGATCCGGCCCTGCGGGCCTGTCCCGCGGACGGCGCCGAGCTCGACGCCGAGCTCGTCGGCGACCCGGCGCACGAGCGGCGTCGCGCGGACCCGGTCGGTCGCGGGGGGCGCGGCCGGGGCCGGCGGCGGAGGCACGGCCGGCGGCTCAGCCTCGCGGGCCGCCGGCCGCGGTGCGCCGTCCCCGCCGATCACGACGAGGACCGTTCCGACCGGGACGGTCGCGCCCTCGTCCACGAGGATCTGCGACACGATCCCCGCCGCGGGCGAGGGAATCTCGACGGTCGTCTTGTCTGTCTGGATCTCGACGAGCGGCTGGTCCTCGGCCACGTCGTCGCCGACCGCCACGAGCCAGCGCGCGACCTCCCCCTCGGTGAGCCCCTCCCCCAGGTCCGGCAGCTTCAGCTCGTAGGCCACGGCGGCGGAGGATATCGGGGCTAGCCCGGCGTCCCGATCCAGGCGTCGCCCGGAGCGACGAGGACGCGCAGGCCGACGCGGCGGCCGTCCTCGTCGCGGAACTCCCAGAGGGACACGGCCTGCGCGCCCGGCCAGACCTGCGGCGCGACGGCCGCCGGGACGTATCCGCCCTGGAGCCGCCGCTCCGCGTCCCAGATCCCGACCGCGTTCGGATCGTGTTCGTTCTCCGGCTCCGGGACGAGCGCCAGCCGCCGTCCGGGCGCGAAGGCGTCGTCGGCGAGTGCGTCGGCCCGGTACGACGCCCCGGCGAGCGGGACGACGAGGAGCCGCTCGTCCGTCCAGCGCACCACCTCGTTCGTCGCCGCGTCGCGCAGCCAGTAGCCCGACTCGCCCCGCTCGAGCCAGAGGCGAAGCCGTTCGCTCATCCCGGCCGTGTCCTTCCTCGTACCACTGTGTCACTTGCCTCGCGGCCGGGCCCGTAGGCCGAGGTTCGCCGCGAGATCCCGCTTGTAACAGTGTGCAACTTGGTCGTGCGCGCCCGCAACCCCACGGCGGCCGGGCGACGAGGGCTAGAACGCGAGGAGCCGGCGCACTGCGTCGACGACGCGCTCGACGGACGGCATGTACGCGTCCTCGATCTGCCAGTAGGGATACGGCACGTCATACCCTGTGACGCGGAGAACCGGCCCGCGCAGGTCGAGGATCGCCTTCTCCGCGAGGACGGCGGCGATCTCGGCGCCGAACCCGGCGACCCGGGGCGCTTCCTGCACGATCACCACGCGACCGGTCTTCCCGGCGGAGGCGAGCAGCGCGTCCTCGTCGAGCGGCTTCAGCGAGCGCAGGTCGAGCACCTCGACCGAGGCCTCGCCGGCGAGGGCGTCGGCCGCCTGCTCGCAGAGCGGCACCATCGAGCCGTAGGCGACGAGCGTCACGTCCGAGCCCTCGCGCGCCACCCGCGCCTTGCCGAGCGGCACTAGGTGCTCGCCGTCCGGCACGTCGCCGCGGAGCGTCCTGTAGTGGAGCTTCGGCTCGAGCACGACGACCGGATCCGGGTCGCGGATCGCGGCGGCGAGGAGCCCCTTCGCGTCGGCCGGCGTGGACGGGATCGCCACCTTGATCCCCGGGGTGTGGACGTAGTAGGTCTCCGGCGAGTCGTCGTGGAGCTCGGGCGCGCGGACGCCGCCGCCGTAGGGCATCCGGATCGTGAGCGGGAAGTCCATGCCGCCGCCCGTCCGCCAGCGGTAGCGGCCGACGTGGGTGATCAGCTGGTCGAGGCACGGGTAGGAGAACGCGTCGTACTGCATCTCGCAGACGGGCCGCCACCCGGCCATGCAGAGGCCGACGGCGGTGCCGAGGATGCCGGCCTCCGCGAGCGGCGTGTCGACGCACCGGTCGGGGCCGAAGCGGTCGAGCAGGCCGGCCGTCGCGCGGAAGACCCCGCCCGCGCGCCCGACGTCCTCGCCCATGACGATCACGTCCGCGTCCCGCTCGAGCTCGACGTGGAAGCAGTCGTTGATCGCCTCGACGAGGAGCTTCTCAGCCACCGGGGCCTCCGAGGATCCGGCGGAGCTCGGCCAGGTCGGCGGCGAGCTGCGGCGGCGGGTCGCCGTAGGCGTGCTCGAAGACGAGGCCCAAATCGGCGGGCGCCTCCGCCTCCGCGGCCGCGATCCCGGCCCGCAGCACGTCGGCCGCCTCGGCCCGGATCTGCTCCGCCTGGGCGTCGGTCAGAACTCCGAGCCGCTTCAGGTAGCCCTCGTAGCGCCCGACGCACTCGCGGCGCCGCTCCTCCTCGACCCGCTCGAGATCGATGTAGGCGGTTGGGTCGTCCGCCGTGGCGTGCGGCGCGGCGCGGTACGAGACCGCCTCGACGAACGTCGGGCCGTCGCCGGCCCGGGCACGCTCGACCGCGTCGCGCGTCGCCTCGTAGACCGCGAGCACGTCGAGCCCGTCGACGCGGACGCCGGGCATGCCGTACCCGACGGCCTTGTCCACGAGCGCCTCCGCGCGCGTCTGCGCCGAGAGCGGCGTGGAGATCGCCCAGTGGTTGTTGTTGCAGAAGAGCACGACCGGGGCACGCATGACCGCCGCGAAGTTCGCGCCCTCGTGGAACGCGCCCTCGGAGGTGGCGCCGTCGCCGAAGTACGCGATCGCGACCGCGTCCTCGCCGCGCAGCCGCTTGCCCCAGGCGAGCCCGGCCGCGTGGGGAACGTGCGTCGCGATCGGAACGCAGATGGACGCGACGTTGTAGTCCGCGGGGTTCCACCAGCCGGCGGGATGGCCGCGCCACCACGACAGGATCGTCTCGGGCGGCATGCCCCGCAGGAGCCCGATCGCAGACTCGCGGTAGGAGGGGAAGATCCAGTCGTCGTCGCCGAGCGCGTAGGCCGAGCCGGCCTGCATCGCCTCGTGGTTCCAGAAGATCGCGTACGTCCCGATGCGACCCTGGCGGTGGTAGACGACCGAGCGCTCGTCGTACGTTCGCAGGAGCACCATGTCGCGGAAGAGCGCGAGGAGGTCGGCCTCAGAGAGCCCCTCCACCTCGCCGTCGGCGACCGCCTCGCCGTCGCCGATCACCCGCCGGAGCTCCCGCTCCTCCCCCAGGACCTGGGCCATGGTCGGATTATCGCGCCACGAGCGCGCGCAGCGCACCGCGTTCGGCCGTGAACGTCGCCGCGGTCACGTCGCCGAGGTCCTCGCCGTCGACCTGGAGCGGCGTCGGGGCGTCCGCCTCGACCCGCAGCTCGTCGGCGTCGTGCGCGCGCAGGATCCAGCGCGGGTGGACACGGGAGGGACGGATAAACGCCGCCAGCGCGAGCGGCACGCGCGCCGGCCCGAGGGCGACCGGGGCGACGAGGTCGAGCCCGCCCTCGAACGTCGCACCGGGCGCCGCGTGGAACGGGATGCGGCCGGCGTACGTGTACGGATCGGTGTTCGCCACGAGCACGAACGCGGCACGCCCCAGGCCGACGACCGTGAGCTCGGGCGAGAGGCGTCCGCGCCGCGCGGCCAGGAGGCGCACGAGCTCGGCCGCGAACGCGATGTCCCCCGGACGCCGTCCGCCTCGCCGGCCGCGTGCGTCGACCGCGCGAACGAGCGCCGCGTCGACGCCGAGACCCGACGAGAAGGCGAAGCGCCGCGCGACGACCGGCGCGCCGTCGAGGAGTCCCTCGACCCGGCCGACCGAGATCCGCCGCTCGGTCTCCGCCCGCGCCAGCTCGCGGGCCGCCGACACCGGGTCGCGCGGCAGGCCGAGCGCCCGCGGGAGGACGCTCGTCCCGCCGCCGGGGATGAACCCGACCGGGACCTCGTCCCCGACGCCGTTCACGACCTCGTTGAAGCCGCCGTCGCCCGAGAGGACGTAGATCCGGTCGCCGCGTGCGGCCGCCGCGGCGGCGAGCTCGGTCGCGTGCCCGGCCCGCTGCGTGAGGACCGTCTCGAGCGGCCCGGCCGCCTCGAGCTCGCGTTCGACGGCGGCCACCACCTCGGGCGTGACCCGCGAGGCCCATGGATTGACGATCAGGAGCGAGTCGGCGATGCGCGGGAGCTTACGGACGCGCTAGACGGGCGTGTCGTAGCCGCGCATCCCGTCCACGAGGACGCCGAAGAACGCGTCGGCGAGCGCGTCGGTGTCCTGGCCCGGGCGAAGCCAGGTGTACGCCCAGTTGGCCGCCGAGAGGAAGAGGAGCGCGGCCGCGTCCTCGTCGAGGTCGGTGCGCAGCTCGCCGCCCTCTCGCCCCTCGCGGAAGAGGGCGCGGATCCGCTCCTCGTACCGGCGCCGCTCGGCGACGATCTCGTCCCGCCGCTCGGCGTCGAGCGAGCGCCACTCCTGCACGAACACGGTCGCGACCGCGAGCTGGTCGGCGACGAGCGCGAGGTGGGCCCGCAGCGCCAGGCGAATCTTCTCGACCGCGGGAAGCTCCTCGGGGATCGCATCGAGCGCCGCGTGGAAGCCCCGCGCCCCGACGAGCATCGTCTCGTACAGGAGCTCCTGCTTGCCCGCGATGTGCGCGTAGAGGGAGCCCTTCTGCACGCCGAGCGCGTCCGCGATGTCCCCGACGGACGTGCCGTGGTAGCCCTTCTCGGCAAAGAGACGGGCCGCTTCCTCCGAGAGCTGTTGCCGGCGAGGCGTGCTAATCTCGGCACCCTAACGATCGTTCGGTAGGAGGGGCAAATGGAGCCGCGCACCGAAGAGGAGTTCCTCGAGCACGTGCAGGCCGGCGGGCAGGTCGAGCAGGGCGACTGGATGCCCGACGACTACCGCGCGAAGCTCGTCAAGTTCATCGAGATGCACGGCAACTCCGAGCTCATGGGCGTCCTGCCCGAGCGCGAGTGGATCCTCCGCGCGCCGACGCTC
>Ga0210115_1000179_pt1 | contig 17385 bp, 21 predicted proteins | sample MayberryNW_TuleB_2_FD_185526 | JGI IMG/M metagenome (GOLD analysis project Ga0210115, IMG submission 185526) | Wetland microbial communities from San Francisco Bay, California, USA, that impact long-term carbon sequestration - MayberryNW_TuleB_D2... | ecosystem: Environmental > Aquatic > Marine... | reverse complement strand
CCGCCCCGCCAGCTCGACCGCCTCGTGCATCCACTCGACCTCGTGCGGCTCGCGGGCCACGAGCACCTCGCCCGAGGGGTTCCAGTCGCAGTCGATGCCGAAGGACTCGACCGTCTCCTCGATACCTCGGAAGCTCTCGGCGGCCAGACGCTCGATCGTCTCGATCTCGTCTGGGAACCGGTCGATGCCGTTGGGCAGACCGTGGGTGAGCGTGGCGTCGCAGAACCCGCCGTTGCGGCCGCTGGCTCCGAACGCGGTCGTGTCCTGCTCGAGCAGCAGCACGTCGCGATCGGGCGCTTCCTGCTTTGCCTGGATCGCGGCCCACAGGCCCGTGAACCCACCGCCGACGATCGCGAGGTCGGTGGTCGTGGACGTCTCCAGCGGCGCGGAGGGCGATGGGGCTCCGGGGCGATCGAGCCAGAACGGCACCGGTGCTGCATCGGCGTAGGTGTGCCTGAGCCGACCGTCGGACACGGCCATCGACCGCTCAGGCGTCCCCGAGCAGCGTGATCTGGAACACCTTCCTGAGCGCCTCGTGCACGATCCAGGTCGTGCGGGCGCCTCGTTCCAGCACGCACGCGTCGCCGGGACCGACCTCGAGGGTGGGGCCGCCGTCGATCTCGATCGTGGCACGGCCCTCGAGCACGACGAACAGCTCGTCCTCCTCGACGTCGGTGACCGTTCCCTCGGTGATGCGCCAGACGCCGCGCACGACGCGTCCGTCGGCGGACTCGGACAGCACGGTCTCGGTCACCTCGGGCCTGCCGGCGAGCACCTGGGACGGCCGGAGCTCGCCGGGCGCGAGGGGCACCGATGCGGCCGGCACCACGAACGAGCCCTCCCGATCGAGCGGCTGCGGCCAGACGAGCTCGAAGCGTTCCAGCACCACGAGATCGTCGTCGGCGATCGGCGTGCCCTCGCCCGCGAAGAACCTGATGTGGGCGTCGCGCCAGTACGACAGGGAGCGGTCGCCTTCACCTTCCACCCACGCGAACTCCTCGTCGACGTCTCCGAACGGCTTCGTGTCGACCGCCGTCGTGCGGACGATGCAGACCGGTTCGTCCGACCCGTCGAGGATCACGCTGTAGCCCCCCACGCTCGGCAGGGGCTCCCCGTCGCGTTCGTGATCGGCGAGCAGGCCCGTGGTGGCCCGCTTCGGCCCGTCGCGCACGAGAAGACCCAGCTCCGTGGCGAGCTCCGGCGTGTCCGTTCCCCCGAAGGACCAGGCCTCGTACGGCGCGTCGACCCCGGCCGAGTCGGCGAACGCGCGCCAGAACGCCTCGACCGCCGGGCTCCGGTCCCTCACGCCTCAGACGCCCTTGAGGTAGGCGACGGTCTCGGCGAGCCCGTCCTCGAGGTGGGTCCACGGCTTCCACGCGATCGCGTTGGCGGCCGAGCCGATGTCGAGGGCGATGCGCCGGAGCTCCCCGGGCGGCAGGGGTCCGAACTCGGGCTCGTGCTCGTAGCCGACGATCTCGGCGAGGAGTCGATAGACGTGGTTCACGCTGGTCTCCAGCCCTGTTCCGATGTTGACCAGCTTCCCCGGGGCGCGATCGATGGCCTGCACGAACGCGTGCACGACGTCGTCGATGAACACGTAGTCGCGCGTCTGGTTCCCGTCGCCGTAGATCGTGACCGGCTCGCCCGCGAGCATGCGCGACGCGAAGATCGCGATCACGCCCGCCTCGCCGTGGGGGTCCTGGCGGGGCCCGTAGACGTTGCCCAGCGCCAGCGACGTGTGCTCGATGCCGCGATAGCGCTGGTAGAACGCGAGGTAGTCGACGGCGACCTTCTTCGAGACGCCGTAGGGGCTCAGCGGGTGCGACGACTGGGCGCTCGTCTCCTTGACCGGCAGCCTGCGAGGCTCCCCGTAGATCGTGCCCCCGCTCGCCGCGTACACGACCTTCCGAGCCTCGACCCTCGCCGCGCACTCCAGCACGTTCAGCGTGCCCATCACGTTGATCGAGGCGTCGAGCGCCGGGGCCTCGAGCGACGGGCGCACACCCGACTGCGCGGCCAGGTGGAAGACCACCTCGGGCCGATGCCGCTCGAACAGGGGCAGCAGGCCGTCGGCCCGGACGTCCATGTTGAAGAACGTGAACTCCTTGCCGTAGCCGCGCGCGTCCACGAGGTTGGCGATGCGGCCGGTGGACAGGTCGTCAACGCTGACCACGCGGTGGCCCTCGGCCAGCAGTCGATCCGCGAGGTGCGAGCCGATGAACCCGGCGCCCCCGGTCACCAGGACGGTGCTCACGCCGTCAACCTTAGTTGCGGGTCGGCGGCGGTGTCGAGCGACGAGCGCTCACCGCGGGCCCACCTCGCCGACCCCAGGCACGCGATCATCGCGGCGTTGTCGGTGCACAGCGCCATCGAGGGGAACAGCACCTCGATGCCCGCCTGCGCGCCCGCGCCGGCGAGACGTTCGCGGAGCCGGGTGTTCGCGACCACGCCCCCCCCGAGCAGCAGGGTCGGAGCCCCGACGTCCTTCGCCGCCGCGATCGCCTTGGTCACCTGCACGTCGACGATCGCCTCCTGGAAGCTGGCCGCCAGATCGGGCAGATGCAGATCGCGTCCGGCCGCCTGCTCGGCCTTCACGTGGCGGAGCACCGCGGTCTTCAACCCGCTCATCGAGAAGTCGTAGTCCCCCGAGTCCTCCATCGCCCGTGGGAAACGGATCGCGTGCGGATCGCCTTCCCGGGCCATCGCGTCGAGCGCGGGGCCGCCCGGGAACCCGAGACCGATCAGGCGGGCGACCTTGTCGAACGCCTCGCCGGCGGCATCGTCGAGCGTCTGCCCCAACACCACGTGACGGAACATCTCCGGAACGTGCACGAGCATCGTGTGGCCGCCGCTGACGATCAGGGAGACGTAGGGCGGCGACGGTCGCCCGTGCTCGAGGAAGTTCGCCCAGTAATGGCCCTCCAGGTGGTTCACGCCGACGAGGTCGGCCCCGGTCGCCAGCGAGACCGCCTTCGCCGCGGCCATGCCGACGAGGAGTGCCCCCACGAGCCCAGGGCCGGTCGTGACGGCCACGGCGTCGATCTCGCCGAACCCGATGCCCGCCTCGGCGAGCGCCTCCTCGAGCAGCGGGTTCAACGACTCCACGTGCGCGCGCGCCGCGACCTCGGGCACGACGCCCCCGAACCGCTCGTGCAGGTGCACCTGCGAGGCGATCAGGTTCGCTCGCACGGCGAAGCCGTCCTCGACCACCGCGACCGCGGTCTCGTCGCACGATGTCTCGATGCCGAGCGCGATCACGTGAGGCGCACCCGATCGGGCATCGCGGCGGCGATCGACGCGAGCCGCCTCGCGTACTCGCGGGTGCGGATGTCGTCGGTCCACATCACGACGGCGTCCTCGTGGAGCTCCTGATAGTAGTTGCGCCGGATGCCGGTCGGGCGGAAGCCGAACCGGCCGTACATGCGCTGCGCCCCCCAGTTCGTCACCCGCACCTCGAGCGAGACCGCATGTCCGTCCATCGCGATCGCGTGGGTGACGAGCTCGTGCAGCAGCACGGTGCCGATGCCCAGGTGCTGGAGCTGAGGGTCGACCGCGAGGTTCGTCACGTGCGCCTCGTCCCCGTAGCGGATCAGCCCTCCGTAGCCCACGACCGCCTTGTCGGCCCGAGCCACCAGGTAACAGCGATCGTTCGGCTCGGACATCTCGGAGACGAACAGGTTCGGGCTCCAGGGACGCGCGTACACCTGGCGCTCGATCGCCATCACGCCGCGCAGGTGCCGCCGGCGCATGCGGACGACCTCGACCCTAGATGCTCCGTGCTCGCCGATCCCACGCGATCTCAGCATCGGACTTCCTCAGGTACATCGGGACGACGTCGAACGATCGATCGTGCTCCTCTCGCAGGAACCGTGGCACCGCGAGCTCGACGAGCGCCGCCGCATCGGGGTGCGCGGCCACCGACGACGCGAACTCGATCCTGCTTCCGGTCCCTTCGAAGACATCTCGGTACAGCATCGCACCGTTGCCCACGGCCAACACCTCCCCCGGAAGGGCCTGCAGCTCGGCCGCGAGCCGGTCGGGTTCGTGCACGAGGTACCCGCGCTGGCGCACGACCCCGCCAGGCACCGCCCGGTAGATCGCCGAGAACACCTCGCCCCGGCGGGCGTCGATCACCGCTGCGATCGTCCGCGGCGTGAAGCGCACCGGATACGCGAGCGCATCGAGGCTCGTGATGCCCACGATCGGCACGCCGGAAACCTGGGCCAGCGTCTTCGCGGTCTCGACCCCGACGCGCAGGCCCGTGAACAGACCCGGACCGATGCCGACCGCGATCCCCCCGACCCTGGACAGCGAGAGGTCGCTCCGACGCAAGAGATCGGCCAGCAGCGGCGTGACGGATTCCTGTCTCGCCGCCCCCGCCACGCTGGCCTTGGCCAGGATCTCGTGCTCGGTCCCGATCGCGACCGACGTCTGGGGGGTGGACGTCTCGATGCCGACGACGATCATGCCGGCGCCACCCACGGCATCACGGCCGCCTCGAGCTCGGCGAACCGCTCGGCCCAGCCTTCGCCGACCGCGGCGACGACGATCGAGCGAGCGTCGTCCTCCCGGCCCGGATCGGTCGTGAGCTCCACCCGGAGCCGTTCCTCGGGCAGGAGCTCCTCGACGGTGTCTCCCCACTCCACGAGCAGCACCGCGTCGCCGTGGCCGAGCTCCTCGAGCCCCAGGTCGACCACGTCCTGCATGCGATCGAGCCGATAGACGTCGACGTGGGCCAGGTCGAGGATCCCCGTGTACTCCTTGACGAGGGTGAACGTCGGCGACGAGATGTTCTCCTCGACGCCCAGCCCGCGCGCGACCCCCTGCGCGAAGGTCGTCTTCCCGGCGCCGAGCTCGCCGGTGAGGATCAGGGCGTCGCGAGGGCGGAGCAGCGCGGCGATCGCCTCGCCCAGCTCACGTGTCTCCTCCGCCCTCGACGTGCGGACCTCGACCCGCATCGTCAGAAGAGCTCCAGCTGATCCGCGTCGGGCACGTCGACGGTCACCTCGCTCGCTTCCACGTCTGGGCTCGCGGCCGGGGACGACTCGTCGAGCGCGCGCCGCACGAGCCGGAAGTCCTCGAGCAGCAGGTCGAACTGACGCGACCCCTCGCCGCCCCCGTGCAGGATCGCCGCGGGGTGGAACGTCGGAACGACCGTGCGCCCGTGCCACGAGTGCACCCGGCCACGCAGCCGCGTGATGCCGGTCTGCGTCTGCAGCACGAACCTCGTCGCGAAGTTCCCGAGCGTCACGATCACCGAAGGCTGGATCAGCGAGATCTGCTCGACGAGCCACGGGGTGCACGACTCGATCTCGTCGGGCTGGGGGTCGCGGTTCCCCGGGGGCCGGCACTTCACGATGTTCCCGATGTACACCTGCTCTCGGGTGAGCCCGATCTCGCCGAGCATGCGGTTCAGGAGCTGGCCGGCCGCGCCGACGAACGGCTCCCCCTGCTTGTCCTCGTGGAACCCCGGCCCCTCCCCGATGAACATCAGGTCGGCGTCGGGGTCGCCGGTTCCGTAGACGACCTGCGTGCGACCCTGTGCGAGCCGGCACCTCGTGCATCCGGCGGCCTCGGCGGCCGCCTCGGCCAGCGTTCGGCTCACGATCTCTTCCGACCCTTCGAGGGAACCCGTCGCGGCCGCGGAGCATGCCCGCTCGCCAGCACGCTCCGGGCGAACGTGCGGATCTCGCGATCGAGCTCGATCGGGCGCTCGAGCATCGCCATGTGTCCCGCACCCTCCAGGAGCACGAACCGGCCGTCGGGGAGCCCGGCGGCCAGCTCGACACCGCTCGACGGGGGCGTCACGCGATCGTGCTCTCCCACCACCACCAGCGCTGGAACCTGGATGCGAGGCAACACGCGGGTCAGGTCGGTCTCGAGCAACCCGGCCAGGCCGTCGGTCCACATCTCCGACGATGCTCGTTCGGCTAGGTGCACGACGTGTTCGACGATGTGACCGGGTGCGTCGGGGCCGAACTGCATGAGCCGGACCACGGCGCCACGCAGGTCCGTCGGGCTCGCGAGCACGGCCTTGCGGAGCCGGTCCACGCGCTCGGCGGCCGAGCGGAAGGACCCGAGCCGGGGACGCAAGAGATCGGCGATCGACCCCATCGCGCCGCGCACCAGGTCCGACGCCGATCCGCCGCAGAACACGAGCCCGGCCACCGAGGTCGCCAGCAGATCGGGCCGCACCTCCGCCATCGCGAGCGCCGCGATCGCGCCCATGCTGTGCCCGACGATCACGACCCGGCGGCCCGGCGCGACCGCTTCCACGACGGCCGCGATGTCGCGGCCCATGGACCGCACCGACAGGTCGCCGTCCTCGGGCTGCTCGCTGCTTCCGTGACCGCGCAGGTCCATCAGCACGCACCGATGGTCGACCGAGAGGTCGATCCATTGCTCGCGCCAGATCGTCATGTCGAGGCTGAAGCCGTGCACGAACAGCAGCATCGGCGCCGACGCGTCGCCGGCGGCGCGCACCGCGAGCCGGGTGCCGTCGAAGGATCGCACGGGCTCGGGAGCGTCGGGCGGAAGGTCCCACAGCGACGCCTCGAGGTCGTGGTCGGTCCGTCGTCGCACGATGGTGCGACCGATCGCCCCCGCGGCGAGCGCGCCCGCGGCGACGCCGCCCGCGATCAGCGCGGCCCGCTTCCGGGTCATGCCGCCCCTCCCCCGCCGTGGTACCGCCTCGGAACGCGGGGCCCGACCCGCGCGACGATCTCGTACGCGATCGTTTCCGACGAGCCGGCCAGCTCCCAGGCGGTGAGGGTTTCGTCCCCCTGGGTGCCGAGGAGCACGACCTCGTCGCCGGGCGACGGCTCGATGTCGCCGCAGTCCACGATCAGCTGGTCCATCGTGACGCTCCCCGCGACGCGGCACCGCCGCCCCCCGATCAGGACGTCGGCCCGCGACGACAGCATGCGAGGGTAGCCGTCCGCGTAGCCGACCGGCACCGTCGCCATCCACGCATCGCGATCCGGCGCGTACCGATGCCCGTACGAGACCCGGCGGCCGGCCGGCAGGCGCTTCACGAAGGCGACGGCGGAGCGCCAGGTCATCGCGGGCCGCAGGTCCAGGTCGGAGCCCACCCCGGGCGCCGGCTCGATGCCGTAGAGGCCGATGCCGGGCCGCACCAGGTCGAACCGGGCCTCGGGGAACCCGATGGCCCCGGCCGTGTTCGCCGCGTGGACCAGACCCGGCCGGTGACCCGATCTCCGAACGTCGTCGAGCACGTCGGAGAAGAGCTCGAGCTGTGCCTTCGTCGTCACCGCGTCGGTATCCGCGCAGGCCAGGTGGGTCCAGATGCCTTCCAGCTCCAGTCCGGCGGCGACCACCTCGCTGACGAACGCCGCGGCCGCCTCGGGCGGCCAGACGCCCACCCGGTGCATGCCGGTGTCGACCTTGACGTGCACCCCGACCGGCGACCCCGCCGCGCGGGCGGCGGCGGACAGGCGCTCCCATCCCCCCTTCGAGTACACGGTGGGCGTGATCGACGCGGAGACCGCTTCCTCCTCCGATCCGGGAGGGAGCTCCGAGAGCGCCAGGATCGGCGCCTCGATGCCGGCCGCCCGCAGCCCCAGCCCCTCCTCGACGAGCGCGACGCCGAGCCATGACGCGCCGGCATCGAGCGCGGCACGCGCGACGGCGACGTCGCCGTGACCGTACGCGTCCGCCTTCACGACGGCCATGACGTCGGTTCCGTCGAACGTGAGGGCCCCCACGTTGTGCGCGACCGCGTCGAGGTCGACGTCGACCCATGTCGGCCGCGTCGCGCTCACGCGAGCACCGATCCGACCGCCTCGGGGATGCGTTCGATCACGTCGCCGGCGAGGGTGCCTTCCCCCAGCGTCGCCCCGGCGCGCCGGCCGGCCAGGCCGTGCACGAACGCGCCCGCGGTCGCCGCCTCGAGCCCGGAGAGCCCCCGGGCGAACAGGCCGCCGATCATGCCGGTCAGCACGTCGCCCGTGCCCGCCGTGGCGAGCGCCGGCGTGCCCGTCGGGTTCACCCTGGCCCGACCGTCCGGGTCCGCGATCACGGTCCTGGCGCCCTTGAGCAGGGCGACCGCGTGCGATGCCTCCGCGAGGGCGAGGGCCGCGGACACCCGATCGGGCATCTCGGAAGCGGATCGGAGCATCAGCCGCCCGAATTCCCCGTCGTGCGGGGTCAGCACGGTGTCGGCGGCTCGGCGCCCCAACCCGTCCACATCGCCCTCGAACGCGTTCAGGCCGTCGGCGTCGAGCACGATCGGCGTCGTGCACCGGGCGACGAGATCGCGCACCAGGCGAGCCGTCTCGTCGTCGCGGGACAGGCCCGGCCCGATCGCGACGGCGTGGGCTCCCTCCGCGGCGTCGAGCACCGCATCGAGCGCCCCCGCTCCGATCGTGCCGGCGTCGGTCTGGGCCAGCGGCAGGAACACCGCCTCGGCGACATGGGCCGCCACCGCGGGCAGCGCGTCACGCGGCGTGGCCACGATCACGAGCCCCGCCCCGACGCGGCCGGCCGCCCGGGCGATCAGCGCCGGTGCGCCCGTCATCGACCGCGAGCCGGCGACCACGAGCAGCACCCCCGAGCTCCGCTTGTGGCCCTGCAGGTCGCGCGTGGGCAGCATCGCCGCCACGTCGGCGCGGTCGGTGAGGCCGATGCCGGGTCGCACGAGATCGTCGGGGAAGCCGATGTCGACCACCCTGACCGTGCCCGCGTGTTCGGCGCCCGGAAGCAGCACCGATCCGAGCTTGGCGGCGCCGAACGCCACCGTCAGATGCGCCCGCACGGCCGAGCCGAGGACCGCGCCGGTGGCCCCGTCGACCCCCGACGGGACATCGACCGCGACCACAGGCGCGGGCGATGCGTCGATCGCGTCGATCGCGTCCTGCCATGCGCCCTCGGGCTCGCCGTGGAAGCCCGTCCCGAAGAGCGCGTCGACCGCCACGTCCGCCCGGGCGAGCGCCCGGCCGGCTCGCGTCGCCTCCCACGGGACGGCGACGAGCCCTTCCTCGCAGAGCCGGTCGCGGTTCGTCGAGGCCGGCCCGTCGTCGAAGGCGGCGTCGGCGGTCCCGACCGCGATCACGTCGACCCGCATGCCGCGGCGGGCGAGGTGCCGCGCCGCCACGAAGCCGTCGCCGCCGTTGTTGCCCCTGCCGCAGACGACGACCGCGCGCCGTCCGTACACCCCGCCGGCGACCTCGATCGTCGCGTTCGCCACGGCGCGTCCGGCGCGCTCCATCAGGTCGGCCGCGGAGACACCCCGGGCCTGCGCTCCACGATCGAGGTCGCTCGCTTCCTGCGGCGTGAGGATCGGTTCCATCGCCGGCTCATGCCTCGATCGTCGTCATGCGCGCACCGCGACCGCGAACGCGACCGCGCTCGTCTTCTCGTGCGTGAACGTGATCAGTACCTGGGAGATGCCGAGCGCGTCGGCTCGGGCCTTCGCGTGGCCCTCGAGCAGGATCGACGGCGCTCCGGACGGCGAGCGTCCCACGCTGATGTCCTGCCAACGCTTCCCCCGATAGCCCCCGAGAGCCTTGATCGTGGCCTCGCGCGCGGCGAACCTGCCGGCGTAGGACTCGGCGGGACGCGCCTTGGAGTCGCAGTAGGAGATCTCCGGCGCTGTGAACACCCGCTCGCGCATCGTGGGGTGGCGCGCGAGCGCGCGCTCCATGCGGGCGATCTCGCAGATGTCGACGCCGAGCCCGACGATCTCCACGGCCTCAGCTTAGAGGGAGGGTGGGCTCGCGGCGGTCACTTCATGCGGATCAGCGCGACGATCGCCGCGATCGCGATGCCCACCATGATCGCGGCACCCAGCCAGAAGATCGTCGACGCAGCCAGAACCCCCATGTGTCCCCCTACTCGACCGTGACGCTCTTCGCGAGGTTGCGCGGCTGATCCACGTCGCACCCACGCAGCGTGGCGACGTGGTACGCGAGGAGCTGCATCGGCACCGTGACGACGACCGGCGACAACAGCTCCGGCGTCTCCGGCACCTCGAGCACGTGGTCGGCGAGCGCGCCGACCTCCGTATCACCCTCGGTCGCCACGGCGATCACGCGGGCCCCGCGGGCACGCACCTCCTGGATGTTCGAGAGCATCTTCGGGTACACGTGACACCGAGTGGCCACGGCCACGACGGGCACGCCGTCCTCGATCAGCGCGATCGGACCGTGCTTCAGCTCGCCGGCCGGATGTCCTTCCGCGTGCACGTAGCTGAGCTCCTTGAGCTTCAGCGCGCCCTCGAGGGCGGACGGGTACCCGGTGTGGCGCCCGATGAACAACACGTCGCGGGCGTCGCGGTAGCGCTCCGCGAGCTCGCGCGCCGCCCCGTCGAGGCCGATCGCGCGCTCCACCTTCGCCGGAAGCTCGTCGAGGTCGGCGAGCACCTCGGCGATCTCCTCGGGGAACTTCGTGCCGCGGACCTGCGCGAGGTAGAGGGCGACGAGGTACTGCGAGACCATCTGGGTGGCGAACGTCTTCGTCGCCGCCACGCCGATCTCCGGGCCGGCGTGGGTGTAGAGCGCGCCGTCGGCTTCCCGCGCGAGCGAGGATCCCACCGTGTTCGTCACGGCGATCACCTGCGAGCCCTGACGCCGGGCGTGGCGCGCGGCTTCCAGCGTGTCGATCGTCTCCCCCGACTGCGAGACGGCGAGCGTGAGCGTGTCGGGCCCGAGCACGGGGTCGCGGTAGCGGAACTCGCTCGCGATCTCGATCTCGACCGGCAGGCGCGTCCAGTGCTCGATCGCGTACTTCGCGACCAGGCCCGAATGGAACGCCGTGCCGCAGGCGACGACGAAGACCTTGTTCACCTCTCGCAGCACGTCGTCGCTCACGCGGAGCTCGTCGAGGACCAACCGTTCGCCCACGGTTCGGCCGACGAGTGTGTCGCGGATCGCGGCGGGTTGCTCGTCGATCTCCTTGCGCATGAACGTGTCGTACCCGCCCTTGCGGGCGCGGGCGACGTCCCAGTCGACGGTGATCGGCTGCGCATCGAGCGGCGCGCCGTCGAGATCGGTGAACCTCGCCCCGTCGCGGCGGACCTCGACGACCATGCCCTCTTCGAGCGGGATCACGGTGGTGGTCCGGTCGAGCACCGCCGGGATGTCGGACGCGAGCATCGTCTCGCCCTCGCCGACGCCCACGATCAGGGGCGACGACACTTTCACGCCCACGAGCACGTCGGGGTCGTCGAGCGAGCAGACGACGAGGGAGTACGCGCCCTCGAGCTGCCGAACCGCCGCGCGCACCGCGTCGGGGAACGATCGTCCGTCGCCCAGCATCTCCTCGACGAGGTGGGCCACGCACTCGGTGTCGGTCTCCGAGACGAGCGCATGGCCCTGTTTCTCGAGCCGGTCGCGGAGCCCCTGGAAGTTCTCGACGATGCCATTGTGGATGACCGCGACGCGGCCGTCGCAGTCCACGTGGGGGTGGGCGTTGACGTCGGTCGGCGCCCCGTGCGTGGCCCAGCGGGTGTGGCCCATGCCGACCGACCCGGCCAGGCTCGTGTCGGACCCGAGGGCGGCCTCGAGCTCGCCCAGCTTCCCGGCGCGCTTCACCACACCGAGCCCGCCGTCGATCACGGCGACGCCGGCCGAGTCGTACCCACGGTATTCGAGCCGCCGGAGACCTTCGAGGACGATCGGAAGGGCCTCGTCGGGCCCCACGTAGCCCACGATGCCGCACATCAGGGTCCCACCCTAACAGCGCTCTCGCGGGCGGCTCGGAAGCGGGGTTCGGCCCGGTTCAGCCCGCGGCCCGCACGGCTTCGGCGATCCGTTCGGCGTGCCCGCTCGCAAGCGCCTCGGTCTCGGCCTCGACCATCACCCTGACGAGCGGCTCGGTGCCGGACGCCCGCACGAGCACCCGTCCGTCGAGCCCGAGCGCCGCCTCGGCCTCGGACACGGCTTCCTGGACGGGCTCGGCCTGCGCGATCGATCGGTCGGTCACCTCCACGTTGACGAGGCGCTGGGGATAGCGGTACATCACCGACGCCAGGTCGGCGACCGAACGAGCCGAGGTCACCGCGAGCGAGAGGAACCGCGCCGCGGTGAGCAGCCCGTCGCCCGTGCTCGCCCGGTCCCGGAAGATCAGGTGCCCCGATTGCTCACCACCCAGCATCGCTCCGGTGCGCACCATGTCCTCGAGCACGTAGCGGTCGCCGACCTTCGAGGACACGACCTCGATGCCGGCCTCTCGCATCGCGTGGTGGAAGCCCACGTTGGCCATGACCGTGGTCACGACCGTCTCGTGGGGCAGCCCTCCGCGATCGCGCAGCGCGATCGCGCACGCGGCCAGCACCTGGTCGCCGTCGACGATGGCCCCGGCGGCATCGGCGAACAGGGCGCGGTCGGCGTCGCCGTCGTGCGAGACGCCGGCGTCGGCGCCCAGGCGCACGACCTCGGCCGCCACGACCTCCGGGTACAGCGCACCGCACCCGACGTTGATGTTCTTCCCGTCGGGGTCGGCATGGATCGCGTGCACCTCGGCGCCCAGCTGCCGCAGCAGGGCCGGCGCGACCTCGGACGCCGAACCGTTCGCGCAGTCGACCACGACCCGCAGACCGTCGAGGCGTCCGTCGGCGGCCTCGACGAGATGCGCCAGGTACCGCGCGCGGCCCTCGCCCACGGGCCTGACCTCGCCCGGGCGGTCCGCCGCCTCGAGCCGCTCGCCCAGCCCCGCCTCGATCTCGTCCTCCAGCTCGTCGGAGAGCTTGATGCCCGAGGCGTCGAAGAACTTGATGCCGTTGTATTCCGGCGGGTTGTGCGACGCGGAGACCACGACCCCGCTGGAGGCGCCGAGATCGGTCGTGAGGAACGCGATCGCCGGCGTGGGCTCGATGCCGGCGATGAACACGTCGCCGCCCGCCTCCCGGATGCCTTCGACGAGTGCATCCTCGAGCCACTCCCCGGAGTCTCGGGGATCGCGCCCGATCACGAACGACGGGCGTCCGTCGCCGAGCCGGCCCAGCACGGACACGGCGGCTCGCCCCAATCGATAGGCGAGGTCCTCGGTGAGCTCGGTGCCAGCCAGCCCGCGGACCCCGTCGGTGCCGAACAGCCGTTCCGTCACGGCGCGAGGCTACCGCACGGCGTCGGCTTCACGCCCCGGCGGCCGCCCCGCGCTCCCGGCGGTCGGGAACGCATCCCTCATGGGAGGATGGGCACATGGACGATCGTCTGGTGCGAGTGTTCGCGAGCGGAGACAGCGTCGCCGGTGAGATGATGCGCGGCCGGCTCGAAGCCGAGGGCATCACCGCGATGCTCAAGGGCGAGGGCGAGGGTCCCTACCGAGCCGGACCGGTCTACGTCTGGGTGCCGGCCGAGGACGAGGCGAGCGCTCGCGAGATCGTGGCGGCCGTCCGGTCCGGCGCCTACGCCCTCGACGACGACGCCGACGTCGAGGGGGTTCCCGACGAACCGGCGGGCGACGCGTCGTCGCCCGGCTGAGGAACCGGCCTCAGCGCTTCGAGTACTGCGGCGCCTTCCGAGCCTTCTTCAGCCCGTACTTGCGGCGTTCCTTCTCGCGCCCGTCGCGCGTGAGGAACCCCTCGGCCTTCATCTGACCTCGGAGCTCGGGTTCGAGCTCGATCAACGCCCGCGCGATGCCGAGCCGGATCGCTCCGGCCTGACCGCTCACGCCTCCGCCGGTGATCGTCGCGACGACGTCGAAGTCCTTCTCTCGCCCCGACACCCGCAGCGGCGACACGGCCACCATGCGGTGCACGCGGGTCGGGAAGTACTCCTCGAGGTCGCGCCCGTTGATGTCGAACGTTCCGGTTCCGGGAACGAGCCGCACACGCGCCACGGCTTCCTTGCGGCGGCCGGTCGCGATCTTCGCAGGGGTCACTGCCACGTGTTCACTCCTCGGTGCTCTCGGCCTCGGAGGCCTTCTTCTTGGTGGCGGTCTTCTTGGCGGCGGTCTTCTTGGCGGTGCTCTTCTTCGCCGCGGTCTTCTTGGCCGTCGACTTCTTGGCGGTGGTGGTCTTGGCGGTGGTCTTCTTGGCCGTCGACTTCTTGGCGGCGGTCTTCTTCGCCGTCGACTTCTTCGCCGTCGACTTCTTCGCCGCGGGCTCCCTCACTGCCGTCTCGGATGCCGGGGCCGCGGCGTCCGACGCGGGCTCACCGGCGAGCTCGTCCGCCTCGGTGCCGCCCGGCGCGGCGCCGGGGGTGCGGTGCCGTGGCTTCAGCTCCGCCGGGGTCGGCAGGCCCTCCCACATCGGAGGACGGCCCAGCGTGTACGCGACCGGCTGCTGGGCCTCGTGCGGGTGCTCGGCACCTCCCACGACGTGGAGCTTGCGGATCATCGAGCGGCCGAGACGGTTCTTCGGGAGCATGCCCCTGACCGCCTTCTCGACCGCGAAGACCGGACGGGTGCTCATGAGCACGTCGTACCGCGTCGATCTGATGCCGCCGGGATATCCGGAGTGGCGATAGGCGAACTTCTTGGTCTCCTTGCCGCCGGTGAGCACCACCTTGTCGGCGTTGACGATGATCACGTGGTCGCCGGTGTCCATGTGCGGGGCGAAGATGGGCTTGTGCTTGCCGCGCAACAAGGCTGCGGCCTCCGACGCGACGCGGCCCAGCACCTGGTCGCCGGCGTCGATCACGTACCAGCGGCGTTCGATGTGCTCAGGCTTCGGAGAGTAGGTCTTCATCACGTGGATATCGGCCAGGAAGGCTCCCGGCCGACGCATCAGACTACCTGCGGGAACGTCGGCACGTCAAAGCCCGAGCCGCCGCTTCAGTGAGCGTCGCCTGCGCGCCGGTCCCTGCTTGAGATCGGGAGCGGCTCCAGAGGACATGTGTCGTGAGGCAGCGGGGTGAGTTCGAGGACATCTTGCGTGAGTCAACTCGGGCCATTGCGGGGGGCCTCCGCCGCCGCCTAGACTGCGCCGATGGAGCTCGACCGGGTCATCGAGCGATATCATTCGGCGGCCGACTCGTTCGCCCAAGGCGACCCCGAGCCGGTCAAGGCCCTCTACAGTCACCACGACGACGTCACGCTGGCGAACCCGTTCGGCCCGCCGGTTCGGGGCTGGGCAGGTGTTGCCGATCGTCTCGATTTCGCCGCTTCCAGGTTCCAGGACGGCCGACCCATCGACTTCGAGAAGGTGGCGCTGATCGTCGGCACCGACGTTGCCTCCTTGGTGGAGATCGAGCGCTGGGAGGCGAGGGTCGGAGGGCGCGAGGAAACCACACCATTCGGTCTCCGTGTCACCAGCATCTTCCGCCGGGAGAACGCCTCATGGTTGCTTGTGCACCGACACGCCGACCCGATCCTCTCGGCGGACGCGGATGGCCCATTGCGGGGCAGCTGAGCGGAACAGGCCGGCGGGCCCGGCCCGCACACGTGTCGTCGCGACACCGTCACCGGACCGAGGAGGGCAACGTGGATCGGACGAAGGCTTCCTGGTTCCTCATCGCTTTCGCCGTCATCGGGATCCTCACGATCATCGAAGGGATCAACGACGGCTTCACCGTCCTCAACTGGCTCGTCATCGCCGTGAGCGTCGTCTTCCTTCTGCAGGCCGTGTGGACCCTCACCCGCGGCTCGTCTCGAACCTGAGCGGGGCGGCAGGGAACCGACCGGCCTCGCACGGTTGGGACCCTACCGCCGTTCCCGGCGGCCGTAGACCACCCGTTCGAGGGTGAGGCCGTGCGGCGGCGCTATGCGGCGTGCGGCCGAGCGGTCCGCGGCAGCCAGGATCGACGGGATCGAGCCCGGGTCGACCTTCCCCTCGCCGACCGCGACCAAGGTGCCGGTGAGGGCCCGGACCATCTGGTGCAGGAACGCGTTCGCGCGGAAGCGCAGCTCGAGCCGATCGCCCACGCGAACCACGCTCACGCGTTGCAGGTGGCGGACCGTGGGCCTACCGGCGCCGGGATGCCGGCAGAACGACGTGAAGTCGTGCTCCCCAACCAGGTGCCCGGCCGCCGCTCGCATGGCGCGCAGGTCGGAAGCGCAGGGATGGTGCCAGACGAACCTCGCCGTGAACGGGTCCGGCACCTCGCCGACGTCGACCCGGAACCGGTACTCGCGAGCCGTTGCCGAGAACCGCGCATCGAAACCGGCGGGTGCCGCATCGACGCCGCGCGCCACGACCTCCGGCCCGAGCCGCCCGTTCACGGCATCGCGGAGGGCGAGGAGCTCGCGCGGAGACGACGTGACGAACGACGCGACCTGTCCGCGGGCATGGACCCCCGCATCCGTCCGGCCGGCCACGGACAGGCGCACGGGTCCTCCGACCAGGTCGCGTAGCGCCTCGGTCAACACGCCTTCGACGGTGCGGATGCGCGGGTCCCGTTGGGCCGCCCATCCCCTGAACCCCGTGCCGTCGTAGGCGAGCAGCATCCTGATCGTCCGCTCGGCCATGGCTCGGAGTATGCCCGAGGCGGCCGGCGCTCCGACGGCGCTGGCACGGAGGTCGACGACGTGGTAGGCCACTCATGCCGCGGGCGAGCCCCGACGGTTCGGCTTCCCCTGCGCGGCGAGTCCGGGCTCCGGCCCGGGGAGGGAGGGATCGATGAGGCGACCCAGCGCTGTGCGCGCGACCGCCGTGGTGGCGTCCGTCGCGGTGGTGATCCTGCTGTTGCCGGCGTGCGGAGGCGACGACGGCAACGTCGCGGTGACCCTGCAGGAGTTCGCCGTGGCGGCAGACCCCGCGTCGGCGTCGGCGGGATCGGTCACGTTCGACGTCACGAACGACGGTCCCGACGACGTGCACGAGTTCGTCGTGATCGCGACCGACCTCGGACCGACCGAGCTGCCCGTCGACGAGGACGGTGCCGTCGAGGAGGGCGGCGAGGGCATGGAGGTCGTCGACGAGATCGAAGACATCCCCGTCGGCGAGAGCCCGTCGTTGACGGTCGACCTCGACGCGGGCAACTACGTGCTGATCTGCAACATCCTGCAGGAGGAGGCGGACGGCACGCTGGAGGCGCACTACGCCGAGGGGATGCGCACCAGCTTCACGGTCGAGTAGAAGACGCGGGAGGCCGGGGCTCGATGCCCCGGCCTCACGCAGCGTCGTGAGGTCCGGCGAGCGCTACTCGCCGCGCTCCACCAGCTCGATGCGCGCCATCGGCGCGGCATCGCCCTTGCGCGGGCCGAGCTTCAGGATGCGCGTGTACCCGCCCTCGCGATCCTCGAACCGCGGTCCGATCTCGTGGAACAGGCGCGCGACGACGTCGCGGTCGGGGATGTCCTTCAGGACGTCGCGCCGGGATGCCAGGTCGCCCCGCTTCGCCTTCGTGATCAGCTTCTCGGCGTAGGGACGCAGCGCCTTGGCCTTGGCCTCGGTGGTGTCGATCGCCTCGTGGGTGAACAGCTGAGCCGCCAGCGTCGAGAGCAGCAGACGCTGGTGGCCCGGATCCGATCCGAGGCGGGGCCCCT
>Ga0210115_1000177_pt1 | contig 17468 bp, 19 predicted proteins | sample MayberryNW_TuleB_2_FD_185526 | JGI IMG/M metagenome (GOLD analysis project Ga0210115, IMG submission 185526) | Wetland microbial communities from San Francisco Bay, California, USA, that impact long-term carbon sequestration - MayberryNW_TuleB_D2... | ecosystem: Environmental > Aquatic > Marine... | reverse complement strand
GCGCCCGCTCCTGCGCTGCCCGCGCCGCCGCCAGCTCACGCTCTGCTTTTTGCGCGTCCTTCTTCGCCCGTCGCCCGCGCCGCCCGCCGCTCGGCTTGTGTCGTTTTTCGGCCCGTTTGCGTGCTCGCTCCTCGCGGCGACGCTTCGACTCTTCCTGGCGGCGTTTGCGGTGTTCGCGGCGCGCGGCGCGCTGCTGCTCGCGCGCCAGTTTGCGCTTCTCCGTGCCGCCCAACTGCTGCCCTGGAGGTGGCGAGCCCGGTGCAGGTGCCGAGCCAGCCTGACTCGGCGGCACCACCTGCGATGGCGGCGGTGGCGGCGTGGGGGCGCTCGACTTCTTCCCGCCCTTTTCCTTGCTGCGCCGCTGGACGACGCTGATAACCAGCAGGAGCAGCAGGATCGCCACAACCAGGCCGGCGACGAAGTACTCGACGTTGTCGCTGACGAAATCAGCCATGCGACCTCCTCATACCACGCGAAGCTACCTCATCCTGCCCTTGAATTCGCGCTCGACCTCGCGCCGCACGTCGCGTGCCGCGATCTCGTGCCGCCGATCGCGCCCCTCCTTGCCGCGCGCGAGGGCCAGCTCGACCTTCGCTCGCGGCCCTTTGAAGTAGATCCGGGTCGGGATCAGCGTCAGGCCGCGCTCCGCCGTCTTGCCGACAAGACGCTCGATCTCGCCCCGGTGCAGAAGCAGCTTGCGTGGCCGCTCGGGCTCGTGGTTCTCGCGGCTGGCAGGCTCATAGGGCGGGATGTGCAGGTTGCGCAGCCAGACCTCGCCGTCGTCGACTACCGCATATGCGTCGCTCATCTGCGCCTTGCCATTGCGCAGCGACTTGACCTCGGTCCCGCGCAGGACGATCCCCGCCTCGAGCTTCTCGACCAGCTCGAACTTGTGCCGGGCGCGGCGGTTGGTCGCGACGTCACCAGAAGCCGGTGCGCGTTTCTTCTTACCCTTCTTCGCCATCGACTATGCCTCCACCGGCTCCAGGTCAACCCGGCCGCGGGCCGCTTCGATCCCGCTCACCCGGACGGATATCGGATCGCCAAGCCGCAATTTGCGCGCGGACTCCTGGCCGACCAGAGCCGTCTCGGTCTGATCGAGCTCAAAGCGCTCAGCGCCACCGAGGTGGCGCGCGGGTAAGAACCCTTCGTAAACGTCACCGAGCTCCCCGCCAAACCTGATGAATGCCCCAGCTCGAACCAGCCCCGATACCTCCCCTTCGAAGACGAGCTTCACGTTTGGCCCCTCACGGGGGCTCAACGTGAAGCTCGTCCCGCCAACCCGCTCGCGCAGCTCGTGTTCGAGCAGGAAGGCGGCGCAGATGTCGTCGGCGCGGCGCTCGATCTTCATCGACTCGCGCTCGCGCTCGCTGCAGCGCCAGGCCGCCTCGCGCGCCTCGGCGGAGCTGGGCGCCGGCTCGCCCTCGCCTAGCGCCGCCAGCAGGGCGCGATGGACGACCAGATCGGGATAGCGCCGGATCGGCGAGGTGAAGTGGCAGTAGGCATCGCTGGCGAGGCCGGCGTGGCCGTTGTTGCGCTCGCTGTAGGCGGCCTGCTTGAGCGAGCGCAGCACGAGCGATGTATACGCCGCCCGACCGTGGCCGCGCCGCGCTGCCTCGCGCGTCACCAGCCGGCTCGCCTCCGCCGCCAGTACCGCTGCCTCGCTGGGCGCCGGCGTGCCGCGCAGCGGCGGCGTCGGGATCTCGAGCGCGTGCAGTTGCTCGAGCAGGCGCTCGATCCGGGTCGGGTCCGGGCGGGCGTGCACGCGGTAGATCGCCGGGACGCGCTTGCGCTCGAGCAGTTGCGCCACCTGCTCGTTGGCGAGAATCATCAGCCGCTCGATCAGCCGGTGCGACTCGGTCTGGGCGACGCCGCGGGCGCTAACCGGGTTGCCATTCGGGTCAAACCGGAACTCGGGCTCGAAGGACTCGACGTCGAGGCTGGTCGTTCCGCGCCGCTCGCCGAGCGCCGCCGCCGCGTCGCGGGCAACGGCCAGCGGCGCGGCGATCGCCTCGGGCGCTTCCGCCCGGCCGGCGAAGATCACGTCGAGCTGGTCGTAATCGAGCCGTGCGTCGGAGCGGATGCGACTGCGATAGAAGCTCGCGCCGGCAGGCATGCCATCAGCGCCAAGCTCGATCTCCACCGTCACCGCCAGGCGCTCGACCCCCGGCGCAAGGCTGCACGCCTCGTCGCTGAGAGCGTGCGGCAGCATCGGCTCGACCGCGCCGGGAACGTAGGTGCTGTTGCCGCGCCGCAGCGCCTCCAGATCCAGCGGCGAGCCCGGGGGCACGTGCGCGGCGACGTCGGCGATGTGGATCCAAAGCCGGGCCGAGTCGCCCTCGCGCCGGGCCGAGACCGCATCGTCGAAGTCGCGCGCGGTCGCCGGATCGACGGTGAAGGTCGGCAGCCCGATCAGATCGCGGCGCGGACCGCTGCGCGACTCGGCGAGCTCGGCGGCCCGGCCCGCCTCCAGCTCGAGCGCCGGCTTGAAGCCGCGCCCGCCCAACTCCTCGCGCAGCAAGGCCTCGACCGCCCCGCGGGCGGTCTTCGGCGCCTCCTGCTGCCGCCTCCGCCCACGCTCTCGCTGCCGAGCCCGGTAGTAGCGCCAGTCCCGCCTACTCACCGCCCCACCTTCCGGTGCGCTTTTTGCTTGCCCTGGACACATAAAGCGCACCGGAAGCTCATTCGTTCGCCGCCAACGCTTTCAGGGCCCGCACCCGTGCCTCGTCTTGCGGCGTTCGCGGCAAGTTGCGGGCCGGTATGTCCGGCTTGATCCCTTTTCCGGCCAGGTTCTTGCCGGCCGGCGTGAAGTACTCGCCCACGGTCAGCTTCAGCGCCCCGCCGTTGGACAGATCGATCTCCTGCTGGAAGACGCCCTTGCCGAAGGAGCGCCTGCCGACCGTCGTCGCGCTGGCGTCGTCGACCAGGGCCGCGGCGAGGATCTCCGCCGCCGAGGCCGTGTTGCGGTCGATCAGGACGATCAGCGGCAAAGCAGGCAGGTTGCCGCCCTTGGCCTTGTAGACGGCCTTGCCCTGGGTACGCGAGGCGGTGGAGACGACGGTTTCACCCTTCGGCAGGAAGATGCTTGCGGCCAGCACCGCCTCACCGAGCAGGCCGCCGCCGTTGCCGCGCAAGTCGAGCACCAGCCCTTCCGCCCCCCGCCGCTGCAGCTTGCGCACCGCCCGGCGCAGGGCAACGCTGGCACCTTCGCTGAAGGCCGCGAAGCGGACGTAGCCGAGCTTCTTGCCGTCGACGGTCTCCAGCTTGCTGCTGACCACGGGCAACGCGATCTGGGCGCGGACGATGCGCTCCTGCCGCGTCTTCCCACTCCGTCGATCGCGCACGCCGATCGTCACCGCGGTCCCTTCCGGGCCCTTGATCCGCTCCGTCGCCACGGTCGAGTTGAGCCCGGCGATCGCCTTGCCCTCGACCGAGACGATCGTGTCGCCGACCTCGATCCCGGCCCGTTCGGCCGGCGAGCGCTTGAACACCTGAACCACCCGCAGCCCCCGCTTGGTCCCGGTGACGCTGAGCCCGATGCCCGAGAAACGGCCCTCGATCGATTCGTTGAAACGGGTCAGCATCGTCGGCGAGAAGTATTCGGAGAAGCGGTCGCGGTGGCGTCGACGAAGGCCGCGCACCATGCCGTTGAGCGAGGAATCGATCAGTTCGCCCTGCTTGACCGAGCGGTAGTAGTTGTCTTCGATCAGCTCGCTCGCTTCCGCGCTCAGGCCGCCCGCTTCGTCGACGAAGAGGTCGCGCAGCGGCGCCGGCATCGTCGCCGGGTGGCCGCCGACCCAGAGCCCGGCGGCGAGCATCGCGAGCAAGGCGGCCGTCAGGCCAAGCGTCCGCGCGACGCTCACGCGAACCTCAACCCACTGCGCAGCACTAAACCTTGAGGAAGCGGCGCAGAGTCACACCCGAACCGATCGCCGAGACGAGCACGGCGGCGGCGAAGAGGATCGCGACCAGCGCCGGAAAGGAGAGCGTGGTGCTGTTCTGCGCGGCGAGAAAGCCGATGCTGTCGCTCAACGGGTCGACGATCGTCAGCTTGCCCAGCCACAGGATCAGTATGGCGATCAGGCCGCCGAGGAAGCCGACGACCACACCCTCGATCATGAACGGCCAACGGATGAACCAGCGGGTCGCGCCGACCAGGCGCATCACCTCGACCTCGCGGCGGCGGGTGTAGATCGAGAGCCGGATCGTGTTGCCGACCAGCATCAGCGAGGCGACGATCAAGAGCGCCGTGATCACGGTGAGGACGATCTTCAGCGCGCTCGTCACCTGCTCGATCTTCTTCGAGTCTTCCTGACGGTCGAAGACCTCCTGCACGATCGGCGAGATCGGCTGCGGCTTGCCGTTCGCGCCCGGCGGCGTCACCGCCGCTCGTACCGCGTCGAGGTTGCCGGCGTCGTCGGCCTTGACCTGGAAGTTGGCCGGTAGCGGGTTCGAGTGCAGCTGGGCGAGCAGTTCGCCGCTCTTCTCCTTGCCCAGGTCTTCCTTCAGTTCGTTCAGCGCCTGCGCCTTGGTGATCAGGTTGACCGACTCGACGTGCGGGATCTCGAGCAGCTTCGCCTGCAGGTCGTTGATTTCGGCGCGGGTCGCGTCGTCGAAGATCGCGACCCGGAACTCGAGGCTGTCGCGGACCTGGTCGCTCTTGGCCTGGGTCGTCTGGAAGATCGGGATCAGCACACCGAGCAGGATCACGGTGACGACCGTGGTGACGACGGCGGCCATGCTCGGGGCGCCGTTGCGGCGCAACGCCCGGAAGGCCTCCTGGGTGAAGAAGAGCAGTCGCGACATGATCAGAAGAGCGTCTCGCCGGCGTGGCCGTTGGTCTGCCCCTCGGGCGCGACGCCCATCTCGGCCCGCATCCGCAGGCCGAACTCGGAGGTCGACTCCTCGGTGTAGCCGCCGCTGACCTCGTCGCGGACGACGCGTCCCTCGTAGAGCTCGATCACGCGGCGGCGCATGTTGTCGACCATCTCGCGGTCGTGGGTGACGACGACGACCGTCGTGCCGGTCTTGTTGATCCGGTAGAGCAGCTGCATCACGCCGATCGAGGTGACCGGATCCAGGTTGCCGCTGGGCTCGTCGGCGAGCAGCAGCGGCGGGTGGTTGACGAAGGCGCGGGCGATCGAGACGCGCTGCTGCTCACCACCGGAAAGCTCGTCGGGGTAGCTGTGCAGCTTGGTCGAGAGGCCGACGAGGCGGAGGATCTCCGGCACCTGGCGGCGGATTTCGCCGCGGTGGGCGCCGAGCACCTGCAGCGCGTAGGCGACGTTGTCGAAGACGGTGCGGTCGGGCAGCAGCTTGAAGTCCTGGAAGACGGTGCCGATGTTGCGCCGCAGTTGCGGGATTTTCTTATCCGCCATCGCGCCGATGTCGCGGCCGGCGATGCGAACGCTGCCCTCGGTGGCGGCGAGCTCGCGGATCAGCAACTTGATCAGGGTCGACTTGCCGCACCCGGTCGGCCCGACGAGGAAGACGAACTCGCCGCGGTCGATCGCCAGCGAGACCCGGTCGAGCGCCATGTGCCCGCCGGGATAGACCTTGGTCACGTCGCGCAGCTCGATGATCGGCGCGCCACCCTTGCGCCCGCGCGGCGCCGGCGCCTCGGCGCCCTTTCTCTTCTTCTTCTTGCCCATGCCCATTTGTCCGCCGGGTCCTTCTGCGGCTACAGGGTGACTCCTGCGCGCCCGATCGCGCGCAAAACCCCGCCCACCAAAAGTTTGCAACAGCTTAGCGAATTATTGATGAGTCTTAATATTTGACCCCCTGAGCGAGAGCCGGAAGACTCGCGGCGATGACGACAGCGGTCCTGCAACGATCTCCGCGGAGGTCCACGTCGCAATCATCGCGGCGGCTCCTGCGCGAGTTGCCACAGCAACATGCGCCACAGGGGCCGTACCGCGCGATGCTCCCCGGTGAGGAGGTCGAGCTTGGCCGATGAGGCCGCCGGCAGGACGCCTTGGCTGCGGCCCCGCGTGCCGGCCGGTGTCGCGATCTGCCTGATGGCAGCGTTGCTGGTGGGGTGCCGCGACGGGGGCGCCTTTGTCGCGCAGGTCCGGACGACCGCGGCCGCCAACACCCGGATCGCCTGGTACGAACGCGGGCAGGGCCCACCGCTGGTGATGCTGACGGGGACGGGGTCGACGATGGCCGAATGGGATCCGGCGCTGCTGCGGCTGCTGGCGCGGCGCCACCGACTGATCCTCCTCGATTATCCGGGGGTCGGGCTATCGGGGCCCTGGCAGGGCCGTTCCTTCGGCTCGCTCGCGGCTTCGACGGCGGGACTGATGAACGCGATCGGCCTCCCGCGAGCGGACATCCTGGGTTGGTCGATGGGAGGCTTCGTCGCGCAGCGGCTGGCGATCGAACACCCGGCGAAGGTCTCGCATCTGATCCTCGCCGGGACCAATCCCGGCGGCATCCACACCGTGCTCGGCCCGCCGCAGGTCCAAGCGGTCGACAGCGAGCCCAACCCGCCGGAGCGGGCCATCCTCGCCGAGCTCTATCCCCCAAACCGCCAGGGAGCAGGGCGACGTTTCCTCCACCGCATCGAGAGCGCCAGCCAGAGCGGTGAGATCCCCGACGATTTCCACGTCCCGGCGGCGACCACCGAACGGCAGGTCGCCGCCGAGGACTCCTGGCTGCGCAGCAACCGCAACTTCCGCCAGCTCGCCGACGTCACGATCCCGACGCTGGCGGCGGCAGGGGCCAAGGACCGGGTGGTGCCACCGGTCAACCTGCGCCGGATCGCCGCACGGGTCCCGCGCTCCAGGCTCGTCGTCCTCCCCGGCGCTCACGCCTTCCTCTTCCAGGACCGGATCGCCTTCGCGCGAATCGTCGACCGTTTTCCAACAGCCGTCGACGGTTAGCCGGCCAATCCGACCGGCGTCAACAGAGCCCGTCCCGCAAACCCAACCGCGCGGTCGTTCATGTCTTCGTAGCTGGCGCGAAGCGGCGGCAGCGCCCGCAGCGACCAGATCACTTCGGCCCCCACCCAGGCGGCATCGCGTGCCCTTTCCACGTTCCAGACCGCGACGGTGTCATCGACCGAGTTGAAGGCAACGTCGAGCTCCTTTAGCAGCCCGGTCATCATCCACACCTTCATCTTCTGCTCCACCTCGGCGATCAGGGCATTCACAGACTCATAGTCCTCGTGCTCGGGACAGTCACCGCTCGGCCCGGTACCACGCGCGGTGCAGGTGTCGCAGACGGCGATCGACAGGTCATGGTTGATGTGCGCGTTCATGCCCGCGAGGGCAAACTGCACCGGCGCGACGCCCGGCTTAGATCGGGCCTCGAACAAGGGCTTCCAGGCATGGAAGGGAAACCCCGCCGGCGGCGCCGCCCCGTCGCCGGCCGCGTCGAACGCGGCAAGGTAGCGCCGCGCAAAAGCAACGTCGAGCGCCTCGAGAAAACCAGGAGCCGCCTGGCGCCGATCCTTCCCCACCGATTCGGCCACTTCCCGCGTCACTTCCAGGTACAGCTTGTTGAACCACTTTACGCCGTCGGTTGCCGGGAGCGCACGGTCGAGTGCCTCGAGTCGTCCGAGCACGTCGCCCACGGTCGCCATCACCGACGCCATCCCTGCACCGTACCTACATTCCTCGAATTTATTCGTGCCAATGGAGCGCAGAACGGTCAACGCCCTCGATCGAGGTCTGACCGGTGAGGCCGAGCGCCGTGTCGATGTCGGCCTCGATCACCGCGAGGACGTGGCGGACCCCGGCCTGCCCGCGAGCTGCTACCGCCCAGGCCCAGGGCCGGCCGATCAGCACGGCGCGGGCACCCAGCGCGAGCATCTTGACCACGTCGAGCCCGTTGCGGACGCCGCCGTCGGCGAGAACCTGAACGCGGTCGCCGACAGCCTCGGCGACATCGGGCAGGGCGCGCGCGGTCGAGGGCACCGCGTCGAGCTGTCGCCCGCCGTGGTTTGAAACCACGATCCCGTCCACGCCCGCGTCGACCGCCTGCCGCGCGTCCTCGGAATCGAGCACTCCCTTGACCACGAGCCGGCCTTTCCAGCTCTCCCGTACCCAGGCGACATCCTCCCAGGTGACGCTGGGGTCGAACTGCGAGTCGACCCAGGCTTTGAAGGCAGCCGGGGAACGGGCGCCGGGCACCGCGTCCTCGAGGTTGCCGAAGGTGAGCGGACGACCGCCGATCGCCACCGTCCGGATCCAGCGCGGGTGCGAGAGGAGGTCGAATGCCCGCCGCGCCCGCGCCCGGCGGCCGGGCCGGCCGCCGACGGCGTTGCGCGTGTCACGATGGCGAGCGCCGACGACGGCAAGGTCCACCGTCAGCACGAGCACAGGAGAGCCGGCCGCCTCGGCCCGGCCGATCAGGTTCTCGGCGTAGGCGCGGTCGCGCATCACATAGAGCTGGAACCACGGCGGCACCGCGGTCGCCTTCGCCACCTCCTCGATCGGGCAGATCGAGACGGTCGACTCGACGAAGGGCACACCTGCCGCCTCGGCCGCGCGGGCGGCCTGCACCTCCGCCCGCGGCGCCAGCATCCCGGCAAGCCCGACCGGCGCAAGCACGACCGGCATCGCCAGCTTCTGCCCGAGCACCTCGACCGACGGATCGCGCACGCTGACGTCCCGCATCACCACCTGGCGCAGCAGCACCGACTCGAGGTCGGCGACGTTGGCGCGCAGCGTCGCCTCTTCGTAGGCGCCGCCGTCGACGTAATCGAACAACTGCCGCGGCAAGCGGCGGCGAGCAAGCTCGCGATAGTCAAGCGCCGTCGCGGGAGCAACGCCAAGCGGCCGATCTGCAGCAAAGCGCATCGGACCGCGATCCTTCCACATAGGGCGTGATTACGACGACCGCACGGCGCCCCCGTCTCGGGCATTCCGGTGCTCGGGCGAAGACCTGAGCAATCAACACACGCATGGGCATGACGAAAAGCGTTCTACTCAGATAGTTTTGCGAGTGATCGGATGGAATCGCTTCGAGGAGAGCGCAGTTCGCGTTGGCGAGAGCGCCTCGTAAGAAGACAATGAGCAGAGGGCAGCGGAAAGGATCTTTATGCCGAACTACATGGCAGACCCCGATATCAGGTCTATTGCTGAGGATGGGCGTTTCGTCATGCCAGCGGGTCTAGACGAGGCAGAGACTAGCCGGCTCCACCGCTTTCTCGAGCGCGATCAAGTTCTGGAGGCGTTCTACCGAGCACACCCGCCAACCGTCCGGCCACCAGAGGATGACTTGCGAGCTGCGGCCGAGGCCGCGATGGCCGTCTACGACCAGCGATCGCCGCGACTACCGCTGGGGTGGCAGAAGTTCGCCGTGCTCCAGGCCGGGATCGCCGGCAGCCCTGACAATCTCGACTCTTCGGAGATTCAGGACTGGGCCTACACCTGCATTACGGAGGAAAACCCCGATTGGCTGGGTGACTTCGATGAGGATATCGACCGGGATATGCCGCTACGGTGGCTTACGCAACTGATTGGCGTCGCAGCGATCAACCGGCGCCGAGTTATGGAACAGCCGACCTCCGCACCAAAGAAGAAGATGGGAGGTGCGCAGTGACCTCTGAAAGAGAGCAAGAGTTGCGCCGTGCCTCAGGCCAGGGTGACACCGAGGCTGCACTCGAGCTGGCTGGCTTGCTTGACGACCGAGGAGCAACTGATGAGGCGATTGTCGAGTACCGCAAGCTCGATGCCAAAGGTGTGCTCGATGGCACGGGAAACCTTGCGCGGCTTCTCAAGGAGACCGGGGCAACTCAGGAAGCAGAGGAAGCGTTCAAGCGTTGCGCCGAGGCCGGCAGCGAACGAGCCGACGCTCAGTACATTGCGCTGCGTGTCCTTCGAGGAGCCGCGACGCATGAGGAGGTCGTCAGGCTCGTCGCGGTCTGGGCGCGACATGTCGACCACCTGCAGCCAGGGCATCCTCCCCCTCAGGGGGAAAAGACCCCTGCTTACATCGGTGCGCTCGTGATGTTGGACGACCTCAGCGATTTGTGGCCGAGCGACCCAGGAAACTTTCCCATCCTCGAGTCGATCTGCAACCGCGACGCAGTCATCACCGGTCTCCGTGCTGCCGATGCCGCGGGTAGCCCCTCGGCGGCACATGAATTGGGGACCTACCTGCAAGGCAGGGGCGATCTGGAAGATGCCTCACGGGCCTTCGAAAGAGCCGCGGAAGGTGGTTGGAAGTTTGCGCTGTACGACGCGGGCGTTGCGCGCTATAAGGCCAACGACATCCACGGTGCGCTGACCGTAGCCAAGCGGGCGGAAGAGGAGGAGGTCTTCGGTGGTCTCTTCCTTGTGGGTCTCATACAGCGCGAGCTGCGAAACAACGAGGAGGCCATGCGCGCGTGGACCGAGGCTGACAGAGCGGGAGACGCACGCGCCTCCTTCCAACTCGGAAAGCTCTTGGCGTGGTTGGATGAACAGGCCGGGTCAAACGGCGATCTAGCTCGACCCTACCTTGAGAAAGCCGTAGCCGCTGAAATTCCCGAAGCCCAGGAACTGCTCAACAAGCTGAAATAGCGGCCGCGAGACCCGGCCTGACTCATAGAGCTTCACCGTTGTTTGTGGCCTAGGGAAAGACCGTCTCGCCGGTGTTGTTGTCGATCACGGTGATTGCCACGGCTGGGCAGGCTTCCGCGGCGGCTAGGGTTAGGTCGTCGGGGCCGGGGGCGATCACTTCGGCTATGTCGCGTAGGCGGAAGATGTGGGGGGCTAGGTCTACGCAGTCGCCGTGGACGCTGCACTCGTTTGGGTCGACCTTGGCTATGTAGGTCATGCGGCTCGGTCCTCCTGGTCGGTGGCTGGGAAGTGGGCGCGGTCGATGCGTTTGCGCAAGGCGGGGATCGCGCGGGGGCGGCCCACGGCGAGGCCGGCGACGGGAGCGCCTGATTGGGTGAAGATCGCTTCGAAGTCGCGCTCGGCGGGGTCGCCCTCGACGAGGACGGCATCGGCGCGGTGGGCGTGGCCGACATACTGGATGCGGAGGTCGTACTGGTCGCTCCAGAAGCTCGGCAGCGGCGGCGTGCCTGGGTACGCGCCGAGCATCGCCTTGGCCGCGGCGGCGCCCTGCCAGGCGGCCGCGTCCCAGTGCTCGGTGCGGGCGTGAACGCCATAGCGGGGCTCGAAGGGGATCGAGGCATCGCCGGCGGCGAAAACACCGGGCAGGCGGGTGCGGCCCGCGGTGTCGGTTCGTACGCCGTCGGGCTCGAGCCCGCTGCCGGCGAGCCAGCCGGTCGCCGGCACGGTGCCGATGCCGACGGCGACCGCGTCGCAGGCGAGCCACCCGCCGTCCCCGAGGACCAGTTCCTCTACCCTGCCCCGCTCACCGCGGGCACCCGCGAGCACCGCGCCGGTTAGGACGCGGACGCCCTCCTCGTCGTGCAGGCGGGCGAACCAGGCGCCAACCTGCTCGCCGAGGATCGGCGCCAGCGGTACGTCGAGCGCCTCGATCATCGTCACCTCGGCACCGAGTCGACGCGCCGTCGCCGCCACCTCCTGGCCGATGAAGCCGGCGCCGACGATCGCCAACCGGGCGCCCGCGCCCAGCTCGCGACGCAGCCGGCGGGCATCGGCCAGGGTGCGGAGGTAGTGGACATTGGCAAAGCCCTCGAGGAAGGGCAGGCGGCGGGCGGTTCCGCCAGTGGCGATCAGCAGTCGCCCATAGTCCAGCTCGGCACCCGAATCGAGACGCAACCGTCGGGCGCTGTGATCGAGCCACTCGGCGCGAGTGCCGAGCAGCAGCTCGACCTGCTGCTCCTCGTACCACCAGCGGGGCCGGTAGACGAGCTCGCCATCTGCAACACCGCCAGCCAGCAACGCCTTTGAGAGCGGCGGCCGGTCGTAGGGCAGCTCGGGCTCGGCGCAGACCATCCGCACCGTGCCCTCGTAGCCCCGGCGACGCAGCGTCTCGGCGCAGCGCTGCGCGGCGAGCCCGCCGCCGACGATGACGATCCCGCCGTCCCTCACAGGGCCTCCTCGGTTGCAGGTACGGGTCGGATCGGTCGGCGCCGCGTGGGGCGACCAGCCGGGAGATCGCCGGCCGACGTGCCCCGGTGCCTGGCTGCGTGCCTGGCGGCGCCGAGTCGATAGATGAAGAGGAGACCTATGGGGACGCCCGTCGCCAGGGCGAACCAGCGGAACACCGGGGTCGAGGTGTCGCTGCCGGCGCTGAAGGCGTGGCCGAGGCCGAGCAGGTAGACCACGATCGTCGCCCGGTGCGCCTTGCGCCAGAGGCGCGGCCCGATCCGCCTGCGCAGGTAGTAGCTGAGGCCGAGCAGCGCCGCCGTGTAGGCGGCGACGATGCCGAGCGCCGTCGCCAGCGGCCGGTATCCGATCGCCAGCGGCACGGCGACGCCGGCGACCCCGGGGTGCAACCAGGGATCGCCGAGCAGCGTGATCCCGTGCACGGCGATCGCGACGAGGCCCGCCAGCGCCGTCTGCTCGTGCAGCGCCAGCAGCCTGCGCGAGAGCCCCGGACGGCGCATCAGCCTGCCCGCCATCGTCAGGCCGATCCCGACCGAGATCGTGACCAGGACCAGCGCGACCAGACCCGAGGCGCGGCTGGCCAGCCACCAGCCGTGCGTCTCGACGGTCGTCGCAGCGGCGCTTGCGGTGTGCACGGCCAGGCTCACAACGCACCCGCTCCCGCCGGCTGCGGCAACCTGACCCGGGGGCGAACGCTGAGCGGCCCGACAGGCTCGACCCGGCCGCTGTCGTGGACGAGCAGCCCGCCGATCTCGGCCAGCACCTCGCGCGCCCGCTCGGGACCGGAGAGCAGCGCCGCCTTGGACAGAGTCTCGGCCTCGACCGCGGTTTCGCCGAGGGCGGTGACCCCGATCAAGCCGGTCCAGGCGGGCTCACCGCTTGCCGGATCGAGCAGGTGATGCGCATAGCGGCCGTCGGCGTCGCGCCAGATGCGCACGTTCAGGCCCGAGGTGGCGACGCCACCGCTGCTCAAGCGCAGCACATGCGCCCGCTCGCCCGTCAGCGGGTGTTCGACGAAGACCTCATAAGGGTGAATCAGGGCATCGGGGCCGCCGATGCGGATGTCGCCGCCGCAGTCGACGATGAAGCGCGAGTAGCCACGCAGCTGCGCGGCGATCAGGTCGGCGGCCAGCCCCTTGCCGGCACCGCCGGTATCGAAGCGGACCCCGGGCGGGCGCGAAATCGTCCCCGCCTCGTCGTCGACCGCGAACTCGCGCCAGCGGGCGGCTGGATTGGCGGCGGCCGGGCGGCGCGGGGGCGCCCCGGCGAGCGCGTCGGCGAGGGGAGCGCCGGCGACACCGGCGCGCGAGCCGACATAGCCGACCGCCTCGATCGCGTCGGCCAGGGTCGGATCGACAAGCCCGCCACTGCGCTCCGCCGCCGCAAGTCCGGCCTTGACCGCCGCCCGCAGCAGGGCCGAGGCCGGCACCCGCTCGCGCCGGTCGGCGTTGAACGCAGAGAGCTCGCTGTCCGCCTTGAAGCGTGAGAGCTTCGCGTCGAACTCGGTGACGAAGCGCCGTGTCCGCTCTGCCGCCGCCTCCGCCGGCTCCATTCCCGGCGCCGGCTCGCCGACTAGCAAGCGGACATGCGAGCCCATCGCGTCAAAGCTGACGTCGTGCTCGCTCACGATGCACCCGTGGTCACCGGGGCGACTTCGACCGGGGCGCTTTCCGCCGCCGCGCTGCTCACGACCGGACCGCTACTGACGGCTTCTTCTCCCGGACTGGGCACGACCGTCGTGACGACGCGCCGCTTGATCACCTTACGCACCAGCACATGCCGCGGTTCGGCGGTGCTGGCAGCGCTGAGCTGGTAGGTGAGCAACGTGAAGAGGACGGCGAAGAGGGCCAGCGAGCCCCAGAAAACCGGGGCAAAGCTCGGCCGCCGAGGCCGGCGCGACCTGGGCGCCTCAGTCATCCGCACCGCCCCCGCCGCCGCTCTCGTGGTCGTACTCGACGTCCTGCTCCTCGCCGCCGCCGCCACCGGCACCGCTGGTCGCCGTCGTCACCGGCGTTTCACCGGTGCCGCTGGTTGCGGTGGTCACCGGTTCTTCGGCACCGGCGCCGCTGGTCGAGGTCGTCACGGGTTCTTTGCCGCCGCCACCGCTGGAACCGGTCGTGACCGGTGCCGCGGTCGACGCCGTCGTCGCCCCGGCAGCGGGGGGCGGCGCGGCCACCGGGTGCTTGGGCTTGGCGTGTTTGGTGACGTGGACGGTCTGCCGGATCACTTTGGTCCGGATCAGCGGTTTGGCTGCCATCGGCTGCGAGGCGTTGTTGCCGGCACTCAACGCCAGGCCGGCGAGCCCGCCGAGGCCGAGGATCGTGGCGGCGGCTGCGATGCGCGTTTTAGAACCCATGCTCTTCACGGCTAAAGACCTCCTGGCTGAAGTTGCCGACGCAGTCTGCAGTGGAGGCCTGCAAGCGCAGCCAAGGTTCGGGTAAAGCCTTGGCAAAACATCGCCGCGGCGGACGAATCCCCCGCAAATCCACCGCTACAGTTGGCCAATGGACACGGGAACGGCGTCCGGCGGGCGCATCCTCGTCGTCGAGGACGAGGCCTCGATCTCGGAGCCGTTCGCCGAGGCGTTGCGGCGTGCCGGCTTCGATCCGCTGCTGACCGGGACCGCCGCCGGCGCGCTCGAGCTGGCCGAGCAGGCAGAACCCGACCTGGTCATGCTCGACCTCGCCCTGCCCGATGGCGATGGGCGCGACGTCTGCCGCGAGCTGCGCCGCCGCTCCGACGTGCCGATCGTGATGCTGACCGCTCGCGGCACCGAGCTGGACAAGATCGTCGGCCTCGAGCTCGGCGCGGACGATTACGTCGTCAAGCCGTTCAGCGCGGCCGAGGTGATCTCGCGTATCCGCGCCGTGCTGCGCCGCAGTGGCGGCCGCGACGCCGCCGCACCGCAGGGGCCGATCCAGATCGGCGAGCTCGAGCTCGATCCGGCCGCGCGGATCGCCCGCCTCGGCGGCACCGAGCTCGACCTCTCGCGCAAGGAGTTCGACCTGCTCGCCGAGCTGATGCGCAACGCCGGCCGAGTGGTCAGCCGTGAGGACCTGATGTCGCGGGTCTGGGACGTCAACTGGTTCGGCTCGACCAAGACGCTCGACGTCCACATCGGCTGGCTGCGACGCAAGCTCGGCGACGACCCGGCCCAGCCGCGCTATATCGAGACCGTGCGCGGCGTCGGCTTCCGCTTCGCCGCCCCCACCCCGGGATGACCGCTGTGGACTTTGTCCTTGCTATGACAGGTAGAAAGTCCACAGCGGCAATTCAGCCATGAGCCTGCGTGCCGTCCTCCTGCTGGCGCTGGCCTACGTGCTGCTGTTGGCGCTGATCGCCCTCGGCGTGCCGCTTGCGGTCAGCCTGCGCGACCGGGTCGACGCCGAGGTCAAGGGCCAGGCGCGCAGCCAGGCCGACCTCGTCGCCGCCACCGCCGCCGAGCTGCTCGACCCGCCGCAGACGACGAGCCTGCGGCGCCTCGTCCGCGTCTCCGCCGCGAGCGTCCGCGGCCGCGTGATCGTCGTCAACGATCGCGGCTTGCTGCTCGCCGACTCGGCCGGGGCGCCGGCCGGGCGCAGCTACGCGAGCCGACCCGAGATCCGCGCCGCGCTGCGCGGCAAGGGCGAGCAGATCAGCCGCGGCAGCAGCACGCTGGCGACCGAGATCCTCGCCACCGCGGTGCCGGTGATCGAGCACGGACGCCCCAACGGCGCCGTGCGGATCACCCAGAGCGTCGACGCGGTTGACCGCGCCGTGCGCACCTCGATCCTCGACCTCGCCGCGCTGGCCGGCGTCGTCCTGCTGCTCGCGTCCGCCGCCGGGGCGCTGATCGCACGCCAGATAGCGCTGCCGATCCGCCGCCTCGACCGCGCCGCGCGCGAGGTCGCCGAGGGCAACCTGGATGCGGCCGTCAACGTCGAAGGAAGTTTCGAGCAGCGCTCGCTCGGCCATGCCTTCAACGAGATGACGCAACGGATCAAACGGCTGCTGCGGGTGCAGCAGGACTTCGTTGCCGATGCGTCCCACCAACTGAGAACGCCGCTCACCGGCCTGCGCCTGCGGCTCGAAAACCTCGGCCAGCGCCTGCGCGGCGACCGCGACGCGAGCGTCGAGATCGATGCCTCGATGCGCGAGATCGATCGTCTCTCGCAGATCGTCGACGAGCTGCTGATCCTCAGCCGCGCCGGCGAGCATGAGCTTCCCGGCGAGCGGATCGACCTCGCCGATGCCGCCCAGCGCGCGGCGGAGCGCTGGCGCGATGCCGGCGGCGAGCGCGGCGTCTCGGTTGAAGAGGGCGACGGGACGGGCGCGGGCAGCGCCTGGTGCGCCGGTCCCGACCTCGACCGCGCGCTCGACGCCGTGGTCGAGAACGCGCTGCGCTACTCGCCCGCCGGCTCGACCGTGACGATCGCCGCCGGCCCGAGCCGGATCGAGGTGCTCGACGAGGGGCCGGGCCTCGCACCCGGCGAGGAGGAGGCGGTCTTCGAGCGCTTCAGCCGCGGCAGCGCTGGCCGGCGCGGGCCGAGCGGCACCGGCCTCGGATTGCCGATCGCGCGCGAGCTGACCCGCCAGTGGGGCGGCGACGTAAAGCTCGTCAACCGCGGCCGCGGCGGCCTGCGTGCTGTCATAGAGGTACCGGACCGATGAGCTCGACCGCCTCGCTCAAATGGATTGGCCTCGCCTTGCTCGGCATCGCGATCGCCGCCGCCGTGGCGATCGCGGCCAGCAACCTGATCAGCCGCCAGATCGGCCTCGCCTCCGAGCCGATCTCAGCCGGCGAAGCGCTCGCCCCGGGGCTGAGCTCAAAGCGCGGTCACGGCTCGTCGCCTTCGGACGCCGGAGGCAATCGGGCCCATCCCTCCTCACCGACGACCACGCCGACGGTCCCCGAACCATCACCGGAAACGTCGCCGACCGCCCCCACCACTCCAGCGACGAGCGGCGACGCCTCGCACAGCCCGAGCGACGACTCGGGCGGCGCCCACGACGCCGACGACTGACGCCTGTGCCTACCCGCCTCCGCCCGCTGGCGGGTCGGTGGCGTAGAGACGGCTCAGCGCTGCTATCAGCTGCGACTTCTCCTGCGCGGAGAGCGATGCCGACGGGTGGACCGCGGTGTACTGGAGCGGTGGCATCCCACCCCCGGAGACCTGCTCGGTGAGGTCGCCCAGGCCCGGCTGCCCTTTGTTCCATTCCGAGAAGTTGAGGATGCCGCGACCGTCTTCGACGTCGTGCGCGACCAGCCAAGAGAACGGCGCCACGTTCGAGTACCAGCGCCACCTGGTGAGGTTGCTGTGGCAGTCGTAGCAGGACTCGCGCGCGATCTGCTCGCCCCGCCGCGACGACCACCTCGCCGCCCGCGTCACCGGTGGGTTGGCATGCGTTCGCCCGTAGGGCACGACCTGGATCAGCACGAAGAGGCCAAACGCGGCCAGCGCGACGCGCTTGAGCACGAACCGGGAGAGCATCGGCGGGAACTCTTCACCGCCG
>Ga0210115_1000176_pt1 | contig 17558 bp, 16 predicted proteins | sample MayberryNW_TuleB_2_FD_185526 | JGI IMG/M metagenome (GOLD analysis project Ga0210115, IMG submission 185526) | Wetland microbial communities from San Francisco Bay, California, USA, that impact long-term carbon sequestration - MayberryNW_TuleB_D2... | ecosystem: Environmental > Aquatic > Marine... | reverse complement strand
GACCAGCTCGGTCACCAGCACCCGGCGGCGCGAGAGCCGGGTGATCACTTCCGGCACGTAGATGAACGGGTGCTCGCGGTAGGCGCGGGCGAAGGAGCGCTGGTTCTGCGCCTCGTACTCGTAGTCGAGCTCCTCCATCACCCGCTCGCGGATCTCGTGCGCGATCGCCTTCGCGTCGAGGCCCGGGGCGAGGGCACGGGCGAGGCGGACGATCGTGCCGGCGTTGCGCAGGTCGGCGTCGAGCGCCTCGGCGATCCCCGGGTACTGGATCTTGACCGCGACCCGGCGGCCGTCGAGCAGCTCAGCGCGGTGCACCTGGCCGATCGAGGCAGCCGCGAACGCCTCGCGCTCGAACTCGGCAAACAGCTCGGACACCGGTTCGCCGTCCCACTCCTCGTCGAGCACCTTCTCGACCTTCTCCCAGGGCATCGGCGGCGCCGAGGTGCGCAGCTTGGCGAGTTGCTCCTGGTAGATCTCGCGGTACTCGTCGGGCAGGAACTCGCTGTCGATGAAGGAGGCGAACTGCCCCAGCTTCATTGCCGCGCCCTTCATCTGGCCAAGCGCGCCGACCATCTTCATCGCCGTCTCGAGGTGGCGCTGTTCGAGCTTCTCCTTGCCGCTCTCTTCCGAGCGGGCGACGTTGGCTGCTTTGGTGCCGGCGTAGCGGGCGCCCTGTACGCCGACGATCGAGCCCAGCTTCGCCGAGCGGCGGATACGGCCTTTGGGGATCTTTGCGTCGTCGGCCATGCCCGGAAGGTTGTCACAGCGGCTCCGGCGTGTACCCGATTTGACGCCGTTCTCTATCCTCTCCCGTCCGATGGCTCGCAGCCGCGAAAAACTGAAGGCCTCGCCGCGCACCGATTTCGGTTCGCGCAGCGCCCGCCGCCTGCGCGGCGAGAAACTCGTCCCCGGCGTTGTCTATGCCGGTGGCGAGGAGGCACGGCACTTCCAGGCGCCGGAGCGTGAGGTGCGCACCGTGCTGGGCGCCGGCCAGGCGCTCTTCGACCTCGAGCTGGACGGTTCGAAAGCGGTGCCGGTGGTGCTCAAGGAGCAGCAGCTGCACCCGATCAAGGGCAACCTCCAGCACATCGACCTGCAGGAAGTGAAGCTCGACGAGGAGATCCAGGCCGAGGTCGCGATCGAGCTCGAGGGCACCGAGGTCGCGCCCGGGGTCAAGGGTGGCGGCGTGCTCGAGCACGTCACCCGCGAGATCACGGTCGAAGCGCTGCCGACCGACATCCCCGAGCGCCTGGTTGCCGACGTCTCGGCGATGGAGATCAACGACACGCTGCAGCTCTCCACCATCACCGCACCCGAGGGGGTCAAGTTCGTCGCCGAGGACCCCGACGAGGTCACGATCGCGACCCTCTCGCCGCCGCGGGTTGAGGAAGAGCCCGAGCCTGCGGTCGAGGAGGAGACCGAGCTGGTCGGCGAGGAGGGCGAGGCCCCGGCCGAGGAGGGTGGCGAGGAGGCCGAGGGCGGCGAGTCGGACGAGTCCGGCAGGGAGTAGCCGCTCAGCGCCATGTCGATCTTCCGCCGCCGCAGCGGTCGCGGCGAGGAGAGAGCGGAGAGTGGCGATCGCATCCTGATCGTCGGCCTCGGCAACCCGGGCGCCGAGCACGCCGGCAGCCGCCACAACATCGGTTTCGAGATCGGCGCTGAGCTCACGCGCCGCTGGGACCTGCCGCGGGCAAAGAGGAAATTCGGCGGGCTGATCGCCGAAGGCCGCACCCGCCCCGGCGGGCCGCGGGTCGCGGTACTGCTGCCGCAGACCTACATGAACGCCTCCGGCGAGTGCGTCGGCCCGGCGCGCGGCTCGCTCAAGGCCCCGCTCGACCGCGTCGTCGTCCTCCACGATGAGATCGACCTGCCCTTCGGTGAGGTGAAGACGCGCCTCGGCGGCGGGCTCGCCGGGCACAACGGGTTGAAGAGCCTCAAGCGCGGCCTCGGCAGCGCCGAGTTTTGGCGCGTGCGGGCCGGCGTCGGGCGCCCTGACTCGACCGACCCTGAGATCGTCGCGGCCTACGTGCTCGGTCGCTTTCGCGAGCCCCGCGCCGAGGTCGAGGCGCTGGTCGGCCGCGCCGCCGACGAGGCCGAGCGCCTGGTCGAGCGAATAGGCTCCGCCGCCGATGAGCCCTGAGACCGCCGCCACGCGTACCGGCTACTCCGTCGACTCCCAGGGCGTCGCCCTGCTGCGACTCGAACGGCCGGAGGCGCGCAACGCGATCGACACCCAGATGCTGCTCGAGCTGCTCGAGAACCTGGCGGCCGCGCGCGAGGACGACGCGGTGCGCGTGCTCGTAATCAGCTCCTCCGATCAGATGGGCCTCTCGGCCGGAGCCGACGTCAAGGAGCAGCTCGACGAGGAGGGCAAGGTCCGCCGCATGCAGCTCTTCGCCGATCTCTACGACGCGATCGTCGGCCTCCCCAAGCCGACCATCGCCGCCTGCCACGGCGACGTCGTCGGCGGCGGCGCCGAGATCGCGATCGCCTGCGACCTGCGGGTCGGCGGCGCCAACCTGCGCATGCGTTTCCCCGGCGCCGCGCTTGGCGTCCCGGTCGGCCCGGCGCGGCTGGTCACCCTCTGCGGCCTCGCCGCCGCCAAGTACCTGCTCTTCACCTCGCGCACGGTCGGCGCCGATGAGGCGCTGCGGCTGGGGCTGGTCAACCGCGTCGCCCCGGCTGCGAGCACCGAGGAGGCGGCGCTGGAGCTGGCCGCGGCGGTTGCCGCCCACCCGCCGGAGGCGGTCACCCGGCTGAAGCGGATGCTGCACGAGTGGGACGATGTCGAGGGCCGCTCGCGAGCCGAGGGGGAGGGGCAGGTCGAGTGGCAGAAGTCAGGTCCCGGTCTGCCCTAGAGCCAGACCTGGGTTGGCGGGGCCGATTTGGCTGCTTAGCGATGAACCAACCGGGCCGGTCAACCCCCCCAACTGGTTGAGTCGAGGGCGGTGTCCGCGCCGAAGGAGTCGGGCTGGCCGAGAACGTGCGCAGCAATGTCCCTGCAGGGCGCGACCCAGATGGCGTCCTCCCGCGCGGCCAGGGCCAGCCGCTCGAGCAGGGCGGCAAGGCGCTGCTCGCCGAGCCAGTCGACCATGAAGAGGTGAAGGACGATGCCGAGGAAGCCGCCGGAGTCGCGCAGCTGCTCGATCTCCGCACCGAGGTAGGTCACGAACGCCTCGGGCTCGAGCGGGTCGGCGGAGCCGGTCATCGCTTTGCGCACCGGCGCGAGGGGCGGCAGCACGCAGCTCGCGTCGACGTGTCGCCACTGGAAGGGGAGCATGGCGACGCCGTCCTCGATCCCGGCCCCGGCGCCGGCCGGTGAGCAGTAGCTGAGGCCGGCGGCGCGCAGAACTTCGGCCCCGCCCGCCCCGAGTTGGCCTCCCGGCGGGCGCATGCCGGCGAGCCCCGCCCCCGAGCGCCGGTCCAGCGCCGCAAACGCGGCGCGGCCGCGGGCCAGGTTGTCGGCCTGCTCGGCGGCCGTTAGCTCGCCCCACTGCTCGTGGCGCCAGGCGTGGTAGCCGAGCTCGTGCCCGGCGGCGACGATCGCCGCCAACGCCTCCGGGTAGAGCTCGGCATTCACTCCCTCGACGAAGAACGTCGCGACAAGCTCGTGTGCACGCAGCGTCTCGAGCAGCTGGGGCAGCACCCGCGTCGCGGTGAAGTGCTCGCCGAGCGGCGCGCCCGCCGGGAAGGCGCCCAACTCGAGCTCGGCCGCCTCGCCGAGGTTGTCGAAGCTGAGGCTGAGGGCGCCGCGCGCGCCCCCTGGCCAGGCGGGCACGGGTTCACTCCTCCAGCAGCGCGGGGCTCCAGCGCTCCGGTTCGCGCCGTGCCTGCTCGCGCGCCCAGCTGAAGTGATGGCGGGCCGAGGCGAGCAGGATCGGGAAGTTGAGCAGGCCGGCGAGGGCGAAGCCGCGCGAGCGTCGCCCCGACTCGGTCAACAGACTGAGCGCGCTGGCGATCCCCCACCCCCAGAGCACCGCGTTGTACGCGGGCAACTGCTCCTCGCTCAGTCCCTCGGCTTCGTCGAGCATCGGCAGGCCGCCGTGCAGCGACCAGGGCCAGGCCCTGAAGTGGACCGCGACCCCGGCGACGCCGATCCCGGCGCCGAAGGCGGAGAGGCGCTCGCCCGTCTCACCGCGGCGACCCGCTGCCCAGAGCGCCAGCGGAAAGTAGCCGCCCCAGAAGGCAAGCGCGCCGCGCCGGCCGAGAAACGGCTCGAAGACCAAGCCGACGCCGGCGCGGGTCTCGAACGCGTTGTGCGCAAAAAGCCCCAGGGCCGAGAGGGCGGCAAACGGTCGGCGCAATCGCATCGTCGACAGCCTAGAGCGCAGCCCCCGGCGGCGAGCTTCACGTTTGGCCCCTCCCAGGGGCTCAACGTGAAGCTCGTCCCGGCCGGCGAGGGCGTTTGCATGACAAGCTCACGGTTAGCCGATGAGCCTCCGCCCGCTGCTGGACCTTGCCGCTGAGAACGAGCGCCTGCACGCGCTTGCGGGGGAGGTGCGCGCGGCGGCCGGTGGCGACCCGGTGCGGATCGGCGCTTCGGCGACGCTGCGCCCGCTGCTGCTGGCTACCTTGCTCGAAGACGACCGCGGCCTCGCCGGGCGCTCGGCGCTCCTGGTCAGCGCCGATGACCGTTCCGCCCGCGACCTCGCCGCCGACCTGCGCGCCTACCTCGCGCCGCGCCGGGTTCGCTTTTACCCCTCCCGCGGTACCGGCTACGCCTCGCACGTGACTCCGCCGCCGCACCTGGTCGGGCTGCGGATCGACGCGCTCGACGCCCTGCGCGAGGGCGAAGGGGCGATCGTCGTCGCCAGCGCCACCGCCCTGGCCGAGGCTGTTCCCGACGCGTCCCTGCGTCCCGCTGGCTTCGCTCTCTCGCCGGGCGAGGAGATTGGCCTCGATGCCGCCGCCACCGATCTCTCCGCCGCCGGCTATGAGCGAGTCGAGCAGGTTGAGGAGCGCGGCCAGTTCGCGGTCCGCGGCGGGATCCTCGACGTCTACCCGGCGACCGAGGAGCGCGCCGTGCGGATCGAGCTGTTTGGCGACGAGATCGAGTCGATGCGCTGGTTCTCGACCTTTACCCAGCGCTCGCTCGGCGACGCCTCGCGGGTCGAGCTGGCGCCGGCCGCCGAGCTTGACGCCGAGCACCGCGAGCTGGCCGAGCTGGCGGCGATGGAGGCCGAGGAGGAGGGGGGGGAGGCGCCGAGCGCCGCCGAGCTGCTGCCGCTGGAGCATTTCGGCGCGCCGCTCGACCTCATCCCCCGCGATGCAGCTGTGATTCTCGCCGCCGCCGATGAGATCGCGCCGGCGCTGCGCGATCACTGGGAGGACGCGACGGCGGCGATGCACGCCGACGACGCGCGCCATCTCTACGTTGAGGTGGCGGAGCCGCTCGTCGCCCGCGCGATCCTCGCCGTGGGCGGCTCCGGCGAAGAAGACGAAGCTGCCTTTCGCGCCTCGCGGGCCGAGTCGCCGGCGCGCAACATGAGCGAGGCCGAGGGCGAGCTGGAGAAGTTGATTCGCTCCGGCTACCGCACCGTCGTCGCCTTTGACAGCGGTGGCGAGGCGGAGCGCGCCCGCTACGGCCTCGACCGGCTCGACACCACGCTGCTCGACGGGGGCCGGCTCTCACCCGACCCGGGCCTCGCCTTCGCCGAGGCGCGGTTGCGCGAGGGCTTCGTCAGTCCCGAGTTGCGCCTTGCCGTCTACCCCTTCCGTCGTCTCGTCCACCGGCGCCGCCGCGCCGCCGAGCGCGAGCGGGTCGCCGGTCGCGGTCGCCTCGCCTTCAGCGATCTGCGGGTCGGTGACCACGTCGTCCATGAGGACCACGGCGTCGCCCGCTTCGCCGGCTTCGAGACGCGCGAGGTCGGCGGGGTAAGCCGCGACTACCTCTACCTCGAATACAAGGGCGAGGACCGCGTCTACGTCCCCACCGACCAGCTGGCGAAGCTGAGCCGCTACGTCGGCGCCGGTGCCGAGCCGACGCTCTCGGCGCTGGGCGGCAAGCGCTGGCAGAACATGAAGGCGCGCGCCCGCAAGGCCGCCGGCGCGCTGGCCGGCGAGCTGCTCAACCTCTACGCCGAGCGACGGACGCGCAAGGGCCACGCCTTCCCGCCCGACGGCGAGTGGCAGATCGCGATGGAGGCGGCCTTTCCCTATCGCGAGACCGCCGATCAGATGGAGGCGATCGAGGCGGTCAAGGGCGACATGGAATCGGAGCAACCGATGGACCGGCTGGTTTGCGGCGACGTCGGCTTCGGCAAGACCGAGGTGGCGCTGCGGGCGGCGGTAAAGGCCGCCTCCGACGGCAAGCAGGTGATGATGCTGGCGCCGACGACGATCCTCGCCCAGCAGCACTTCGGCACCTTCCGCGAGCGCCTCGCCGACCTCCCGTTCACGCTCGATTGGGTCTCGCGCCTGCGCAAGCCGGCCGAGGTGAAAGAGGTGCTGACGCGGTTCCGGTCGGGGGAGGTGGACATCCTCGTCGGCACCCACCGGCTGCTCTCGCGCGACGTGCGCGCCAAGGACCTCGGCCTGCTGATCGTTGACGAGGAGCAGCGCTTCGGCGTCAAGCAGAAGGAGCTGTTGCGGCAGCTGAAGCTGAAAGTCGACGTGCTGGCGCTCTCGGCGACGCCGATCCCGCGCACGCTGCAGATGAGCCTCGCCGGCTTGCGCGACATCTCGACGATCGAGACGCCGCCCGAGGGGCGCCGCCCGGTTCGCACCTATGTTGGGCCCTACGACGAGGACCTCGTGCGGCGTGCGATCGAGCGCGAGCTCGAGCGCGGCGGCCAGGCCTTCTTCCTGCACAACCGGATCGAGAGCCTGCCCGAGGTCGCCGAGCAGTTGCGCGGCCTGGCACCCCGGGCGCGAGTCGTCGAAGCGCATGGGCAGATGGAGGAGGCGCTGCTGGAGGAGACGATGATCGGCTTTCTGCGCGGCGAGGCCGACGTGCTGGCGACGACGACGATCATCGAGTCCGGGCTCGACATCCCGACCGCGAACACGCTGATCGTCGAGCGCGCCGACCGGCTCGGGCTGGCGCAGGCCTACCAGATCCGCGGCCGGGTGGGGCGCTCGCGCGAGCGCGCCTTCGCCTACCTGCTCTACCCCTCGGCCGAGGCGCTCAGCGAGGAGGCGGCGATGCGGCTCTCGACCCTTGCCGACCACACCGAGCTCGGCTCGGGCTTCAAGATCGCGATGCGCGACCTCGACATTCGCGGCGCCGGCGACCTGCTCGGCGACGAGCAGTCGGGCCACGTCGCCGCGGTCGGCTTCGAGCTCTACTGCCAGATGATCGACGAAGCGGTGGCCGAGACCAGCGCCGCGCGCGATGGGGGAGAGGCCGCGGAGCCCTCCGAGCCGCTGCGCTTCGACGTCCCGGTCGATGCCTTCCTACCGGCTTCCTTCATTCCCTTCGAGGCGGCGAAGATCGACATCCACCGGCGAATCGTCGCTGCGCGGGCGCCGGGGGAGCTGCGGGCGATCCGCGACGAGCTCGGCGACCGCTTCGGCCCGCTGCCGCCGGAGGCGGAGAACCTGCTGGCACTGCAGCGGGCGCGGATCGAGCTCGGCCTGGCCGGGGCGCGCAGCGTCGAGTTGCGCGGTGGTCGCCTCAGCGTGGTCGGGGTCGAGCTCGACTCCGAAGCTGCGGGCCGGTTGAGCGAGGCCGTCGAGGGCGCGCGCTATGAGTGGCGCGAGCAGACCGCCTCGGTGAGAGTGCCCGACGAGCCGGAGGCGCGCCTGGCCGCCGTGCTGGCGCTGGCCGAGGGGCTGCGCGAGGCGCGCCGCTTGCCAATGGTCGAAGAAGATATGCTCCCTGCGTCGTGAGTCCGGACAAGGGTAGGAGAGGTACGTCTGGCAAGGGCGGGGGCAACAGAGCCGCCGGGCACGCTGCTGCGCGCCGGCTCGGCCTGGTCGTCTTCGGCGGCGCCTTCCTCGTGCTCTTCGTCGTCATCGCGATCGCCGAGGGTGTCGGCAATCCAAGCGTTCCCTCGGGAGCCGTGGCCATCGTTGAAGATACGCCGGGCGACGTAGGGGAAATCACCCAGGCGGAGTTCGACCACGCGCTTGAGCTGGCGGCGAAGCAGGGCGGCGAAAAAAAAGTCCCGAAGCCCGGTGAACCGAAATACGAAGAACTGAAGGAAACGGCGCTGAACGCGATCTTCGAAGCTGTCTGGCTCCAGGGCTTGGCCGCCGAAGAAGGCATCGAAGTGAGCGCTCAGGAACTCGCCAAGGAACGCAAGAAACTGAAAAACGAAAGCTTCCAGAGCGAAAAGGAATTCAAGGAATTCATCAAGGAATCCGGCTTCACCTCTGAAGACATCGACGACCGGGTCAGACTGCAGATCCTCAGCGCCAAGCTGCAGGAACGGCTGGCGGAAAAAGCGCCGAAGCCGACGCAGGGTGAAATCGAGGATTACTACGAAGCGGCGAAGGCGACCCAGTTCACCCAGCCGGCGAGCCGGAATGTGCGGATGATCGTCAACAAGAGCCGCAAGAAGGCGAAAGAAGCGCGGGAAGCGCTGGACAAAGACAATTCGGCGAAAAGCTGGAAAAAGGTCGCCAAGAAGTACTCCGAAGAAGAAGCGACGAAAAAAAACGGCGGCTTGCAGGCCGGCGTACAGGAAGGCACCTTGGAAGAACCCCTCGACGCGGCGGTGTTCAACACGCCCGAAGGGAGGCTCGAAGGCCCGCTCAAGGCCCCGCGCGGATTCACCGTCTTCGAAGTCGTAAGTTCGACTCCGGAAAGCGCGCAGGAACTGAGCGCGGTCGAAAGCCAGATCAAAAGCACGCTGGAACAGCGCGACGAACAGGAATACTTCCAGAACTACGTCGGCGCCTTCGCCAACACGTGGACCGCGCGCACTTTCTGCGCCGACGGCTACGTAACGGAACGCTGCGCCAACTACAAGGGCAATGGCCGTCCGACGACGACCCCCGCAGCGTGCTACGAAGCAAACCCAGAAGGTGGTCTACCGGAAGCTTGTCCGGCGCCCGTCTCGCAGCTCGTACCCGCGCTTCCCGGCACGGTGACGCCGCTGGAACCGAAGGGCACCCCGCTCGCACAGAGGCCACGGCCAAAGGAAGAAGAAGCCGCCGAAGAAGCCGCCGGCGGTATTCCCGGCTTACCCGAAGGCGCCGCTCCGCCCGAAGGCGCGCCACCGCCCGAAGGCGCGCCACCGCCCGAAGAAGCGCCTCCCGCCGAAGAAGAATCGGAATAACGCGCGGTCGGTCCGTAGGGGCCGTCGGTAGACTGGCGCGCCCTCGATGAGCACGATCGCCTCCATCCACGCGCGCCAGATTCTCGACTCGCGCGGCAACCCGACGGTCGCCGTCGAGGTTGCGTTGGCCTCGGGTGCCCGCGGGGTTGCCGCGGTGCCCTCCGGCGCATCGACCGGCGAGTTCGAGGCGGTCGAGTTGCGCGATGGTGGCGATGCCTGGGGGGGCAAGGGCGTCTCGCTCGCGGTTGAGAACGTCAACGGCGAGATCGCCGCCGCCCTGACCGGGGCGCGAGCGGCGGAGCAGGGCGCGCTCGATGAGACGATGACCGAGCTCGACGGCACGCCGAACAAGGGCCGCCTCGGCGCCAACGCGATCCTCGGCGTCTCGCTGGCGGCGGCAAGGGCGGCGGCGGCGGACTCGGGTCAGCCGCTCTACCGTTACCTGGCCGAGCTCTACGGCGGCGGCGAGCCGAACCTGTTGCCGGTGCCGATGATGAACGTGCTCAACGGCGGCGCCCACGCCGACAACTCGGTCGACTTCCAGGAGTTCATGGTCGTGCCCGCTGGCGCTTCCAGCTTTGCCGAGTGCCTGCGGCTCGGCACCGAGGTCTTCCACGCACTGAAGAAGAGCCTCGCCGCCCAGGGCCGCTCGACCGCGGTCGGCGACGAGGGCGGCTTTGCCCCTGACCTCGACTCCAACGAGGCAGCGCTTCAGGCCGTGCTGGCGGGCGTCGAGGCGGCGGGTCACGAGCCGGGCTCCGACGTCTTTATCGCCCTCGACCCCGCGACCAGCGAGGTCTATGAGGGGGGCGCCTATGTGCTTGAGCACGAGGGCCGCACCCTTTCCTCCGAGGAGATGGCCTCCTACTGGGAGGACGCCTGCTCGCGCTACCCGATCGTCTCGATCGAGGACGGCATGGATGAGGAGGATTGGGACGGCTGGAAGGCCCTCACCGAGCGGCTCGGCGAGCGCGTGCAGCTGGTTGGCGACGACCTCTTCGTCACCAACCCCGAGCGGCTGCGGCGTGGCATCGAGCTCGGCGTCGGCAACTCGATCCTGGTCAAGGTCAACCAGATCGGCACCCTGAGCGAGACTCTGGAGGCGATCCGGATCGCCCGCGAGGCGGGCTACACGGCAGTGATCTCGCACCGCTCGGGTGAGACCGAGGACACGACGATCGCCGACCTCGCGGTCGCCACCGGCGCCGGTCAGATCAAGACCGGTGCTCCCTCGCGCTCTGATCGCGTCGCCAAGTACAACCGGTTGCTGCGCATCGAGGAAGAGCTTGGCGAGGCGGCCGAATTTCCCGGCCTGAACGCGTTTTCTCAAGCACCGGTCCGGTGAAGGAATGCGGCCTCCGGCCGCAAAGAGTCGGACATGGCAACCCGCGCTCGCAGCCCGACCCGTGCCGCACCGCGGCCAAAACGGCGTCCGGCAGCCCGGCGCAAGCCCGCCGCTCGGCGAAACGGCAGCCGTATCCGCTGGGACCGGGTCGGGCGGATCGCCTTGACGCTGGTCCTCGCCGCGGTCCTCTACTCGTACCTCAACCCGGCGATCGATTTCGTCAAGACCTACACGGCGACGACCGCCGCGCGGGCCGAGCTGCACGAGAAGCTGCGCGAAAACAAGCGCCTGCACAAGCGCATCCAGACAGCCGACGACCCGATCGTGATCGACCGCCGCGCCCGGGCGCAGGGAATGGTCGCCGAGGGCGAGACCCCCATGGTCGTCCGCGGCCTCGGCAGCTGACCTGCAGACCCCGTACGCTGCCCCGACAGCTCACCCCTCCACCCGGGGCATCACCCGATGGTTAGCGCCGGCTCCTACATCCTCAGCGCCGCCCTGCTCGCCCTCCTGATCCTCTCCCTGGGCTTCTCGGCCGTCACCCTGCGCCGCCGCTTAATGCCCGAGTGGGAGGGAGCTCCAGCTCATCTTGTCGAGGCCATCGTCGGCGTAGCCCTGTTGATCTGGCTCTCCGAGCTGCTTGGCGTCGTCAACCTGTTCTACGCCGGCACCCTTGTGGCGGCAGCTCTCTTGCTTGCGGCAGCGGTTGGTCTCGGCCCGCGGGTCCGGCCCGCGGGAGGAGCGGGGGAGGACGAGAGAGAGGGGGGGGAGGAATCGAAGCGAGGTGGAGGGCCCCCGAGCGCCCTCCTGGCCACGTGTATCGCGGTAGCCGTTGTAGCGCTTGTGTTCGCCCACTGGGGCCTGACGGCGAAAGACGCGCTGGGCAGGGGGGTCTTCAACTTCGATTCGCTCTGGTACCACCTGCCGTTTGCGGTGGAAATGGCGCACAGCCACTCGGTGACGGGGATCCACTACACCGAGACCGTCTTCACCAACTGGTTCTACCCGCAGAACTCGGAGCTGCTGCACGGCGTCGGCATCCTCCTGACCGGCCGCGACACGCTCGGCTTGTTCCTCAACTTCGGCTGGCTGGGGCTCGCTTTCCTAGCCGCCTGGTGCATCGGCCGTCCCTACGGCCGCGCCCCTCTTGCTGTCGTGGCAGCCGCCGTAATCCTCGAGTGCCACACCCTCGTGGTGCGCGAGCCGGGAGCCGCCAAGAACGACCTTATGGCAGCAGCTCTCCTCTTAGCTGCGATAGCGATCCTCGTCAACGCTGTGCAGATCCGCGGATTGAGGATGTTTGGCGCAAGCTCAAGCTCCTCGCCCTCAGAGGCGTCATCTGCAGACCTCACGGCCGGAAACCTCCCAATCGCTGTCGCGGGACTAGCCACCGGCCTCGCCGTAGGCACCAAGTCCACGGCCCTGGCAATGGCTGCAATGCTGACTCTCGCAGTAATCGCCCTCGCGCCAGCCGGACGTCGCTGGATGGCAGCGGGTTGGTGGTTCGCCGGGGGCGTAGCCGGCGGCGGTTACTGGTACCTGCGCAACCTGATCGTGACCGGCAACCCGCTCCCCCAGCTCGAGCATCTGGGCCCGATCTCGCTACCCCACCCCGAGCGCCTCCAGGAAGGCCGCCCCGACTTCTCGATCGCCCACTACGCCACCGACACCGGCGTCTGGCAGGACTACTTCACTCCCGGCCTGCACCAGGCCTTCGGTGCCCTCTGGCCCGTCGTCATAGCCGCCGCCATCGCCGGCGGCCTAGTTGCCCTCGTCTGGGGCCGCCCCCGAGTCCTCCGCTGGATGGGCGCCGTGGCCGTGGTCGGCCTGATCGCCTACATCTTCACCCCCCTGAGCGCCGCCGGCGCCGACGGTGCCCCCACCGGCTTCGGCATAAACATCCGCTACGCCATCCCGGCCCTCCTGGCCGGCCTGACCCTTCTCCCTTCTGCCTTCCTGACCCTCCGCACGTCCCGCGCCAGCTCCCTAGCGGGTGGTGGAGCGGACCTTGGTGCGGAAGTAGAGGAGGACGCGTTCCCGGCTAATTCAAACGAATCACCCGCGGGTGGCGCGGGGGTGGGGTGCCGGGGTGGCGCGGCGTCCTCCTTTCCGCCCCAAGACGGATCTCGGACGGCCGCAAACCCCCCAGGCGGAAAACCCAGCGCCTCCCCGGCACCCCACCCCCGCGACAGGACCCGCGGCCGCGACGCATGGTCCCTTTGGGACTGGCTCATACTCGGAGGGCTACTGGTCCTTCTACCGGTCACCAACCGAGCCGACGCGGTCCTACGCGACCCCGACCGCCTCTTCGCCTGGCTAATCGCCGCTCTGGTCGTCCTGATCCCCGCCGCCCTCCTCTACGCCCGCCACCGCGGCGCCCCGCGCAGCGCCATCGTCGTCGGCTGCACCGTTCTGGCTCTAGCGGTGCTGGCGATCGGCTACCCGGTCCAGCGCGACTACCTCCAGGACCGCTTCCGCAACGCCGACTCCGACACCGCGATCCCGGGCATGGACCTCGACGCCGCCTACCGCTGGGCTCGTGACATCGAGGACGCCCGCATCGGTCTGGCCGGGACCACCGCCGGCTTTCTCGAGTACGGCTTCTACGGCACCGATCTCTCCAACCGCGTGCGCTACCTCGGCGTCAAGGGTCCGCACGGGGCGTTCAACGCGATCCCGACCTGCGCCGGGTTTCGCGCCGCGGTCAACGCCGCCGACCTCGACTACCTCGTCACGGCACCGTTCCTCAACTTCATCGAGCCCGGCAGCCCGGTCCGCTCGCCGGAGGCGGCCTGGCTGCGCGGCGATCCCGCCGTCGCTCCGATCGACCGCAGCGGCCCGGTCACCGTCTGGCGCATCCGCGGTCGCCTCGACCCAACGGGATGCGGCCCCCGCAACGCCCCGCTACGCCAGATCCCCAAGAGCTGAGCAGTTCCGGTGCGCCTTTTGCTTCCCAGGGACACAAAAAGCGCACCGGAAGCAATTGAGAGTGGATCGCTACCCTGGGCGCGATGGGCTATCCGCTCGAGAACGCTCTGTTCCAGTGGGAGGAGGGGCTGCGCGCGCTGCGGGCGATCGACGACCGGCGCGAACGACGCCGAGCCGATCGCGTCGTTGCGGCGATCCAAGACGAGCTGCGGCGCCGCATCGGGCCGACCTTCTCCGCTGCTGAGCTGGCCGAGCTCTATGGCCGTGGCACCGATTGGTGCCGGCAGGTGGCAACTGACGCTGCCCCGGTCGCCGCCGATGGCCAGTCCCTCGCCGATGCTGCCTTCTGGCTCTATCTACGCGGGGCCAAAGACTTCGCTGGTGGCAAGCAACTGATCGGTTGAGACCGATCCGTCAGTCGTCGGAGTTGTCGTCGCCGCTCTCGCCGGCGCGGCGGATGACTATCTGGTCGGCCTCGATGCGGACGGTAACCGCTCTTTGGCCGGCCCAGTGCTCGGCGTAGACGGGATTGTCCTTGACTGCCGCGTCGAGCCAGAGGCCGTAGCCATCGCGCTCGCCGTGGTCGAAGGTCGCCTCGATCTCTTTGCGCCGGCCGCGGCCACCGCGCCGGCCGCGGCGACGCCGACGCCGAGGGCGCTGCGCGCCCTCCTCGTCCTGATCTGCGGCTTTGTCTTTCGGTTTGCGCGCGCGACGAGCCGGTTTCTGCTCTCCTTCGTCGCTCTCACCCTCGTCCTCCTCAGCGGGCTCGGGCTCTTCCGCCTCTTCAGCGGCGCCCTCCTCGGCCGTCGCCGCCTCGACCTCGGCCTCGATCTCGTCGCGCAGGTCGATTTCGGAGCTGCCGTTCTCTTCACCGTCGGCGGTGAGTTCGTGCTGCTTGCGGAACTCGCGCAGCTCCGCGGCAGGCACTTCAAGCTGGTGGGCGATCCAGGCATCGGTACGTCCCTGGCGAACCCAGGCGCGGATCTGGTTGAGCTGTGGTTTCAGTGAGCGTCGTGCCATCGGCGCGCGAGTCTATTCAACCTGGATTGTGGTGCGCGGAGTCAACGCCTGAGGCTCAGGCCATGAGGAAGGAGAGCGCCTCGAACATCGAGATCACGACAACCGCGACGGTCGCGGTTAGGCAGACGGCAAGGACGCTGAAACGGACCTTGCTGTGCTGCTCATTGCGGACCATGCGGCGCTGACGCGAGCGGTTGGCCGCGCGGCGGCGCAGCTGCTCGCGGCGGCGGCGCTCCAAGGTCGTCTCCTGCTCGAAGGCGACCTCGAACTGGTTGATGCTCTGACGCATTCGCATAGTGCGGCGTGGCGACCGGATCGCAAACTGCGCGGTACGGCGGGGCCAAGCCGCGGCGCACCGTAGCAGAGCCGCATGAACCCTTGCAGACCTAGCGGCACCCGCTCAATCGACAAATGTGATGATTATCACCATCAGCAGGCGCCCCAGAGGCCGCGGCCGGCGCGTGCGGCGGCGAGCTCGACGCGCTTGAAACGAGGCGCGAAGCGGTCGTTTGGCGGAATCGTCAGCGTGCGGGCGAGACCGCGGCGCAAGAGCATCGGGTTGAAGAAGCGCCCCCGCTGTGGGCTTTGTCCCTGTTGGGGCGGGGACGAGGCTCGATCCGCAAGATAGACGTAGGCGAGCAGCCGCCCGTACACGTCGCGTCGCTCGACGCCGAAGACCAGCCGCACCCGCCGCCCGGTCAGCCGCCGCTTGGTGAAGTGCGAGGCGCGCGGCCCGAAGCACTGCACCGGCGTCCCGGGCTTGACCGTCTCCGGCGTATCGACCCCAATCAACCGCACGTCCTCAACCTCCCCACCAATCCGCACCTCGATCGTATCCCCATCAACCACCCGCGTCACAACCCCGGCAGCGGCCCCCGGACCCGCGTCCCTTTCAAGCCCCCCCTCCCAAGGGCGCAGGACAAGCAACGCAACCACAGCAAGAAGGAGCAAGCTTCCGACGACATCCCGCCTCATCGCTCAGGCAGTGCGCATCTGGCTCGGATCGCGGAGGGGCTGTCCCGGTAGGGGCGGAACGTCTTGTACTTTTTCCGCTGCGACGACCTCGGACGGCCGCAGGCTGTCTTCGGGAAAAGTTAAGTGGAGTCCCTGCCGGGACAGCCCCTCCAACCCCTTAAGGGATCCGCCGCACGCTGCTCAGCAACGTCTCCTTGATCTGCGCGATTATGTCCAACGCCTCGCTCCACTCGCGCTGCCACACATTGCGGCCGAAGATCACGCCGCTGCCGCCCGCCTGCATGATCTCGCGGCAGTGGGTGAGGACGGTCTCGTCGTCGACCTTGGAGCCGCCGGAGAGGACGACCAGCGAGCGCCCGGCCGACTCGACGCACTGGCGGATCGCCTCGGCCTCGTCCACCTCCATCTCGTTGTAGGGGGCGGGGGCGTCCTTGTCCTTCTCGGGGTTGACCTTCGGCATGTTGAGCTTGACCACGTCGGCGCCCATCTCCATCGCCAGTCGCGCCGCGTAGTCGATCGCGTAGAAGGAGCCCGGGCCGCCCTTGCCTTCAATCGCTTCGCCGCGCGGGTAGGACCAGACGATCAGCGGCATGCCGTAGCGGTCGCAGTCTTCGCGCACGCCGCGCAGCTGGGCGAGGTCCTCGTCCTGTCGCGGCGAGCCGACGTAGAGCGTGTAGCCGACCGCGTCGGCGCCGAGCCGCACCGCGTCCTCGACGCTGGCGTTGCAGGTCGAGAGCGCCTGCGCGGAGGAGGGGATGTCGGTCTTGCCGTTGACCTTGAGGATCAGCGGCACCTGGCCGGCGTAGTCGGGGTAGTACTTGGACGCCATCCCGATCTGGCAGGCGAGGGCCGAGTAGCCGGCCTCGGCGGCGAGGCGGAACTGGTAGTCGGGGTCCTTGGAGGCCGGGTTAGGGAAGAAGTCGCGGGGGCCGTGCTCGATTCCCTGGTCGATCGGCAGCAGCATCAGGGTGCCGTTGCCCGGTCCGAACTCGAACAGCAGGCGACGCAGGCGCGTCCGTTTGCCGGGCGCCAGCTCGGCCAGAAGGGATTTCTGCTCGGTCAGGCTCTTCAACTCCACGCTCGATTCCTCCTCAGATCGGGGTTCCACGGCAGTATGCCACCGGCGCCGCATCGCCAGCGCTCGCGACGGGGCGGTTATCCTCGATTGATCATGAGCGAGACTGAGCTCAGCGTCATCTGCAAGAACTGCGGTTCCGAGGTCAGTCCCTATGTGACCGAGTGCCCTTACTGCGGCGCGCGCCTGCGCAAGCGGGCGCCCAAGCTGGAGCGCCGCGGCGACGGGCTCGAGCCGAAGCCGCGCCGCGGCCCGGCCAGCCGCCTCTTCCGCGTCAAGCTGCGCCCCCGGGTCGCGGCCGGCCCCCACCGTCCCTACGCGACCTTGGCGGCGATCCTCGGCCCGGCCGCACTGCTGTTGGTGGGGGTCGCGAGCGATGCGTCGCTGGCGGGTCTCGGCGCGCTCACCGTGCCGGTGCACGGTGAGTGGTGGCGCTTCCTCACCGCCCCCTTCGTCTACGCCGACGTCGGCTACCTCTTCGTCGTCGCGGTCGGCCTGGCGATCTTCGGCCTCGGTGTCGAGCGCCGCCTCGGCAGCGTCGCCACCGCGGCGCTGCTGCTCGCCTCCGGGGCGCTGGGGATGGTGGCCGCGAGCGGCATCGCCAGCGCCCAGGGGGACATCGTCGTCATCGCCGGCGGCAACGGGATGGCGCTGGGTGCGGTTGCCGCCTGGTTCGCGCTCCGCCGCGCCGAGGCGCACCGCGCGATCGACCAGGACTACGACCAGGTCGGCGTCATCGTCGCCGCCGCGGTACTGCTGGCGTTGCCGATCTTCGAGTCGACCGCCGACGTCTTTGCCGGCCTCGCCGGCGGTGTCGTCGGCGGCCTCGCCGGCCTCGCCGCCGGCGCCCTGCGCCACGACGTGCCGTGAGTTACGCACCCATAGGGGTCCCTAAGGACCTATCTCGGTAGGAATCTCCCCCCAGGCGCCGAACTCACCCACCGTCCGCTGAAAACCCGATAGTGGGAGGTGGGTCATGGGACTGGTCGAC
>Ga0210115_1000175_pt1 | contig 17703 bp, 14 predicted proteins | sample MayberryNW_TuleB_2_FD_185526 | JGI IMG/M metagenome (GOLD analysis project Ga0210115, IMG submission 185526) | Wetland microbial communities from San Francisco Bay, California, USA, that impact long-term carbon sequestration - MayberryNW_TuleB_D2... | ecosystem: Environmental > Aquatic > Marine... | reverse complement strand
GCTGCCTGGCGACGGCGGACGCCCTTCCCGAGGTCGTCGACGCGGTCGAAGGGCGCGCCGCCGTGCTGGTCGACGGCGGCATCCGCCGCGGCGTCGACATCGCGATCGCGCTGGCGCTCGGCGCCGACGCGGTGCTGGTCGGGCGGCCGGCGCTCTGGGGTCTCGCTGCCGGCGGCGAGGCCGGCGCCCGGAGCGTGCTCGAGCTCCTGCGAGAGGAGCTCGAGCTGACCCTCGCCCTCTGCGGCTGCGCCTCGCCCGCCGAGCTCAGCCGCGTCCACCTGCGCCGGGCACCGGCGGCGTCCGTATATTCGGGCTGAGTGACTCGCCCCTCCAGTTCTTGACTGACCGATGGCCCAGCGAATCCCCAGAGACGAATCGCTGAGCCGCGTGCACGGCGTCGGCGCGCTGTTCTCGGCCGCCTACGGCAACGTCGGCTCCTCGATCTACTACGCGCTCGGCGTAACCGCCGCCTTCGCGCTCGGTCTCACCCCGGTCGCCTTCGCGATCACCGGCGTGATCTTCATGTTCACCGCCGCGACCTACGCCGAGGCGACGGTGATGTACCCGGAGGCGGGCGGCTCCTCCAGCTTCGCCCGCCACGCCTTCAACGAGATGGTCAGCTTCATCGCCGCCTGGGGGCAGATGCTCAACTACGTGATCACGGTCGCGATCTCGGCCTACTTCGTGCCCCACTACCTCGCGGTCTTCTGGCGCCCGCTGCACCATGGCCCGGGCGACATCATCGCCGGCGCGATCCTGATCGCCGGCCTCGCCCTGCTCAACATCCGCGGCTCGCAGGAGTCGGCCAAGCTCAACCTGGTCCTGGCGATGGCCGACCTCGCGACCCAGGTCATCCTCGTCGCGATCGGGATCTTCCTCGTGCTCAACCCCGACGTCCTGATCAACAACATCCACCTCGGCGTCGCTCCCAGCTGGAGCGACTTCGCCCTCGGCGTCGCCGTGGGGATGATCGCCTACACCGGGATCGAGACGATCTCCAACATGGCCGAGGAGGCGCGGGACGCGGCGCGGACGATCCCGCGCAGCGTCGGCTTCACCGTTGCCGCCGTGCTCGGCCTCTACCTGCTGATCCCGGTGGTCGCGCTCTCGGCGATGCCGGTGACGCTCAACGAGGCCGGCCGCTACACGACCGAACTGGGCAAGGAGTTCGCCAACGACCCGATCCTCGGCATCGTCGAGAACCTCGGCCTCGGCGCGGGCCTGACCGAAGCGCTGCGCTTCTACGTCGGCATCCTCGCCGCGGTGATCCTGCTGATCGCGACCAACGCCGGCCTGATCGGCGTCTCCCGCCTCACCTACTCGATGGGCCAGCACCGGCAGCTGCCCGAGAGCCTGCGCCAGGTTCATCCCCGCTACCGCACCCCCTACATCGCGATCCTCGTCTTTGCCGCGGTGGCGATGGCGACGTTGCTGCCGGGCAAGACCGACTTCCTGGCGACGATGTACTCGTTCGGCGCGATGCTCTCGTTCACGATCGCGCACGTCTCGGTGATCTGGCTGCGACGGCGCAAGGGGGAGGAGGAGCGACCGTGGAAACCACGGCTGAACATCCCGGCCTTTGGCTTCGAACTGCCGCTGACCGCGGTGCTCGGCGGACTCGGCACCTTCTCGGCCTGGGTGGTGGTGATGGCGCTCAATCCCAACACGCTGGCCGCCGGGCTCGGCTGGATGGCGCTCGGCATCGCCGTCTACGTGATCTACCGGCGCAGCCAGCGGCTGCCGCTGACCGAGACGGTCAAGGTGGTGACGCCGGAGCCGTTGGGCGTCGAGGAGATCGAGTACCGCAGCGTCCTGGTCGCCTTCGAGGACGGTGCGCCCTTCTCCGAGGAGATGGTCGCGACCGCGGTCAAACTCGCCTCCAAACGACGCCGCGGCATCCACGTCCACTCGCTGCTCACGGTGCCCACCCACCTGCCGCTCGACGCCGAGCTGCGCGACGCCGAGGCCGAGGCGCAGAGCAAGATCGAGCAGGCGAAGCTGATCGGCGGGCAGCGCGTGACCGGGCACGTCGAGCGCGTGCGCCCGGGCCAGGCGGGTTACTCGATCGCCGAGGAGGCGAAGCTGATCAACGCCGCCGCGGTCGTCGTCTGGCTGCGCTACCGCAACGGCACCCCGCTCTACGACAAGACCCTGCAAACCGTGCTGGCCGAGCGCCCCTGCCGGGTCCTCGTAGTCTCCGAGAAGGGCGCCCAACGCGGCGCCGAGTCAGCTCCCGCGATGGCCTGAGCACAACCTAGAATCGCTGCGTGTACACCCGTTCGGTCCAATTGCTCTCGGTTGTCTTTCTCGCCCTCGGTCTGCTCATCCTTGTCAGCACCCTCATCCACGGCGGCGGCCCGCTGTCGCTTGGGACTCTCCTCGGCCTGGCCTTTCTGGTGGTTGGGGCGGCGCGGCTCCGCCTTAGCGGCTACTTCCGCGGGTGGCGCGGGGGGGGAGGGGGTTCGGCCGGGTGAGGCCGCTAACCCCCTCCCCCCCCGCGACAGGACCCGCGGCCGACACCCCCCATGAGCCGGCCGAGCGTCGCCCCCGCCTCGAGCCGCTCCTACAGCGCGGCGTAGGCGTCCCCGGCCTTTTCGTCGCCGTCTACTCCGCCGTCGGCTTCTCGATCTACTTCGCGCTCGGCGTCGTCGCCGACCGCGGCCTCGGCCTCACCCCGCTGATCTTCCTCGCCGCCGGGCTGATGTTCGTGCTGACCACGCTCAGCTACGTCGAGGGCGGGGCGATGATCCGCGAACGGGGCGGCTCGTCGAGCTTTGCCCGCCATGCCTTCAACGAGCTGATCGCCTTCATCGCCGGCTGGGCGATCCTGATCGATTACCTGATCGTCGCCGCGCTGGCGGCGATCTCCGTCCCCCACTACCTGAAACCGATCTCCGACGACCTGGCCACCTCCGACTGGCAGATCGTCGTCGCGGCCGGGGTGATCGTCGCCGCCTGCGCGCTCAACGTCGCCGGCGTGACCGGGCGCGGCCGCGAGCGCACGCTGAGTGTGCTGGCGCTGGCCGACATCACCCTGCAGCTCGCGGTGATCGTCGTCGGCGCGCTCGCCGTTCTGCACCCCGACCGGCTCACCGACCAGGTCCACCTGTTCACCGACCCGACCATCAAGGACATCGTCTACGCCTCGGTGATCGCGATGCTCGCCTACGCCGGGATCGAGGCCGCCGCCGACCTCGCGCCCGACATCGACGTCCACCCCCGCGACCTGAAGCGGATCGTCTCGGTCGGCGCGATCGCGGTGCCGCTCGTCTACGCCGGGATGGCCGCGATCGCGCTGATGGCGGTCCCGGTCGTGGCCGGACCCGACGGACCGCAGACGGCGTTGGGCGACGAATACGTGCGGGCGCCGGTGCTCGGCGTCGTCTCCGCCTACCACCCGGTCTGGGTCTCGGACGCGATGCGCTGGATCGTCGCCCTGGTCGCCGCGCCGGTGCTGTTCTGGGCGACGACGACGGCGATGCTCGGCGTCTCGCGCCATATCTACACGCTGGCGATCAACCGTCAGATCCCCAGCTGGCTGGGCAAGCTGAACAGCCGCTACGCGACGCCTCACGTCGCGATCGCGCTCTCGGGCCTGATCGCGATCGGCATGGTCGCCCCGACCGACGTCAAGCTGCTGGCCAGCATCTACGCCTTCGGCGCGACCCTGGCGATCACCATCGCCCACTTCTCGATCCTGCGCCTGCGGGTGATCGAGCCGGACCAGCCGCGGCCGTTCCGCGTTCCCTGGAACGTCTCCTGGCGCGGCGCCCAGCTTCCCGTTCCGGTGCTGTTCGCGGCCCTGCTCACCAGCCTCGCCTTCATCAGCGTGCTTGTCCTGCACGACACGGCACGCTGGGTCGGCGGCGGTTGGATGGTGTTCGGCCTCGTCTTCTACGTGATCTATCGCAAGCTGGTCGAGGGCACCTCGTTGACCCTGCGGGTCTCGGTAACCGAGCGGGCGCTGACCAAGCAGGTACCCGAGATCTCCTACCGCCGCCTGCTGGTCCCGGTCTTCGGCTCCGAGCTCGACGACGACATCGTCTCCACCGCCGGCCGCCTCGCCGCCGCGGAGAGCAAGGACGGGGATGGCGGGGCCCGGCTGGCGCTGGTCTATGTGGTCGAAGTGCCGCTGGCGCTGCCGCTCGACGCTGAGCTGCCGCCCGAGCGCCAGCGGGCGGCCGGGCGCGCGCTCGAGCGCGCCCGCGACGTGGCCGAAGAGTACGCCGACGTCGCGGTCAGCACGGAGACGATCCGCGCCCGCAAGGTCGGCGCCGGGATCGTCGAGGCGGCGCGCAGCAGCGGCGCCGAGGCGATCGTGATCGGCGGTGAGCCGCCGACGAAGATCCGTGGCGGCGCGACGCTGGGCGGGGTCGGCGCGGCCAAGCCGGCGGAGATCGGCGCCGCGACCGAGTACGTGCTGAAGAAAGCTCCCTGTCAGGTGCTGCTGACGGCGCCGCCCGAAGAGGTCGCTGACCCAGCTCACGAGGCCCTCGCCGCTGACTAGACTCCCAGCCGTGGTGAAGACGTGTTCATCCTGATCGTCGGTTGCGGAAGGGTCGGCTCTTCGGTTGCCCGAACCATGCTGAAGGAGGGGCACGAGGTCTCCTGCCTCGATGAGGATCCCGAGTCTCACACCAGGCTCGAGGTCGGCCTCGACAAGGGCTGGGAGGACCTCGGTGGCCGCTTCACGGTCGGTACCGGCCTGGAGACCGATGCCCTGCTCGCCGCCGGGATCGAGAGCGCCGACGCCTTCATCGCCGCCACCAACGGCGACAACACGAACATCGTCATCGCCCAGATCGCCCAGAGGCGTTACGAGGTGCCGACGGTGATCGCCCGCATCCTCGACCCGCTGCGCGCCGAGTGGTATCGCGAGCAGGGTCTGCACACGATCTGCCCGACCCGAGTCGCGATCGACATGCTCGAGACCGCCGTGCGCGAAGGCGCGCCGCGCGAGGCCACGGCATAGCCATGTACATCATCGTCATCGGTGCGGGCAAGGTCGGTTGGAATCTCGCCCGCGAGCTGCTCGAAAAGAACCACGAGGTGACGGTGATCGAGGCCAACCGGCGCCGCTACCTGACGGTCGAGCAGGAGCTGGAGCACAACATCATCTACGGCGACGCCTCCGAGCTCTGGGTGCTGGAGCGTGCCGGGATCCAGCGCGCCGACATGGTGATCGCGGTCACCGGCGACGATGAGGACAACATGCTGATCTGCCAGGTTGCGCGCGAGAAGTACGAGGTCGGCCAGATCATCGCCCGGGTCAACAACCCGCGCAACCGGCCGCACTTCGACCTGCTCGGGGTCAAGCCATCGGTGTCGGCCACCGATTTGATCCTGCGGCTGTTCGAGCACGAGGTGCCCGAGTACGGCCTCGTCCACCTGCTCGACCTGCAGGAGGAGCAGCTCGAGATCATCGAGATGTTGCTCGGCAAGGATTCGCGGGTAACCGGAAGGCGTGTTGGCGACCTGGCGATGCCCGAAGGCAGCCTCTTGATCTCGGTCCTGCGCGAAGGCAAGGGCTTTGTGCCCAACGCCGACACCGTGCTGGAGGAAGGCGACGAGGTGCTTGCCGTGCTCGACCCCGGCCGCGAGGACGATCTGAAGGATCTCTTCGGGCCGGCCCCCGGCGGCAACGGGACCGGCTGACGTGGCAGACCGCGAGGTCGACTTCCTCCTGGTCGGCGGCGGCATGGCGGCAGCGCACTGCGCGGCTGAGCTGCGCAAGCGCGGCGCCGGCGGCTCGATCCTGCTCGCCGGGCGCGAGCCGGCGCCGCCCTACGAACGTCCTCCGCTCTCGAAGGAGTACGTGCGCGGCGAGTCCAGCCGCGAGGACGCCCACGTCAACCCGGTCGTCTGGTATGAGCAGAACGGGGTTGAGCTACTGACCGGGATCAACGTGATGTCGCTCGACCCCGCGGCGCGGACGGCGAAGCTGCAGGGCGGGGAGGAGGTCGGCTTCGAAAAGGCGTTGCTCGCCACGGGGGCGATGGTCAACATCCTCCGGGTCGAGGGTGCCGAGAACGAGGGCATCCACTACCTGCGCGCCTTCGGCAATGCCGACGCGATCCGCGCCGACGCCGAGGCGGCCGAGCACGTCGTCCTGATCGGCGGCAGCTACATCGGCTGCGAGGTCGCCGCATCGCTGACCGCAAAGGGGGTCAGGTGCACGATCGTGATGCTCGAGCAGGCGACGCTGTCGCGGACCTTCGGCGAGGACGCCGGCCGCTGGTTCCAGGCCAGGCTCGAAGAGCACGGTGTCACCGTCCACGGCGGCGAGGAGCTGGACGCGTTCGAGGGCGACGGCAGGGTGCGGGCGGTGCTGACCAAGAGCGGCCGCGCGATCGAGTGCGATGCGGTTGTGGTCGGCGCCGGCGTGCGACCCGACGCGATGCTCGCCCAGCGCGCCGGACTGGAGGTGGAGGACGGGATCGTCTGCGACGCGAAGCTGATGACCTCGGCCGAGGGCATCTTCGCCGCCGGCGACTGCTGCTCCTATGAGAGCGTGCTCCACGGCCGCCGGATCAGGATCGAGCATTGGGATGTGGCGATGCAACAGGGCATGCACGCGGCCGGCAACATGCTCGGCGAGGATCGCGATTACGACGTGGTTCCGTACTTCTTCAGCGACCTTGCCGACTGGGCCAGCCTCGAGTACATCGGTCCCGCTCGCGAGTGGGAGGAGGAGATCTGGCGCGGTGATCGCGAGGCGGGCGAGTTCTCCGTTTGGTATCTGAAGGACGGCAGGGTCGCCGGTGCGCTCAGCGTCGGCCGCTCCGAGGATCTGGCCGAAGCGCGCCGTCTACTGGCCGGTGGCGTGGACGTCTCCGCAGCGCGCGACCTGCTCGCCGACCCCGACAGCGACCTGGCGTCGATATCCTGAGGCTTCTCGTTGCGGCCTGGTGTAATGGCAGCACGCCTCGCTCTGGACGAGGTAGTCGGGGTTCGAGTCCCTGGGCCGCAGTGGCAACGTTGAGCAAAGTCCCTGCAAAGCCCGTCTAGCGGCTTTGCTACCTTCGCGTCGCATGGGAGTCCTCTGGCGCCTTTCCGCGGTTCTGTCCTTGCTCGCGCTTGCGATCGCCGGTTGTGGCGGTGGAGGCGGCGACGAATCGACGGCTGCAGCGCCGGTAGAAACGACCGAAGCCGCGGTGCTGAGCAAGGAAGAGCTCGTCGCCCAGGGGAATGCGATCTGCGCCGAGGTGAACGCGGCGGTCGGCACGGTGGGCTCGACCAGCTCCGGTGCCGCCGGTGAGGCCGCGCAGGTCGCAGGTCTCTACGGCGGCATGGCCGAACGTCTCAAGGGCCTGGGGGCGCCGAGCGACGAAAGCAGCGGATATGCCGAATTCATCGCCTCGGCGGAGGCTCTCGCCCAGGCCGAGGACGACGTCAAGCTCGCCTCTGAACGCGAAGAAGGCGAAGCGCTGAGCGAAGCCGAGAGCGAGGCTTCCTCGGCGCTCTCGGCGTTCCAGTCGGAGGCGACGAGCTTTGGCCTCGAAGACTGCGCCGAAGCGCCGGCCGCGCCGACCCCGAGCAGCGGCGAATCCACCGGCGGGGTCGAAAGCGGCGGTGAAGAAGCGGCGCCCGAAACCGAAGTCGAAGCGGCGCCCGAAGAAGCGCCCCCGGCCGAAGAAGAAGCCGCCGGTGGCGGCGCGGCTGCCGGCGGCGGCACCGAAGGCGGCGGCGCCGGTACGGGCGGCAGCAGCAGCGGCGGCATCGGGCCAGGCTGATGTCGCACGTTGAGCCCCTGTCAGGGGCTCAACGTGAAGCTCGTCCCTTGATCAGGCGGCGGCGTTGTCCTGCCAGGCGCCGTAGAGGCGGGCGTAGGGGCCGCCGGTGTCGATCAGCTCCTCGTGCGTGCCGCTCTCGGCGATGCGGCCGGCGTCGAGGACGACGATCTTGCCGGCGCGGCGGATGGTCGAGAGGCGGTGTGCGATGACGATCGCGGTGCGGCCGGCAAGCAGGCGCTCGAGGCCGCGCTCGATCGTCCTCTCGGTGCGTACGTCGACGTTCGAGGTCGCCTCGTCGAGGATCAGGATGCGTGGCTCGGCAAGCAGGGCGCGGGCGAAGGCGACGAGCTGGCGCTGGCCGGCGGACAGCTGCACCCCACGCTCGCCGACCTCGGTCTCGATGCCCTGGGGCAAAGCGGCAACGAACTCGCGCGCACCGACAGCGGCGACCGCCGCCTCGATCTCCTCGCCGCTCGCCTCCGGCCGGCCGAAGGCGATGTTCTCGCGCACGCTGCCGGAGAAGAGGAATCCCTCCTGGGGGACGATCCCGAGCTGGCGCCGCAGCGCCCCCTGCCGCACGCCGCGCAGGTCATGCCCATCGACCAGGACCCGCCCCAGCTGCGGGTCGTAGAAGCGCGCGACGAGCTTGGCGAAGGTCGACTTGCCGGCGCCGGTTGCCCCGACGAGGGCCAGGGTCTGCCCCGGCGGTACGTGCAGGTCGACATCGTGCAGCGCCCACTCGACCGGTTCGCCGCGCGCCTGCCGCTCGAGCGCATCGTCGGCGTAGGCAAACGAGACCCCCTCCAGCGCGATCTCCCCGCGCAACGTTCCGGGGTCGATCGCATTAGGTGCATCGACCATGTCGGGCTCGGTGTCGAGCAGCTCGAAGACCTTGTCGAGCGCCGCCATCCCCTGCTGGTAGGTCGTGTAGAGCTGGGAAAGTTCCTGGATCGGTTGGAAGAAGACCTGCAGGTAGGCGATGAAGGCGATGATCGTGCCGATCTGAATCGCGTCGTCGATCGCCTGGCTGCCTCCGTAGAGGATGATCACCGCGGTGCCGACCGCGGTCAGCAGTTCAACCCCTGGAAAGTAGGAGGCGTTGAGGTAGACGGTCCGCATGTTCGCCTCCCGGTTGGCCTCGTTGAGCTCGGTCATCGCCGCCGTGTGGCGCGGCTCTTGGCCGAAGCTGCGCACGACCCGCACCCCGCTCAGGGTCTCCTGCAGGTAGGCGGTGATCGCGGCGATCCGCTCGCGCGTCGCCCGGTAGGCACCGTGCGAGACGATGCGGAAGACGACGCTGGCGGCGGCGAGCAGGGGGAAGGTGAGGAAGGTGACCAGGGCGAGCCTGAGGTCGAGCACGAGCATGATCACGACCACGCCGACCAGCGTCAGGCCGCTGGAGAGGAGCGTGACGACGCCGCTGGTGACGAGTTGGTTGAGCGCCTCGATGTCGTTGGTCATGCGGCTGATCAGCACGCCGGGGCTGCGCCGCGTGAAGAAGCCGATCGACATCGATTGCAGGTGGGTGAAGACGCGCTCGCGCAGATCCTGCAGGGCGCGGGTGCCGACCCAGCCGACCAGATAGGTCTGGGCGTAGGTGGCCGCGGCGTAGAGGACGGCAACGGCGAGGAAGGCGGCGACGATTTGCGTCAGCGCGGCGCTGTCGCCGGTGACGATGCCGGCGTCGATTGCCTGCCCGGCCAGGTAGGGCGGTGCGAGCCCGGCCCCGGTCGCGGCAAGGATCGCGACGAGGGTCAGTGCGACGCGGCCACGGTAGGGGCGCAGCAGCGCGATCATCCAGCGCAGCTTGCGCCCGCGTTGGTCCTCGCCGCGAATCAGCCGCCAGAGGTTGCCGAGCCTGCTCATAGCCGCGCCAGCTCCTCTCGCTGCTCGAGGTCGCGCTGGAGGAAAACCGAGTCTGCAAGGCCGTGCTCGGCGATCTCGCGGTAGAAGCTGCAGCCATCGAGGAGCGCCTCGTGCGTGCCGCGGTCGACGATCCGCCCGCCGTCCATGACGACGACTTCGTCGGCCAGCGAGACGGTCGAGAGGCGATGGGCGATGACGAACGTCGTGCGCTCGGCCATCGCCTCCCGCAGCCCGCGCTTGATCGCCGCCTCGGTGGTCGCGTCGACCGAGGAGGTGGCGTCGTCGAGGATCAGGACGCGCGGGTCGGCGAGCAGGGCGCGGGCGATCGCGAGGCGCTGACGCTGACCGCCGGAGAGGGTCAGGCCACGCTCGCCGACGCGCGTCTCGTAGCCGCCGGGGAGGTCTTGGATGAACTCGTCGGCCTGGGCCCGCCGCGCCGCCAGCTCGATCGCCTCACGGCTCGCATCCGGCCGTGCGTAGGCGATGTTCTCGGCGACACTGGCGCTGAACAGGAAGCTGTCGTCGCCGACAAAGGCAACCTGCGAGCGCAGCGAGGCGAGGTCGACCGAGCGCACGTCGGCGCCGTCGATCTCGACCGTCCCCGCGCTTGGGTCATACAGCCGCGCGATCAGCGCGACCAGGCTGGTCTTGCCTGAGCCCGATGGACCGACAAGCGCCACCGTGTGCCCGGCCGGGACATCCAGGTCGATCTCGTCGAGCGCGAGCTCATCTCGATAGCGCAGGCTGGCCCCGGATAGCTTGACCCTGCCGCCACCCGCCGGTAGAGGCGGCGCTCCCGGCGGGCTCTCGATCTGCGGTTCGCGGTCGAGGATCTCGAACAGGCGGTTGCCCGAGGCGATCGCCCGCTGTGCCATCCCGAGCGCCATCCCGAGCATCCGCATCGGCGCCGCCAGCATCGCGACATAGGTGTAGAAGGCGGTGAAGTCGCCGAGGCTGAGGCTGCCGGCGATCACGGCGCGACCGCCGACCAGCAGCACCAGGGCGATGCCGAGCTGGGGCAGCAGGCCGAGCAGGGGGGAGAAGAACGCCTGCAACCGGGTCGAGTAGATGCTCTGGTCGAAGACGCGGGCGACGGCGCGGCGAAAGCGGTGCAGCTGGTGCTCCTCGCGGGCGAAGGCCTTGACGATGCGGATCCCGGAGACGTTCTCCTCCGCTTCGGCGGTGAGCTCTGCGAGCCGCTGCTGGACCTCTTGCACGGCTGGGCGGGAGACGCGGTTGTAGCGCGAGGCGGTGTAGATGACGAGCGGCGCGGGGGCGAGCGCGAGCAGCGCCAGCCAGGGCTCGAGCGCGAACATGACGACGCTGGCGAGGACGATCGTCAACAGGTTCTGGGTGATGAAGATCAGGCCGTAGCCGAGGAAAAAGCGAATCGATTGCAGATCGACGGTGGCGCGCGACATCAGCTGGCCGGTCTGCTGGGAGTCGAAGAAGCCCAGCTCGAGCCGCTGCAGATGCGCGTAGAAACGCTGCCGCAGGTCGAACTCGACCGCCAGCGAGACCTTGCCGGCGACGACGCGGCGGACCATCGTCAAGCCCAGGCGGAGCACGGCGGCGGCGACGATCGCCAGCGCCAGCGGCAGGAGGTCCGGCTTGTTGCCCTGCTCGATCGCGTTGACGGCGCGCCCGATCAGCCAGGGGATCAGCACGGTCATTCCCATCGCCGCCCAGGCGAAGGCAAGCGAACCCCAAAGCTGACGGCGATACGGCCGCAGGAAGCCCATCAGACGCCGATAGGTCTGCATCAGGCCACTATACAAAGTGAAGTATTGCGCGCTAAGCGGCGATTCAGTTGAAGGCGGCGGCCTTGGCGCTGGTCACCTTGCCCGGCGGGCAAGGTTTCTGCTCGTGACCGGGGGGGAGGAGGATCTCGAAGTTGGTCACCGCGTGGTACGGCGTCGTCGCGCCGTTGTTGAGCGCGAGGGAGACGACCAGCCGGTAGAAGCCGGCCGGCAGCTCGTCGTAGTAGATCTCCGGCCGGGTCGCCGGCGAGTAGCTGCCACTGGAGCCGATTCGTTCGGCGAGCACGCCGTTGGGGCCGGCGTACCGGGGAAAGTCAAACGAGGCGCCGATCAGTCGGCCGCGCCCCAGCGGGCTTTCCTCAGCGCGTCGCAACTTCGCCGGGTCGACGCAGTCGGGTACGCGGTTGAGCGAGAAGCGCAGGCTGCCCTCGCCGAGCTGTGGTTCGCCGCCAAAATGGCGCGGTGCCAGGGTGAAGTTATGCAGCTTGACCTTGACCACGACCGAGCGGTTCGTCTGCCTGGCGCCGTTGCGCGGGGAGACGATCGTCACGCTTGGTTCGCCCGGTAGGGTCGCCGGGCCTGCGCCGTCGCTGCCCCCGCAGCCGGCCAGGGTGGCGATCAGCGCGGCGGCCGCGAAAGCCGCCGCACCGGCTGAGAGTATGCCGCTCGAACGTCGCATCGCGACCCGAACACTATGTCGATCGAGGGAGGAACCCCGTGGAGAGTGAAAACCGCCAGTCCTGGTTGCTGATCGCGATTGCCGCGCTCGGCCTCGTGCTCGGCGTGATTGCGCTGATCGTCGCCTTCAACGCGAAGAGCGACAGCAATGACGCGGCAAGCACCGCGCAGGTCGAAGAAGTCTCGAACGAGCTCTCCAACCTGGTCGACCGCCTCGGCATCGCCGAGAAGAGCCTGACCGGCGAACAGAAGGCACTGCAGGGGAAGGCCAATAAGGAGGCGCAGGAATCGCGCAGCGCGGTCACCAACCTCTCCAATCGGCTTGACAAGGTCGAGCAGCAGGCGAAGGCACTGGAAGAAAGCGAAGGGTCTTCAGCCTCGCTGAACCGGCGCGTCACCTCGCTTGAAAATCAGGTGAGCTCGATCAACTCGCGCATTGGGGCGCTCAACCAGCGCGTGACGAAGTTGAGCCGCCGGGTCAATTCCGGCGCGCAGGCTTCAGGTGGGGCGTCGGCGCCCTAGTACACGTGTCCGAAAATTCTGGTCGGAATCGCCCAGACGCCGCCGAAACGATCTGAATTTCCGGACGCGTGTACTAGCGGACTGGCCGGCTGGGGGTGATGGGTAGGGCTCTACCAATTGCCCTCCAGCCAGTGCAACAGCTCGGGGACGAGCCGGTCGAAATCCGGCACTGGTTCCGCCAGCTCGGCGTCGGCTATCTGGATCGCCGCGCCGACGGCGAACGTCGCACGCTTGGGCTCGCCGCCAAGCCAGCCCTCGAGCTGGGCTAGGCGCCGGTGATCTCCGCGCAACCTATGCAGGGCCGACCGGGCGGCGGCGGGATCGGTCTCGGCCAGTTCGACCACCGCCTCCAGCCCGGTTCGCACCTTGTGCTCGGACGCCACCTCCTCAGTAGCGGCGAGCGCTCTCTTAACGCATCCTTCGTCGAACCACTCTTTCTCTAGAAGAGCGGTTCTCGTACCCTCTCTCATGTTGGGACCTCCTCTTCAGGTCTCGGCCGGGCCCCGGGGTGTGACAAGCACCGCCGGGGCCACGTTTTTAACGACGCGGGTCACGCTAGGCCCGTGTCCGGACGCAGAAGCGCCCAAATCGCGTTTGATCGCGAATCTGCTCACTTTCTTGACACAACTGGCACGCTTAGGCGTGTCACTCGAATACTTCAAGCTGTCTGACCATATATTTCCAGCATAAGCCCCAAGTGCCCTGGGGTCAACGTTCCATGGCAGACTGGGCTGCGATGGGCTCACAGAGGTACGACGCCGCCGAGATCGAGACCGCGCGCCAGGCCGCCTGGGCCGAGCGCGATGCGTTCGCCACGCCGGACCCGGGCGCCGGGCGGCCTGCCGTTTACATCAAGCCCTCGAGCCCGTTCACCTCGGGCAATCTGCACATGGGTCACGTCCGCGATTACTCGATCGGCGATGCCTACGCGCGCTTCCGTCGCGCTCGCGGCGACGCCGTCCTCTTTGGCTTCGGCTTCGATGCCTTCGGCCTGCCGGCCGAGATGGCGGCGATCGAGCGCGGCACCCGTCCGGCGGAGTGGGTCGAGAGCTGCGGGGAGCGCATGCTCGTGCAGATGAAGCGGCTCGGCTTCTCCTTCGACTACGAGCGTGCCTTCTACAGCTCAGACGAGGCGCAGTACCGCTGGTCGCAGTGGCTCTTCCTGACGTTGATGGAGGCCGGCTTGATCTACCGCGACAACGCCACGGTCGATTGGTGCGATACCTGTCAGACGACGCTGGCGGCGCTGCAGGTCGAGGACGGACGCTGCTGGCGCTGTCACGAGAAAGTCCGCCTGATCCGCCGCCCGACGTGGTTCTTGCGCCTCTCGCCGTACCTCGCGGAGAACGACCGCAACCTCGGCCAGCTGAGCGATTGGGACGAGCTTTCGCTGAAAACGCAGCGCTACATCCTCGGCCGCAGCGATGGGGTCGAGTTCGACCTGGCCGGGGCGGGAGGCGGCGGTCTCGAGGTCTTTACCCCTCATGCCGGCGCGGTCGAGGAGGCTCGCTTCGTCCTTGTCTCGCCGCGCCATTCCGAGGTCGGGCGCTGGGCGGCCGATGCTGCCGTCGCCAAGCAGCTCGACGAGCTGCGCTCCGGTGGCTGGGAGCGCAGCGCCCGCGACGCCGCCACCGTGCCGGTTGTCGACACCGGCGCCGATGCCGAGGTCGCCGGCGGTGGGACGCTGCCGATCTTCGTTTCGCCGCTGGTTGACGCTCGCTATGGGCCGACGGCGGCGCTCGGCATCCCGGCCGTCGATGAGGCCGACGAGGCGATCGCGGCGCGAATGCCGCGCACCGCCACCGAGCCGCTCGGCGGCGGTGCCGGGGCGGAGCTGGCGCCGCGCGAGGCGAGTCGCTACCGCGCCTACGACTTCTCGATCTCGCGTCAGCGCTACTGGGGCACCCCGATCCCCGTCGTGCACTGCGAGCAGTGCGGCGTCGTCCCGGTTCCCGCCGCCGAGTTGCCGGTGGTGCTGCCGCGCGACGTCGAGCCGACCGGCGAGGGCAACCCGCTGGCGGAGCGCCCGGATTTCCTCGAGACCACCTGCCCGGCCTGCGGCGGTGCGGCGCAACGCGAGACCGACACGCTCGATTGTCACTTCGACGCCCTCTGGCTCTGGGTGCCGGCCGCCGTGCCGCCGGCCGACCGCGACGAGCGGATGTTCACCCACCCCGACCTCGAGCACTGGCTGCCCTCGGAGCGCCTCGTCGCCGGCAACGATAGTGGCGGCTTTGTCTTCGACCAGCGGGTTGTGACCAAGGCCCTGCGCGACATCGGTCCCTTCGCCTTTCTCGCCGATGGCGAGCCCTTTGCCGGCTGCCTCTTTCACGAGATGGTGATCGCCGACGGGCGCAAGATGAGCAAGCACCTCGGCAACGTCGTCGATCCCGACGAGCTCGTCGCCGAGCACGGCGCCGACACGGTGCGGCTCGCGGTCCTCTACGCCGCCGGTCCGGCGAAGGCGCTCAACTGGACCGACGGCGCCCTGCGCTTCGCCTCGCGCTTCCTGCGCGGCCTCTGGGACTACACCCACGCCTCGATCGCGGCTGCGGCCGGGGTCCCGGAGGACGCCGAGGCTGCCGCCGACACCGCCTTTATCCGCGAGCGCCTGGGGAAATGGTGCGACAACGGCGTCGCGCGGATCGCCGCCGACCTCGAGCAGCTGCAGATGCACAAGGCCATACGCAACATCACCCGCCTGCTCGAGCGGATCAAGGACTACGAGAAGCGCGTGCGCAAGCGCCGCGGTCAGCTCAGCCGCGAGGACTTCGACACCCTGCTGGAGGCGCTGGCGCTGCTCGCCCGCACCCTCTCGCCCTTCGCTCCGCATATCGCCGAGGAGTTGCTGGAGGCGCTCGGCGAGGATCCCTCTGTAGGATTTCCCCCCGGAGGGGAGTCACCGCCCCTCTCTATGGCCAGAAATAATTGATCGAAATGTCCGCATCTGCTATACACCGCTGCCGATGATCAGGCGTCGGCACAAGAAGCGCCGGAGGAGGTTCGCGAAGGCGGGCGCGCTGCCCTCGCGAGCGGGAGGCGTGGAGGGGCGATGAGCCCCTCGGCCGACCAGCGCACCCGCTCCTGCGCGACGGAGCTGGTCTGCCACGACTGTGAGTTGCGGCTCCCGCTTCTCGACACCACCTTCAGGTGCCTGGGCTGCGGCAAGACGCTCGACATCGATTACGACTACGAGCTCGCCCAGGAGCGCATCGCCGAGCTGCCGATCGGCGAGCGTGAGCTCAACATCTGGCGCTTCGAAGAGCTGCTGCCGATCGTCGACGCCAAGGCGCAGGCGCGTGTCGGTCGCTACAGCGGCCGCACGCCGTTGATCCATGCCGATCGGCTCGGCGCCGAGCTCGGCCTGCGCAAGCTCTACCTCAAGGACGACAGCACCCAGCGGCCCAGCCTCTCCTACAAGGACCGGGTCGTCTCGATGGCGGTTGCCCGCCTGCTCGAGCTGGGCAAGGACGAGATCGGTTGCGTCTCGACCGGCAACGTCGGCACCGCGGTCGCCTCGATGGCGGCGAAGGCCGGGGTGATCGCCTACGTCTTCTACCCGAGCAACCTCGAGCGCGGCAAGGCGCGCGCCTGCCGCGCGCTCGGCGCCGCCGTGATCCAGCTCGACGGCAATTACGACGAAGCCAACCGCGCCTGCCGCGAGCTCGCCCTGGAGACCGGAGTCCAGTTCGCCAACATCACCCTGCGCCCGTTCTACGCCGAGGGGGCGAAGACGATGGCCTTCGAGGTGGTCGAGCAGCTCGAGTGGGTCTCGCCCGACCACTTCGTCATCCCCGCCGCCGGCGGCACGCTCTCCTCGCGGGTCCACAAGGGGCTGAACGAGATGGAGACCGTGGGCATGGCCGAGACCGCGGCGACCAAGATCCACATCGCCCAGCCGGCGGGCTGCGGACCGATCGCGGCCGCGGTGCTCGATGGCAGCGGCGAGATCCACCCGCAGCGCCCCGAGACTGCGGCCCACTCGCTCGCGATCGGCGCCCCCGGCGACGGTCCGCTCGTCGTCGATGCGGTGATGTCGCGCGGCGGCTCCGCCGCGATGGCCAGCGACCCCGAGATCTTCGACGCGCTCGATCTGCTCGGCGCCACCGAGGGCATCCTCACCGAGCCCGCCGGCGGCACCACGATCGCCGCCACGATCAAGCTCGCCAACGAGGGCAAGCTGGGCCCCGACGACACCGTCGTCGCCGTGATCAGCGGCAACGGCTACAAGACCCTCGACGAGCACCCCGACAAGCCCTGGCCCGAGATGATCGCCCCCGAGGTCGAGGCGATGGAGGAGACCCTCGCCCAGGTCCGCGGCGCGGCCGCGGCAGCGACGCCCTGACTCGCGTCGCCCGGCCGTAACTTTCGCGGTGCGGCCCTGTTATAACGGGGGATACCTTTTGGCTGCTGGCGCGAATCGACGACGATTGGGCGGTTGAGCGGATGGGAATGGGGAGCGGACGCCTGGCTTGGATCGCAATGCTTGCCTCGGGTCTCGCTCTTGGGGCAGCACCTTCTGCGCTTGCCGACTGGCAGGTAGAGAAGATTCCGGACGGCCCGGTCGACTCGGTTCTCTTCGGCGTCTCCTGCCCGTCGAAGTCGCTCTGCGTGGCGGTGGGCAGTAACAGCGTCGTCGCCAGCTCGACGAATCCGGCCGGCGGATCCGCGGCGTGGCAAGTGGTCCATCCCGAAGGGCAGTTCGAATCGCCCGGTGGTGGGTCGGTGCGCTACACCGGCAACCAGATCAGGGGCGTCTCCTGCCCCTCTACCGCGCTTTGCGTTGCCGCCGGGCCGCAGGGGCACATGCTCGTTTCGACCGATCCGATCGGCGGTGCTTGGCGCGTGCTCGAGCTGGGTCTCGCCGCCGCACACCTCGAGGGGATCTCCTGTCCGACCGAGTCGCTTTGCGTCGCGGTCGGCTACAACGGGACCGTCGTCACCTCGACCCACCCGGACGGTGACGCCTCGGCGTGGACCGTCAGCAAGCTCAGTACGTCACCCGACCTGCGCGGTGTCTCGTGTCCGGCGACGTCTCTCTGCGTGGCCGTCGACAACGAAGGCGAGATCCTCAGCTCGGTCGCGCCGACCGGCGGCGCCGCTGCGTGGCGATCGGCGGGACGGCCGGGGGGCAGCGGCCACCT
>Ga0210115_1000173_pt1 | contig 17727 bp, 13 predicted proteins | sample MayberryNW_TuleB_2_FD_185526 | JGI IMG/M metagenome (GOLD analysis project Ga0210115, IMG submission 185526) | Wetland microbial communities from San Francisco Bay, California, USA, that impact long-term carbon sequestration - MayberryNW_TuleB_D2... | ecosystem: Environmental > Aquatic > Marine... | reverse complement strand
GTGCCCCGGGGAACGGCCGACGTGGCGCGTACGCTGCTCGTCCGTGGAATCCCAGGGTTCGAAGCGCGTCGAGCTCCTGATCCCGATGCGCACGCTGCTCCTCGTCGTCGCCGCGGTTCTCGTGGTGGCGGCGTTCGCGAAGATCGGCGACACCTTCCTGATCGTCTTCATCGGGATCTTCCTCGCCCTCGTCTTCGAGTTCCCGGTGCGGTTCGTGATGGAGAAGACGGGCCTCGGACGCGGACTGGCGGCGACGATCACCGTCCTCGGGGCCGCGCTCGCGGTCGTCGGCCTGGCCCTCCTCTTCCTCGTCCCCTTCGTCGGGAGCATCCGCGACTTCCTCCAGGACCTGCCCGCAACGGTGGACGACCTGCGCCAGTCGGGCGAGCTGGACTGGCTCACCGACTCCGGCGCCTTCGAGAACGTCGAGGACGGCGCGAGCCAGATCGCCTCGCGCGTCCCGAACGCGATCTCGGACGTGATCGGAATCGCGGGGACGTTCTTCTCCGTCTTCGTGGCCTCGTTCTCCATCCTCTTCATCTGCCTCTTCTTCCTGACGGACGTGGGGAACATGAAGCGGGCGGTCGCCGGGCTCCTCATGCCGGGCGACGACGAGCGCTGGCTCGCGGTCTGGGAGCGCGTGACCGAGTCCGTCTCCCGCTGGGCGATCGGCGTGATCGTGATCGCGACGATCGCCGGCACCACGCAGGGCGTCACCGCCTGGCTCCTCGGGTCGAGCTTCGCGCTCGCGCTCGGCCTCATCGCGGGCCTGCTCGACATGATCCCGAACATCGGCGCGACGATCGCCGGCTTCATCCTCGTGCCGACGCTCTGGGCCGAGGAGGGCGTCGCGGCCGGGATCATCATGCTCGTCGTCGTCCTCACCTACCAGCAGGTCGAGAACAACCTGATCACGCCGAAGGTGCAGGGCAAGGCGGTGAACCTCTCGGCCTTCTTCATCATCGTGGCGGTCACGCTCTTCGGCGCGCTGCTCGGCGTGCTCGGCGCGCTGACCGCCGTGCCGCTCGCGGCGACGATCCAGATCTTCGTCATCGAGCTGACGAAGGCGAGGCGTGAACGAGTCGCAGAGGCGAAGGCCGCGGCGCAGCCCGCGGCCGGCACGACGACGTAGTGTCCGGCGCCGGCGCACCGGGGCCGGACGAGGACGCGCAGCGGCGGCGGGAGCTCTGGGCGGCCGCGTTCCAGGAACGGGCCCGCGGGCTCACCGAGCGCGCCGAGGCGGAGCGCCGCCGCCACGGCTCGGTCGACGCCGTCTTCGAGATGGTCGACCGCGACGCCGAGGTGGGAGGCGGGATCATCGCGGGCGCGCTCGCCTACCGGTTCTTCATCTGGCTCCTGCCGCTGGCGCTCGTCGCGGTCGCCGGCCTCGGCTTCGCCGCGGATGCCGCCGAACAGTCGCCCGAGAGCGCGGCGGACTCCGTCGGACTGAGCGGCCTCGTGTCCAGCTCGATCGCGGGCGCCGCGGAGAGCCCGAACCGCTGGTACGCCCTGCTGATCGGGATCCCGATCCTCGTGTGGGCGACGCGGAGCGTCCTCCGGGCCCTGATCGCCGCGCACCGGCTCGTGTGGACGGAGGTCCGGGCCACGGCCCCGCGGGCGACCGTTTCGGCGACGTTCAGGCTCCTCGGCCTCATCCTCGCCCTCCTCGTCGCCTCGGCCGTCGCGAGCGCGATCCGGGAGTGGTCGCCCGGCATCGGCGTCCTCTCGACGCTGCTCGTCTCGCTCCCCTACGCCGCGATCTGGCTGCTCGTCGCGCTGCAGCTGCCGCACCGGACGGCTCCGGTTCGCGCGCTCCTGCCGGGCGCGCTCCTCTTCGGGATCGGCCTCGAGCTGCTGCACGCCGTCGCGGCGTACGTCCTCGTGCCGTACGCCGCGACGAAGGAGGGGACGTACGGCGCGCTCGGCGCAGCTGCGGCCCTGCTCTTCGGCCTCTTCCTCTTCTCGAGGCTGATCGTGGCGGCCGCCGTCGTCGACGCGACGCTCTGGGAGCGCCGGCGCCGCGCCACGGAGGCCTGAGCCGCCGCGCTACGAGTCCCGACTGCGCGGCGTGGGGCGAAAGAGCGCGACCGGCTCCGCGATGCCCTTGAGCTCTGCGGCGCCGACCGCCTCGAAGGCGAAGTCCGGCCCGGCCCGTTCGCGCACGCGGTCGGTGACGAGCACCTCGCCGGGCCGCGCGTAGTCGGCGATCCTCGCGGCGAGGTTGACCGTCCGCCCGAAGTAGTCGCCGTCGCGGAGGACGACGGGGCCGGCGTCGACCCCCACCCTGGCCGGCGGCAGTCCGCGTGCGGGAGCCTCCTCGACCATGTCGAGCGCCGCCGCGACCGCGCCGGCGGGCTCCCCGAAGTGGAACATCGCCCCGTCGCCGAGCCACTTGACGGCCCGGCCCGCGTGCGCGCTCGCGCGCTCGTGGACGAGCTCCCCGAGGTCGCCGGCGAGCGCCGCCGCCTTCGTGTCGCCCTGGCGCTCGGCGAGCGAGGTGAAGCCCGTGAGGTCGAGGAATGCGATCGCGGGGATCCGCGCCGGGCGCGGCGGGCGGTAGCCGAGCCGCTCGAACGCGTCCTCGATGTTCACGACCGCCGACTGGTTCGTCGCGTGCTCGAGCTGCCGCTCGACCAGCCACTCGAGCACGCGCTTGAGGAGCGACGACGCGTCCGCGCCGAGCGCGGCGGTCTGCCGGGCCCGCTCCTCCACCGGAAGCGCGAGCGTCTGGAAGTGCGCCACGAACGCCGGGCCGATGATCTGGAGATACGACTCGACCAGTCCGCGCGCCGACGTGCCGAGGAGCCGGGCGATCGCCGCGATCTCGCCGGCCCCGGCCGGCGCCCAGCCGCGCAGGAACGCCGAGAGCATCCGGCCGTCGTCCTCCCGGACGAGGTCGTCGGCCCGGGGCTGAGGCAGGCCGAGCTCGAGCGCGAGACGGCGGACGCGGTCGAACGCGACGCCCTCCTCCTCGGCGAGCTCGGCGTACGTCGTCGTCGTGAAGGCGGCCGGATCGGGATAGACGGTGTCGAGGCCCTCGAAGCTCATCTCGCCCTCTTCGAAGCCGCGCGCGAGCAGCTCGAGCGAGATGCCCGCCTCCTCGAGGCCCGCGGTGAACCGCACCCGCTGGACGTCGCTCGGGCGGAACGGCCCCTCGCGGGAGCTCAGCGCGCCCGCGTGGGCCAGGCGGCGGACGTACTCCTCGGACGCGCCCGCGCGAAGGGCCACGTCTGCGACCGAGAGCCCCGGCACCCGGGTGACTCTACTCGGACTCCCGACGATTCCGGCCCGACCAGCTAGCGGGCGATGCGCTCGAGCGCGGCGAGTACCTCCCGGTGGCGCCGCTCCTCGTCCGACTCGCCCTCCTCGACGGGCGGGCGCGTGCGCGCGAGGATCGCCTGCATCGGCTTCACGACGAAGAAGAACACGGCGGCGGCGATCGCGACGAACTGGATGAGCGCCGTCAGGAACGCGCCGTAGCGGAACACCGCGTCGTTGATCGTGAAGGTCAGATCCGTGAAGTCCGGCTTGCCGATCAGCATCGCGACGACGGGCATGAGCAGGTTCTCGACGAACGAGTTCACGAGCGCGGCAAACGCGAGCCCGATGACGAACGCGACCGCGAGCTCGACGATGTTGCCTCTGAGCAGGAAGTCCCGGAACTCCCGGAGCACGGCTGACTCCTTCCAGTGGTTTTCGCGATTCTCGCCCGAATCGGTCCGGGGCGCCAGGACGGGTGTCAGCGAGAACGGATCTGGAGGCGCGGCCGGCGCAGGTGGACGGAGAGGTAGCGGACGCCGGCGGGCCCGGCCGCGATCCGCCGCGGCTCGCCCTTGGCCACGATCGTCGCCTCGCCGGAACCGAGCTCCCGAGCCTCCGCGCCGACCGTCACCGTCGCCGTCCCGTCGACGACCGCGACGAGGACGTCGCGCTCCTCGTTGACGTGCTCCTCGAGCTCGGCGCCGGGGTCCCAGGCGAGCAGCGTCGCGTTCAGGTCGTCCGACTCGAGGCCCCAGACCGGGCCGCCGCGCGGCACGGCGCCGTCCTCGCGGGGGACGCTCGCGAGCGCGGCCTCGTCGAGGAGCCGCTCGAGCAGCGGGAAGAGCTCGCGCTCCTCGTAGCGCACGTGGGCTTCGAGCAGCTCGCCGAGCTCGCGCATCGCATCCGTCGCGTCCTCCCCGCCCTCGAGGCGCTCGGCCAGCCGGGCGGCGCGGGCGTGGAGGCGCTGGTGCTCGAGCAGCGCGCGCACGATCGGCTCCGTCGCCTCCGCGACGTCGGCCGCGAGCGGGAACAGCCGCTCCTCCTCCGCGCGAAAGTGCGGGACCGAGTCGGCGGCGAAAAAACGGAGGAACTCGTGCGCGGCCGCGGCCGGATCCGCCCCCTCCGCGCCGCGCCGCAGCCGCCGCGCTGCGACGAGCGCCTGGTGGTGGTCGTGCGAAAGGGGGACGAGCGCGCGGTGCCGCTTCACGGCCCGAGCGTACCGAGCGCGGGCGGACCGGCGGCGGCGTCCGCCGGCCGCCGCATGCCCGTCGACGCTGCCCCCACCTTGGCAGCGCCCGAGGGCAGCGGCGGGCCCTGTCCCACATCCCTGCGGTCGCCGCCCGAATCTGTGCAAATTGCAGGCGTTACACTCGAAAACGTGACGCTCTGTCCGAACTGCGGCGAGGAGAACCCGGATCGGTTCCGCCTCTGCGGCTTCTGCGGCACGGCGCTGTCCGAGGCCGCTCCGGCCCAGGAAGTCCGCAAGACCGTGACGATCGTCTTCTCCGACCTCAAGGGCTCGACGAGCCTCGGCGAGAAGCTCGACTCGGAGTCGCTGCGGGAGCTGATGGCGCGCTACTTCGAGGAGATGCGCCTGGTGCTCGAACGGCACGGGGGAAGGGTCGAGAAGTACATCGGCGACGCGATCATGGCGGTCTTCGGACTGCCGCGGATCCACGAGGACGACGCCCTGCGCGCGGTGCGGGCCGCCGAGGAGATGCAGCAGACGCTCGTCGCGCTGAACGAGGAGCTCGAGCGCGAATGGGGTGCGAGCCTCGCGACCCGAACCGGCGTGAACACGGGTGAGGTCGTCGCCGGCGACCCGCGCAGCAGCCAGCACCTCGTGATCGGAGACCCGGTGAACGTGGCGGCGCGGCTCGAGCAGGCCGCCGGCGAGATGGAGATCCTCCTCGGCGAGCTGACGTACCGCCTCGTCCGCGACGCCGTGGAGGTCGAGCAGGTCGAGCCGCTCGAGCTCAAGGGCAAGTCGGAGCGCGTTCCCGCGTACCGCCTCGTCTCGGTACGGCCGGAGCGCTCGCCGGCGGAGGCGACGTTCCCCCTGATCGGCCGCCAGAGCGAGCTCGCGCTGCTGCAACGCGAGCTCGGGCGCGCCGTCGACGATCGCTCGTGCCGCCTCGTGACGCTCCTGGCCGATCCCGGCGTCGGCAAGACGAGGCTCGTCGCCGAGTTCTCCCGCGCCGTCGAAGGCGAGGCCGAGGTCCTCCGCGGCAGGTGTCTCGCCTACGGACGCGGGATCACGTTCTGGCCCCTCGCCGAGGCGGTTCGCCAGGCGGCCGGCATCGTCGACGACGACGCCGCCTCGGCGCGCGAGAAGCTCTCGTCGTTCGTCGATCACGATGCCGCGGTCGTCGAGCGGATCGCGTCGGCCTTCGGCCTCTCCGACCGGCAGTTCCCGGTCGGCGAGGTGTTCTGGGCGGTACGGATGCTCCTCGAGTCCGTCGCCCGGCAGCGCCCGCTCGTCGTGGTCTTCGAGGACATCCACTGGGCGGAGACGACCTTCCTCGACCTGATCGAGCATCTCGTCGACACGGTGAGCGACGCGCCGCTCCTCCTGCTCTGCCCGGCCCGTCCGGCGCTGCTCGATCTGCGGCCCGGCTGGTCGCAGCGGCCCGGCGAGGCGCGGCTCGCCCTGCGTCCCCTGTCGGAGGCAGACGTCTCGCTCGTGCTCGAGAACCTGCTCGGCAGCACGGACATCGCGGACGACGCGCGCGCGCGGATCGTCGCTGCGGCCGATGGAAACCCCCTCTTCGCCGAGCAGCTGCTCTCGATGATGATCGAGGACGGTCTGCTCCGCTGCGAGGACGGGCGCTGGACGGCCGCCGGCGACCTCTCGAGCCTCACCGTCCCTCCGACGATCCAGGCGCTCCTCGCCGCGCGCCTCGACCAGCTGGACCGTGAGGAGCGCATCGTTCTCGAGGCCGCCGCCGTGGTCGGGCAGCGGTTCGCCGAGGACGCGCTCGAGGAGCTCGTTCCGCACCTGGACGCCGACGAGGTCGCGAAGCACCTGGCGGCGCTCATCCGGAAGCAGCTCGTCCGGGCACAGCCTCCCGGCGCCGATGCGGGCCGAAGCTATCGCTTCAACCACATCCTCATCCGCGACGCCGCGTACCAGGGGATCCTGAAACGAGCCCGTGCGACGCTCCACCAGCGCTTCGTCGTCTGGGCGGACCGGACGAACCGCGTGCGCCATCGCGAGGGCGAGTACGAGGAGATCCTCGGGTACCACCTCGAGCAGGCGCACACCTACCTCTCTGAGCTCGGCCCCCTCGACGAGCACGGCCGTGCCCTCGGTCGGAATGGAGCTGCGCGGCTCGCGTCTCCGGGCCGTCGGGCGTTCGCCCGCGGAGACATGCCGGCTGCGGCGAACCTCCTCCGCCGCGCCGCAGCGCTTCTCCCGGAGCAGGATCAGGGCCGGCTCGAGCTGCTGCCGAGCCTCGGCGAGGCGCTCGGCGAGACCGGGGAGTTCGCCTGGGCGGAGGTGTTCCTCGACGAGGCGGTCGAGGGGGCCGACGCGATCGGCGAGCCGACGCTCCTCGCGAGCGCCGAGCTCGCGCGGCTCTCGGTCGGCAGCCACGCGGCGGACGGCTGGAGCCAGGACGAGGTCGTGCAACGCGCGGAGCACTCGATTCCGCTCTTCGCGGCCGCCGAGGACCACGCCGGCCTCGCGCAGGCGTACCGCCTCCTCGCCTGGGCGCGCGGGACGGCATGTCGCTACGGCGACGCGGCCGCGGCCGCGGAGCGGGCGATCGAGCACGCACGCCTGGCCGGGGACGAGCGACAGCGGAACCACGCGTCCACCCAGTACGCAATCGCGGCGCTCTACGGGCCGCTGCCCGTCCTCCAGGCGATCGGACACTGCGAGGAGATCATCGAGCAGGTCAAGGACGACCACCGCTCGCGCGGCCTCGTGCTCGGACTGCTCGGCTGTCTCGAGGCCATGCGGGGCGACTTCGAAACGGCGCGCACACTGTGCTCGCAGGGGCGGGCCATCCTCCAGGAGCTGGGACGCAACGTCGTCGCCGCCTCGACATCGCAGGACTCGTGCACGGTCGAGATGCTCGCGGGCGACCCTGCAGCCGCCGAGCGCGACCTCCGTCGAGACTTCGACGCGCTCACGGAGATGGGAGAGGCCTACCTGCTCTCGACGATCGCCGGCGAGCTCGCCCGGGCGACGTACGCGCAGGGTCGGATCGACGAGGCGGACGAGTTCACGCGGATCGCGGAGCGGTACTCGGCCGCGGACGACGTCACGTCGCAGGCGCTCTGGCGGTCGGTGCGGTCGAAGGTGCTCGCTCGCCGCGGCGACGCGGAGACCGCGATCGCGCTGGCGCGGGAGGCCGTGGCCGTGCTCCGGACGACGGACGCCCTGGTCTGGCAGGCGAACGCGCTGGTCGACGAGGCCGAGGTCTTGCGGCTCCTCGACCGGGGAGCATCGGCTCGAACCCTGCTCGAAGAGGCGCTCGAGCTCTTCGAGCGCAAGGGCAACGTCGTGGCGGCCGGGACGACGCGCTCCGCGCTGGGTCTCGAGACGACGGCGGCGCCCGCCCGCGCGTAGTTCAGCGCATGTGGCCGTTGTGGTCGGTCACGAGGGTGGCCGACAGGCTGCCCTTGAGCGGGCCGGACTTCGGGAGGACGATGTCCTTCAGGCACGGCACCACGTCGAGCCGTGCGTTGCAGCGGGCCGACACGATCTGGAGCGGGGCGCCGGCCGAGGCCACGTAGTAGAGGACGAAGTTCTTGACCGTCTGCTTGGACGGGACCTGGCTCGCCGGCCAGAAGAAGTCGACCTCCGCGAGCGGGTCGAACGTCCCCGGTACCGTCGCCGTCAGCCACGGCGTGCCCAGGCGGCAGATCTGCTTCGCGGGGCACGTGAACGGCAGGTCAGCCGTGCTCGTGAACTCGAGCCGAGCAGTCGTGTCGAAGTCCTGCGGCGGAAGGGTGAACGAGTCCTCGTGCCCGTCCTGCGCGACCGTGAGCTCGATCCCCGTTCCGGCGGGCACGTACGTCGCGTCCGTCCCGAGGTCTGCGGTCACGTCGACGAGCTCGGTCACCTCGAACGTGTCCGTCTTGCCCGGGTTCGGATTCTGGTCGCTCGGGCCCTCGGCGAACGACGTCGTGAACGTCAGCGCGGTCACACCGGCCGCCGTGGGCGTTCGGAGCGTCAGTCGAATGTCGACCGCGGCGCCGGTGCGCAGCTGACCGAGGTCACACGAGATCGAGCGGGCAGCGGCCGAGTAGGAGCACGACCCCGCGGTCGACGCCGGGAGCTCCACGAAGGAGAAGCCCGTCCCGAGCGCCGGGTCGACGGGCCCGAACTGGAGCGTCGCGTGGTTCACGGCGTTGCCGCTCTCGTTGGCGACGGAGACGTCGAGCGCGACATAGCGTGGAGCAGCCGGGGTCGACACCGACGCGCCGTCCGGCCCGGCCGTGACGCGCAGGCAGATTTTCGGTCCATCCTTCGGGGGCACGCACGCGTCGGCCGCCGGGCTCTGCGCGGCTCCGGCCAGCGCCACGAGCAGGAGCGAGGCCGCGAGCCCCGATCCCGCCAGATACCGCGCGGCCGACCCCTTCATCGCGACCGATGGTCGCAGATGCCCGGACACCGGTCAACGCGTGCCCGAGGCGCGAGCCCCGACCGCTCGGCTCTCGCGGGCGAGACCTCTCCCACGCGACGCGCGATCGAGGGCGATCAGCCGCCCGCGCCGCGGCCGGCGAGCTCCGTTTCGAGGCGCTCGATCGCCGCCTCGAGCCGCTCGAGCTCCCCGCGGGCGGCGGCCCGCCTGCGGCTCAGCTCCCCGAGGAGCCCGGCGAGCTCTGCCTCGGTGAGCGTCTCGATCGGGCCCTCGTACACGGTCACGGTCTCACCCATGGCGCACCTCCTCTAGATCCGCTCCGGGACCATCTCGATCGCGCCGCTCGGGCACTCGGCGACGCAGATCCCGCAGCCCTTGCAGAAGTCGAGGTCGATCGCGTACGGGTGCTCCGGGTCGCCGGTCTTGAGGACGGCGTTGTCCGGGCACACGCCGTAGCAGTTGTCGCAGGAGAAGCAGTTGCCGCACGAGAGGCAGCGCCGGGCCTCGAAGAGCGCGGTCGACTCGTCGAGCCCGCCCACGACCTCCTCGAAGGTGGACTGCCGGCGCGCCAGCTCGAGCTGCGGCTGCACCGTTCGCGGCGCGTCCGCGTAGTACCAGGTGTTCAGCAGGTCGAACTCGGCCAGGTCGTGCTTCGGCGCGGGCCGGTGCTCGCCGCCCCGCAGCCAGGCGTCGATCGACCGCGCGGCCTTTTTCCCGTGCCCGACGGCAACCGTCACGGTGCGCTCCGCGGGGACCATGTCCCCGCCGGCGAAGATCCCGGGGTGGCCGGTCATCAGGGTCGCGTCGACCTTGACGACGCCGTCCTCGACCTCGAGACCGGGGACGCCGTCGAGGAGCGAGAGGTCCGTCTCCTGCCCGAGCGCCAGCACGACCGAGTCGGCGCCGAGCTCCTCGAGCTCGCCGGTCGGCTGCGGGAAGCCGGTCTCGTCGAGCTCCATCCGCTCGATCACGATCCGGTCCTCGTCGGCCCGCTTGATCGTCGAGAGCCACTTCATGAGGACGCCCTCGGCCTCCGCCTCCTCGACCTCGGACTCGTGGGCGGGCATCCGGTCGCGCGTGCGGCGGTACACGACGATCGCCTCCTCGGCGCCGAGGCGCTTGGCCGTCCGGGCCGCGTCGATCGCGGTGTTCCCGCCGCCGTACACGACGACGCGCCGGCCGAGCAGCGGCCGCTCCTCGCCCTCCATCGAACGGAGCAGGGAGACGGCGTCGAGCAGCTTCGCCGCCGATCCCGCCGGGAGGTACGCCCGCTTGCCGAGATGGGCGCCCACGGCGAGGAAAGCCGCGTCGAAGCCGCCGTCCCGCATCGTGTCGAGGATGCTCCTCACGGTCGTGTCCAGCCGGATCTCGACTCCGAGGGCCGCGATGCGGTCGATCTCGGCGTCGAGGATCTCGCGCGGCAGGCGGTAGCGCGGGATCCCGAAGCGCATCATCCCGCCCGCCGCCGGGCCGGCGTCCAGCACCGTCACACCGTGGCCGAGCCGGGCCAGGTGGTAGGCGGCGGAGAGGCCCGAGGGACCGGCGCCGACGACGAGCACGCGCTGGCCGGAGGGCTCTGCGGTCGCGTCGACGGTCCAGCCGCGCTCGATCGCCTCGTCGCCGAGGAAGCGCTCGACCGAGTTGATCCCGACCGCCTCGTCGAGCTGCGCCCGGTTGCAGACCGTCTCGCACGGGTGGTAGCAGACCCGCCCCATGACGGCCGGGAACGGGTTGTCCTCCATGATCTTGCGCCAGGCGCGCTCGTAGCCGTCCCCGCCCCCCTCGGCCTCGTAGAGCCACCGCTGGATGTTCTCGCCGGCCGGGCACCCGTTGTTGCACGGAGGGAGCCGGTCGACGTAGACGGCGCGCTCCGTCCGCCAGTTGCCCGTCTTGTTGGCGAGGCTCGAGCCGACGTCGAGCGTGATCGCAAACGGCTTCTCGGTCATTGCGGGCCCCGGTCCGTTTCCGCGAGGACGCGCATGAGCCCGTCTTCGGCCGCGTCCTCGTCCTCGAGCAGTCCGAACCGGCGGATGTTCCGGTCGGCGCCCGCCTGGATCCGCTCGATCACGTCCGTGCGGGGCGGGTCGCGGAAGAGGTGCGCGTAGCGGCGCTGCGGCCGCAGGTAGTCCTCGACCGGCACCCGACGGCGGATCTTCGAGACCCCGACGACCTCGCCGTGCTCGGCCTCGAAGACCGGGAAGAGGCCCGTCTCCTTCGCGAGCCGCGCCATCCGGATCGTGTCCCTCGACGCCGAGCCCCAGCCGAGCGGGCACGGGACGAACACGTGCACGTAGCGCGCGCCGTGGAACTCCATCGCGCGCTCGATCTTGTACTCGAGGTCGCGGAGCTCGGCGACCGTGGCCGTCGCCACGTACGGGATCTCGTGCGCCATCGCGATGAGCGGCGCGTTCTTGCCCTGGCCGAACACGTTGCCCGGCTCGGGGCCGACGGCGCCGGTCGTCGCGGTGCGGGCGGCGGGCGGCGTCGCGCTCGAGCGCTGGACGCCGGTGTTCATGTAGGCCTCGTTGTCGTAGCAGACGTAGAGCACGTCGTCGTTTCGCTCGAACATCCCGGAGAGGGCGGCGAAGCCGATGTCCATCGTCCCGCCGTCGCCGCCCTGGCCGACGACGCGGATATCGGTCTTGCCCTTCGCTCGGAGCGCGGCCGCGATGCCCGTTGCGACCGACGGCGCGTTCGCGAAGAGCGAGTGGATCCAGGGCAACTGCCAGGACGACTCGGGGTAGGGCGTCGAGAAGACCTCGAGGCAGCCGGTCGCGTTCGCCGCGATCAGCCTGCCTCCGGTCGCGCGCATCGCGGCGTCGAGCGTGTAGCGCGCCCCGAGCGCCTCGCCGCATCCCTGGCAGGCCCGGTGGCCGGACGTCAGGGTGTTCGAGCGCTCGGTGCGCGCCTGCACGGTGCGCTCCTCCGGGTCGAGGAGCCGGTTGCCCACCGCGAAGCTTCCCGCCTGGTAGAACTTGATCGGCTGCAGCGGCACGGCGATCTCCTCAGTGGGGCTGTGCGGCGACGGCTCCCACGTCGCGCAGGATGTTCTCGGCATGCGGCCCCGAGCGGCGGCCCCGGCTCATGCGCTCGAGTTCGCGGCCGACGAGCTCCCAGTCGAGGTCGAGGAAGGTGGGCCGGCCCGGCTCGAGGCGCCCTTCGAGGACGTCGCCGACGAGGCCGTGAAGCGAGCGCGTCGTGATCGCGCGCCCGCCGAGACCGGCCACCACGTCGAAGACCTCGACGGGCAGGCCGGCCAGCGCGAGCCGGACGTTCTGGCTCACGATGCCACCGATCCCGACGGCGAAGGCCTTCTCGAGGACGACGACGCGCCGTGCATGCCCGAGGGCCGCGCGGATCTCGTCCACGGGATAGGGACGGAAGCACTTGATGCCGAGGGCCCCGATCTTCACGCCCTGCTCCCGCACCTCGTCGACGACCTCCTCGACCGTGCCGAGCACCGACCCGAGCGCGACGACGATCGTGTCGGCGTCGCTCGAACGGTACGCCTGCACGAGGCCGCCGGAGCTCCGGCCGAACGCCTGCGAGAACTCGGCCGCGATCTCGGGGATCAGGTCGAGCGCGTGCATCTGCTTCGCGTGCATCAGATACTTGACCTCGGCGAACGCCTCCGGGCCGACCATCGCCCCGATCGTCACGGGGTCGTCCGGGTCGAGCACCTGCCGCGGCTCGAAGGGGGGCAGGAACGCGTCGACCTCCTCCTGGCTCGGCACGTCGACCTCCTCGACCGCGTGCGTCAGGACGAAGCCGTCCATGCAGACCATGACCGGCACCGAGAGCGCCTCCGCGAGCTTGAACGCCTGGAGGTGGAGGTCGACCGCCTCCTGGTTCGACTCGGCGTAGAGCTGGATCCAGCCGCAGTCGCGCTGGGACATCGTGTCGCTGTGGTCGTTCCAGATGTTGATCGGCGCGCCGATCGCGCGATTGGCGACCGTCATCACGATCGGGAGGCCGAGCCCGGAGGCGTTGTACACCGCCTCCGCCATGTAGAGGAGCCCCTGGCTGGCCGTCGCCGTGTACGCGCGGGCGCCGGTGGCCGAGGCGCCGATCGCCGCCGACATGGCGGCGAACTCCGACTCGACGAGCAAGTACTCGCACGGCGCCAGCTCGCCCGTTCGGACCATGTTCGAGAGCGCCTCGACGATGTGCGTCTGCGGCGAGATCGGGTAGGCGGAGACGACCTCGGGGCGACAGCGCGCCACCGCCTCCGCGACCGCCCGGGAGCCTTCGATCTGGCTACGCACGGGACGGCTCTCCCACCTGGCTCGCAACGAGCTCGTACGCGGCCTCGGCGGCGCGGACGTTCCCCTCGCCGACCTCGCCCGGGAACCGCCCGCGGATCGCGGCCGCCACCGAGGCGAGCGAGACGACGCCGGTGAGCGCCGCGAACCCCCCGAGGAGCGCTGCGTTCGGGAGCGGCCTGCCGAGGTGCGCGCGCGCAAGCTCCGTAGCCGGGACGGTCACGAGGCGCTCGGCCCGGAACCGGTCCTCGAGCTCGCCGACACCGAGCTCCTCGAGGCTCCGTTCCGAGTTGATCAGGAGGTAGCCCTCGGGCTCGAGGCCGCCGAACACGTCGACCTGGTGGAGCAGCGTCGGGTCCTGGACGATCACGGCGTCGGGCTCGCTGATCGGCTCGCGCACGCGGATCGCTCGGTCGTCGATACGGCAGAACCCGGTGACCGGCGCGCCCATGCGCTCCGACCCGAAGGTCGGAAACGCCTGCGCGTGCCGGCCCTCGTCGAAGGCCGCGACCGAGAGCAGCTCGGCCGCGGTGACGACCCCCTGGCCGCCGCGCCCGTGAATGCGAACCTGGAACATCTCGACCGATGATCCCGGCGCCGCCGCGGCGCGCCGTCGGGGGGAAGCCTGTTCTCGCGTGCGGCTTTCCCCGCATTCCGCGGGTAGCGGAATCCGCGCCGGAGCGCGGGCTCGACCCGCCGCCGGGCTAGCTGCCGGAGCGCAGCCGCTCGAGCGTGCGGTCGACCTCCGCCTCCGTCGTCGGGCGATCGAAGTACACCTTGAGCGCCTCGATCGCGACGACGATGCCCCAGATGAACGCGACGTAGAGGATCCACGGCTCCCAGTCGCCGGGCTGGCTGTTGTCGCTCCAGCGCTCGAAGCCGCCGTTGCTCTGCCACTCCGTCAGCGCCCAGACGGGCGTCAGCACGAGCAGTCCGAAGACGTAGGCGGCGACGTTCATCTTCAGCCGCCGGACACGCCCGACGTGCTTGCGCGCCCACTGCCGGAGCTCCTCCTCCGACACGGGCGCCGATGGATCCGGCTGCACCGTCCGCTCGCCGTTCCTCGTGAGCGTCTCGGTGGGCACGATGATCACCTCCTCTCGAAGCCCACGAGGAGTGTCCCGCGCCGCCTGCGCGGGGGCATCGCGGAGCGCCCTGACCCGCGCTGCGGGTAGTGCGCAAGTCGGATCGTCCCGCGCACCGGCCCGGAGTAGCATTGGGGCCTGATGAGCGCTCCCGCCGCTCTCGCCGGGAAGCCGAGCATCCGGTTCCGAGGCACGTCGTACCCGGTCGTGCTGCCGACGTGGCGCGACCCGCGGCTGCACCTGGCCGTGACGATCGTCTCGCTGCAGGTGCTGGGCCAGGTCGCGTTCGAGTTCCGGCTCTCGATCGCGCAGATCCTCGTCGCGCTCGTCACCTGCGCCGTCCTCGAGGTCGGCATCGCGTTCTTCCGCCGGCACGTGATCCTCTGGCCCGCGAGCGCGCTCCTGACCGGGAACGGCGTCGCCTTCGTCCTCCGCGTTCCCGGCACCGAGCACGGGGACTGGTGGAGCCTGCACGGCTGGTGGATCTTCGCGGGCACGGCCGCCGTCGCGCTGCTCTCGAAGTACCTGATGCGCTTCCGCGGCCGCCACGTCTTCAACCCGTCGAACTTCGGGCTCGTGCTCTGCTTCCTGCTGCTGGGCCCGGAGCGCGCCGACCCGCTCGAGTTCTGGTGGGGGCCGATGTCCGCGTGGATGGCGCTCGCGCTCGCCATCATCGTCCTGAGCGGCCTCGCCATCCTCTCGCGCCTCCGCCTGCTCGAGATTGCGGTCGGCTTCTGGCTCGCCTTCGCCGCCGGCCTCGCCGTGCTCGCCGCGAGCGGGCACGGGATGACGGCTCGGTGGCACCTCGGGCCGGTCGAAGGCTGGGAGCTCTGGCGCGTGCTCGTCTTCTCGCCCGAGATCCTCGTCTTCCTCTTCTTCATGATCACCGACCCGAAGACGATTCCCGCCGGGCGGCGGGGACGACGAGCGTACGCGGTCGGGATCGGCGTGCTCGCCGTGCTCCTGCTCGCGCCGCAGACGACCGAGTTCGGCGCCAAGGTGGCGGTGCTCGCCGCGCTCGCGCTCGCGTGCGCAGCGCGTCCGGTGGCCGAGCTCCTTCGGCCGCGGCTCCGGGAAGCGACGCTTCCGGGGCTCGCGCGCGCTCCGCGCGCGGCGCTCGCCGCCCTCGCCGCGCTCGCCGTCGCAGGGCTCGTGGTCGTGGCCGGGATCCCGGCGAGGACCGGCGCCGAGACGGCGAGCGCGGCGCGCCTGGACGCCGCCGAGCTTCCCGAAGTGACGGTCGCTCCGTCCGAGGGCGTCTCGACCGAGCTCGACCGCGAGACCGCGCTCGCGATCGCGGCTGACCTCGTCGCCGACCTCCGGGCGGAGGGGCGGGCGCTCGCCCACGGGGATCACGACCGGGCGAGCCAGGGCGCGGCCGGCGCGCGGCTCGCCGCGGTGTGGGAGCGCATCGACGCCCCCGGCCCGGCGGCCGTCCCCGACTACACGGTCGAGCACGTCACCCTCACGCTCGAGCCGGGCGACGACCAGTCCGCCCCGCTCGTCGTCGCCGTCGCGCGGGGCACGGTGGAGCTCCTGACGTACGCCGGGTCGCCGCCGGCGGTCGCCGAGCGCAGCGACCCGGCGCCGTTCGAGCAGACCCTCGAGCTCGAATTCCAGGGGGGCCGCTACCTGATCGTCGGCTCGCGCGGCGCGGAGGGCGACTTCGCCGTGCCGGCCGCCGCACCCGCCCCTTCCCCGGGCGTCGCGCTCGGCGGTGTCCGCCTCGTCGACGTCGCGCGCCACGCCGGGCTCGACTTCCGCCACGGGGCCTTCCGCTTCAAGACGACGGCGGATCCCGTCGCGATGATGGGCGGCGGCGTCTGCTGGCTCGACTACGACGGCGACGGCTGGCTCGACCTCTACGCCGTCAACTCGTATTCGATCGCGGTCGACGTGGCCCGCTGGAAGGAGCGCGGCGGGCTGCCGCGGAGCGCGCTCTTCCGGAACGTCGGGGGGAAGTTCGTCGACGTGAGCCGAGGGTCCGGCGCGGACGTCAGCCTGCGCGGGAACGGCTGCGTCGCGGCCGACTTCGACGGCGACGGGCGCACCGACCTCTACGTGACCGCCACCGGCTACGACGCCCTGCTCTGGAACATGGGCGGCGGGAGATTCGTCGAGGGCGCGCGGGCGGCCGGGATCGAGACGTACGGCTGGCACACGGGGGCCGCGGTCGGCGACGTGAACGCGGACGGGCGCCCGGACCTCTTCGTGGCTGGGTACGCCGACCTGAACGCACCCACGCAGGACGGCGCAACCGCCTTCCCGAGCACGTACGCGGGCGTCGGGGACCGGCTCTACCTGAACGAGAGCCCCGGAGCGGAAGGCCGCGTGCGGTTCCGCGAGGTCGCCCTGGACGTGGGCATCGAGACACGCGGGGTCGAGCACGGGCTCGGCGCGGCGTTCGCGGACGTGAACGGCGACGGCCGGATCGATCTCTACGTGGCGAACGACCTCGACCCGAACCGGCTCTACGTGAACATGCCCGACAATGGGCCGCTCGGGTTCCACTTCGAGGAGCGCGGCGCGGCCGCGGGCGTCGGCGACGAGAACGCCGGCATGGGCGTGGCTTTCGGGGACGCGAGCGGGGACGGCCGCCCCGATCTCTTCGTGACGAACTCCCACCGGCAGCTCCACGGCGCGTTCCGCAGCCAGGGGCGCGGCACGTTCGCCGACGCACGCCCCGAGTTCGCGCCGGCGCTCGACACGACGCTCGCCGGCTGGGGGACGTCCTGGGCCGACCTCGACCTGGACGGGTCGCTCGACCTCGCGATCGCGAACGGGGCCATCCCGCTGTCGAACCTCGCCCTGGACGCCGAGCCCGTCAAGGTGCTCGGCCGACGCGCGGGTGACATGGCCGACGTGAGCGCGGGCATCGGCCTCGGCACCGGGCCCAGGCTGAACGGCCGCGGGCTCGCGGCCGCGGACTACGACAACGACGGAGATCTCGACCTCGCGGTCGCCTCGATCGGCGGGCCGCTCGCACTCCTCCGCAACGCGGGCGCGCCGGGACACTGGCTCGAGGTGGACGTGAGGCCCTTCGCCCCGGGTGCGACGGTCACGGCGATCCTGCCCGGCGGCCGCCGGCTCGTCCGCGAGGTCCGCGCCGGAAGCAGCTACCTCTCCTCCGAGGACCCGCGCGTCCACTTCGGGCTCGGCGACGCCAGCCGCGTGCGCACGCTGGTCGTCCGGTGGCCGGACGGCGCCGAGAGGCGCCGGACCAGCGTCCCGGCCGACCGCCTCGTCGCCGTCGGACGCTAACGCCGGGCGCGATCGGTCGCTGTGTCACGCAGAGCCCATCCCGAGCCGTCCGTCCACCGACGTGCTCCGTCCCCGCGAATCGCGGCGCCCTGGGCGCCGCCGGCAGATGCCCGCGGCCCGTTGTCGCGCCGCCGCGCGCGCTCTACAGTCGAGGGCGTAGCCGAGCCGCAGTCCGACTTTGACGACCCGAGGTGACGTCGTGGCGGACGTGTTCATCTCATACTCGCGCGCGGACGGGGTCTTCGTCCGCGAGCTGCACACCTT
>Ga0210115_1000172_pt1 | contig 17796 bp, 17 predicted proteins | sample MayberryNW_TuleB_2_FD_185526 | JGI IMG/M metagenome (GOLD analysis project Ga0210115, IMG submission 185526) | Wetland microbial communities from San Francisco Bay, California, USA, that impact long-term carbon sequestration - MayberryNW_TuleB_D2... | ecosystem: Environmental > Aquatic > Marine... | reverse complement strand
AGGAGCAGGTCTCGCCAGCTCGTTTACGGAACGGCTACGGATCCAGGACCTCCCTCGTTGCGTCGGTCACTCGACCCGGGTGGGACGACGTCACCCCTTCCGAGCGCTCCCATCATCCCAAGAACATGAAGGTTGGAGGAACGGGGTCGACCACCCGGATCAGTCGGGGAGCAAGGGCACCGTCGGGCCGTGGTTGCGGCCGAGGAGCACCGCGCGGGTGACCGCGGCCGACCCAAATCGATCTTGTACCTCGTCGAGCGTGGAGTCGATGGCGGCGACGTCCCCACCGCCGAACGGCAGCGCGAGTTGGATTGCCCGGTCGTCGAGGAGGTTCGTGAACGTCAATCCGATCAGCGTGATGCCCTGCCGCTCGATCGTCGGCATCGCTGTCGCGAGCAGTCCCCGGGCCACCCCGAGGATCGTCTCCGTGCGTGCGGTCGCCTCCGGTAGGGTGTGCGAACGCGTCGCCCGGGAGAAGTCGTCGAACCGGAGACGCAGCGTCACGGTGCGGCACACGCGATGAGCCGCGCGCAACCTGCGCGCGAGACGGTCCACGAGCGCGACGAGGTCGGTGTCGAGCGACGCCGGTGACCTCGGCCGTCGACCGAGCGCGCGCTGCGTGCCGATCGAGCGTCGACGACGACCCACCTGCACCCGGCGGGGGTCGCGGTTGTGGGCGAGGGCATGGATGTGGCGCCCGGCCGCCCGGCCGAGCATGCGAACCAGCGTCGCCTCTCGGAGCCGGGCGACCTGCCCCACGCTCGTGATCGCCTGCTCGCGGAGCTTCGCCGCCGTGACGGGCCCGACGCCCCACAACGCCTCGACGGGGAGCGGATGCAGGAAGTCGAGTTCGCCATCGGTCGGCACCACGATCAGGCCGTCGGGCTTGGACACCCCGCTCGCCACCTTGGCGAGGAACTTCGTCCTGGCGACCCCCACGCTGATGGGCAGCCCGACCCGGTCGCGGACCTCGCGGCGCAACCGCACGGCGATCTCGGTGGGCGTGCCCGAGATGCGCCGCAGGCCGCCGACGTCGAGGAACGCCTCGTCGATCGACAGCCCCTCGACGAACGGGGTCGTGTCGTCGAAGACCTCGAACATCGCCTTGCTCGCCTCGCTGTAGACCTGCATCCGCGGATGGACGACGACGGCCTGTGGGCATAGCCGGCGCGCTCGTGCCCCCGCCATGGTCGTGCGGACGCCGTACGCCTTGGCCTCGTAGCTCGCCGCGAGCACGACGCCCGCCCCCACGATCACGGGGCGGCCCCGCAGCGACGGATCATCGCGTTGCTCGACCGACGCGTAGAACGAGTCGACGTCGGCGTGCAGGATCGTGGGTTCGTTCGACACGAACGTATGTTCGCATGAGGGGGTGACGTCGATCCGACGGGAGGTCAGCCGGGACCGACGTCGTCGGCTCGAAGCACGTCGTCGGCGCGGATCGCCCGGAGCACCAGCCGCACCGGCAGGGGGAAGCCTCCGTGCCTCGGATCGCGGACGATCACGGGGTTCGCGATCCGCCTGATTCGTCCTCGGGTGAGCAGCGCCGCTTCCCCTGCGTCGAGCACGTTGTGAACCCAGTCGCCGCGGCCGTAGGTCAACGCGAACTGGAACCCGCCGGGTCGACGGAACACGTTGACGGGGGTTCGATACGTCCGGCCCGATCGGCGGCCTCGGTGGATCACGATGCCGAACCCCGGCAGGCGCCCAGCGACGGCGCCGGAGAGCCGGTTCGTCACGTTCCTGTTGAATCGCGCGATCGATCTGGGCAGCGGCATGGCAGATCAGGTCGCGAACACCGCGACCGCCCAGATCGCGATCATCGCCACGCCGGCTCCGAGCTGGATCGCGATGCCGAGGCCGACGCTCTTCAGAGCCTCCCACGTCGCCCGCCACGCGGGGGCCGGGTGCCGGTGCCGAACGAGCTCGGCGACGAACACGCCGGCGGGGAAGCCGATCAGCGCGCCGATCACGGGCACGGCGAAGAAGCCGATCACGAGGCCGACGATGCCGGCGACGACCACCCACGGCGGGGCTCCGGCCGACGAGGTCCTCCGCGCCGGCAGCACGCTCGACGCCACGATTCCGGCCACGCCGATCGCCGACATCACGGCGGCCACCGACCACGCCGTGGCGCCCCCTCGATCGATCGCCCAGACGACGGCCGCTCCGATCACGAGCAGCAGCCCGGGCAGCACGGGCACGATCACGCCGACGAGTCCGACGAGCATCACGAGGCCCAGCACGATCTCGGCCGAGGACATCGCCGCCCACCCTATGACGGGGTCCCGAGTGGGTGTCGGACGTAGGGCCAAAGGACGTTGTCCGGCGTCGCACCACGCGGGTACCATCGTGCCCGCTCGCGGCGGAACGGGGGACGCCCGCGAGCGGTGCCGCGCGTCGTCGGGCGAGGACGAGCGGTTCCCGGCGCGTCCGTCACTCGCCCGTGGTGCACCGTCGAGCAAGGGAGGATCCCCCGTATGACCCTTCGGAAGCTGCTGGCCCAGGCGATGATGCTCGCCGTGGCGGCCGGCTCCGTCTTCGTGGCCGGCGCCGCGCCGGCGTCGGCCGGCGCAGGAAACGCAACCATCCACATCGTCCACGGCCTTCCCGGGGCGGGCAAGGTGGACATCTGCATCGGCGGCTCGGGCGAGGTGGCGTCGCGTGTTCCGTACGCGACGCGCGTCAAGGAACGCGTCGCCGCGGGCAAGGTGACCATCAAGGTTCGCAAGGCCTCCAAGGGCCAGTGCAAGGGGAAGCTGCTCGCCGCCGGCGGGGCCACCCTCCCCGACGGCGCCAACAGGACGTTCGTCGCCAGCGTGGTCGCGGGCAAGGGGAAGGTCACCTCGTTCAACAACAACATGGCAGCGACCAGCCCCGGCCAGAACCGCATCACCGCAGCCCACAAGATGGCGGCGAAGGCCCTCGACGTTCTGAACGTCGGCGAAACGCTGGTCGGCGGGTTGGCGCAGGGAGCTGTCGGTTCGTCCACGATCCCGGCCGGAGGCGTGTACTCGCTGTGGGCGGCCAAGGCGAACACGCTCGATGCGGTGGCCGGGCCGCGGCTCGTGACGAAGACAGGCGAAGGACAAGCGTTCACCATCGTGCTGATCGGCAACACGAAGGCTCCGACCAGGCAGATCGTCGTCTTCAAGCAGAACGTAGGCGTCTGATCCGATCGGGGCGCCGGTGGTCGCGCCGCGACCTCCGCTATAGTCGTCCCATGGAATAGCGGGACTCCTTCGTCGACAGGGCGCCGTTCTCGGCGCCCTGTCGTCATGCCCGCCTCCCACCAGGCACCGAAGGAGTCACCGCCGATGCAGCACCGGATCCCAACCGTCAGGCCCGCGTCGTCCGCCCCGACGTCCGAGGCACGCCCATGATCCCGCTCGAAGTCCGCGGTCTCGAGGTGGAGGCCGGCGGCCGAACGGTCGTCGCCGGGCTTTCGTTCATGCTCCGGGCCGGGGACAAGATGGGCGTGGTCGGCCGCAATGGGGCAGGCAAGACCAGCATGCTGCGGGTGCTCGCGGGGGAGCGGCCGGCGGCCGCCGGCCACGTCGCGCGCAGCGGAGCCGTCGGATACCTGCGCCAGGATCCCCGTCAGCATCGGGCAGGGGACGCCCTCCCCGCGCTCGGGTACGTGCTCGAAGCCCGCGATCTGGTCGAGCTGGCGACGCGCCTGGAGAAGGCGAGGCTGGCGCTCGAGGAGGACCCTTCCGAGCGGCGGGTTTCCCGGTTCGCCGCGTTGGAGGACGAGTACCGGGCCGAGGGTGGCTACCGCGCGGAATCGGAGGTGCGGTCGATCGCCGCCGGCCTCGGCATCCCGCAGGATCGGCTGGCGATGCCGGTCGGCACGCTCTCGGGCGGTGAGCGCCGGCGCCTGGAGCTCACGCGCATCTTGTTCGGCGGCTCGGACCTTCTGCTGCTCGACGAGCCCACGAACCATCTCGATGCCGACGCGAAGGCGTGGCTGATGAAGTTCCTCGCCGCCTACCAGGGGGCGTTGATGGTCGTCAGCCACGACCTCCAGCTGCTCGACGCCTCGATCACCCGGATCCTGCACCTCGACCGCGACGGGGTGGTCGAGTACCGGGGCACCTACTCGCAGTACCGTGAGGCTCGAGCCCGCGACGAGGAGCGGCTCACGACGCTCGCGGACCGGCAGGACCGGGAGATCCGGCGGCTGCGGACGCTCGCCGACTCGATGCGTGGCCAGACCCAGCGACGTGCACGGGTCGCCAAGTCGATGGACACGCGCAGGGCCAGGCTCGAATCGGCCCGCGTCCATGCTCCGACACATGAACGAGCCGTGCGGTTCCGGTTCCCCCCGCCGCCGCACTGCGGCCGCACGGTCCTCACCGTCGACCGGCTGGCGAAGTCGTACGGCTCGACCCATGTCTTCGACGACGTATCGTTCGACGTGGCCCGTGGGGAGCGTCTGATGATCATGGGGTTGAACGGCGCCGGCAAGACCAGCCTGCTGCGCATCCTCACCGGGCAGACCGAGGCCGACGAGGGCACGTTCCTGTGGGGCCACGGCGTCGAGCCCGGCTACTACGCCCAGGAACACGAGGGCATCAGTGAAGGGGTCGACGTGCTCGCGCACATGCGGGCGGCGTCCTCGGCCGACGATCAACAGCTACGGTCGTTGTTGGGGATGTTCGGGCTCACGGGCGCGATCGCCTTCCAGGACGCGGGCACGCTCTCCGGCGGGGAGAAGACGAAGCTGGCGCTCGCGCAGCTCGTCGCCGGTCGCAAGAACCTGCTCCTGCTCGACGAGCCGACGAACAACCTTGACCCTCCGTCGCGAACCGCGATCGCTGAGGCCCTGCAGGGGTGGCCGGGCGCGATGGTCCTGGTCAGCCACGATCCCGAGTTCGTGGAGGCGCTCGCTCCCGAACGGGTCCTGATGATGCCCGAGGCGGCACTCGGGTACTGGGACGACGAGCTCCTCGACCTCGTCTCCCTCGCTTGAACCGATACGTGTCTCGGCCCCTGCGCCGGGATATCCTCCGCGCAGACACCGGGCCGGGAGGGTCGAAAGAGATGTCCAACGACGGAGATGCCGATCTCGCCTTCGTGAATGGCGCCGTCTATACGGTCGACCCGGTGCGGTCGTGGGCCGGCGCGGTGGCGGTCCGCGGGGACGCCATCGTGGCCGTGGGTACCGACGCCGAGATCCGCGGCCTCGTCGGCCCGCGGACCGAGGTCGTCGACCTCGCCGGCAGGATGCTCGTTCCGGGCTTCCAAGATGCGCACGTCCACCCGGTGGTCGGCGGCCTCGACATGACCCGGTGCGATCTACACGACCTGTCGACGCAGGAGGACTACCTGCTCGCGATCAAAACGTACGCCGACGACCATCCCGACCGCGAATGGATCCTCGGTGGAGGCTGGTCGATGGACGCCTTCCCGGGAGGCACGCCCACGAAGGAGCTCCTCGACGCCACCGTGCCGGATCGATGCGTCTTCCTGCCGAACCGCGACGGCCACGGCGTCTGGGTGAACTCCCGGGCCCTCGACGTCGCCGGTATCACCGACGTGACGCCCGACCCCGCCGATGGCCGCATCGAACGCTCCGCCTCCGGGGAACCGTCGGGCACGCTGCACGAAGGCGCGGCCGACCTCGTCGGTCGGTTCGCACCCGGGCCTGGCGCCGAGGAGATGACCGCCGGGTTGTCGAAAGGACAGGAGTACCTGCATTCCCTCGGCATCACCGCGTGGCAGGACGCGATCGTCGAGGACGACGCGCACGCCGGACCCGGCTATTCCACCTATCTCGAAGCGGCGTCGCGAGGCGATCTCACCGCGCGCGTGGTCGGCGCCCTCTGGTGGGATCGCCACCGCGGCGAGGAGCAGATCGAGGAGCTGGTCGCCCTCCGCGATCGCGGCCGGGTGGGCCGGTTCGCCCCGACCAGCGTGAAGATCATGCAGGACGGCGTGTGCGAGAACTTCACCGCGGCGGTGCTCGACCCCTACCTCGACGCGCAGGGGCGACCCACCGAGAACCGGGGCATCTCGTTCGTCGATCCCGAGGCGCTGAAGCGATACGTGAGCGAGCTCGACCGACTGGGATTCCAGGTGCACTTCCATGCGCTCGCCGAGCGCGCGGTGCGAGAGGCCCTCGATGCGATCCAGGCCGCCCTCGTCGCGAACGGGCCAGGCGACAATCGGCACCACATCGCGCACATCCAGGTCGTTCACCCCGACGACATCCCGCGCTTCCGCGACCTGAACGCGGTCGCGAACGCGCAGCCCCTGTGGGCAGCCCACGAGTCGCAGATGGACGATCTCACGATCCCATTCCTCGGCGAACCGCGATGGCGATGGCAGTACCCGTTCGCCAGCCTGGTTCGTTCGGGCGCGATGCTGGCGATGGGCAGCGATTGGAGCGTGTCGAGCCCCGATCCCCTCGAGGAGATCCACGTCGCCGTCAATCGCCGCATGCCCGCCGCGTATCCGTACCGCGTCGACCGCAACGACGTGTTCCTGCCCGACGAGCGGCTCGATCTCCCCACGGCCTTGGCGGCGTTCACGATCGGGTCCGCCTACGTGAACCACTTGGACGGCCGGACCGGGTCGATCGAGGTCGGGAAGCTGGCCGACCTCGTCGTGGTGGACCGCAACCTGTTCGAGCATCCGGTCGACGAGATCGCCGAGGCGAGCGTGGATCTGACCTACGTCGGGGGCGAGCGTGTTCACGCCGCGCCGAACGTATGAGACTTCGGTTGAGGAGGGTTGCCGTGCAGAGGAAGTGGGCTCGGTCGGTCCTGATCGTCGTGCTGGCCGCGGCGGCCGTCTTCCCGATCGGTTCGGCGACGGCCGTGAAGAGCACCGACCGCGTCCTCAGCTACCGGTGTGAACTGATCGCCACGAAGCTGGGCGAGCAGATCACCCTGGCCCTGCGGCTCAGGACGAACGCTCCTCACCGGTTCTGGCGCATCCGCATGTTCCACCAGGGAGAACGCGTCCTGCTGAAGACCCGCAGGACCAACGCATCGGGCAGGTTGATCGTGGTCCGGGTCGTGCCGAACCTGCGCGGACGCGACGAGGTCGCGGCTCGGGCGCGCCACGTGGCGTCGGGGAAGGTCTGCAGGGTCCAGACCCGCATCTGAGCGCACGGCCGCGTGAATCTGACCGCGGGACAGCAGCGCTGCTGCCTCGGCCCGCTCTGCGGTCATACGATGCGCACCGACCATCCCGGAGGGAGCAACCATGCCTGAAGCGTTCGACATGTCCTTGGTCCAGCGCGGCGCTCGGAACCGCCGCACGCCGTACTTCGAGGCGACCCAGCGGTACGGGCCGAAAGGGTTCACGGTCTACAACCACATGTACTTCCCGATCCGCTTCGACTCGTTCGAGGCCGAGTTCGACGCGCTGCTGAACGCCGTCACCCTCTGGGACGTCTCGGTCGAACGGTGCCTCGAGATCTCCGGGCCCGACGGATTCCGGTTCGCGCAACTCCTGACGCCGCGCGATCTGTCGAAGTGCGCCGTCGGACAGGCGAAGTACGTGTTGATCTGCGACAGCGACGGCGGCATCGTCAACGACCCCGTGCTCACGCGCATGGACGAGAACACGTTCTGGTTCGCCCTCGCCTCGAGCGACGCCCTGCTGTTCGCCCGCGGCCTCAAGAACGCCTACCCGGACCTCGACGTCACCATCCAGGAAGCCGACGTCGCCCCGCTGCAGGTGCAGGGCCCCAGGTCGAAGGACCTCATGGTGAAGCTGCTCGGCGAGGAGATCCTCGAGCTCAAGTACTACTTCTGGACCGAGGCGAAGATCGCCGGGGTTCCCGTCGTGGTCACGCGCACCGGCTGGACGTCCGAGGTGGGCTACGAGGTCTACACCACGGACACCTCGCGCGGGAACGACGTCTACGAGGCGATCATGGAAGCCGGCCAGGAGTTCGGCATCGTGCCGACCGGCCCCAGCGACATCCGGCGCATCGAGGGTGCGATCTTCAACTGGGGCGCCGACATGACCTACGAGAACAACCCCATCGAGATGGGCCTCGAGCGCCTCGTCGATTGGGACACGCTCGCCGACGACGCGTGCATCTCGCTCGCGGCCCTGCGCCGCATCCGCGACGCCGGTGTGGACCGCCGCGTCGTCGGGGTCGAGCTCGACGGCGATCCGTTCCCGTCGCTGAACAACGTGAAATGGCCCGTGTCCGACGAGACGGGCGCGATCGGGAAGGTCACCTCGGCGATCCACTCCCCGCGGCTCGAGAAGAACATCGGCTTCGCGTGGGTCCCGGCGGATCGGTCGGCGAACGGCACGACGTTCCGCGTGGATTCCGAATGGGGAAGCCGCGGCGCGACGGTCGTGGAGATGCCGTTCGTCGATCCCAAGAAGCAGATCCCGGTCTCGTAGCGGCTGCCTGAGGCGCCGTTCAGCGCTGACCCCCTGGCCCCGGGCCGGGTCGGGTTGCGATAGGCTTCCGGTTTGAACGATGATTCAGCGTGCGCCGGCGCCGGCCGAGCACGCGGTCAGGAAGCGAGAACGGGAGGGGTTCCCCGATGGTGCATGAACGGCAAGAGATGCTCGAGAAGAGCGCGACCCTGTACTTCGGTCCGTGGTACCGCCAGTCGCCGTTCTTCGCGGCGACCCGGCGGGCGGGCTGCACCGCCTACGACATCTACAACCACATGTACCTGCCCGGGTACTACGACGATCCCGAGACCGAATACTGGGCGCTGGCCAACGCCGTCACGATGTGGGACGTCGGTGTCGAGCGCACGATCGAGGTGAGCGGGCCCGACGCCGACCGGCTGATCGACATGATCACCTGCCGAGACCTCACGAAGTGCGCGGTCAAGCAGGGCAAGTACATGCTCGTGACCGGTCCCGACGGCTCGATCGTCAATGACCCCGTGCTGCTGCACGTGGGCGAGAACCGGTGGTGGATGCAGCTGGCCGACTCCGACGCCGGTTTGTACGCGCTCGGCGTCGCGGCGACCAGCGGGCTCGACGCCGAGGTCACGACGCCCGACGTGCACCCGATGCAGGTGCAGGGGCCCATGGCCGCCAAGACGCTCGAGAAGCTCGTCGGCCCGGCGATCTACGACATCAAGTACTACTGGATCGAGGATTTCGACATCGACGGCATCCCGGTCGTGATCAGCCGCACCGGGTGGACGGCCATCCCGGGCTTCGAGGTGAACCTGCTCCATGGCGCCCGCGGCGACGAGCTCTGGGACAAGATCGCCTCGGCGGGCGCGGAGTTCGACATCCGTCCGATCGCGCCGTGCGAGGCGCGTCGCATCGAGGCGGGCATCTTCAACTACGGGTCCGACATCCGCCTGGGCGACACCCCGTTCCACGTGATGGGGCTCGAGCGCCTCGTCGAGGAGCAGTCCCAGGACTACATCGGCAAGGCCGCCCTCGAGGAGCTTCGGGCGAAGGGTGTCGACCGCAAGCTCGTCGGCATCGAGCTCGAAGGCGACGAACTGCGCGCCGAGATGTCGGAGTACTGGAACGTCTCGCGCGACGGGAAGCAGGTCGGCCACATGACCGACGCGGTCTGGTCGCCCGGTCTCAAGAAGAACATCGGCTACGTGTGGGTGCCGATCGCGCTCGCCGAGGCCGGGAACCGCCTCGACATCGAGACCGAGGACGGCGAGCACCTGGTCGGCACGACCGCCACGATCCCGTTCGTGGACCCACGGAAGGAGCAGCCCGCCGGCACGTTGAAGGAGTGACCGGGTCCGGCGAACCCGGCCGGTCCCCGGAACATCATCGGTGTCTCTCAGCGTTCTCCCAGCTGGAACCCCTAGCGTGAGGGCGTGGAACCAGGCGATGTGGGATAGGAACATCCTGATGGCCGATGGGAGATCCTCGATGAGACGAACGACGATCGTGATGCTGGCGACGCTCGCCCTGACGGCGAGCGCCTGCTCGCTGTCCTTCGGTGAGGGGGGGGATCGGGGCGGAGGTGCCGGGCTCACCAGCACCGACACCTCGGCGGCGCCGCTCGATCCCGGCAAGGAGCCGGTCGCGGCGGTGGTCGATCGCGTGCTTCCCGCCGTCGTGAACGTGACCACCGACGTCTACCAGGCCGACGGCAGCTCGGGCCAGGGCGTCGGCACCGGGTTCATCGTCCGCGAGGACGGCGTCATCGTGACGAACTGCCACGTCGTAGAGGGTGGCTCGCGGCTCACGGTGTTCCTCTCCGACGAGGATCGCACCGAGTACGAGGCGCGGCTGATCGGAGCCGACTGCCTGAACGACCTGGCCGTGCTCGACATCGACGAGGAAGGGCTCCCGACGGTGCCGCTCGGCGACTCCGGGGGCCTGCGCCTCGGCCAGCGTGTGGTGGCGCTCGGCTACGCGCTCGGCCTCGAGGGCGGACCGACCGTGACGACCGGCATCGTCTCGTCGCTCGATCGAACGATCGAGGCGCAGGACCCGAACTGCCGAGCGTGCGACAACGGCGTCCGAACCTACCCGAGCGTCATCCAGACCGACGCGGCGATCAACCCGGGCAACTCGGGGGGCCCGCTGGTCGACATGCAGGGCCGGGTGGTCGGCATCAACTCCGCCGGCAACGACCGGGCCGAGAACATCGGCTTCGCGATCAAGATCGACTTCGTGCGCGAGACGATCCAATCGTCGATCGAGGACCCGCTCGCGGCGACCGGCTACCTCGGCGTCTCCACGACCGCGGTCACGCCCGACCTCCGGTTCCAGCAGAACCTGTCCGTCGAGACGGGCGCCTTCGTCGTCGGCACCTTGGCCGACGGGCCGGCGGCCGCGGCGGGCATCGGAGAGGGCGATGTGATCGTCGGGCTGAACGGTGAGGCGGTCGACTCACCCGACGACCTGGGCGCGGTGCTCGACGGGCTGAAGCCCGGCGACGCCGTCTCGGTGGAGCTCGCCGAGCCGGAGGGCGGTACCCGCACGGTCGAGGTGGAGCTCGCCGCGCGGCCGCTCCCGGTCGAGATCCCGTAACCGAACCGGCACCTCGCGGGACCCGTGCGTTAGCCTGGGTCCCGTGAAGGTGAGGCTCCGCAACCCCGACCGCGAGGTCGAGCTGCACGGAGGGCGACCGATCCGCGAGGTGCTCGCGGAGCTCGACGTCGATCCCGACACCGTGCTCGTGATCCGCGGCGGCGAGCTCGTGACCCGTCACGAGAACGTCGGCCAGGACGACGAGCTCGAGATCCGTCCGGTGATCTCCGGGGGCACCGTGTGAAGTGCAAGCGCTGCCAAGGGTCCGCGGTCATCGAGGTCCGGCGGCACAACGCGGCGTTCTGCAAGGCGTGCTTCCCTCACGTGTTCACCGAGCAGGTCCGCACGGCGATCCGGCGGTTCGACATGTTCGAGCCGACCGACAGCATTCTGGTCGCGGTCTCGGGGGGAAAGGACTCGCTCGCACTCTGGGATGTCCTGCTCGGCCTGGGATACGAGGCCACCGGCCTGTACCTGGGTCTCGGCATCGGCGGGTACTCCGATCGTTCGCACGATGCCTCCGCCGCGTTCGCCCGGTCCCGTGGGGCCGAGCTCCGCGTCGTCGACCTCGCCGACGAGTACGGGTATGACATCCCGACGGCGGGCCGGAAGGGCTCTCGTTCGACGTGTGCGGTCTGCGGGCTCTCCAAACGGTACGCATTCAACCGGGCCGCGGCCGATGGCGGGTTCGACGTGATCGCGACCGGGCACAATCTCGACGACGAGGCCGCGACGTTGCTCGGGAACACGCTGCGTTGGAACACCGACTACATCGCGCGGCAGTCCCCGTCCCTGCCGGCGAGGGACGGCATGGTCAAGAAGGTCAAGCCGCTGCACCGCCTGAGCGAGCTCGAGACGGCCGCGTACGCGTTCCTCCGGGGCATCGACTACGTGGTGGAGGAGTGCCCCCTCGTCGCCGGGAACACCCAATTGCGCTACAAGAACGCGATGAACACGATCGAGGCGACGAGCCCCGGCACGAAGGCGCAGTTCCTCTTCGGGTACCTCGACCGCGGCATGCCGCTGTTCGCGGGCCACGACGACGTGGCGCTCGCCCCGTGCGGTTCCTGTGGGCAGCACACGACCGGCCGGTACTGTGCGTTCTGCCGGGCGCGCGCGCAGATCCTGGGCGAACGTCTCGGAGCGGCCGACCGGGCGGGTACCGACGATCGTGAGGTGGCTCGCTGGCTGTCCGACGAGGTGCTGCCGGCCGAGATCTACGGCAGGGCCGAGGTGTGAGCCGAACCTTCGAGGCAGGCGACCGGGTCTTGCTGATCGACCAGCGCGACCGCACGTACCTGGTCAGGCTCGAGGCGGGAGGCACGTTCCACACGCACAGCGGCACGCTCGACCACGACGCCCTGATCGGCGCCGCCGAAGGCACCCGGTTCGAGACCTCGCGCGGCATGGTCCTCATGGCCTACCGCCCCAGGTTCGCCGACTTCGTCCTGAAGATGCCCAGGGGGGCACAGGTGGTCTACCCCAAAGACGTCGGGCCGATCGTGACCTACGCCGACGTCTTCCCCGGTGCCACCGTGATCGAGGCCGGCACGGGGTCGGGCGCCCTCACGATCGCGCTCTGCCGCGCGGTCGGCGACGGTGGGCGCGTCGTCTCCTACGAGGTGCGCGATGAGCACCGCGAGACCGCGGTCGCCAACATCGAAGCCTTCTTCGGCAAGATGCCAGACCAGGTCGATCTGCGGCGGGGGAGCGTCGGCGAGGTCGCCGGCGCCGACGAGCGGTTCGACCGAGCGGTGCTGGACCTGCCGGATCCGTGGACGGCGCTCGCAGCCCTGCAGGCCGTGCTGGAACCGGGCGGCATCGTCTGCGCCTACCTGCCGACGACCGTGCAGGTGCAGCAGTTCGTGCTCGCCTTGCCGGGCAACGGGTTCCAGCACATCGAGAGCTTCGAGACTCTGCACCGAGGGTGGCACGTGAAGGAACGCAGCGTGCGACCCGATCACCGCATGGTCGGACACACGGGATTCCTCACGATCGCCCGCCGCCAAGCATGATCGGGCGGTGTCGCCGCCGCACGATACGGTCCTCGCCGGGAGCCCGCGCGAGAACTACCTTGGAATGGGCATTACACGTTCACCGAGAACTTCCGTATGACTAAGGAAGGAGACTCGAGCGGCGCTCCACGGCAACAGGGGGAGCTGGGGGTACCATCCGGCTCGACCCCGCTGGAGGTGACACCCATGGCGGATCGAGAGCAGGTCGAACGGTACGACGCTCAGGTGCAGGAGCTCCGGGGGCAGGTGAAGTTCCTGGAGGAAGAGATCGGCCTGCTCCGGCGTCGCCTCACGAACGCTCCACGCCAGGTCACCGTCCTCGAAGGGAAGCTCGTCGAGGCGCGCGAGCAGCTCGAGCGCGCGGTCTCCCAGAACCAGAAGCTCGCCGACGCCCTCCGCGCCGAGCGGGACAAGATCGAGTCGCTCGCCGAGGAGGTCGAGAAGCTTTCGCAACCCCCGGCGTCGTTCGGCATCTACCTGACCAGCAACGACGACGGCTCGATCGACGTGTTCACCGCGGGCCGCAAGATGCGTGTGATGCCCGCTCCCGACGTCGACCAACGGGCCCTGCGACCCGGGGTGCAGGTCGTGCTGAACGATTCGCTCAACGTGGTCGAGGTGGTCGACCCGGAACGTTCCGGTGAGGTCGCGAAGGTCAAGGATCGGCTCGGAGACGATCGCGTGATCGTGGTCGGCCGCGGCGACGAGGAGTACGTCGCGCATCTCGCGGGGCACCTGTTGGATTCGCACGTCCGGGCGGGCGACAACGTGCTGTTCGACGGTCGCTCCGGAGTCGCGACCGAGCTGCTGCCCAAGGAAGAGGTCGAGGAGCTCGTGCTCGAGGAGATCCCCGACGTGAGCTACGAGGACATCGGCGGCCTCGAGGGTCAGATCGACTCGATCCGTGACGCCGTGGAGCTGCCGTTCCTGTACGCGGAGCTCTTCGCCGAGCACGAGCTCGAGGCGCCCAAGGGGGTGCTCTTGTACGGCCCGCCGGGCTGCGGCAAGACCCTGATCGCCAAGGCGGTCGCGAAGTCGCTCGCCGAGAAGGTGGCCGAGCGCACAGGCCGCTCCGACGCCCGCAGCTACTTCCTCAACGTGAAGGGTCCCGAGCTGCTCAACAAGTACGTGGGGGAGACCGAGCGACAGATCCGAGAGATCTTCATCCGCGCGAAGGAGCGGAGCGAGGAAGGTCTCCCGGTGATCGTGTTCTTCGACGAGATGGACTCGATCTTCCGCACGCGGGGCACAGGCATCTCCAGCGATGTCGAGTCCACGATCGTGCCGCAACTGCTGTCCGAGCTCGATGGCGTCGAGACGCTGAAGAACGTGATCGTCATCGGGGCGTCGAACCGCGAGGATCTGATCGACCCCGCGATCCTTCGCCCGGGCAGGCTCGACGTGAAGATCAAGATCGAACGGCCGAACCAGCAGCAGGCGGCCGACATCATGTCGAAGTACCTGCACCCGGTGGTCCCGATCCACCCCGACGAGGTGTCTCGGTACGGCGACGACGCCGCGCAGGCGTGCCGCCGCATGATCGAGAAGACGGTCGAGCAGATGTACGACCAGAACGAGCGGAACCGTTTCCTCGAGGTCACGTACGCGAGCGGCGACAAGGAGATCCTGTACTTCAAGGACTTCAACTCCGGTGCGATGATCGAGAACATCGTGCGCAGGGCGAAGAAGGACGCGATCAAGCGATTCCTGTCGATGGGCGACAAGGGCATCAAGACCGACGACCTGTTGACCGCGATCCGCGACGAGTTCAAGGAGAACGAGGACCTCCCCAACACGACGAACCCCGACGACTGGGCGCGCATCTCCGGCAAGAAGGGCGAACGGATCGTCTACGTGCGCACGCTCCTCGGCCACGACGGCGATGGGCGTCAGGTCGAACGCGTGAACGCCGGGCAGTACCTGTAAGGTGGCCGCGTGGCCATCCCCAAGGTCTTCGGGACCGAGACGGAGTACGGCATCGCGGCGGCCGGTGCGCCCGATTTCAACCCCGTCCTGTCGTCCTCGCTGCTGATCTCGACCTACGCCGGCTCGCTCAGACGCATCCGCTGGGACTACGAGCAGGAGTCGCCGCTGCGCGACGCTCGGGGCTTCGAGCCGACCCCGGTCCGCGAGGGGAGCGACGAGGACCTGGGGCTGGCGAACGTGATCCTGCCCAACGGTGCGCGGTACTACGTCGATCACGCGCACCCCGAGTACTCGACGCCCGAGTGCATCACGCCGAAGGAGCTCGTGGTGCATGACAAGGCCGGGGAGCGCATCCTCGAGCGATCGCTGCGCGAGGTGGCGAAGGCGATGCCGAGCGCGCCGCGTCTGAAGATCTACAAGAACAACTCCGACGGCAAGGGGAACAGCTACGGGACCCATGAGAACTACCTGGTCGACCGGGCGACGCCGTTCGGCGACATCGTGCGCGATCTCACCCCCTTCTTCGTGACGCGCATCGTGTTCACGGGCGCCGGCAAGGTCGGAGCCGAATCCCCGTGGGACGAGCGGGGACAGGCGATCTACCAGCTCACGCAGCGAGCGGACTTCTTCGAGACCGAGGTGGGGCTCGAGACGACGCTGAAACGGCCGATCATCAACACGCGAGACGAGCCGCACGCCGACCCGGAGCGTTACCGGCGGCTGCATGTGATCGTGGGCGACGCGAACCTGTGCGAGGTGACCACCCTGCTCAAGGTCGGCACCACCGCGATCGTCCTCAAGATGATCGAGGACGGGTTCCTGCCCGACCTCTCGATCGCGAACCCCGTGCAGGCCCTGCACGAGATCTCCCGCGACATCACGTGCACGCACGAGGTCGCGTTGGACGACGGTCGGCGCGTGAACGCGGTGCAGCTGCAATGGGAATACCTCGAGCACGCGAAGAAGTACGTGGAGCGCGAAGACGACACGCCCGAGAACCGCGACGTGCTGGAACGATGGGAAGGGGTCCTGAGCGGCCTCGAGGCCGACCCCTCCACCCTGCATCGTGAGCTCGACTGGGTCGCGAAGCATCGGCTGCTCCAGGCCTATCGCGATCGGGACGGTCTCGATTGGAACGACCCGAAGCTTCGGGCGATCGACCTGCAGTACCACGATGTCCAGCGCGACAAGGGGCTCTACTACCGGCTGGAAGCCGCCGGAAAGGTCGAGCGGGTGTGCACCGACGACGAGGTCGAGAACGCGGTGATGGATCCCCCCATCGACACTCGGGCGTACTTCCGTGGGCGATGCATCGACAAGTACCCCGATGCGATCGCGGCGGCGTCGTGGGACTCGTTGATCGTCGACACGGGAGCAGAAGCCTTGCAGCGCATCCCGATGCGTGAGCCGCTCCGGGGAACCAAGGCGCACGTCGAGGGGTTGCTCGCCACGAGCGACGACGCCGCCTCGCTCGTGGCGAAGCTCCAGGGCTGATCGGATCCCTGTGGTCCGGCGCTCCAGCGCCTGGCTGGCGGGTCCGAAACCCCCGGTAGGATAGGCGCATCGAAAGGAGCCGAGCCGTGCCGCAGGAGCAGGAACAGAAGAAGGCACAGCGCAAGGGCGGTGGCGACTCCGACGCCGACGCCGCCCAGGTGCGATCGTCCTCCAAGGCGTCCGAGCTGCAGGAGGAGATGGACGACATCCTCGACGAGATCGACTCGGTCCTCGAGGAGAACGCCGAGGAGTTCGTCAAGAGCTACGTCCAGAAGGGCGGCGAGTGAGGGACCGGTCGAACCCGCCGATCTCTGGAGCGTCGTTCGGAGCGAACCCGAGCTTCGCGGATCTGCTCCGAGACTCGAGACCAGAGATCGTCAGGTCCGAGCGCCCCGTCTCGCACACGGACGTGCCCGTGCCGCACGGCACCACGGTCCTCGGCTTGAAGTACGCGGACGGCGTGATCATGGCGGGGGACCGCCGGGCCACGGCCGGATACACGGTGGCCGACGCGAAGATGCGGAAGGTCTTCCCCGCCGACGACCATTCAGCGATCGCCATCGCGGGGGCGGCCGGTCAGGCCATCGAGATGGTCAAGCTCTTCCAGCTGGAGTTGGAGCACTACGAGAAGATCACGGGCGATCGCCTCTCGCTGGACGGCAAGGCCAACCGGTTGGCGCAGATGATCCGGTCGAACTTCCCGCTCGCGCTCCAGGGGCTCGTGGTCGTGCCGCTCTTCGGCGGCTTCGATCACACCGCGGGCGAGGGACGGATCTTCTACTACGACGCCACGGGCGGACGCTGGGAGGAGGACGACTTCCAGACCACGGGTTCAGGCGGCCAACCCGCGAAGAACTCCTTGAAGAAGCGTTGGCGACCCGGCCTTTCCCGGAGCGAGGCGTTGCGCGTGGCCGTCGAGGCGTTGATCGACGCCGCTGAGGACGACGTCGCCACGGGCGGCCCGGACCCCGCGCGCAAGATCTTCCCGAACGCGCTCGCGGTGACCGTCTCCGGAGCGCTGGACGTCCCGGAGGAGGAGATCTCCGCCGCGGTTACGACGGTGTTGGAGGAGCGTCCCTAGATGTCGTTCATGCCCTACGTGTCCCCGGACCAGCTGATGAAGGATCGGTCCGAGTACGCCCACAAGGGCATCGCCCGGGGTCGCTCCGTGATCGGCATGGAGTACGCGGACGGCCTGCTGTTCGTCGCCGAGAACCCGTCGTCCACCCTGCACAAGATCAGCGAGATCTACGACCGGATCGCGTTCGCCGGCGTGGGCAAGTACAGCGAGTTCGAGGATCTGCGGATCGCAGGGATCCGGCACGCGGACCTCCGCGGGTACTCGTACGGTCGCGAGGACGTCAAGGCGCGAGATCTGGCCAACGCCTACTCGCAGTCGCTCTCGACC
>Ga0210115_1000171_pt1 | contig 17799 bp, 20 predicted proteins | sample MayberryNW_TuleB_2_FD_185526 | JGI IMG/M metagenome (GOLD analysis project Ga0210115, IMG submission 185526) | Wetland microbial communities from San Francisco Bay, California, USA, that impact long-term carbon sequestration - MayberryNW_TuleB_D2... | ecosystem: Environmental > Aquatic > Marine... | reverse complement strand
GTCTGGGTGGACCGGGTCGCGCTCAACACCGACGTCTTCGTCGACACGAGCAGCGAGCTGCTCGACGACGACGCGATCCGCAGCGCGGTCGCGACGAGGGCCGTGGACGAGCTGTACGCCGAGGTCGACGTCGCGTCGCTGCTCGAGGACCGGCTCCCGAACGACTACCAGTCACTGTCCGGCCCCGCGGCGGCCGGCCTGCGGCAGGCCTCGTACCAGATCGTCAACCGGGCGCTCGAGCAGCCCGCAATGCAGAAGCTCTGGGCCGTCTCCCTCGAGGAGTCGCACCGGACGCTGGTGCAGGTGCTCGAGGGCGGCGGCGACCGCGTGTCGACCGGGGAAGGGGTCGTCACGCTCGACCTACGCCCGATCGTGCTCGACACCGCCGAGCGCATCGGGCTGCGCGACGAGGTCGCGGGGCGCCTCCCGGCCGACGCCGGCCGGATCGAGGTGCTCCGCTCGGACGAGCTCGACACGGCGCAGAACGTCTTCCAGCTGCTGAAGACGCTCGCGTGGCTTCTCCCGATCCTCATGCTCGGCGCCTTCGCACTCGCCGTGTGGCTCGCCGGCGACCGGCGCCGGGCCGTGCGGCGAGTCGGGGTCGCGGTTCTCGTCGTCGGCGTCCTCGGGCTCGTCGCCGTGCGGCTGGTCGGCAGCTACGTCGTGAACGAGCTCGTCGCGGACACGGACACGCGCACCGCCGCCGGCAACGCCTGGGAAATCCTCACGGAGCTGCTGCGCGCCTCGTTCCGCTCCTTCGTCGTCGTCGGCCTGCTCTTCCTCGTCGCGGCGTGGCTCGCCGGCCCGGGCCGCCGCGCGATCGCCACGAGGCGCGTGCTCGCGCCGGCGCTCCGCGAGCGCGCCTGGCCATACGTCGTCCTCGGGGTCGTCTTCCTGATCCTGCTCCTGCGGGGCGACGTGAACGACTTCACGCGGCTCCTCCTCGTCCTCGTGCTCGTCGCGCTCGGAGCGGTCTGGATCGAGCTCACGCGGACCCAGACGCTGCACGAGTTCCCGGACGCGACGGCGCCTGAGCTCTTCGGCGACGCGCGAGCGCGCCTCTCCAGCTGGTGGGACGCCCGCCGGGTCGAGAGAGCGGCGGCGCCGGCGACCGCCCCGGCAGCAGCCGCGGAGGCTCGGCCGGCAACGGACGTGGCAGGGCGGCTCGCCAGTCTGGCCGACCTTCATGCTCGAGGCGCGCTGAGCGACGAGGAGTTCACCTCGGCCAAGGCTCGCGTGCTCGCCGGCGAGTAGCGCACCCGGCAGGCTCCCCGTCACGGACGCCGAACTCTGCCGGCATGGATTTCTCCTCCAACTGGGTCCAGGCGCTGGTCCTCGCGCTCGTTTGGATCGGAATCCTCTTCGTGCTCCGCGTCGGTCTCTGGCGGGCGTTCCGCCACTACGAGCGACGCCTGGCCGAGCGCGACCCCTCCGTGGCCGCCCGCCGGCGCACGACCTTCAGCATCCTCCTCCGCGTCGTCATCGCGATCGTCGTCCTCGTCGGCGGCTGGGTCGTGCTCTCCACGTTCCCGGCGACGGAGGAGATCGCGCGCGCCTTCCTCGCCTCGGGGGCCGTGCTCGCCGTCGTCGCGGGCCTCGCGCTGACGACCCCGCTCGGCAATCTCGGATCGGGCGTCATGCTCGCCTTCAGCCAGCCCGTGCGGCTCGGCGACCGAATCACGGTCGGCGATCAGACCGGCGTCGTCGACGAGATCACGCTGAGCTACACGGCGCTGCAGACCGACGAGGGACGCCGCGTGTTCGTCCCCAACCGCGACATGGTCTCCACGACGCTCGTCAACAACTCGGTGGCCGACCCGAGACGTCTCGTCACCGTCGAGCTCCCGGTCCGTCTGAACGCGTCGCTGGCGGCGGCGCGCAGGCTGACGAGCGTGGCCGTCGAGGGGGTGGAGAGCAGCGAGCTGCTCGACTACGACGTCCGCGTCGGCACGCTGACGGAGAAGACCGCGTGGCTCACCGTCGTCGCCTACGCGCCGCCCGGGGCGAACGTCCCGCGGGCCGCGAGCGAGATCCGCGAGCGCGCGCTCGCCTCGCTCGGCGAGGCCGGCCTGCTGCCGGCTGCGAGCTAGGCGACCTCCAGGTCCACGCTCTCCCCTGGCCGCAGGACGCGAACGTCGGCGTCCGAGGCGACCTCCGCGAGCGCGGCGAGGAACGCGTCCGGCGGGGTCTGCAGGAAGGCCGGTGCGCCGCGCAGCCCGAGGTGGATCGGGAAGTACGTCCCCCAGTGGATCGGGACGACGACCCGCGGGCGCAGGAGCGCGACGGCCCGCGCAGCCCCTTCGGGGTCGAGATGCCCTGGGCCGAGGCCGGGGCCCCAGCCCCAGATGGGCACGAGGGCGACATCGAGCCGGCCGAGGTCGGCCATCCCCTCGAAGAGGTCGGTGTCGCCCGCGAAGTACGCCGTTTGCGTCCCTTCGACGACGTAGCCGACCGGCTCGCCTCTCACCCCGAAGGGCGCGCGTCCCCGGTCGTGCTCGGCCGGGACGACGCGGATCGCGAGCGACCCGATGCGGACCGTCTCGCCGACTTCGACCTCGACGACGCTCTCGAACCGCTTCTTGCGCAGCAGCCCGCCGAGGCCCCTGGGCAGGACGACGGGCAGCTTCTTCCCCAGCTTCTCGAGCGAAGGCAGGTCGAGATGGTCGTAGTGGGCATGGGACACCAGGACCGCGTCCACACCGCGCAACGCCTTCGCGTCCACGGAGACCGCGCGCCGCAGATGCCCGACGCGGTTCCGGAGCAGCGGATCCGTGAGGAGACGGACGCCGTCGAGGTCGACGACGGTCGTCGCGTGCCCGACGTACTCGATCCGCATCGGCTGAAGGCTAGAAGCCGGTGACTGTCACCCGCGGGAGCGGGTGACAGTCACTCCGAGGTCAGACGCAGTCGCGGAGGCCCTGAGCCTCCGGCAGCCCCTCGAGCTTCTTCAGCGTGTTGTTCTCGATCTGGCGGATGCGCTCGCGGGTGACCCCGAAGGTGCGGCCGACCTCCTCGAGGGTGCAGGGCTGGGAGCCGTCCAGCCCGTAGCGGAGCTCGAGGACCCGCCGCTCGCGGTCCGGGAGCGCCGAGAGCGCGACCTCGACGTCCTCGCGCCGAAGCGAGAGCGAAGTGGTGTCGAACGGCGACTCCGCCTGCTCGTCGGGGACGAAGTCCCCGAGCGACGAGTCCTCGTCCTCGCCGATCGGCTTCTCGAGGGAGATCGGGTGCTGAGACATGCGCAGGATCTCGCGCACCTCATACGTCTCGATGTCGAGCTCCTCCGCGATCTCCTCGGGAAGGGGCTCGCGGCCGAGCCGCTGCACGAGCTGGCGCTCGATGTGCACGACCTTGTTCAGCTTCTCGACCATGTGCACCGGGATGCGGATCGTGCGCGCCTTGTCCGCGATCGCCCGTGTGACCGCCTGCCGGATCCACCACGTCGCGTACGTCGAGAACTTGAAGCCCTTCCGGTAGTCGAACTTCTCGACTGCGCGGATGAGCCCGAGGGAGCCCTCCTGGATGAGGTCGAGGAACGAGAGGCCGCGGCCGAGATACCCCTTTGCGATCGAGACGACGAGCCGCAGGTTCGCTTCGATCATGTGCTGCTTCGCCGCCGGGTCGCCGCGCTCGATCCGCTTCGCCAGGGTGATCTCCTGGTCGGCGGTGAGGAGCGGCACCTTGCCGATCTCCCGCAGGTAGAGCCGAAGCGAGTCCAGGGACGGCTCGACGGACAGATCGAGCTTGGGGACGACCTTCGCCTCCTCGGGCTGCGGTGGCTCCTCGTGCGGGAGGGACTTGTGCTCGAGCCCCTCGACGAGCTCGATCGAATGGTCGATCAGGTACGTGTAGAAGTCCTCGACCTGGTCCTTGGTGAGCTCCACGTCGTCGAGCCCCGCGACGATCTCGTCGTAGGTGAGGAATCCCTTCTCGAGACCCTGCTCGACGAGGCGGTGCAGCTCCTCCACTTCGGGGAGTGCGATATCGACGGACAGCATGTGCCGGCTTTCTCCTCTCGCCTCGAACGGACACCGACCTGCACCTGCCTGCACCTGCTTACCTGCTCCGAGCCGGATCCCCTCACCGCACACCGCGACGGAGCGCGCGCGAATCCTAATCCGAAGATGTCCTCTTGGGGAAGGTCCGAGCTGGACTTGGTGACCGGGGCTACTCGGCGACGATCTCGCCGACGACGTCGCCGCGCGAGCTCGTCAGGGGCACGTTCGCCTGGAGGCTGTCGACTCCGAGGCGTGAGAGGAACGCCGCGCAGGCGCTGCGAACTGCGCGCGTCGCGCCGTCCTCGACCTTCAGCGCCAGGCCGAGCCCCTCGGGTGAAGTTGCGCAGAGAAGCCCTTCCGCCCCGCCTTTCGCGACCCAGCCCGGGAGCGCGCGCATGAGCACCGTGTCCGCGGCCAAGGGGCCGCGGATCAGGTCCGGGTGGGCGCGCATCGCGCGAGCCACGCGGTCGCCTCCCTCGAGCCTCTCGAGGCCCGCGAACGCCGAGGCCATCCGCTCGAGCGGCAGCGCGAACGTCAGGACGCCGCAGCCGTCGATGCCGGTCGGGATCGAGGCCGGATCGACGTGCGCGGCCGCGGCCACCTCCTCGAGCATCGCCTGCTGGCAGGGATGCTCGGGGAGCCGGTAGCCCTCATTGGGCCACTGCTCGGCGCGGCAGAGCGCGAGCATCGCGGCGTGTTTCCCGGAGCAGTTGTGCTCGAGCGGCGTCGGCTCTGCGCCGCACTCGAGCTCCCCCTCCGAGGCCGGCGCCTTGGCGAGCAGGCTGCGGACCGGGGCGAGCTGCTCGGGCCGCGCGAGGTGGGACGCGCACGCGATCGCGATCTCGGCGTCGTCGAGGTCCGGCCTCGCGCGAACGACCGGGAGTGCCTGGATCGGTTTGGCGGAGCTGCGGAAGAACGTGACGAGGGACGCGTTCCCCACGCTCTCGACGACCGCGCCGTCCTGGACGGCGACTGCGTGCACGACGTGCCTCGCCTCCTCGACGCCGGCGCGCCGCACCACCACGGTGAACCCGTCCACGGGGCCAGCCTACGAGAAGGGTGATGCGCGCTCGAGCCGGTCGTCGTAGCCTGGAGACGTCGACGGCCGCGGGCTGCAGCCGTAGGGGGCATGGCATCGACCGCATTTCGTCCTCGCCACGCCCGGTCTGCGCCCCGTCCGTCGGAGGCTTACAGCAGCGAGTCGCTCAGAGGAGGCTCGCATCGGAAGGCGGGCGACGGGGCCGGGGGAACCCGGCCTCTCGCCGTGTCGGCACCGCCCTTGCGAATGGTCGGGATTTACCGTATGTTCCGCGATCATCGACCGTTTGCCCGACTACGAGCTCGACGAGGTCTACACGGTCGAGGACCCGGCCCAGCTCCGCGCGCTCGCCGACCCGCTCCGCGCGAGGATCGTGACCCTGCTGCGCCAGCGCGCCGCGAGCACCACGGAGCTCGCGGGCGTGCTGGAGGCGCCGAAGGGGACGGTCGGCCACCACCTGAAGGTGCTCGAGAAGGCAGGGCTCATCCGCGTCGTGCGGACGCGCAAGGTCCGCGCGCTGACCGAGAAGTTCTACGGCCGTGTAGCGCGGCTGTTCGTCCTCAAAGGCACGGATACCCCGGAAGAGCTCCGCGGTGGTGCGCTGACGGCGATGATGCTCCGCCAGGCGGCGGACGAGGCGACCGCGTCCGGGGCAGCCGAAAAGGACCTCTCCGCATTCGTCCACGTCAGGCTCGCGCCCAAGGACCTCGCACGCTTCCAGCGACGGGTCAACCGCCTCGTCGCCGACCTCCACGGGTCCGAGGACCCGGCCGGCGACATGCACGCCCTCGCGTGCGCGCTCTTCCCCTCCAGCGTCGTGCTGCCGCCGAGAGCGCCCGATGCGTAGCCTCTGGCCGACGGGCGGGCTCTGGCGCCACCCCGACTTCCTCAAGCTCTGGTCGGCCGAGACGATCTCCATGTTCGGCTCGACGATCGACGACATCGCCTTCGCGCTCGTCGCGATCCTCGTCCTCCAGGCGAGCGCCTTCGAGGTCGCCGCCCTCGGGACCGTCCTCTTCCTGCCGTTCATCCTCTTCACGCTGCCGGCGGGCGTCTGGGTCGACCGCCTCCCGCGCCGCCCGATCCTCATCGTCGGCGACTTCGGCCGGGCCGCCCTGTACGCGACCGTCCCGATCGCGTACTTCGCGGACGTTCTCACGCTCTGGCAGCTCTATGTCGTCGGGTTCCTCGTCGGCACGTTCCAGGTCTTCTTCGACGTCGCCTACCAGTCGTACCTTCCCTCCCTCGTCGAGCGCGACCAGATCGTCGACGGTAACTCGAAGCTCGAGATCAGCCGCTCGGCCGCCCAGATCTCGGGACCGGGGCTCGGCGGTATCCTCGTCCAGGTCCTGACCGCGCCGTACGCGGTCCTCGTCGACGCCCTGAGCTTCGTCGCCTCCGGGATGCTCATCCTCGGCATCAGGAAGCCGGAGCCGAAGCCCGAGCCGACGGTGGTGGACGGTCGTAAGGCCGGCATGCGGCACGAGCTGAAGGAGGGGCTGCGCTTCGTCCTCGGCAACCCGAACCTGCGCGCGCAGGCCGGCTGCACGGCGACCTCGAACCTGTTCTCGAGCGTCGGCTTCTCGATCCTGCTCGTGTTCGTCGTCCGCGAGCTCGGGCTCTCTCCCGGCGTCATCGGCATCATCCTCTCGCTCGGCGCCGTGGGCTCGATGGCCGCGGCGCTCACCGCGACGCGGATCTCCCGGCGCTTCGGGATCGGGCCGACGACGATCGCCGTCGCCGCGCTCTTCGGCCCCGCGATGCTGCTCGTCGCCTTCGCCCCGGCGGGGAACGGGGCGATCCCCTTCTTCGTGGCCGCCCAGCTCGTGTTCGGGTTCACCGTCGTCGTCTACAACATCGTCCAGGTCAGCTACCGGCAGGCGATCTGCCCGCCCCGGCTGCAGGGGCGCATGAACTCGGTGATGCGCTTCGTCGTGTGGGGCACGATCCCGGTCGGGACGTTGCTCGGCGGCGCGCTCGGCTCGACGATCGGGCTCCGGGAGACGATCGTCGTCGGCGCGGTCGGGGGCGGCCTCGCGGTGCTCTGGATCGTGTTCTCGCCGCAGCGCCACCTCCGAGAGATGCCCGAGCCGATCGAGGACGAGCCCGCGCAGCAGGAGCCCGCGGGAACGCAGTGGGGCTTCGGCGAAGCCCACCCGGTCGACGAGAGCGCCTGATGCCGCTCTGGCCGCGGGCCGGGCTCTGGCGGCACGGCGACTTCCTCCGTCTCTGGGGCGGCCAGACGATCAGCCAGTTCGGACAGCAGATCGGACAGCTCGCGATCCCGCTGACCGGAGTTCTGGTACTCGAGGCGAGTGCGTTCGAGGTCGCGCTCCTCACCACCGTGGAGTTCGTCCCGTTCCTGCTCTTCACGCTGCCGGCGGGCGTCTGGGTCGACCGGCTCCCGCGGAGGCCGATCCTGATCCTCGGCGACGTCGGGCGGGCCGCGGCGCTCGCGTCGGTCCCGCTGGCCTACGCGCTCGACGTGCTGACGATCTGGCAGCTGTACGCCGTGGGCTTCGCGGTCGGGACGCTGACCGTGTTCTTCGACGTCGCGTACCAGACGTACCTCCCGTCCCTGGTCGAGCGGAGGCAGCTCGTCGAGGGCAACTCGCTGCTCGAGGTCAGCCGCAACGGGGCGCAGATCGCGGGCCCGGGCGCGGGCGGCGTGCTCGTCGGGGCGCTGACGGCACCCGTTGCGATCCTCCTCGACGCCGTGAGCTTCCTGGCCTCGGCAGTCCTCCTGCTCCGCGTCCGGACCGTCGAGCCGAGGATCGCGCCGGGAGAGCACCCGAGCATGCGCCGCGAGCTCGTCGAGGGGCTCGGCTACCTGCTCCGCCACCGCTACTGGCGCCCGATGGCGCTGACGACCGGCGGGTCGAACTTCTTCTGGATGATCTGCGGCTCGATCCTCCTCGTCTACGCCGTGCGCTCGCTCGCGATGTCGCCGGAGGTGATCGGGCTGGTGCTGACACTCGGAAGCCTCGGCGGGCTCGCCGGCGCCTTCGTGGCCGGGCGGCTGTCGCGACGCTTCGGCGTGGGGCCGACGATCGTGGGCGCGTCGGTGCTGTTCGGCCCGCCCCTGATCCTCGTCCCGCTCGCGCCGGAGTCCGCGCCGATCCCGGTCCTCGTCCTCTCCTTCCTCCTGAGCACCGCGGGAGGCACCATCTACGTCATCACCGGGCTCAGCCTCATGCAGACGCTCACGCCGGAACGGCTGCTCGGCCGGATGAACGCGAGCCGCCGCTTCATCGTCTTCGGGTCGATCCCGCTCGGCTCGCTGACGGGAGGCGTGCTCGCGTCGTGGATCGGCCTGCGCCCGACCCTGTGGGTGGGCGCGGTCGGCGCCTGCTTCTGCTTCCTCCCGATCGCGCTCTCGCCGATCCGACAGCTCGGCGCCATGCCGACCGAGCCGGAGCCGGACCCGCTGCCTCTCGGCGCGCCCCTGCCGGTGGGCGTGCACCTCGATGCCTGAGCTGCCCGAGGTCGAGGCGTGGGTGCGCGAGCTCGACCCGCTCGTCTCGAGCTCGCCGATCGAGCGCGCAGGGCCTGCGCACGTCGCAACGCTGAAGACCATCGATCCCCCGCTCTCGGCGCTCGAGGGCCGCAGGCTCGCAGGCGCGCGGCGGCGCGGCAAGAACCTCCTCTTCCCCACCGAGGACGGCCACCTCGTCCTCCGCGTGCACCTGATGAGCGCGGGCCGCCTCCGCTACCTCGCGCCCGGGGCGAAGGGGCCGAAGACGCCGATGTTCCGGCTGCGCTTCGTCGGCGGAGGCGAGCTCGTGCTGACGGAGGGCGGCCGGAAGAAGCGCGCGGGCGTGTGGCTCGCGCCGCCGGAGCGGATCGAGGAGGACCTCTCGCATCTCGGTCCCGACGCGCTCGACCTCGACGCCGCGGCGCTCGGGGAGATCCTCGCCCGCGAGCGGCGCCAGCTGCACCCGCTGCTCCGGGACCAGCGGGCGATCGCCGGGATCGGCCGCGCGCACGCGAACGAGATCCTCCTCCGTGCGCGGCTGTCTCCCTTCAAGGCGTCGACCGAGCTCGAGCTGGCCGAGGTGGAGACGCTCGCGCGCGCGATCCGGGAGAACCTCGAGCGGGCGCTCGAGCTGCGCGAGCGCGGCAAGGGCGACAAGGACGTCTACGTCGTCCACGGCCGACTCGGCGAGCCGTGCCCCCAGTGCGGCACGCCGATCGCGCGCGTCGACTTCGAGGAGCACACGATCTACTACTGCCCGAGCTGCCAGACCGGCGGGCGCATCCTCAAGGACCGCCGGCTCTCCAGGCTGTTGCGCTAGATGGTCGAGATCGCGGTGCTACGGTGGGCCGCATGACCGACGTCGTCCGCTTCGAGGAGGACCTGCAGGCATCGCCGCCCGAGATCGCGCTCGCGCTCTCGAAGGCCGGGGTCAGCGGCGTGCAGAAGGCGGTCCGCATCCGCCGCGGGGACTCCGAGACGGTCATGGCCGCGATCATCGACTGCACGGTCGACCTCGCCGCCGACCAGAAGGGCGTCCACATGTCTCGCTTCCCGGAGCTCTTCGAGGACGCGATCGACCTCGTGGTCGAGAGCCAGGCGATGCAGGTCGAGGTCCTGGCCGAGCACATCGCGAGCCGCGTCGTCGAGCGCCAGCGGGCGCTGAAGGCCGAGGTCTGGATCCGCGCGCAGTGGCCGATCCACCGCAGGACCCCGGTCACCGGCCTCGCGACGCAGGAGATGGTCACGCTCTGCGGCATTGCGGCGGCCTCCGAGGAGGGGACGCGTCGCGTCGTCGGCGTCGAGGCGACGGGGATCAACGCCTGCCCCTGCGCGCAGGGGCTCGTCCGCGCGAACGCGACCGAGCGCCTGCTCGAGGCCGGCTTCGAGGACGGCGACGTCGAGCGGATCCTTCAGCTCGTCCCGCTCGCGACCCACAACCAGCGGGGCCTCGCCACGCTCTACGTCGGCACCGAGCACGACATCGGCGCCGAGCTCCTCGTCGGGATCGCCGAGAGCTCGATGAGCGCGCCGATCTACGACCTGCTCAAGCGGCCCGACGAGCTCTTCGTCGTCGAGCACGCGCACCTGCAGCCGCGCTTCGTCGAGGACTCCGTCCGTTACTCGCTGCGGGATGCCCTGGGGACCCTCACCGACCTCGACGACGACGACTTCCTGCTCGCGAAGCAGGTCAACTTCGAGACGATCCACCGCCACGACGTCGTCGCGGAGCGCTACGGGACGGTCGGGGAGCTGCGCAGCGAGCTGCGGGCGGGCGTCGCGAGCGAGCGGCAGACGACGCTGGCGTCCTGGCTCGGCTTCTAGCCCAGCCCTACGCGCGCCGCGCGCCGCGCAGCTCGAAGCGGTGCTCGGTCCCGGCGAAGAGGCGCCGCAGGTTGTGGCGGTGGAGGAAGACGATTGCCGTCGCACCCGCGACGGCGAACGCGACAACCGGCCAGGGAGCGCCGAAGAGCCAGACGAAGAGGACGAGGGCAAGCGCCGTCACGATCGAGGCGACGGAGGCGTAGCGGGTTAGGAGGAAGGCGACGATCCACACGCCCACGCAGCAGAGCGCCGCGAGCGGCGCGAGCGCGAAGGCCGCACCGCCGGCCGTGGCGACCATCTTCCCGCCCTTCTCGAAGCGGAGGAACACCGGGCGCGCGTGCCCGAGCATCGCGGCCGCACCGGCGAGGACCCCGACAAGCGGGCCGCCTGCCCAGAGTCCGAGGAGCCCCGCCGCGAACCCCTTGCCGACGTCGAGCAGCACGACGGCGGTCCCGAGCCTGCGCCCGTAGACCCGGAAGACGTTCGTCGCGCCGACGTTCCCGCTGCCGCTCGCGCGGATGTCCTCGCCGCGGAAGAGGAGCGGCAGCCAGTACCCGAACGGCAGCGAGCCGAGGACATACCCGCCGAGGACGGCGAGGGCCTCGGTCATGGCCTACTCGACCGGGATGCGGTACGACTCGGCCCAGGCGTTCACCACGCCCCAGTCGAGGTTCCGCAGGAACGCGTCGATGTACGCCGCGCGATCGGTCTGGTAGTCGAGGAAGTAGGCGTGCTCGTAGACGTCGAGCGCGACGAGCGGCGTCGCGTTCCACACCGGGAACGTGTTCTGCGCATCGCCGACGTAGTTGAAGATCCGCCCCTCGTCCCAGTCGTACGCGGTCCAGGCCCAGCCGCGTGCGGCCATGCCCGAGGCGATCAGGTCGGCGCGCCAGGCGTCGGCCGAGCCGAAGTCCCGCTCGACGAGCGCGCCCATCGCCCCGTCCGGGTCGCCGCCGCCTCCTCCGAGATGGGAGAAGTAGACCTCGTGGTTCTTGATCCCGCCGATCGCGAAAGTCAGGTCGACCTTCAGCGAGCGCAGGTCCGAGTACACCTGGTTCGCGGTGCTCAGGTCCGTGTCGCCCAGGCGCCCGAGGATCTCGTTCCGCTTCGCCACGTAGCCCTGATACAGGCGGTAGTGCGCCTCGATGCTCGTCCGGGAGATGCCGTCGAGCTCGAGGAGCGCAGGCCTGAGGTCGCGGGGCCGGATCTCGACGAAGTTGCTCATCTGGTTTCCTCCATGGGCAAGGCGGGAACGCGGGGGAGCATATCCTTCTCCCCGAATCCCCCCTGAGGAGAGGAGCAGGCATGGCGTACAGCGTCCCCGACCTTTCGTACCCCTTCGACGCGCTCGAGCCGCACATCGACGCGAAGACGATGGAGATCCATCACGACAAGCACCACGGCGCCTACGTCACGAACCTGAACGCCGCGCTCGAGGGGACCGAGTGGATGGACCACCCGATCGAGTCCGTCCTCGCGAACCTCGACGCCATGCCCGAGGACAAGCGGATGGCGGTCCGCAACAACGGCGGCGGGCACGCGAACCACTCGCTCTTCTGGGAGATCATGTCGCCGGACGGCGGCGGGGAGCCCGTAGGCGCGCTCGCGGACGCGATCTCCGAGACGTTCGGCAGCGCCGACGACCTGAAGAAGCAGGTCAACGACGCCGGCGTCAAGCGGTTCGGCTCGGGCTGGACCTGGCTCGTCTGGGACGGCACCGGGCTCGCCGTCAAGTCGACACCGAACCAGGACGCGCCGATCATGGACACCGAGGTCCCGCTCCTCGGCATCGACGTCTGGGAGCACGCGTACTACCTCGCCTACCAGAACCGGCGCCCCGACTACCTCGAGGCATGGTGGAACGTCGTGGACTGGCCAGCGGTCGCGACCCGCTTCGACGAGGCGAGGTAGCGAGCAGCCGCGCAATCCAGCGGGGCCGTGCGCGCGTAGCACGGAGCGATGAGCACCTCGCTCGTGCTTCCGGCTCCGCTCGTGCAGGCCCGTAGGGTGACGACGGTGAGCGAGAACAACCGTGAGCCGACCGACGGCGAGCTCATCGAGCACATCGCCGGGGGCGACCGCAGCGCGTTCGAGGAGCTGTACCGGCGCTACGTGCGCGCCGTGCTCGGGCTCGCGCTCCGCCGCATCGGCGACCGCGGCCGCGCAGAGGACGCGACGCAGGACGCGTTCGTGGCGATCTGGCGCTCCGCGCGCACCTACGACCCGAGACGTGGAGCGGGAGCGCCGTGGCTCTACGCCGTGGCGAGGAATGCGATCACCGACGGCCTCCGGAAGACCCCCGAGACGACCGCGGAGCTCCAGGACGGGCCCGCGGGCGATCCCGGACCCTCCGACCGCGCCGAGGGCGCCTGGGTCGCGTGGCGCGTGCACCGCGCGCTCGAGGTGCTGACCGAGCACGAGCGTCCGCTGATCGAGCTCGCGTACTGGCGCGGGCTCAGCCAGAGCGAGATCGCCGACCGGCTCGGTATACCGCTTGGCACGGTGAAGACGCGGACTCGCAGCGCGCTTGCCAGGCTGGCAGACGAGCTCGACGGAGAGCTTTCGTGAGCGAGCGTGGCCCGGACTTCGAGGCGATCGTCGGCTCCGATCTGGAGTCGGCCGAGCGTGACCGCCTCCTGCGCGTCCACGAGGCGCTCGTCGCGGCCGGGCCGCCGCCCGAGGCCGCGGCGATCGCGTCCGCGCCCTCGACGGCGCGGCCGGAGCCGACTCGCCTCCGGCCGGTCGCCCCACGGCGCCGGCGCGGGGCGCTCGTCGCGCTCGCGGCAGCGCTGGGCGTGCTCGTCTTCGCAGTCGGCGCCGTCGTCGGCAACGCCTGGGACGAGCCCGGCACGTTCAAGACGATCACGATGACGGGGACCTCGACGGCCGAAGGTGCCACGGCCTCGCTCGAGCTCTTCGACCTCGACGACGCCGGGAACTGGCCGATGGAGATCCGCGTCAGCGGACTCGCGCCCGCGGCGAGCGGGCGGCCGTTCGAGCTCTGGCTGACGCGCGGGGGCGAGCCGGCTGCGCTGTGCGGGAGCTTCCTCGTCGCGCCCGACGGGACTGCGGTCGTGCCGATGAACGCGCCCTACCGGCTCGACGACTTCGACGGCTGGGTCGTCGTCGAGGAAGGCTCGCAGGCGCCGCTCCTGACGACCTGAGCCGCCAGGAGCGCCTCGCGACGCTGAGGGCGATGCCTCCGGGCGTCGCGCTATCGTCGTTCGCGATGGCCACCAGCCAGTACGAGGACTTCATGCGCCACGTCTTCACCACAGGCGTGCCCAAGCAGGACCGCACGGGGACGGGCACCGTGAGCGTCTTCGGCTACCAGATGCGCTTCGACCTGGCCGCGGGCTTCCCCCTGGTGACGACGAAGAAGGTGCACTTCCGCTCGGTCGCCTACGAGCTGCTGTGGTTCCTGCGCGGCGAGTCGAACGTGCGCTGGCTCCAGGAGCACGGGGTGACGATTTGGGACGAGTGGGCGGACGCCGACGGCGACCTCGGCCCGGTGTACGGGGTGCAGTGGCGGAGCTGGCCGACGCCGGACGGAGGCCATGTCGACCAGATCGCGAACGCGGTCCGGCTGCTGCGCGAGGAGCCCGACTCGCGCCGCAACGTCGTCAGCGCGTGGAACGTCGCCGACCTGCCGGAGATGGCGCTCCAGCCCTGCCACGCGTTCTTCCAGTTCCACGTCTCGGAGGGCCGGCTCTCCTGCCAGCTCTACCAGCGCAGCGCGGATGTCTTCCTCGGCGTCCCCTTCAACATCGCGAGCTACGCGCTGCTGACGCACATGCTCGCGCAGCAGGCCGATCTCGAGGTCGGCGACTTCGTCTGGACGGGCGGCGACTGCCACGTCTACGACAACCACCGCGACCAGGTGGCCGAGCAGCTCGCGCGCGAGCCGTTCCCTTACCCGACGCTGCGGCTCCTCCGGCGGCCCGCGTCGATCTTCGAGTACGAGTTCGAGGACTTCGAGGTCGTCGGCTACGAGCACCACCCGGCGATCCGCGCCCCGGTCGCCGTGTGAGACTCGAAATCGTCGCCGCGGTCGCGCGCGGCGGGGTTATCGGCCGCGACGGAGAGCTGCCGTGGCGGCTCCCGGAAGACCTGGCTCGCTTTCGCGAGCTGACGACGGGTCACGCCGTCGTCATGGGCCGTCGCACGTGGGACTCGCTCCCCGACCGCGTCCGCCCGCTCCCCGGCCGCCGGAACGTCGTCGTCACCCGCAGCCCCTCGTGGCGTGACGGCGGCGCAGAGCGGGCCGGCTCGATCGACGAGGCGTTGGCGCTCCTTGCAGCGGAGGAGCGGGTCTTCGTCATCGGCGGCGGCGCGATCTTCGCAGAGGCGCTCCCGCTCGCGGACGAGCTGCACCTGACCGAGATCGACCTCGACGTCGACGGGGACACGTACTTCCCCGAGTGGGAGCGGCAGGCGTTCGAGGAGCTCTCGCGGCACGAGCGCGTCGCGGCGGACGGGACGCCCCTCGCCTTCGTCACCTACCGACGGCGGCGCTGAGCTCGAGGGCGCCCTCGCGGAAGACCTCGGTGTGGCAGTCGACGTCGGCCCCGGTCGTCGCGGGCGACATCGACGCCATGTTGTGGAACGGCGTCAGGAGGATCCCGCGGTTGAGCGCGTACAGGTGCATGAACCGCTCGAGCTCGAAGTCGCCCGCCGCGTGCGCCTCGGCGCCCCGCCTCGACCCCCGCGTCCAGCCGCGAGCGGGATCATGCGGGCGAACGCCTCCTCCGTCAGCGAGGCGCGGCTGCAAGGCTCGCGCCCTCGTCGAGCGCGGCCCGGCCGGCGCGCGTGAGGCCGACGAACGAGTCGCTCGCCCCCTCGCGCCGAACCGCGACGAGGCCCTCGGCGAGCGCGTCCTCCCAGACCGAGAGCCGCGGGCAGCTGGTCCGCCAGGCGTCCATCGTCTCGCGGTAGGTGTGTGGCCGCACGGCAAGCCAGGCGAGCAGCTCGAGGGTGGGCGCCGACGGGCTCACTCGGCCCGACGGATGGCGAGCACGCGTGCCTTCCACGAGCCGCTGGGCGCCTCGACCTCGACGACGTCGCCGACCGCGGCGCCCATCAGCGCGCTCCCGAGCGGAGAGCCCGGCGCGACACCGTCGACCGCCGAGATCTCGACCTCCATCGTCTCGCCGTCCTCGTCCGCGAGCTCCACGATCGACCCCACGCCGACGTGCTCGTCGGTCTCGTGCTCGACCGTGACCGCGTGGCGGAGGCGCTCTCTGAGGAGGTGGATTCGGCGCTCGAGCAGTCCCTGCTCGTTCTTCGCCGCGTGGTATTCGAAGTTCTCGGCGAGGTCGCCGAACTCGCGGGCGAGCTTGATCGCCTCGGTCGCGGCCTTTCGCCGCGGGCCCTCGAGCTCGACGAGCTCGGCCTCGAGCTCGGCGCGCTGCGCCGGGGACAGGTACTCGGTGTTCGGCTCGGTCACTGGTCGAAGGCTAGCCGCGGGGCTCAGAAGAGGCCGACGGTCTCGCCCGACTCGTCGATGTCGATCGCGAACGCGGCGGGTGTCTTCCCGAGCCCGGGCATCGTCATCATGTCGCCGCAGAGGGCGACGATCCAGCCCGCGCCCGTGTACGGACGAAGGTCGCGCACGGGCACGGTGAAGCCGGTCGGCGCGTTCTTCAGCGCCGGGTCGTGCGAGAGCGAGAGGTGCGTCTTCGCCATGCAGATCGGGAGGTCGCCGAGGCCCGCCTCCTCGAAGGCGGCAGCCTTCTGCTTCGCAGCCGGCAGCAGCTCGGCCCCGTCGGCGCCGTAGACCTTCGTCGCGATCGCGCGGATCTTCTCGGCGATCGGCGCCTCGAGCGGGTACGCGAACTCGAAGCTCGAGGGCTGGTCCGCCGCCTCGATGACCGCCTCTGCGAGCTCGGTCGCGCCCTCCCCGCCCAGTTCGAACCCCTCGTTCACCGCCGCTGCGTAGGCGCCGTGCTCGAGGGCGAGCTTCCGCACTGTCTCCAGCTCCTCCCGCGTGTCAGTCGGGAACTTGTTCACCGCGACGACGGCCTGGAGGCCGTAGCCGTTGACGATCCCGATGTGTCGCGCGAGGTTCTGCGCGCCGACCTCGATCGCGTCGAGGCCGCCCTCGGGCTTGCCGGCGTGGTGCTTGAGCGCCCGCACCGTCGCGACGAGCACGACCGCGTCCGGGCGCAGGTCGCCGATGCGGCAGGTGATGTCGAAGAACTTCTCCATGCCCATGTCCGAGGCGAACCCCGATTCGGTGATCACGTACTCGCCGAGCTTGAGCGCGACGCGGTCGGCGACGAGGGAGTTGTTCCCGTGCGCGATGTTCGCGAAGGGCCCGCAGTGGACGAAGGCAGGCTGGCCTTCCAGCGTCTGCACCAGGTTCGGCTTGATCGCGTCCTTGAGCAGCACGGCGAGCGAGCCGGCGGCACGGATGTCCTCGGCCGTCACCGGCTCGCCGTCGTGGGTCTGTCCGACGGTGATCGCGCCCAGCCGCCGGCGCAGGTCGGCCAGGTCGCGGGCGACCGCGACGAGCGCCATGATCTCGCTCGCCGCCGTGATGTCGAAGCCAGTCTCGCGAGGCGCCCCGTGCGCGCGCCCGCCGAGGCCCGTGATCACGTTGCGCAGGTTGCGGTCGTTCATGTCCATGCACCGCCGCCAGGAGATGGAGAGCGGGTCGATGCCGAGCTCGTTCCCGTGGGTCAGGTGCGCGTCGATCATGGCGGCGAGCAGGTTGTTCGCGGCCGTGATCGCGTGCAGGTCGCCCGTGAAGTGGAGGTTCAGGTCCTCCATCGGCACGACCTGCGTGAACCCACCTCCCGCGGCGCCGCCCTTGACGCCGAAGACCGGCCCGACCGACGCCTCCCGCAGGCACAGGACCGGGTTCCGCCCGATCCTCCCGAGGCCCTGCGTGAGCGAGACCGAGGTCGTCGTCTTGCCCTCGCCGGCAGGCGTGGGCGTGATCGCGGTGACATTGACGAGCTTCCCGTCCGGGTGGCCGGCGAGACGCTCCAGCACCGAGAGGTCGATCTTCGCCTTGTACCGCCCGTACGGTTCGACCTCCTCCGGGAGGAGGCCGGCGTCCTCCGCGACCTCGAGGATCGGGCGGAGCGCCGCCTCCTGGGCGATTTCGAGGCTGGAGGGCATGGCCATGCGCGCCCGATCGTAACCGCCTCCGAGCCGAGGCCCGGCATGCGTCAGCCAGCTGTCCCCAGCGGCTGCGAAGCAGGCGCGCTTCAGGGGTTCGTGCACCATCGGAATCCGCGCTCGCGGATTCCGATCGTGCAAGAGTCAGTGCAGCGCGACGGCGCCCAGATGGCGCTCGTATGCGCCGCTCTCGACGATCTCCACGATCTGCCCGACCGCGAACCGGATCTCGTCGTCGGAGGTGTAGAAGTGCGGCCCGAGCCGGATCCCGGCGTCGGGGCGGAAGTCGCAGAGGATGCCTCGCGCCTCGAGCTCCGCGTGGACGGCCGCGAACTCCGGCA
>Ga0210115_1000170_pt1 | contig 17800 bp, 18 predicted proteins | sample MayberryNW_TuleB_2_FD_185526 | JGI IMG/M metagenome (GOLD analysis project Ga0210115, IMG submission 185526) | Wetland microbial communities from San Francisco Bay, California, USA, that impact long-term carbon sequestration - MayberryNW_TuleB_D2... | ecosystem: Environmental > Aquatic > Marine... | reverse complement strand
TCACCGGTGTTCCGGGGCCGGCGCACGGCCCTCACTTTCCCGCTCCTCCCGCCTCCACAGAAGAAGCGATCGCCGCCATCGGACTCGAGCCCCGAGACGCCCACTCCGGGCGGCATCTCGATCCGCTCGAGGACTTTCCCCGTTTCCGGATCGACTCGCCTCAGGTCGCTCTGGTCCCCCTCCAGCGTGCCGTCCCAGAGCTCACCATCGACCCAGGTCACACCGGTCACGAAGCGGTTCACTTCGATTGTGCGAAGAACCGCTCCCGTGTCCGGATCGACTTGATGGATCTTCCGGTCCCGATACTGCCCCACCCAGAGCGTCCCTTCGGCCCACGCGAGCCCGGAGTCGCCGCCGCCGCCAGGTGCGGGAATGGTGGCGAGCACACGACCGGTGGCCGGATCGATCTTCTGGATACGATCTTCGGCGAGTTGAAACAGGTGCTCGCCGTCGAACGCGGTCCCGGCATGCGCGGCGACATCGAGCGACCGCTGCTTCGTCCCGCTCGCCGGATCGAACGCGTTCAGCGTGTCTCCGGCAGCGAACCAGACGTGCCGACCGTCGTAGGTGACCCCGTGCACGTGCTCCGCATCGAGAAAGGGCCCGTACTCCGCGATGATCTCGGCTGATGATCGAGTCATGGGTCCATCCTAGTCACCGGGAAACGAAACCGGGAGTAACAACGTCGTCGTGAATCCCGGGACGGGCGGCGTCATCCACCGGCGGGCCCGCCCGCGGCCGAACGACCGCACTTTGCCCGCTGCCGTCAGGGATTCGAGCGCCCGCTGAACGGAACGCTGGCTCATTCCAAGCGCGAGCGCCAGCGCCGAGCTCGACCACGGTTCGCCGTCGGAGAGGACCGCGAGCACGGCCCCATGCTCGTCGTCAACCGGGCGTGCGAGCACCACGACCTGGCGCGCACGGTGCGGCGTCAGCGCGAAGCCGCGTTTCGTCGCACTCACGTGCGCCAGCGTCCGCACCGCTGTCCGAAGCCTTCCAATCTCCACCCGCAACCGCGCGCGATGCGATTCATCAGGGTGCCGCGCACCGAACGCGCGCGCGACGAGCGCCTCTCTCGACGCGTCGCCCGGCCACGCTTCCCCGAGCGCGCGTGCGAGCGCGAACAATACCGGGCGTCTCGCGAGCGAGGCGTTCGTGCGTGCGTCGCACACGGCATACCGGCACGCGTCCACGACCAACGCGTCCGATCTCAGCACGGCTTCGACGTCCTCGAGCAGGAGCGACCGCTCGGCGCCGCTCGCAATCAGCCGCGCGGCGGGTGTGTTCAAGGCGACCGATGCGCTCTCGACCTCCGCCGCCAGCGCGGGAATGCGTGCGTCGCGGGCGGCACGCTCGGCTCGAGCCAGCGCGGCGCGCGCCGGCTTGGTCCGCAGGCGCCGAATCGCGATCCCCGCAGCCATCAGCTCGTGGACAGCCCTCAGCGCGTGAGGAATTGACGCAGGATCGAGCTCCGCGAGTATTCGCTCTGCGTCGTTCAGCCGGCCGATCAATAAAAGACGCCGGACCTCGAGATACCGCGCGTGCGCGGCGTTCACCCGGTCGCCGTGCGATTCCAGCGTCGTCCGCGCCCGGTCCAATGCCTTCGCAGGCCAGGCCAGGTCGCGCGACGCCAGCGCGACCTCGGCCTCAGCCACCGTACACCGCGCACGGGCCACGGCCTCCCTGTGACCGAACGCCCGCGCGGCACTTCGCAGAAGGTCCTTCGCTCGGGCGAGATCGCCGAGCTGCGCCATCGCGATCCCCCGAAGCGCGAGCGCCGGCGCATCGCCGCGCAAAGAAATTCGCTGCAACGCGCCCAGGGGATCGCCGGCGGCGAGCGCACGCGCCGCGGCAGTGATCAGAGAGTCCATCGGAATCCCGCCACACTTGTCACTCCCACCGTCCGATGCCGTGCGTGCAAGCTGGGCTCACGACGATTGATTCAGCCCGCCGGCCGGAGCGGCACGGCGAACCACCAACGAACGGAGGAAAGACAATGACAGCACACATCACCGGGACTCGTGAAGAGTGGCTGGCAGCGCGTCTCGGGCTGCTCGAGGCCGAAAAGGAGCTCACGCGGCGCAGCGACGAGCTGGCGCGGCGCCGCCAGGCGCTGCCGTGGGTTCGGGTCGACAAGGCATATCAGTTCGATACCGACGAGGGGAGTGCCTCGCTGGCAGACCTGTTCCGCGGGCGCTCGCAGCTGCTCGTGTATCACTTCATGTTCGGTCCTGACTATAAAGCCGGGTGCCCGTCCTGCTCCGCCATCGCCGATGGGTTCGATGGCTCCGTCGTTCACCTCGCCAACCACGACGTGACGCTGTGGGCCGTATCACGCGCCCCCCTGGCGAAGCTGCAGGAGTACAAGCGGCGGATGGGATGGTCGTTCCCGTGGGCGTCCTCGCGCGACAGCGACTTCAACTTCGACTTCAACGTCTCGCTCACCGAGAAACAGCAGCGCGAGGGCGGCGTCGAATACAACTACCGTCGCGGCGGCCACGTGATGGACGCGGCACGAGTTCCCCCCACTGTCGCCCACTTCGCGGCGACGTGCGGTACCGACGCGCCGACGTATACACGCGAAAGACCCGGCATGAGCGCCTTCGTGCTCGAAGACGGCGTCATTCATCACACCTATTCCACGTACGCGCGCGGGCTCGACGGTCTCTGGAGCATGTACCAGTGGCTCGATCGCGCGCCGAGAGGACGTAACGAGACGGGCGCCTGGTGGCGCCGCCACGACGAGTACGACAACGCCGAGCGAGGTTGCGATTGCCATGGCGAATCGGCGTAACGGGAAATCTGGTCCGCCATGACTTCCGAGCGCCTTTCCCGGCACGCCTTCTTCGGCATCTCGTTGCTGCTCGTCGCTGGCAGCGCGGCGACAACGATCCTGTGGTGCACATCGATGTCGGCGATGGATGAGATGCCGATGCCCGGCGGCTGGACGATGTCGATGGCGTGGATGCGAATGCCAGGACAGACGTGGCGCGGCGCCGCGGGATCGTTCGTCGGCATGTGGGTCGTGATGATGGTGGCGATGATGCTGCCGTCCACGATTCCCATGCTGTCGCGCTACCGCCAGGGCGTCAGAGGCACGGGAGCGGCGCGCGAGGGCGGGTTGACCGCGCTCGTGGGCGTGGCCTACTTCCTCGTGTGGACCTTGGCCGGTGCCGTCGTCTTTGCGTCGGGTGTTGCGCTGGCGTCGATCGAGATGGAACTGCCGTCGGTCGCGCGCGGTGCGAGGCATCGGAGCGGCCGCCGCCGCCGCCGGGGTGTTGCTCATCGCAGCGGGCCTCAGGCAGGCCGTTCGGTGACGGACCGCCCGGTGGCTCGGGGCAGCGGCGATTTCGCACCACCGCGACTCTCGCCCTCCAGCAGCGCGTCGAGGCCCGAATACGCGTAAATCGTCGGCGCGTGATCCTGCATCAGCCCGCCCGTATCGGCCGTCGGCCCGTACGTGCTGTGCAGGTCGCGGCCGAGCATCCGCAGCATGGCCATCTGCTGCCCGCGGTGATGTGATGTGTGGGCGATCCGGCGAGTCATCACCCACGCTCTCGAGCGCGTGACGTCGAAGAAGCGGACCAGTTCGTCCCACCAGGGCTCGGTCATTCCTCGAAGCACGTCGAGGCGCCTGCCGCTGTCATCGGCGTACCGACGAATGAACTCGATCCGCGTCTCTTCCTTCGGCAGCGGCGGCGCGCCGACGTCGACTCCCAGCATCGTCCTGAACCACGTGTCTTCGCTGACGCACTGGTGAACCATGTGTTCGAGCACGCTGCGGCCGCGAGCATCGTCCGCCCTTGGCCGCACCTGCAAGTCGGCGTCGTGGAACTCGCTCCATACGCCGAGGACCTTCAGCCGCTCGGTTGCGTAGGTGTCGATCAGAAAGTCATATCTCATCGCAATCTCACCGCTCCAGCCTCGCCGGACGCTCGAACCAGGCGACATCCCAATAGCGATCGAACTTCCTGCCGACGGCATGGAACACGCCGACAGGCCGAAATCCGAACCGCTCGTGCAGGGCGATCGAAGCCGGGTTCGGCAGGGTGATGCCGGCCACGATCGTCCGCACGTCCTCGTGCGCAACCGCGTCGAACAAGGCCGTGTAGAGAGCAGTCCCGCACCCCTGCCCGATCGCGTCGGGGTGGCAATAGACGCTCGCCTCGATTGTCGTATCGTACGCGGCCTTTGGACGCCACCGGCTGGTGCTCGCATAGCCGACGCATGTGCCGTGTCGGTCGACGGCGACGAGCAAGCTGTGCGGTCCCGAGCCGCTGTGGTCCGAGAACCACGGCCGCCGCTCTTCAACGGTGAACGGACGCACGTCGAATGTGATCGGCGTATGGTTCACGTAATGGTTGTAGATCGCGGTGAGCGCGCCGAGATCGTCGAGCGCTGCTGGTCGAATTGCGAAAGCCATATGCGATGCGCGACGGTTCACGAGCATTATTGCGGCCGACTGCTGCCGGACGAATCCGCTAAGCCGGAGCCTCTGCCTGCCAGGATCTCGCCCGCCCGGCCCCACGCCGGCCGGTCCCACGCGCCTCCGCGGCGGTGTAGGATGGGTTAGTGGCCGCCTGAACCGCTACGCGACAACACGCCGGCTATTTCGAAGGAACTGACTGATCATGCGCACATTCGCAACCTCGCTGCTATTGGTCTTCGCCCTCGCGCCCCTTGGCGCGCAGCCCGCCCCGGGCAAGGAGGAGTTGAAGCTGAAGCTCCCCAAGCCCATGTTCATCGGCACGCCGACCAACCTCCGCAGCGCCAACCTGGAGGTGATCACGGGCAAGCCGCGTCCGCCCTTCTACGTTCCAAAGGGCACGGTCCTGCTGTCGGCCAAGAAGCCGGTCACGTCGAGCGATTCGGCGCCGGTCATCGGCGAGCTCGACATGATCAACGACGGCGACAAGAACGGCGGCGACGGCTACTTCGTCGAGCTCGGCCCGGGCCCCCAATGGGTGCAGATCGATCTCGGCGCCTCGCATCCGCTCTCCGCGATCCTCGCGTGGCACTACCACACGCAGGCACGCATCTACCGTGACGTGATCGTCCAGGTGTCGGACGATCCCGCGTTCAAGCAGGGCGTCACCACCATCTACAACAACGACCACGACAACACGTCGAAGCTCGGGGCCGGCAAGGACAAGGAGTACATCGACGTCGCCGAGGGGCGGCTGTTCGACCCGAAAGGGGCCAAGGGGCGGTACGTCCGGCTCTACTCGAACGGCAACACCACCAACGATCTGAACCATTACGTCGAAGTCGAGGTCTACGGCCTGCCGAAATGACGCGCGCGGGTGGGGCCGCCCTCGTGGTGATCGCACTGACGGCCGGCCTCGCCCTCCGCCTGGCCCGGCTCGACGTGCGCCCGATGCACCACGACGAGGCGAACCAGGCGGTCAAGTTCGGCGCGCTGCTCGAGCGCGGCGAGTATCGGTACGACGCCCACGATCACCACGGGCCGACGCTCTACTACCTGACATTGCCGGCCGCGTGGCTGCGCGGCCAGCACACGCTCGCCTCGCTCGACGAACGCACGCTGCGCGGCGTCACGGCGGTATTCGGCGCGGCGACAATCCTGCTGCTCACGCTGGTCTCGGATGCGATCGGCCGGACGGCCGTCGCGGCCGGCGCGATCCTGATGGCGCTCTCGCCCGCGATGGTCTTCTACTCGCGGATGTACATCCAGGAGTCGCTCTTCGCGTTCTTCACGCTGCTCTTCGTGATCGCAACGGGACGCGCGGTGACGAGAGGCGGGGCGGGCTGGTCGGCGCTCGCGGGCGTGGCGGCCGGCCTGGCCATCGCGACGAAAGAAACATCGGCCATCGTGCTGCCCGCCGCGCTCGTGGCCTGCGGGCTCGCGTGGTGGTCGATGAGATCGTCTCGTCCCTCGACACCGACCGCGATCGATCGAAGATCGGTCGCGGTCGCGCTCGTGGTCGCTGCAGTCGTGGCCGGGCTCTTCTACTCATCGTTCCTGAGGTACCCCGCCGGCGCGATCGCTCCGTTTCGTGCGGCTGCCACGTATGTCGATCGCGGCGTCGCCCCGGCGGCGCACGCGCATCCCTGGCACTACTACATCGGCCTGCTCACGTATTCCTCGTCCGGCGGCGTCGGATGGAGCGAAGGCATTGTCCTCGCGCTCGCGCTCGTGGGCGCGGCATCCGCGTGGGCCGGCCGCGGCCGCCTCGATCCGGAACGCACGTTCTGGGCCCGCTATTTCACCTGCACCGTCGCGATCACGGCGGCGATCTTCTCGGCGATCCCGTACAAGACCCCGTGGAACCTGCTGCCGTTCTACGCCGGCGGGTTCGTGCTTGCGGGACTCGGGTTCTCGTGGCTCGTGCACGCCATCCCGTCCCGCGTGCTCCGCTCGACGCTCGTCGCGATATTCCTCGTCGGGTGCGGACAGCTTGGATTACAGGCATGGCGGGCGTCGGTGACCTACGCGTCGGACCCGCGAAATCCCTACGTGTACGCGCAGACCGTCCCCGATGCGGTGCGCATGGCCAAACGTATTCGTGAGCTGGCCGCGCTGCACCCTGACGGATCACGTATGCAGGTCTCCGTCGTTGCGTCGCCGTACGAGCAATGGCCGCTTCCGTGGTATCTGCGCGCGATGCCGAACGTCGGGTACTGGACCGCAGCAGACGATGCAGTCGCGTTGCGGGCGCCGGTGATCGTGGCGTCGATGGATCATGCAGGGCCGCTCGGCGCATCGCTCGACGACCGCTACGTGTCCGAGTTCTATGGCCTCAGGCCGGAGGTATTCCTCGCCCTCTACATCGAGCGCGGCTTGTGGGATCGCTTCATGGGCGGCTCGCGAGCCGGCCCTGCACAGTCCAGTGCGGCGGGTGCTCCCAAGGCGAGCGGGCGGTGACGACGCCCGAGCTGGCCCTCGTCGTGCCCTGCTACAACGAGGCCGAGCGCCTGCAGCCTGCGACGTTCCTGGATTTCGCCGCAGCCCACCCCGGCGTGCGCTTCGTGCTGGTCGACGATGGAAGCGTGGACGGCACGAGGGCGATCCTCGAGCGTATGCGCGCGGCGGCGCCCTCGTCGGTGACGACCGTCGGGCACTCGCCGCGCCGCGGCAAGGCCGAGGCCGTCCGTGCCGGGATCCTCGCCGCGCTCGCGCAGGATGCGGGGCTCGTCGGGTTCTTCGACGCGGACCTTTCGACACCGCTCCGCGCGATCGACGATTTCCTGGCCGTCTTCCGCGACCGCCCGGCAATCGAGCTGGTGCTCGGCTCCCGCGTGATGCTGATGGGCCGTGACATCCAACGGAAGCCGTGGCGCCACTACCTCGGACGGGTGTTTGCCACCGCGGCCTCGCACGCGCTCGATCTCCCGGTGTACGACACCCAGTGTGGGGCTAAGATGCTGCGTGCGAACGCGGCAACCGCCGCGCTGTTCAGCGAGCGGTTCCGGAGCCCGTGGGTGTTCGATGTCGAGCTGATTGCCCGGTACCTGCGGCTGCCGGTTGCTCCTGGAGAGCGTCCGCGACGCGATCGGATTTACGAACTGGTGCTTCCCGCGTGGCACGACAAGCCGGGATCGAAGCTGCGGTGGTATGACTTTGCCCGGGCGATGGTCGATCTCGGGTACATTTGGCGCGAGCGGGTCTCGCTCCACGGCCAGGGCGGCGCGGCGCCGGCCGCCGTCCCTCCCGACGAGGAAAGCCGACCGGCATGATCCAATCTTCCCGGCCGCCGTCGCCGGGCGCTCCCGACGGCTTAGAGGACGAGTGGCACGCGCGGGTTGCCCGCGTCTTCCACGTCCCGGTCATCATCCAGCCGTGCCGCGAGATCGGACCGGCGCAGGAGAGCAGCGATGAGTAAAGAGAAGGAGCTTCCGAACCAGGTCTCGCGCCGCACGTTCATGGGGACGGCGGCTGCTGCGGCCGGCTTCACGATCGTGCCGCGCCGGGTGCTCGGCGGCACCGGTTTCCAGGCGCCGAGCGACACGGTCAACGTCGCCGTGGTCGGCTACATCCACGGCATGGGCACGTCGAACCTCGAGAACGTCGCCAAGTCCGACAACATCGTCGCGTTGTGCGATTGCGACGAGAGCGAGGCGGCCAAGGCCGCACTGGTCAAGCGGGGGACGCTCGAGAAGCACCCCAAGGCGGTCCAGTACAAGGACTACCGCGCGATGCTCGAGAAGCAGAAGGACATCGACGGCGTGGTCATCGCCACGCCCGATCACAATCACGCCGTGATCGCGATGGCCGCCATGCAGCTTGGCAAGCACGTCTACGTGCAGAAGCCGCTGACGCGCACGGTCAGCGAAGCGCGGATGCTGACCGAGGCCGCACGCAAGTACAAGGTCGTGACGCAGATGGGCAACCAGGGTCACTCGGAGGAGGGCCTGCGCCTCATGCAGGAGTGGGTCGCTGCCGGCGCGATCGGCCCGATCCGCGAGGTGCACTGCTGGACGAACCGGCCGGTCTGGCCGCAGGGCTTTCCGCGTCCTACCGACACGCCTCCGGTTCCCGAAGGGCTGGATTGGGATCTCTGGATCGGTCCGGCGCCGATGCGCCCCTACAACACCGCCTATCACCCGTTCTCGTGGCGCGCGTGGCAGGACTTCGGCGCCGGCGCGATGGGCGACATGGGCTGCCACGTGATGGACGCCGCGTTCACCGTGCTGAAGCTCGGTGCCCCGACCAGCATCATCGCGTCGGAAGCCTTCAACGTGATCAAGCCCGAAGGGGCGCCTCCGGGGTTTGGCGGCAGCAAGCGGGTCGAGTACAACGACAGCTATCCGCCGGCGTCGATCATCCACATCTCGTTCCCGGAGCGCGGGGAGATGCCGGCCGTGAAGATGCACTGGTACGACGGCGGCCTGCTCCCGGAACGGCCCGAGGATCTGGAGCCGGAGCGGACGATGCCCGAGTCGGGCACGATCTTCGTCGGCGACAAGGGCAAGATGTGGTGCGAGACCTACTCGGAGAGCCCGCGCCTGATTCCCGAATCGGCGATGGCCGCTTTCCAGCGTCCGCCGAAGACGCTGCCGCGCGTTCCGGGCGGCCGAGCCGGCCACGAGAAGAACTGGCTGGATGCGATTCGCCAGAACGGCCAGGCGGTCTCCAACTTCGATTACGCCGGGCCCTTCACCGAGGTGGTGCTGCTCGGCAACGTGGCGCTGCGCTTCCCCGGTACGCGGCTGATGTGGGATGCACAGAACCTGAAGGTGACCAACCACCCGGAGGCGGACCAGTACGTCAATCACCAGTACCGCGACGGGTGGTCGCTCTAACTCCACGGATGGGCGTGCGTCGTCAACTCTCAATTCCCAAGTCGCCGAGTTCCGATCCTTGGGAGTTGGGAGTTGGAGGCTGGGAGTAGACGAATTCGACTGCTTCCAGAATTGACTCAGGGTCCGGCCTTTCGCTTGTAACCTTGCACAATCCTCCACCGCCAGGCCGCCGTCGACCTGATCAGGACGGCGGCCTCGCACTCGAAGGGGCACTCGCAGACATTCATCGCTTTTCCCACGAAGCGATGAACACCGTTTTCGAGGTGTACGCGCACCATCCCGATCAGCAGTACGCGGCACAGTCGGCGCAGGCGGCCTTCGAGCTCGTGGACCGGCTCGAGCGCGAGCTGAGCCGGTTCATCCCCAACAGCGACATCAGCCGAGTCAATCACCTCGAGGCAGGTGAACGGACGCGCGTGACGCAGACGACGATGGAATGTCTCGTCATCGCGCGTCACATGTTCGATCTCACCGGCGGGGCATTCGATATTTCCATCGGGACAGGGCTGGACTCGCTCGAGTTCGCTGCTGATGAGTTCCAGGTCGGCGCGACGAGGAACGGCGTGCGCGTCGACCTGGGCGGCATCGGGAAGGGCTACGCGATCGATCTCGCGGCGGAATTGCTCGAGGAGTGGGGACTCGAGCAGGCGCTCGTGCACGGCGGGTTCAGTTCCGTTCTCGCGCTGGAGCCGCCGGCGGGCCATGACGGCTGGCCGCTCACCTTGAGCGACCCGGCCAATCCCTCACGCGTACTGCTTCGTCTTTCCGTGCGCCAGATGGCCATGGCAGCTTCGGGGATCCGCAAAGTGGACCACATCGTCGACACGCGAACCGGCGAGCCCGCGCGCGGACGGCTGGCCGCGTGGGTGGCGCTGCCGCGGCCCGACGCCGCGCGGCCCGAAGGTGGGGTCAAAGATGGGCGGCGGATTGCCGCTGCTGCCGTGAGCGACGCGCTGACGACGGCGTTCATGCTGCTGACGCCCGACGAGATCGAAAAGCTGTGTGCGGCCAGTCCGGGACTAGAGGCGTGGGTTCTGCCGGCGCCGAGCAATGGCTCGCGATCGGCAACCGACCTCCGACACTTTGGCGGCGGCCGTGCTTCGTAGGGTCGGCTCGCGAGCCGCCCGGGTGAGGAACGCGCCGAACCCACACGCGAGGTTCGGTTGCGGATCTGGAACTTGCCGAGACCGGGCAGGTATACTTCAAGAGGCGGCGCACGTCGTGGGCCCGCCGTTCAACAGCAGCGTCCACACGATCTTCACGGCACCACCTGCCGCGGCCTCGGCGCCGGTATTCACGAGCCGTTCAACACCTCCGCACGGGATCGCTGACGCGGAGGTTTGCGAGGCGTCGTGTGTGCCTCGACGGCAGGATCGCTCGCGCGAACTGAGCCCGGCGAAGGCCGGCGTTTCGCGCCCGGACGACCCGCGACTTCAGGAGTGAGGAATGGCTGGCGACGACGAGAAGCGCACGAAGAAAACGGAACCCAGCGTCGACGGGCCGAGAAAACTGGATCGCCGCGAGGTGCTCATGGGCCTGTCGACGGTCCCGGCGCTCGGACTGTTCGGCTACGCCTGGAACGAGCAGCGGCAGTACCAGCAGAGTACGGCGGAGGCGGCCGTTGCGCCGCCGGTCGCGCCTGCCGGCCTGCAGGAGATCAACGTCGCCCTGCTCGGCGCCGGCGCGCAGGGCCAGGTGCTGACCGACTCCATGCTGCGCATTCCCGGCCTGCGCTTCCGCGCGGTGTGCGACATCTGGACGGAATACAACCAGAAGCGCGTTGTCAACAGCCTCAGGCGGTTCAAGCATGAAGTGAACGGCTACGAGGACTACCGCGAGATGCTCGACAAGGAAAAGGAGCTCGACGCGGTCGTCATCGCGACGCCCGACTTCTGGCACGCGCAGCACACGATCGACTGCCTGAAAGCCGGCAAGCACGTGTACTGCGAGAAGGAGATGTCGAACACGCTCGAGGGGGCGCGGAGCATGGTTGCTGCGGCCCGCGAAACCGGCAAGCTGCTCCAGATCGGCCATCAGCGCCGGTCGAACCCGCGGTACCTGCACTGTTACAACAAGCTGCTCACCGAGGCGAAGCTGCTCGGCCGGATCGTGACGGTCAACGGGCAGTGGAACCGCGCGGTTGCGCCGGACCTCGGCGCCCCGGATCGCTATGCGATCCCCGATGCGCGGCTGAAGGAGTTCGGCTTCAAGAACATGCACCAGTTCCGCAACTGGCGCTGGTACAAGGGCCTCGGCGGCGGACCGATCGTCGATCTCGGCTCGCACCAGATCGACATCTACAGCTGGTTCCTCGGCGCGAACCCTTCGGGCGTGATGGCGAGCGGCGGGAATCTCTATCACGATCCTGCCACGCACGAGTGGTACGACACCGTGATGGTGGTCTACGACTACGACACCGCGCTGGGGCCGGCCAAGGGGTACTACCAGACGCAGACGACCAACGGCAGCCAGGGGTACTACGAAAGCTTCATGGGCGATCAGGGCACGCTGCTCATCTCCGAGTCGGAGGTGAACTACGCGGGCCAGCTCTATCGCGACCCGAACGCGCCCGCGTGGGACGAGTGGGTGCAGAAGGGCTACATCAGCGCTCCGGAGGTCCAGCAAACAACGTCGAAGAGCGCGTCGGGCGCCATCGCGGACGTGCGCGAGTCGGTCTCGCCGGACCAGCACAAGGTGCCCGTCTCGTTGCGCGACCCGTATCATCAGCCGCACCTCCAGAATTTCTTCGACACGGTGCGCGGCAAGGCGACGCTCAATTGTCCGTCGGAGATCGCGTACGAGACCGCGGTGGCCGTTCTCAAGGTCAACGAAGCGGTCGAGGCGCGGACGCGGCTTGCGTTCAAGCCCGAGGAATTCAAGATCTAACCCGAGCGATTACTTGTGTTCGAAAAATCCCAACTCCAATTCCGAACTCCCAGGGCGTGATCGCGCGGGACATGCTCTTCAGGTGTTGCGAGTTGGAGGTCGGGAGTTGATGGACGCGAGTGCGTGTGCGGCTCTGTCGTTCAACATATCGAGTATGAAGGAGCGTTGAGATGGAAGGCGTGACGTTCTCGCGCGGGCCGATGATTGCGATCACGGTGCTGCGGATCGTCGTCGGCTGGCATTTCCTCTACGAGGGCCTCTCAAAGCTGATGGCGCCCTCGTTTTCGGGGGCCGGCTACATGCGGCAGGCGCGCGGGCCCTTTGCCGAGGCGTTCCGGTACCTGGCGAGCCAGCCGAACCTGCTTGCGAACGCAGACCTCATCACCATGTGGGGCCTGACAATCGTCGGCGCGCTGCTGATCCTCGGCCTCTTCACGCGCGTGGCCAGCCTTGCCGGCATCGGGTTCCTCCTGCTCTTCTACTTCGCGAACCCGCCGTTCATCGGCTACTTCTACTCGATCCCCACCGAGGGCAGCTACCTGATCGTGAACAAGAACCTGGTGGAGCTGTGCGCGCTTGCCGTGATCTTCATGACCGGCAGCGGCCGTTTCGCGGGGCTCGATCGAATCGTGCACGGCCTCGTCGTGCGGCGGCCGCGGCTCACGGCGGCACAGGCCGCGAGCTAGGAACGCGGATTCCGACCCGATACCTTGCTAGCGATCGTCCCCCACTCCGCCTCGCCGGGCGCGCAGCGCGGCCAGCAGCGATGCCTGCAGATCGGCAGGCATCTCCCGTGCGGTCGCTTCGCGCAGGATGCGCGGCGTGTGTTGATACGACTCGATGAACGCGATGCACCTCGCGCATCCCGCGACGTGCGCGTCCAGGGCGGCGCGCACGTCCGCCGCGAGCGTTCCCTCCATGTACTCCATCAACAGCTCGACGCCGGAAATGCAGGCGATCTCCGTCATGGCTCGACTCCTGCGAGCTCGCTCAGGTACCCGCGCATCATGAGCCGGGCGCGGTGAACGCGCTGCCGTACGGCCGACGGCTCTATTCCGAGTACCTGCGCCACGTCGGCCGTCGGCAGTTCCTCGAGATCGCGCAGCACGAAGGCGCTTCGATACGTGTCGGGCAGCCGCTCGATCGCGGCCTGCGCCTTCTGCGCCAGCGCCCGGCGATCCAGCAGCTCGTCGACATGGCAGACCATCCGCAGCGCTTCCGGCGTCTGCGCGTGCCTTCCGGCACCATCGAACTGCGGTAGAAACATGTCGAGCGATTCGGCGGGCCTGCGCGCGCGTGCGCGTCGCAGCATCAGGCCTGCATTGGTGGCGATGCGATATAGCCAGGTACTGAACTGCGAATCGCCCCGGAACGACGGCAGGTTGCGATAGACCTGCAGGAAGGTGTCCTGCAGCACGTCCGGCGCATCTGTTTCGCTCGTCAAGCGGCACGCCAGACGAAACACGCGGTGCTGATAGCGCGCAACGAGGGTCTCGAAGGCAGCATCGTCCCCGGCCGCGGCCCGTGCCGCCAGGGTTTCGTCGGTCGGGTCCGGCGCGGGGACGATCATGCCGCTCGATTCTACTGAGTGATGGCGGCCTTGACCTTGGCGGCCAATTCCGGCGTTACCTCCGTTACCCCGTGGTCGCGCTTCGCGTGCGCGGCCACCAGCTCCATCAGCTCTTCCTCGGTTTCGGCAGTCGCGGTGAATGCGCAGCCGGGAACGATGGCACCGCAGGCCATACGGCGTGTGGTCTTCGACGTTTCCTGTGCAGACATCTCGTATTTCTCCTTCCCCACGTGCGGGTTTGGCTTTGAGATGCCGGCCGGCGGTGCGTGTGACACAACCCGCCCGTCACGGTGAGGACCCTCGCGGCATCACACCGGTATGAGTCTGCGCGTTGCGGGTCTGTGGCGATACCCCGTCAAGACACTCGCTGGAGAGCCTCTCTCGACGGCGATCGTTGGTCACGCCGGAATCGCCGGCGATCGCGGTGTGTGGGTGCTCGGTCCCGAGGGCGTGCGCACCTCGCGTCGGCATTATCGGCTGCTCGGATTGCGCGGCACGCTCAGCGAGCGACACCACCCACTCATCAACGGCCATCCCTGGGAAAGCGCGGAAGCCCTCGCTCTCGTGAAAGATGCGGCCGGCGATGATGCGTGGCTGGAGGCGTCCGACAATCACGACCGCTTCGACGTCCTGCCGCTTCTCGTCGCGACCGATGGTGCAGTCGCTGCCTTTGGGCGCGACGTGCGACGCCTGCGGCCGAACATCCTCATCGGCGGCGTGGATGGGCTCGACGAACGCGAATGGCCTGGCGCTGAGCTGCACATCGGCGGCCTCATCGTGCGGCTCGACTCGCTGCGCCCGCGGTGCCCCATGACGACGGTCGATCCGGACACGCTCGAACGGGACCCGGAGGTGCTGCGTGACATCGGCCGCCGGTTCCGCGGCCGTCTGGCCCTCAACGCGGATGTCGTGCGCCCGGGTACGATTGCGGTTGGCGATCCCGTGACGCTCGTGCACCGGCGAGAGGCTGGCGCCGCATGATACGGGTGTTGAACGCGGGTGCGCTCAAGCCGGCACTGTCTTCCAGTACAGGATGTACCGTTCGTGTGCGAGACGGCTGTACGGCGCCAGCTCTACGTCACGTGGCCGTCCGGCGCCTGCAGTGCGGAAGGTGAGGGGGTCGTGTGCATCCTGCCGGATGCGCTTCACCAGTGCCGGGGCATCGCCGACCAGCACCGGGACGTCGACGTTCGCGTTCAGCATCGTCCCGGACTCGCGCTCGTTCACGATGATCTGGTTGCCCGGCGCGAGGTCCTCGCGGCCGAGGCGCCCGGCGAGAACCACGGGACCATAAGTGAACGCCACCATGTCGCTCGCGCCGGGCAGCGCCTCCGCGCGGAGTGTCATTGGCAGCTCGACGCCGACAACGTCTCCGCTGCGCCACTCGCGATCGATGGCGAGATAGCCGCTCGCGGCCGCGCTGCCCGTCCACCGGCGCCCGTTCACGTGAACGGTCATCGCCGGGCACCAGCCAGGTTGCCGCACCTGCAAGGTCAGACGAACCGGCCGCTCGACGGCTACGGTCAATTGGGTGTGCTGCTGCTCGGGAAAGTTCGTGCTCTGACGTAGCGTGAGCCCCTTCGCCTTCCAGGACACGACCGATGGAATGAAGAGGTTGATCCAGAGCGCGTCGGAGCCGTGAAAGTAGATCGCGCCGCCATACTTCGCGTGGTTCTCCAGGCCGGTGCCCGTGCAGCACCAGAAGGATCGATCGGGGGTATGAAAGAGCCGGACATATCCGGGCCGCACCGCCTGGAAATACGTCATCATCCCGGACTCGGGGTCCTGGGACGCCAGGATACCGTTGTAGAGCGCGCGCTCGTAATAGTCGGCGTACGCGGCCGACGGTGCGTCCTGGAAGAGCATCTCCGTCAGCCGCAGCATGTTGTGCGTGCCGCACGTCTCCATCGTCTTGGCGGATGAGATGTGCTTCTTGAATTCCGCGGGCGGGAAGAAGTGCTCGTTGTCGCCATGGCCGCCCGTGGCAAACGAACGGCGTTCGACGACCGTGTGCCAGAAGAACCGCGCCGCGTTCCCGTACTGGTCGTCTCCGGTCAACGAGAACAACCGCTGGAAGCCCACGACCTTCGGGATCTGCGTGTTGGCGTGCAGGCCGTCGAGCGGATCGTGCGAAGCGGCCAGCGGTGCGAGCAGCGCTCGATGGCTGAACCGGCGCGCCAGGGCCAGGTACTTCGAGTCGCCTGTAATCGCCGCCACGTCGGCGAGCACTTCGTTCATGCCTCCGTGCTCGATTTCGAGCATGCGCTGAAACTGCTCGTGGGACATCGGCGCCGTGGCCGCTGCCGTCCAGTTCGCGAGCTTCGTCAGCGCCGCGAGCGCCGGCGCGCTGCCCGCGTGGACATGCGCATCGCGCAGCCCCGCGAAAATCTTGTGCATCGTGTACCACGGCACGCCGATGACGCGCCTGCCTGTCACCGCGTTTTCGAGCTGTGCCACGCCATCGGGAAACGCGCACACCAGGCCCGTAGCTGCAGCACGCTGACACTCCTCCAGTTCGCCGACGATGTATTCGACACGCTGCTTCATGCGCTCGTCGCCGGTGGACGCGTACATCAGTGACGCCGCGCTGAGGTAATGTCCGAGGGTGTGGCCATGGCAGCGGATCTCGATCCACGGCTCCTCGGATTCCCACCCGCCGTACACCGGGGCCTTCGGCTCGAGGCCTGCGTTTACACGGAAGTTGTGCAGCATCCTGTCGGGCTGCAGCGAGACGAGGTAGTCGAGGTCGCGCTTCTGCGCGTCCCGGAAGGGTCCGTCCAGCAGCCGCACGTCGCCGAAGGCGAAGGGTGACAACGCCGCCGGGCCGGCGCGAGCCGGCAGCCTCGCCGGGAGGCCACCGATTATGGCGCTTGCCGTGCCGGCGCTGAGCAGCTCGAGGAGGTCCCGCCGCGTCAGTTCTGGCATATTCTGATCACTTCCCGGGCCGCCGCGATGTCGTTTGCTTCCTTCCATCCTATCGTCCAACGCTGGTTCACCGATACGCTCGGCCGCCCGGCGCCCGTGCAGCTGGAGGGATGGCAATCGATCGCGAGCAACCGCCACACTCTCATCGCGGCGCCGACGGGATCCGGGAAGACTCTCGCCGCCTTTCTCACCGCCGTCGACGAGCTCTTCAGGGAGGGATTGCGCGCCCCGCTCGCCGACAGCGTACGCGTCGTCTATGTGTCGCCGCTCAAGGCCCTGAGCGCCGATATTCACAAGAACCTGACGGAACCCAGGGATGGCATCCGCCGGCTGGCGGAAGCGTCCGGGCTCGCGGTGCCGGCAATCACCGCGGCCGTGCGCACCGGCGACACGACGTCATCCGAGCGCGCGGCAATGATCCGGAACCCGCCGCACATTCTCATCACCACGCCCGAGTCGCTGTACCTGCTGCTCACCTCCGAGCGCAGCCGGCAGATGCTGCGGACGGTTCGCACGGTGATCGTCGACGAGATCCACGCGGTGATCGGCACGAGGCGGGGCGCGCATCTCGCGCTCTCGCTCGAGCGCCTCCAGAAGGTGTCCGAGCACCCGCTCCTTCGAATCGGCTTGTCCGCGACGCAGAAGCCGATAGAAGACGTCGCGCGTTTCCTGGTCGGCAGCGGCGATGTTTCCGGCATTTTGCCGCTGTCCAATCCGGGTGCAGCCGGATCCCGCGCGGTGGAGGGATCGCGCCGCGTGTCGCCAGAGCTCGAGCCGGCTGAATCCGCCGGAACCCAGGACTCGACGTGGGTCTCGCCGGGCGTGCCGAGGCGAGAGTGCGCGATCGTCGATCACGGTCACCGCCGTGATTGGGACATCTCCATCGAAGTCCCGCGGTCGCCGCTCGATGCCGTGATGTCCAACGAGGTGTGGGAGGAGTACTACGATCGCCTCGCCGCGCTCGTCGAGGCGCATCGGACGACGCTGGTGTTCGTGAACACGAGGCGCCTGGCGGAGCGCGTCGCGCGCCATTTGAGCGAGCGCCTGGGCGAGGACGCCGTGACGGCTCATCACGGCAGCCTGTCGCGCGACACGCGTCAGGATGCCGAGCGCCGGTTGAAGAGCGGCAGTCTCCGCGGACTCGTTGCCACCGCA
>Ga0210115_1000169_pt1 | contig 17846 bp, 18 predicted proteins | sample MayberryNW_TuleB_2_FD_185526 | JGI IMG/M metagenome (GOLD analysis project Ga0210115, IMG submission 185526) | Wetland microbial communities from San Francisco Bay, California, USA, that impact long-term carbon sequestration - MayberryNW_TuleB_D2... | ecosystem: Environmental > Aquatic > Marine... | reverse complement strand
CTCCATCCCGACGAACGTGAACATCGCGATGCCGAGGAGCGTCGAGAAGAGGCTCCAGGTGAAGTCGACGTGCGGGAAGACGTCGCCGATCGGATCCGTCGAGCCGAGCCCCAGAACGCCGATCAGGCCGAAGATGAGAAGGGAGGCGGCGACGAACCCCGTCAGCCCGACCTCGACGGTCCCATACGGCCGGATGCCGGCGATGTTGAGGAGCGAGACGAACACGACGAAGACGATCACCCAGAAGGTCGTCGAGGGGCCGCCCGTCCAGAGGAAGCCCTTGATGATCGCCGACGGCGTGTACGCCTCGGCCGTGGTCGGGAAGAGCATCACGGCGATGTAGCCGACGAGCACCGTGAGCGTCGCGAAGAACGGCCCGAGCCCGGCGCGTACGTACTCGTTCATCGAGCCGGCCTTCGGGATCATCGTCGCGAGCTCCGCGAAGCTCATCGACTGCAGGTACATCGCGAGCAGCCCGACCGCGAGCGCGGCCAGGAAGACGTAGCTCGCGAAGAACCCGGCGGTCACCGTCGCGAGGACGGTCGAGGCCACGATCAGGCCAAAGGTCGTCCCGACCGCCGTCGGCAGGCCGACCGCCCGCCGCTCGAGACCCACGTTTGCGCTCTCGTCCCGCGTCGCCATCACTCGACTCCTTCCGCTCGCCTACGCCTGGACGGCCCGACGATCCTGATGGATCGGGCGGCCGGAGACAAGCGCCGCGGCTAGAAGGAGGACGTTCGGCGGGGCGAGCCGGCCGAGAAGATCGCGATCAGAAGGGCCGAGACGACCACCGAGAGCAGGAACCGGACGAACGATCCGACGTCGAACGCGTCGCCGAGGATCCCGCCGAGCAGGCTCCCGGCGATCCCGTACAGGATCGTGGCCAGGATTCCGAGCCCTTCGGTGCGCGGGACGACGAGCCGGGCGAGCGCTCCGATGACGAGGCCGGTGAGCGCATAGCCGAGGAGTGCGAGCGTCAGCCCGACGACCCAGCCGCCCAGCAGGAGCAGCAGGAGCACGACGAGGAGCAGGACGACGAGCGTCACGTCAGTCCAGCCCGCGCAGGAGCCGTTGCGCGATGCCGCGGATCGTCTCGATCCCGTACGCGTGGCTCGGATTTTGCTCGGTCAGGATGGCGAGCGAGAGTCGCCGCTTGTCGCCTCGCCGCAGCAGCGCGACCTGGTGGGTCCGGAGGCCGGTGCCGGCCCCCCAGCCGCCCTTGAAGTAGATCCTCCAGCCGGGCGGCTTCACCCGCGGGATGCCCCAGCGCTGCTCCGGGACGATCGTGTTCAACAGGTTCATCGCGTAGGCGCGGTGGCGACCTGGCAACAGGAGGTCGATCCGCCGGAAGAAGCGCGCCTGCCCGAGCGCGGTGATCTCCGAGAGGCCCCAGAGGGGGGTCACGAGCCGGAAGTGGCCCATGTGCGCGCGCTTGGCCAGCCGGTTCAGCGGCGGAGCGCCCATGAGGCCAACGAGGTACGAGGCCGGCTCGTTCGCGGAGCGGCGGATCATCGGCTCGAGCAGGCCGCGCTCGCGATCGGTCAGCGCGCGTCCCCGCACGGAGGGCCGGTTGAGGTAGGCGACGAGCAGCATCGCCTTCAGCACGCTCGCCGATCCGTAGACCCGGTAGCCGTGCCAGCCGTGCCGTACGGCGTACTCGTCGAGCACCACGAACGACTCGACGCCCGCCCGCGTCTCCGCGTACGCGATCGCCCGCGCCTTGTTGGCGTCCCAGTTCGGCTCGGCCTGCGCCGCGGCGGGCGCGGCGAGCACGACCGCGACGAGCGTGAGGACGAGCGCGAGCCGGCGCATCGCCGGAACCGTACCGCCGTCCGAGGCTAGCCGGGCGCGCGGCCGAGGGCCTGGAGCTGGCCCCGCTCGATCTCGATCGCCTCGGCGTCGAAGCGGAAGTACGTGCGAGGCGGCAGCGTCCCCCACGTGTTCGAGGAGTGCGGCGTGTCTTCCCAGTCCCGCGGCTCGTGGTCGGGGGCGACCTGCTCCATGTCGCAGTAGAGCTCGACGATCAGGTCCTCCTCCGGGATCCGGAGGTACGCGAAGATCGACGCCGCGACCCCGTGGCGGCCCGGGCCCCAGATCACCCAGCGTCCGTGCTTCGCGAGGTGATCGAGCAGGAGCCGCACCTCGCCGATGTCGCGCAGCTCGAGCGCGAAGTGGTGGAAGTGCGTCTGCTCCTTCTCGAGCATCGCATGGACGTGGTGGTCGGCGTTCAGGTGCAGCCAGATGCCCTCGTCGCCGAGCCGGTCGGTCAGCCGGAAGCCGAGCTCGTCCACGTAGAACGCCGACAGCCGCCGCACGTCCTGCGTGAGCACGTTCACGTGGCCGAGCTTCGTCGGATGGAAGGCCGGGAGCTCGTTCGAGAGCCGCGCGACGTCGGGAAAGGGGCTCTCGCGCGGCGTCCAGGGGACGAGCTCGACGCCGTAGCCGTCCGGGTCCGGAAAGTGGAGCGACGGGGCGCGGCCACCGGGGCGCTCCTCGACCTCGCCCGCGCGGTCGCCCCACGAGTCGCCCGGCGCGAGCTCCCAGCCGGCGTGGTCGAACCCGGGCCGCTCGGCCCCCTGGATCAGCTCGAGCGAGTAGTCCTCGAACGCGCAGGCCAGGAACACCCGGTCGGCGTGGCGGTCCCGAACCGTCAGCCCGAACTGGCGCGACCAGCGTTCCGCCGCCTCGTCCAGGTCGGCGACCCTCAGAGCCACGTGATGAATGCCGACCAGACGACCCTTCACTCGATCCTCCCGAGCGGAGCGCTGGGACTGGATCGGAACCGCGGAAGATGCGCCACCATCTTCACCGCCTATCCGAGCCTCGTCATCCCGGGCAGCTTCCGGTAGCCGCCCTGGAAGAAGACGAGCGGCGAGCCGCCGTTCGGGTTCACGTGGACATGGTCGACCTCGCCGAACACGACGTCATGATCGCCTGCCTCGACGACCTCCGTCACGCGACCCGTCAGATAGGCGAGGCAGCCGGGGAGCAGCGGCAGCCCGTGCGGTCCGTTCTGAAGCTCGAGCCCGTCGAAGTGGTTCTGCCCCGGCCTCGCGAAGCGCCGGCACAGATCCTCCTGCCCCTCGCCGAGGATGTTGACGGCGAAGCGCTCCGCCGCCTGGATCGCGAGCGCCGTCCGGGCGTCCTTCATGAGGCAGACGAGGACGAGCATCGGGTCGAGCGAGACCGACGTGACCGAGTTGGCGGTCATGCCGTGCAGCTCGCCGTCGTGCTTCGTCGTCAGCACCGTGACGCCGGTGGCGAAGTGCCCCATGGCGTTTCGGAACTGAACCGGATCGACGGACATGGCTACTCGGCGGCCGGCTGGTGGCACTGCCGGTGACGCGCCTCCGCCTTCGGGGCGATGCGACCAAGCCGGGCAAGGACGCAGGGAGCCTCGCTGCTTGCAGCATCGGGGCGACTGAGGACGCCGAACGGCGCCGCGTCGCAGCGGGCCGGAGGCGACCGGTGCGGCGCCGGGAGGGTCATCAGTCGGCGAGGAATTGCTCCACGAGCTCGGAGGGGTGCTCCTTGTCGGCGAGGATGTACGCGAGCGCGGTCATGCGGAACGCGTCCGAGAGGTAGAAGCGCTCGTACAGCTCCCCGCGGCCGGCCAGCGCGGAGCCGACGAAGTCCCAGGCGAGCCGGTAGGCGCGGGTGCGCCGCTCGGCGTCCGCGTTGCGCGCCTGGAAGTACTTGTCGAGCTCGGGGCGCAGCTCCTCGTTGTCGAAGTCGGCCCGCGAGGGCGTGGCCATGAAGCCGCCGCCGCCGACGAGCTGGAGCAGCTCGATCGCGCGCGGGATCCATTGCGGCATGAGTCCGCGGAGCGCCACGAACGAGCGCTCGTCCGGCACCCAGTCGGTCGAGTCCTCGGCCTGGAACGAGCCTGCCTCGGCCGCGACCACGCCGGCCCGCGTCAGCTCGAGCATCGACCAGATCTCGCCCAGCTTCTCCTGGACGTGGTCGAAGCGGTTCACGCCGGTCATCTCGGCCATCGTGTGCCCGAGCCCGAAGGCGAACTCGAGCTTCGCCCAGGCGCGGGTCATGGCCTGGTGGATGATGTGCGCGCGCCAGTGCGTGTCGGTGATGACCTCGGTGTGGAGCTGGGCGTCGCCGTCGAGGAAGATCCGCTCCTGCGGGATCTCGACGTCGTCGAAGATCACGACCGCGTCCATCTCGTCGAAGCGGGACGAGAGCGGGTAGTCCCACGGGTCGCGCTGCACGCTGAACGAGTCGCGGCAGACGAACTTGAGGCCGGGGGTCGCCATCGGAATCGCGAAGCAGATCGCGTACTTGCCGTCCTGCAGGCGCAGGTCGGAGCCGGGATAGACGGCCAGCTCGTCGGCGAACGGCGCGAGCGTCGCCAGCATGCGGGCGCCGCGGACGAGGATGCCGTTCTCCGTGTCCTCCACCTTGTGGAGCGAGACCTCGCCGGCCGCCTGCTCGGCCTCGGGGACGGAGCGGTCGACCTGCGGGTTGATGAGCGTGTGGGTGAGCGACAGGTCGTTGTCGCGCATGTGCCTCTGGTAAGCGACGAGGTTCGCGGCGCCCTCCTCGTTGCCGTAGCGCGCCCAGACGTCGGCGCGCGCCGCGAAGCACGCGAACGTGTAGTTCAGGTAGTCGGGCGTGCGGCCCATCATCCCGACGGTCGTGTCGGCGATCCGCTTGCTCGCCCGGCGCCGCCGCTCGAGATCCTCGCGTCCCGCCGGCCGGACATGCGTGACGTTGACGGGCTGGCCGGTGTCCGGGGAGTCCATGAGAAACGTCTCCGGCTCCTCGTGCTGCAGGTCGAAGATCCGCGCGAGGCTCCGCGCGGCGCCCTCGAGCTTCGGGTGCGCCGAGGGGTCGGCGATGCGCTCGCCCTCGAGGTAGATCTCCCGCTCGTCGCTCCGGAGCGCGGCGAGGAACTGCTCCCCGGTTCGTGCTCCCGTCGTCTCCGTCGTCGCCATCAATCCACCTTTCGGGCCACGGTTTTCACGTCCGCGTAGAAGTCGAAGCTCCACTCGCCGCCCTCGCGGCCGATCCCGGACTTGCGAGCGCCGCCGAAGGGAGCCCCGAGGTCGCGCGCGTAGAAGCAGTTGAACCAGGTCGTCCCCGCGACGAGCTCGGCCCCGAGCCGCTCGATCCGGTCCTCGTCCCCGGTGAAGACCGTGGCGGCGAGGCCGTACTCGGTGCCGTTCGCAAGCTCGACGCCCTCGTCCTCGCTCGCGAACGTCTGCAGGGTGAGCACGGGGCCGAAGACCTCACGCTGCACGATCTCCAGCTCCTGCCGGACGCCGGTGAAGAGCGTCGGCTCGTAGTAGAGGCCGCCCAGCTCGGGCGAGATGCGACCGCCGATCACGAGCTCGGCCCCGTCGGCCAGCGCGCGCTCGACGTAGCCCTCGACGCGGGCCAGGTGCTCGCGCGTGATCAGGGGGCCGATGTCGGTGTCGGGGTCGCGGGGATCGCCCAGCTTGCGGTCGGCGACGCCAGCGAGGAAGCGCTCGGTGAACTCGTCGGCGATCGCGTCCTCGACGAGCAGGCGCGTGCCGGCGAGACAGACCTGGCCCGCGTTGTCGTACTGGTAGGTCGCCGTCTCGACGGCGCGGTCGAGGTCGGCGTCGGCGAAGACCAGGAACGGGCTCTTGCCGCCCAGCTCGAAGCTCACCGGGGTGAGGTGCCGTGCGGCGGCGGCGCCGATCAGCTGCGCCGTCTCGACCGAGCCGGTGAACGAAATCCGGTCGACGCCGGGGTGCGCGACGAGCGCTGCGCCCGCCTCTTCTCCGATCCCCTGGACGACGTTCAGAACGCCGGGTGGCAGCTCGGCCTCGTCGGCGATGTCCGCCAGGAGCGAGGCGGTGAGCGGCGACCACTCGGACGGCTTGAGGACGGCTGTGTTCCCGGCGGCGAGCGCGGGCCCGCACTTCCAGCTCTCCAGCATGAGCGGCGCGTTCCACGGCGCGATCAGAACGGCGATGCCCGCCGGGTCCCGGCGAACGCGGTAGTGGGTCCCGTTCGCGCCCCACTCGCGGCCCTCCAGATCGAGCGCCAGCTGCGCGAAGAACCGGAAATTCAGTGCGGCCCGCTTCATCAGGCGCAACCGCGATGCCTCGAGGAGTGAGCCGTTGTCGAGCGTCTCGACCTGGGCGAGCGTCTCCTCCCGCGCCTCGATCAGGTCGGCGATCCGGAAGAGGTGCTCGGCGCGGCCCGCCGGCCCCAGCGCGGCCCAGCCCGGGAAGGCGTCGCGGGCGGCCTCGATGGCCGCGTTCGCCTCCGCCTCGCCCCCGCGCGCGATCTCTGCGAGCACCGACTCGTCGATCGGCGAGACGTCCTCGAAGCCGCGGTCCGAGGCCACCCGCTCCCCCGCGATGAAGTGGAGCGGCGAGACCGCAACGCCGGCGATCGTGGCCAGAGCGGTCATGTCCCCACACCCCCTCCCTGGGTGGGGCGCGGGCCACCCGCGTCCCGCTTCGAGCGTATCGGCGGAATCCGCACGGGTCCGTGCCGTACCGTGCCGGCTTTGTGCCGATCGTCGTGCCGGGCGCTCACGCCGTCTCCTCGGGAACAGCGAGCGCGACGTGGCGCGCGTTCGGCGTGTCGGCCGGCATGACCCCGACGGCAGGCAGGTCCTCCCGCGCCTCCACGATCCGGTTGGAGATCCGCCCGATCCCGTCCACCTCGACCTCGACAAGGTCGCCCGGCTCGACCGGACGCGAGTTCGCCGGCGTGCCCGACAGCAGGATGTCGCCCGGCTCCAGGGTGATCAGCCGCGACAGGTCGGCGAGCATGTACGCGATCGACCAGAGGAGCTCGCCCGTGTTGCCTTCCTGCACGAGCTCGCCGTTCACGTACGTGCGCAGACCGAGGTCGGTCGGGTCGAGGTCGGCCGCGTCGACGAGCTCGGGGCCGATCGGGAGGAAGCCGTCCTGGCCCTTCACGCGCAGCATCGAGCCCCGGTCGGCGTGCCGGAAGTCGTGGACGCCGACGTCGTTCGCCGCCGCGTACGCCCCGACGTGGTCGAGCGCGTCCTCGACCGCGACGCGCTTCATCCGCCGCCCGATCACGACCGCCACCTCGCCCTCGTAGTTCAGGTATCGGCAACCCTGCGGACGGACGATCTCGTCGCCGTTTCGGGCCAGGGTCGAGGGGGGCTTCAGGAAGTAGGACGGGTCGGTCGGCGTTTGCGCGGCATACTCGGCGACCCGGCTCGGGTAGCTCAGGTGGACGGCGACGATCTTCGAGGGCTTGAGCTCGACCGGGCGCCTCACTCGACTCGCCGCCCCCCGCTGACCGTGTAGCCGAACGAGAACCGGAACCCCTTGCCCAACTCGACCGGCGCGAGGTCGGCCAGCTCGTCGGCCGGCGACTCGAAGATCGAGAGCGTCGCGTCGCCCTCCCAGATCGGCGAGATCTCGCGGTCCTCGCCGCCCGCCCAGACGTGCTCGTGGAGCGGCTCGTCCCCGGACTCCCACGCCGGGAAGAGGCGCGTGTTGAAGAGCGGCGGCGCGTTGACGGTCGGGCCCTCCTCGGAGAGGCCCGTCAGCGTGACGGTCGCCTCCGCGAGGCGCCGGTCGTTCGCGGCGAGGGACGCACCGAACCGTCCGCCCGGCTCCAGCCGCGGGCCGGCCCGGCCGACGGACACGGCTCGCGTGATCCAGATCGACCCGGGCTTCTTGGGGAAGCCCTGCACCAGCCCCCGGACGAGGGGCATCCCCTGGTCGACCCACATGAACGGGCAGCGCGTGACCGGCTCGCCCCGGTACTCGCACGCGAGCACGACGAAGAACTCCTTGTACTGCGCCCGGACCGGGTCGAGGAGCTCCGCGCCCGAGTCCGAGCACGACTGCCAGTCGACGAAGATCGCGGCCGCGGAGCCGAGGTCGTCGCCCGCGTCGAGCTCGGGCGGGAGGAACGCGCGGGCCGCCTCGGGGTCGGCGCGGTACTCGACGATCAGGAAGTCGCCCGAGTAGTGCCAGGGCGGCGGCGGGACGAGCGCCGAGCGGCCCGTCCGCGTCTGCGGAAGCGACCAGCCGACCAGCCGCTGCGCGGCGTCCACGTCCATGCGGGAAACGATATCGCCCGGTGGGCGGCCGGGGCCTGCGCGCTAGAGGCCGCGCCCGGCGCCGACCACGACCGGCTCGCGCGCGCCCTCGGGCTCGCCGAGGAAGGCCGGCACCTCGAGCAGCGCCCCGAGCCCGGCCGGGTCGAGCCCGCTGGCCGTCGAGATGTCCTCGGCCTGGAGGATGACGGCCCCGGGCGGCGGCGCCTGGCCCGGGTCGGGCGCGCCCCAGTCGAACGCCCGGTCGGCCGCCTGGCGCCACGCGAGGAGGTACTCGTACGGGTTGACGACGCCGTCGTAGCCGAGCCCGAGCAGCGCCGCCGGGTGGATCTCGAAGTGGAGGTGCGGAGGCGTCCCGACCGCGTCGCCGGTCGCGCCGACGAAGCCGATCACGTCGCCCGCGCGCACCTGCGAGCCGTCGAAGGCGAGCGGCGAGAACGCCGAGAGGTGCGCGAAGTAGAACTCGTTTCCGTCGTGGTCGCGCAGCCAGACGCGGTTGCCGCCGACGTCGTTCCAGCCGGTGAGGAAGAGCGTCCCGTCCGTGACCGCGAGGACGGGAGCGCCGAGCGGGGCGAAGACGTCGTTGCCGTGGTGCCAGCCGGTGATCGCGCGCGAGGCGGCGAAGTCGTCGGTGAACGAGGAGGGCCCGTACACGGGGAAGACGTACCGGTCGGCGGTGAGCTGCGGGCGCACGTTCGCGGGCGGGTTCCGGATGTCAGGCGGCGGCGTGCGCGGCGGGGCGTTCGGCGGCCTCGGGTCCGGGTCGCGCTTCGGCCCCTTGGGCGGGGTGATCGGCGAGCCGCTTTCGGGCTGCTCGGGCTGGTCGGTCTGGGCCGGCTTCGGCCGGGGGACGCTCGCCGCCGCCTCGGCGTAGCCGACGACGATCTCGGTGTCGGCCGGCAGCCCGGCGTGCTCGGCGGTCAGGTAGACGTGGATCCCGCTGACGATCGTCCGGCGGCCGACGCGCCGCGCGTCCCGGACGACCGCCTGCTCGAGCAGGACGGCGTAGCCCCAGTCGCCGAGCTGCACGCGGGTGTTGGCGGTCGCGCGCACCGTCTCGCCGAGGACCTCGACCTCCGCGAGCCAGGAGCCGGACAGGCCGCCCGAGGCCTGCTTGCCGGTCGCGGCAGCCGTGGCCTTCGTGCTGATCGCGCCGATCGTGATCTCGCCGCCGAAGAGCGAGACCGCGCGCACGGTCGACGAGCCCCAGGCGTCGGCGCGCACGTCCGACTTCGCCCGTGCCCGCGACCAGACGGCGCCGGTCGAGAGAAGGCCGTCTCCGTACTGGAGCCCGCCTGACGTCGCCTCCCGGGCCGGCGGTGCGACGGCCTCGGCGAGCACGTCCTCCTTGCCGTCCGGGTAGACGACCCGAACGGCGAGCGACCGCGCCGACGCGGACGCGGGCAGCGGCGCGGCGTGCGCCGACGCCCCCGCGAGCGTCGCGACCAGGGCGAGCAGGCTGGCGACCGCGAGAGGAACCCGCATCGGCACAAGGGTATCGGCAGGTTCAGGCCGGCGTCGCAGGGCCGTCGGTGCCCTCCCGCCGCTCGGCACGGAGCACCGAGACGGCCAGATGGAGCGCCGTTCCGAGCAGGAGCAGCGCGAAGAGCGTGCGGAGGGTGTCGTTCCCGAGGTGGTCGGCCAGCACTGCCCCGCCCGCGACACCCCCGGCCGACGCGACGCCGACGACGACCGCGGCCCGCCAGCGCACGAGCCCGTAGTGGTGCTGGCGCCAGGCGCCGAGCGCAACCACCGGGATCATCGCGGCGAGCGACGTCGCCTGGGCCTCGATCTGGGTGAGCCCGACCACGAGCGTCAGGGTTGGGACGAACAGGATCCCGCCGCCCACGCCGAAGAGGCCGGAGAGGATTCCGGCGGCGAAGCCGAGGGCGAGCGCCTCGAGGATCTCGGTCACTCGACGAGCAGCCGCACCGCGACGGCGACGAGGAAGAGGGCGAAGAGGAGCGTGAGCCAGCGCGTGGACAGGCGGCGCTGCGCCGAGGCGCCCGCAAGCGCGCCCGCCATCGCGGGCAGCCCGACGAGCGCGGCGTCGCCCCAGACGACGTGATCGAGGGCTGCGAACGCCGCGACGCCGAAGGCGGCCGTGAAGCCGATCGCCGCGAGCGACGTGGCGGCAGCCTCGCGCGCGGCGAGCCCCGCGATCACGAGCAGCGGCACGACGATGATCCCGCCGCCCACCCCGAAGAGCGCGCTGAAGAACCCGCTCGCGATGCCGATCCCGGCGAGGATCGCAAGAGGCGGGGCGGCCCGAGGCACGTCCACATCGTACGAGCGCTCCCGGCGGCGGCCGCGGGCCGTGGAAGATCCGGCACGAACACGGCACGCCCCGGTCACCCACGCGTGCACGTTTCCGCGCTAGCGTCAACCGTGAGGGGAAGCCAAGGGGGGTCCCCCGGGGGTACTAATGGCGCTGTGGCCGACGCAGACTCCCTCCTCGCGCCGCTCGCCGAGGCTCCCGGCCGGAGCGCGATCCTCCTCGACGTGGACGGCGTGCTCGCGCCGATCGTGGCGCGGCCCGAGCTCTCAGCGGTGCCGGAGACCACACGCGCAGAGCTCCGCCGGCTCGCGGCGACCTACCTGCTCGTGGCGGCCGTGAGCGGTCGCGCGGGCTCGGACGCCGCGCGGCTCGTCGGCGTCCCCGGCATCCGCGTCGTGGGCAACCACGGCCTGGAGCTCGACCCGCGCGCCGAGGAGCTGGCCGGCGAGCTCGCGGCCTTCCGCGAGACCGTGGACCTGCCGGTCGAGGACAAGCGCCTCTCGCTCTCCTACCACTACCGCGAGGCGCCCGACGAGGCCGAGGCCCGCGCCGAGCTGGATACGGTCGCGCGGCGCGCCGAGGTCGCGGGGCTCGTCCCACGCTGGGGCCGCAAGGTGCTCGAGATCCGGCCGCCGATCGAGGCGGACAAGGGCGTCGCCGTCCGCACGCTCCTCGTCGACTCCGGCGCCGGCCGGGCGCTCTACGCGGGCGACGACACGACCGACCTGGACGCCTTCGCCGGCCTCCGCGGCGCCGGGCTCGAGCACGCCGTGTGCATCGCCGTCTCCTCGGACGAGGGGCCCGTGGAGCTCCGGGAGGCCGCCGACCTGGTCGTCCCGGGTCCGCAGGCGATGGCGGCGCTGCTCACGCGTCTCTGAACGGTTCTCGCGGCACGCCGGTGGGTAGGCGAGGCCGGTGACGGCTAGCGAAGCAGGAAGCCCGTGCCCAGCTCGTCGCCGGGCTGCAGGACGAACTGGTGGTAGCCCGTCAGGTGGGCGGTGCCCGCGATCTCGGTCACGACCGCCGGCCGGCCCGCGACCTCGGTGCTGTCGACCACGCGGCCCTCGAACTCGCTGCCGACGATGCTCAGGTGGCGCAGCGCCGCCCCGCGCTCGAGGTCGCCGCGGCCGTCCAGGAGCGCGAGGCGGGCGGAGGTCCCGCTCCCGCAGGGCGAGCGGTCGACCTCGCCGTCGGCGAACACGGTCACGTTGCGCTGGCAGTCCGGGCCCTCGGGCTGCCAGAAGATCACGCCGTAGATGTCCCGTAGCTCGGGCTCGAGGGGGTGCACCCACTCGCGCTCGGCCTCGAGCGCCCGCTTGACGGCCCGGCCGAGCTCGATCAGACGCGGCAGCGCGGCCGGCTCGACCGGGAGCGGCGAGGGAACGGACGCGTAGAAGGCCCCGCCGAACGCGACGTCTGCCCGGACCCCCTCGACCGAGAGCCCCTCCGCCTCGACGTACGAGGGCACGTTCCGGAACGAGACGCGGCCGACCGCACCGTCGTCCACGGCGACGCGAACCGGGAGTCGCCCCGACGGCACGTCGATCGTGAGCTGGGTCTCCGGCGCCGCGGCCGGGAGCATCCCGAGCTCGAGCGCGGCCGTCGCGAGGGCGATCGTCCCGTGCCCGCACGCGGTCGAGTACCCGGCGTTGTGGAAGAACACGACGCCGAGGTCGGCGTCCGCGTCGTTCGGCTCGGTCACGAAGCAGCCGTACATGTCCGCGTGCCCGCGCGGCTCGTTCACGAGCAGCCGGCGGACATGGTCGAGCCGCTCGGCCGCATCGCGCCGTTTCTCCAGCACGGTCGCCCCGCGGAGCGGCTCGACACCGCCGGTCACGATGCGGAACGGCTCGCCGGCCGCGTGGTAGTCGACCGCGGTGACGATCACGCCGACCGGAGCAGCTCCCACGCGCGCGCCACGTCCGCCTCGGTCGTCCGTGCGTTCCCGATCGCGAGACGCATGACGAACCGGTCGTCGAGGCGCGTGTGCGAGAGGTACACCTCACCGGTCGCGTTGACGCGCTCCATGAGCGCCTCGTTCTCCTCGTCCGAGCCGTCCCGGCGAAAGCAGACGACCGAGAACGGGACCGGCGCGACCACCTGCCAGCCGGGCTCCGCCTCCACCCACGACGCGAAGAGCCGGGCCAGCCGCACGTGCTCGCGGATGAGCGCCTGCAAGCCCTCGCGCCCGTAGCAGCGGATGACCGTCCACAGCTTGAGCGCCCGGAAGCGTCGCCCGAGCGCGGGGCCGTAGTCCATCAGGTTGGTCACCCGGTCGACGTTCGTCCGGAGGTACTCGGGCAGGAGGCTGAACGCCTCGCGCAGCACGTCGGGCCTCCGCGTGTAGAGCACCGAGCAGTCGACCGGGGTGAAGAGCCACTTGTGGGGGTTCACGACGAGCGAGTCGGCGCGCTCGATCCCCTCCCACGCCCAGCGAAGCTCCTCGCAGACCATCGCCGAGCCTGCGTAGGCGGCGTCGACGTGGAGCCACGCTCCGTAGCGTTCGCAGAGGTCGGCGATCGCGGGCACGGGATCGACCGACGTCGATGACGTCGTGCCGACCGTCGCCACGACCGCCGCGGTCTCCTCCGCCGCCAGGGCGTCCTCGAGCGCGTCGGGCCGCAGCCGGTACTCGGCGTCGGCCGGGATCTTCCGCAGCTCGAGACCGAGGATCCGGCAGTCCTTGTCGACGGACGAGTGCGCGTGCTCGGAGCAGAGGACGACCCCGCCCGGACGCAGGTCCCGCCCGGCCGCGAGCGCGGCGAGCGTCGAGGTCGAAGCCGTGTCCTCGATGTGGCCGTGCAGGCGCTTGGGAAGCGCCAGCAGCTGGCGGAGCCAGTCGAGAACGAGCTCCTCGAGCTCCGTCGCGGCCGGCCCCGTCCGCCAGAGCATCGCGTTCACGTTGAAGGCGGCCGAGAGGAGCTCCGCGAGGATCCCCGGTTCCGAGCCGGTGATCGCGAAGTAGGCGAAGAAGCGCGGGTGGTTCCAGTGCGTGGTCCCCGGGACGATCACCTCGTCGAGGTCGCGGAGGATCGCGCTGAAGGGCTCGGCCGTCTCGGGCGGCGACGCGGGCAGCCGGTCCCGGACGTCGCCCGGCTCGACCTGCGCCCGCACGGGGAGGTCGCGCATCGTTTCGAGGTAGCGCGCCACCCACTCGACGGCGGCCTGCCCGTCCCGGCGCAGGTCGACCGACGACCCGTCCGCGGCCCCCGAGGATCCGCCGGGCCCCATCGCCGGCTCGCTCACCGGCGCCTCGCCGGGGACGTGCGTGGACGACCTTTGTGTTGCATCACCGACGCCGGCCACCCGCGCCGGCCACCCGCGCTCGCCCCGGCCGCGCTACCAGGCAGCACCTCGTGCGATGCAACACAAGCGTCTCGGCGGCCCGCCAGCCCGTCAGGCCGGGACAGTCCGGTCATGGCTTCATGAGCTTCCGCACCTGCGGCCAGGTGCGGGTGTTCACGACGTCGGCCTTCGTGAGCCAACCGCGCCGGGCCTGGAAGACGCCGAGCTCGAGGTTCGCGAGCTCGTGCACCCGGTGCGCGTCGGTCGAGACGACGATCCTGACGCCCGCCTCCACGGCCGCGCGCGCGTGCGAGTCGCGCAGGTCGAGCCGGTCGGGCTGGGCGTTGATCTCGAGGAACGTCCCTGTCTCCACGGCGGTCGCGAAAACGGCGTCGAGGTCGAGCTCGTACGGCGGGCGCTTGTTCAGCTTACGGCCGGTCGGGTGACCGATGCAGTCGACGTTCGGGTTCTCCATCGCTGCGACGATCCGCTTCGTCAGCTCGTCCCGCGCCGCGTCGAACCCGGAGTGGACGGAGGCCATCACCCAGTCGAGCCCCGCGAGCGACTCGTCGTCCACGTCGAGCGACCCGTCCCGGCGGATGTCCACCTCGATCCCGCGCAGGATCTCGAGGCCGCGGGTCGCCTCGTTCGCCGCGGCGATCTCCTCGCCCTGCCGCGCCAGGAGGTCGCCCCGCAGCCGGCGCGCGTGGTCGCAGATCGCGACGTAGCGGTGGCCCGCCGCCTGGGCCGCCGCCACCATCTCGTCGAGCGACGCCCGGCCGTCCGACGACGTCGTGTGCATGTGGAGGTCGCCCTTCAGATCGGAGAGCTCGACCAGATCGGGCAGCTCGCCCCGCCGTGCGGCCTCGAGCTCCCCACGGTTCTCGCGCAGCTCGGGCGGGATCCAGGCGTAGCCGAGCCGCTCGTACACCTCGGACTCGTCCGCCGCCGTGAACATCTCGCCGCTCTCCACGTCCTGGATCCCATATTCGGAGACGGAGAGCCCCTGCCGCACGGCGTCCTCGCGCAGCGCCACGTTGTGGTCCTTCGAGCCCGTGAAGTGCTGGAGCAGGTTCCCGTACGACTCCGGCGGGACGACGCGCAGGTCGAAGCGGAACCCGTCGTACGAGACGACCGTCGCCTTCGTCGGCCCGTGCGCCGCAACCTCCGCGACGCGCGCGTGCGTCACGAACGCCTCGATCAGCGCGGCGGGGTCAGACGAGGTCGCGATCAGGTCCACGTCACGGGACGTCTCGGCGCGGCGCCGCACGCTGCCGGCCTCGGACACGCGCTCGCAGGCGGGGTGCGCGGCCAGCTCCTCGACCAGCGCACGGACGACGGGGAGCACACGGCCGAGCAGGACCCGCCCGGTGTCCGCGCTGCGCGTCGCGCCCGGCTTGGCGAGTGCAGCGAGCACGCGCTCCTCCGTCTTCGGCCCGAGCCCCGAGAGCCCGCGGAGCTGCTCCGTCTCCGCGGCGACGCGCAGTTCCTCGACCGTCGTGATCCCCAGCTCCTGCCAGAGGCGCCTGGCCGTCTTGGGCCCGAGGCCGGGCACGCGCATGATCTCGACGAGCCCCTCCGGGATCTTGTCGCGGAGCTTCTGGAGCGCACGCAGGTCGCCCGTCTCGACGAGCTCGACGATCTTCGCCTCGATCGTCCCGCCGATGCCGGGCATCTGCGTGGCCGTCCCGTCCAGCGCGAGGCGGGCCACAGGCGCGGCCGATTCGCGGATCCGGGCGGCGGCCCGCCGGTAGGCCGAGAGGCGGAAGGCGTCCGCGCCGTCGAGCTCCAGGAGGTCCCCGAGGTGCTCGAACCGCTCGGCCAGGTCCGCGTTGCTGGGGAGGCCCTCCCGCGTCGCGGGCCCGGACGGCTGCTGCGACTCGCCCGCCACCCCGGCGATGATATGCCCCGTGCGGCTCGCCATCTGCCTCCCCACCTACAACGAGCGTGAGAACCTCGATCCGCTCGTGCGCGCGCTCGGCTCCGTCTTCGCGGCCCACGGGCTCGACGGCCACCTCCTCGTCGTCGACGACGCCTCGCCGGACGGGACGGGGGAGATCGCCGACCGGCTGGCCGCCGAGCTCGCGTGGGTCTCCGTCCTCCACCGCGGGCGCAAGGAGGGGCTGGGACCCGCCTACCTGGCCGGCTTCGCCCGGGCGCTCGCGGACGGGGCCGACCTCGTCATGGAGATGGACGCCGACTTCTCACACGATCCCGCGGACGTCCCCCATCTGGTCGCCGCGGCCGGACGCGCCGATCTCGCGATCGGCTCCCGCTACGTGCCCGGCGGCGGCGTCCGCAACTGGGGCCCCGTCCGCCGCGCGATCAGCCGCGGCGGCTGCCTGTACGCGCAGGCGATCCTCGGGCTCCGGGTCCGCGACACGACGGGCGGCTTCAAGTGCTACCGCCGGGCCGTGCTGGAGACGATCCCGCTGGGGCGCGTCCACTCGAAGGGATACGCGTTCCAGATCGAGACGACGTACCGGGCGCTCCGGGCCGGGTTCACGGTCGAAGAGGTGCCGATCACGTTCACCGACCGCGAAATCGGCAGCTCGAAGATGAGCCGCGGGATCGTCCTCGAGGCGGTCGCCAAGGTGCCGGCGCTGCGTCTCGCCGCCCTCGCCGGACGCCTGTGAGCGGCAGCGGCGACCGTGGGTATAGTCGCGCCGTGGCCGAGCTGCTGGAGCTGACCGATGCGACCTTCGAGGAGGAGGTGCTGCGCTCCGACCTGCCCGTCGTGGTCGACTTCTGGGCGCCCTGGTGCGGGCCGTGCCGGATGATCGCGCCGATCCTCGACGAGCTGGCCGGCGAGCACGCCGAGCGGGTCCGCTTCGCGAAGCTGAACGTCGACGAGAACCCGCAGACGGCCGCCCGCTACAACGTCCTCTCGATCCCGATGGTCACCCTGTTCGCCGACGGCGAGGCGCAGGAGACGGTCGTCGGCGCCCGGCCGAAGGGCCACTACGAAGGCGCCTGGCACCGCTGGCTCGCGGCCGCCTAGCCGGGCAACGTTAAGAACGCGCTAACGCGGGCCTCGAAGCCCTCGGGTGGCGTGTTCGAATGCCGACGCTCTCGGTAGCGTGAACTCGATGCTCGCATCCATTCTCGATCCCGCCGTCGACATCATGAACAGCCGCACGCCGCTCTTCGCGCCGTGGGGCCGATTCGTCGTGATCGCGGCTCTCTTCCTGCTCGCGTGGGCGATCTCGCGGGTCGCCGCCCGCGTCGCCGGACGCGTCCTCGCCTGGCACGACCGCCAGGAGGCCGACATCGAGGAGACGGATCTCCGACGCAAGATCGGCACGATCAAGCGCCGCGAGACCTCGGTCGCGATCGTCCGCACGTCGATCGCGTACGTGGCCTTCGGCACCGCGACCGTCCTCTCGGTCGCGCAGCTCGCCGGCGGCGTCGACCGTCTGGCCGCGATCGCCGGAGGCGTGTTCCTCGTCCTGACCGGCGCGTTCGTCGCGCAGCGGCTGCTCGTCGACCTGATCGCGGGCATGACGATGTTCATCGAGGACTGGTACTCGGTCGGCGACACGATCGTCGTCCTCTCGGCGCATCCGCTCGAGGGAGTCGTCGAGGACCTGTCGCTCCGCCGGACGCGGCTGCGGTCGGTGACCGGCGAGACGGTCAACGTCCACAACTCGCAGATCTTCGCCGTGAAGGTGCTCCCGTCGGGGGTGAAGGAGCTCGCGCTCGAGCTTTTCGTGAGCGACCGCGAGGCCGGTGAGGATGTCGTCGAGACCGTTTCCCTCATGGTCCCGGAAGGCCCGACGACGTTCATCCGCCGGCCGTGGATCGAGCGGGTCGAGGAGCTCTCGCCCGAGCTCGTCCGCATCCGGGTGCGCGCCACGGTCGCGCCCGGCCGCGAGTGGCTCGCCGAGGGGTTCATCCCGGACCTCATGAAGGAGCGCGCCCACGAGGGTCTCATCGTCCACGGGCCGGTCACGCTCGCGGTGGACGAGGGCGCCACGCGGATGTTCTCCCGCGCGAGCGCCGCGACGAGGTGGAACACCCGGCGCACCGCGCTCGAGTCCGCCCGCGAGGCGGCCTAGCCCGAGCCCGTCATGGCGCTCGCGTGCTGCCCGTGGTCCGAGACCTGGGCGGCGAACCACGCATGGAGGGCGCCGACGAGTGCGGCGTCGCCCGTGCGGTACGTGATGCGTCCACCGGCGGGCACGTCGAGGTAGGCGATCTCGATCCGACCGGCCGCCGCGCGGAGCTCGTCCAGGCCGGGCATCG
>Ga0210115_1000167_pt1 | contig 17878 bp, 15 predicted proteins | sample MayberryNW_TuleB_2_FD_185526 | JGI IMG/M metagenome (GOLD analysis project Ga0210115, IMG submission 185526) | Wetland microbial communities from San Francisco Bay, California, USA, that impact long-term carbon sequestration - MayberryNW_TuleB_D2... | ecosystem: Environmental > Aquatic > Marine... | reverse complement strand
TGTGTCCGACGCGGGTGCGCCATCCCCTCGCCCACTGGCCCTCGGCCTCGAGCTCCAGCCCGGTCGCGCGAATCGACTCGAGGTTCCGATAGACGAGCAGCGCGTCGGCCGGGTCGGTGTCCTGCGAAATGAGGCCGTTGGTCCGGTAATGAAAGCCGGTGGCGGCGAACCGGAGATGGCCGCCGACGTACTGTTCGAACACGAGCTCCGCGGTCTTGTTGCGTTCCGGCCTGAGCAGCGGGTTTGCCTTGGACACGTCCTGCTGGTGCCAGTACAGCTCGTACGCGTTCGGCGCCCGGAATGCCTGACCATAGAGCACTTTGATCGTGCTCTTCTCGCGCGGGTGGTAAATCAGCCCCGCCCGCGGGTTCGTCGTCGCGCCGAACGTGTCGTACGAATCGTGCCGCAGGCCCAGGTTGAGGAGAAGGTTGGGCCGCAGCGTGATCTCGTCCTGCACGTACACGCCCCAGTTGGTGGAGCTGCGGTGGTCGTCGAGATACGACTGGTACGGCTCGTCGTCGTAGTTGTACTGGTCCTGACGGAAGTTGTTGCGGTACTCCGCGCCGAGCGCGACCGTGTGCCGGGAGGCGAACGTGCGCGTGAGCTTCAACTCGGTGCCCCACCAATTGCCCCTGGCGAAGTCCTTGTTGACGACCAGCAGCGGTGTCCCGCCGCCGGAATAGTCGTAGACGTAATCGCCGTCGTACGCGTACTGATCGACGAACGCCCGCGGGCTCAACGTCCAGCCGGCGGCGATCGTGCGTTCGTACTGGACGTCGACGTAGCTCTGACGCTCGATGGTGTCGGAGCGCGGATCGCCGAACACCGTCTCGAAGGACGCCGTCGGGATCACCTTGCGGCGGGACCCGTGCAATCCCTGGATCGTGAAGTGACCGGCGACGAACCGGCCGAAGACCTGCGAGTACTCGTCGGCGTCGGCGTTCCGCACGATCCCCTGGTTCGTAGCCGGCGAGTCGAACTCGCTGAAGTACAACTCGCGCTCACCCTGGCTGGTGTAGCGCGTCGCGGACAGCAGGAGCGCGGATCCGGCGGCGAACCGGCGCCCGTAGCTCGCGCGGACCTTCGGGCTGCCAAAGCTGGCGAGCGAGCTCTGGATCTCGACGCCGTTGAGGCTGTCGGCATGCCGGGTGATCACGTTGATCACCGCGAAGAACGCGCTCGACCCATAGAGCGACGAGCTCGGGCCGCGGATGATCTCGACACGATCGATCAGATCGACATCCATCGGAAACTCGGTGCCGATCAGCGCCGCGCCGAAGATGTTGTCGTTCAGCCGATGACCGTCGACGAGCAGCAGGACGCGCGCGTTGTAGTCGCCCGGCCGGGAGAAACCGCGCACGCCGAGATAGCTGTAGTTCCGATCATTGGTGATGTAGAACCCGCGCACGCTCCGCAGCACGTCGGCCAGCGTGCGATAGCCGAATCGCCGGATGTCGTCTGCCGTGACGATGGTGATCGACGAGGGTGCGTCGGTGACCTTCTGGCTGTGCTGCGAGGCCGCGTACACGGAATCGATTCGCAGCCTGGAGAGTTCTTCGAGGCTCAGCGCCGACAGATCCGCCGGGCGTTCGCCCGGCGGCTGCTCCTGCGCGGCCACCGGCGTCAGGGACACGACCAGCATGGCAGCGGTCAGCCATTTCACGCGGGTCCTACGACAGGCGTCCTTCTCGCTCACGACTACGCTCCCGGCCGGATCCTGCTGGCTCTCATACAAGAGCGTCGGCCGGTGCGACGCCATCTTTAGCCGTCCGATTCTGGTTGCGCGGTACCGCATTCGGACGCGGTGCAGGGGTGCGAAGCGGCGTGCTCCTCGCCTATCGACCGCTGCGGCTCCCGCCGATGAATGCGGGCGATGAGTCCGCGATCGAACGCCGTCCCGAAGATCGAACCGGCGGCCGACCTCCCGAGGTTGCGGCCGGAGAGGCGCATCACCGCGGTGCACGGCGCGTCGAACCCGCTTCCGCTCACCACTGCGCTCATCGACGTGTCGCTGCGCACGCTGTCATTCGCGACGCCCGGTCACCGCGGCGGGCGAAGCTGGTCGCCTTCGTTGGACCGCTGAATGCGGAGCTGGGTCGAGACCGCCCGGGAAGGGGCGCAGCTGCTGAAGGGGGCCTATCAGCTCGATCACAGCACGTCGGTCGGCGATCTGGGCAGCTTGTTCGTGCCGCAGGGGAACAGGCCGATACAGCAGCTCAAGCGGCGCATCGCGGCCGCCTACGGCGCCGCCTGGAGCTTCCCGTCGACGCACGGCACGACCATCCTGAACGTCCTCGCGCTGCTCAGCGCGTGCCCCGCGGGCGGCCGGGTGCTCGTGAATCGGGACGCGCACACCTCGGTGACCGCAGCCCTGATCCAGGGCGGTCTCCATCCCGTCTACCTGGTACCCCCCTACGATGCCGACCTCGGCCTCGCGACGGGACCGACCGCCGCGTCGGTGCGCCAGATCCTCGGGCGTGAGCGCGTCGACTGCGTCTTTCTCACGTCGCCGAACTATTTCGGCATCGTCGGCGAACTGGCCGCGATCATCGAGTGCGCCCGCGAGCAGGGCCTGCCGGTCGTGGTGGATGCGGCCCACGCGCCGCACTTCCATTTCTGCAGCCGGATGCCGGACGCCGCCGAGGACCTCGGCGCCGATCTCGTGTGTCAGTCGACGCACAAGGTCGCAAGCGCGTTGTCGCAGGGCAGCGTGCTGCTGCTGAACGACGAGCGTTTCATCGCGCCGCTGTACGAGCATGTCAACGACCTGGGACTGGTGAGCACCTCGTTCTCGTATCCCATCCTGTCGTCAATCGAGCTCGGAGTCCTCCAGTTGCTCGAAGACGGCGAGCGCCTCTGGAGCGACGCGGTCGATCGAGCGGACCGCTTTCGCGAGGTGTGCCGCACGATTCCCGGCGTCGCCTGCTTCGGGCGCGAACAGATCGACCGCTCGGATGGTGTGACCGCGATCGATGCGACGCGCGTCACGATCGATGTCTCGCGCACCGGCCTGACCGGCTTCGAGGTGGAACGCCGGCTCGGCGCCGGGGGGATCTATCCGGAGCTCTCTACACTTCGACACGTGCTGTTCCTCATCACGCCGGGAACGGCCGATGAGGACCTCGACACGCTCGGACGCACACTGGACGCGATCTGCCGGAGGCCTGCACCGGCGACCCGGCGGAGGCTGCCGCCCCCGCCGCCGCTGCCAGAGATGGCTGTACTGCCGCGAACGGCGAAGTTCTCGGCGAAACGTTCGGTCCCGCTGGCCGATGCCATCGGCGCGGTGTCCGGTGAAACTGTCGCGACCTATCCGCCGGGAGCGCCGGTGATTGCGGCTGGCGAGATCGTGTCGGAGGAAGTGGTCGACTATCTCGATTGCCTCCGATCGCACGGCGCCGTTCTGAAAGGGGCCGCAGATCCGTCGCTTCGTACCCTGCGGGTGCTGGCGTGACGGCGGCGAAGGCTCCGGCGCCGGGGCGGTCGAAGCAAGCGCGTTCGACCGACGCCGGTGTCTTCGACTTCGGCACCGTCCCGTGCTTCGCGCGCGATTACCTCTCGACCTATTACTGCCAGCCGCCCGCCGTCGACGAACAGGTGGTCCTGTCGTTCCTCGTGCGCCACTACCCGCTCGTCACCTCGCGTCCGTGTGCGATCGAGGTGGGCTGCGGGCCGACGATCCATCACGTGCTGCCGCTCGCGCCGTTCGCCTCCGAGATCCACATGGCCGACTACCTGCCCGACAACCTCGAGCAGGTCCGCCTGTGGCGCGACGACGAGCCCGGGGCGCACCGGTGGCAGGAGTACACGGCGTTCACGCTCGCGCGCGAAGGCGGGCCGACCGGAGCCTCAGCTGTCGCCCGGCGTGAAGCGGAGACGCGGCGGAAGATCTCCCGGCTGCTCCCGTGCGATCTCAAGAGCGATCGGCCGCTTCCCACCGATCGCCAGTACCCCGTGCTGGCGTCCTTCTATTGCGCGGAGAACATCGGCATCACGACGCACGAGTGGCGGAACGTGATGCGCCGCCTGGCCGGCCTGATCGCTCCCGGCGGCGTGCTGTTCCTCTCGGCGCTGCGGGAGACCGATTTCTACGTCGTGAGATCCGGGGATGGCACGCTGCGACGGTTGCCGGCGGCACGCCTGACGGAGTCGGATTTCGAGCAGGTTCTGCCCGCGCTCGGATTCCGGTGCGGCAGCACGGTGATCGAGTCCGTGGACCTGCATGGACTCGAGAGCGACGGCCTGAACGGCGTCATCCTGGTTGCCGCACAGAAGCGGTGACCCGATTCGAAATGCGGAATCGAATACCAAAGGAGAACGTCATCGTTCGCATCGGTTCGCATTCCGAGTTCGAGCGTGATTCCGCGTTCCAGATCCCGCATTCCGAATCCAGGGTCCGTATCAGCTGAGCTTCGAGCCGATTTCGAGTTCAGCGCCGAGCGCCTCTTCGACCGTCCCCACGTGGATGTCCACGGTGTCGGCCGTGTCGTATGCGTATCCGCCCGCCAGGAGCGTCGCCACCGGAACGTTCGCTCTGCGGCACCAGTCGAAGACGCTGCGATCGCGCGCGCGGAGCGCGTCCTTCGTCAACCTGAGCCCGCCGAGCCGATCGTGCTGGTACGGGTCGGCGCCGGCCAGGTAGATGACGAGGTCCGGCGCGAACCGCGCGACCTCCACAAGCGCACGCTCCAGAGCGGCCTGGTACTGCTCGCCGGTCGTGCCGTCGGCCAAACCGATATCCAGCGAGCCGCGCGGTTTGAATGCCGGATAGTTGTGCTGCTGGTGCAGCGAGCAGGTGAAGACGGAGGAATCGGTTTCGAACGTGAACGCGGTCCCGTTGCCATGATGCACGTCGAGGTCGACGATCGCCGCTCGTGCGATCGCGCCGCGATCCTGCAGCACCCGAATCGCGACCGCCACGTCATTGAACAGGCAGAACCCTTCGCCGTGCGCCGGAAACGCGTGGTGAAAGCCTCCGCCCAGGTGCACGACCGGCGCGGCGCCGCCCCCGGCGGCCAACGCCGCCGCGGTCAGCGTGCCGCCGCACATCAGGCGGAAGCCTTCGACGATCGGAACGGACCAGGGGAGCTCGAGCTGCGCGAGCTCGGCTGCTGAAAAGGCGCCCGTCCGCGCCTGCTCGAGGTACTCGCGCGCGTGAACCCGTGCGAGATCGTCCCATGAGAGCGGCTGCGGCTCGTACCAGGTGATCCGCGAAACGAGGCCGCGCCGTTCCAGCTGCTGATAGACCAGGCGGTACTTCTCGGTTGGGAACACGTGGAGCCCGAGATCGATCCCGTACGCGTTGGAGTAGACCGCCTGGATCGGCATCAGGAATTTTCGGACAGGCGGGAATCGCGTGCATCGCAGGCTCGAGAACGGAGCCGCCGGGCCGGGCTGAAGGATGGCCCCTCCGTATCCTCGGGCATCCACTTCAGCCGGATCATTCTGCGGGATCCGGCTCTAGCCGGACTTGCCAGCAACTCACGTCGTTCCCCGGTCGGCTGGGAGAATCCGGTTGAAGCCGGATCCCACGGCAGACGCCCGCCTCACAGCTACTGCAGCGTACCCCGGATGCTGCGCTCGCGCGGGCGGTCCTTCGCATTCGGCGGCGCCGGTGAGAGCGCCAGCAGCAGCACCTCGCCGATCTCCGACACGAGGTGGATCGTCATGTCGGCGCGCAGCTCGTCGCTGAGATCCTCCTTGACGTTCTTCTCGTTCTGCCTCGGCAGGATCACCTCGCGAATGCCCGCGCGACGCGCGGCGAGCACCTTCTCTTTGATCCCTCCGACCGGCAGGACCCGGCCCGAGAGCGTGATCTCGCCGGTCATCGCGATGTCGCCGCGCACGGGCCGGTGCGTCAGCTCCGACACCAGGGCCGCCGCCATCGTCACGCCCGCCGACGGCCCGTCCTTCGGGATCGCACCAGACGGCACGTGCAGGTGAATCTCCGAGTGCTTGAAGAAGTCCGCGTCCACGCCGTACTCGCCGGCGTGCGCACGGAACCACGAGAGCGCGGCACGCGCCGATTCCTTCATCACGTCGCCGAGCGATCCGGTCAGCGTGAGCGCGCTCGTACCGGTCATCCGCGACGCCTCGATGAACAGGACCTCGCCGCCGGTGGGTGTCCACGCCAGCCCGATGGCGACGCCCGGGTTCTTCGTGCGCTCCTCCATCTCCTCGTCGAGGAACCGCGGCGCGCCGAGCATCTCCACGACGACATCGCGCGTGACGGCGAGCGCCGTCTCGTCGCCTTCCGCGCGGCGGCGGGCGGCCTTGCGGCAGATCGAGCCGATCTCGCGCTCGAGATTGCGGACGCCCGCTTCGCGCGTATAGCCGCGGATGATCGTCCGGAGCGCCGCATCCTCGAAGGTGACCTGCTCGGGCGTGAGGCCGTGATTGCGGATCTGCTTCTCGGTGAGGTGCTCGCGCGCGATGGCCAGCTTTTCCTCTTCGGTGTAGCCGGGCAGCTCGAGCACTTCCATGCGATCGCGCAGAGCCGGAGGCACCGGATCGAGGATGTTGGCCGTCGTGATGAACAGCACCTCCGAGAGATCGAACGGCACGTCGAGGTAGTGATCGCGGAACGTGTCGTTCTGCTCCGGATCGAGCACCTCGAGCAGCGCCGAGCTGGGGTCGCCACGGAAGTCCGAGCCGAGCTTGTCGATCTCGTCGAGGATGAAGACGGGGTTCTTCGATTCCGCGCGGCGCAGTCCCTGGATGACTTGCCCCGGCAGCGCCCCGATGTAGGTGCGGCGATGCCCGCGGATCTCCGCTTCGTCGCGCATCCCGCCGAGCGAGACGCGGACGAACTTGCGATCGAGTGCGGCCGCAATCGACTTGGCGAGCGACGTCTTGCCGACGCCGGGCGGTCCGACGAAACAGAGGATGGGCCCCTTGACCTCCGGGTTCAGCTTGCGGACCGCGAGGTACTCGAGGATGCGGTCTTTCGCCTTCTCGAGCCCCGAATGCTCATCGTCCAGGATGCGCTTCGTGCGGGCGAGATCGATCACTTCCTCGGTCCGCTTGTTCCACGGCAGCGCGATCAGCCAGTCGAGATACGTGCGGGACACCGTATATTCGGCGGCGGCAACCGGCATCCGCGAGAGCCGATCGAGCTCGCGGCGCGCTTCCTTGAGCACGGGCTCGGGCATGCCGGCCGCCTCGAGCTTCTCGCCGAGCTCCTCGATTTCCTTCGTCTGCTCGTCGCCCTCGCCGAGCTCCTTCTGGATCGCCTTCAGCTGCTCGCGGAGAAAGTACTCGCGCTGGTTCTTCCCCACCTCGGATTGCACCTGCGACTGGATCTTCGATCCGAGCTCGAGCACCTCGAGCTCCTTGATGAGGATCCGGTTCAGGCTGTCCATCCGCGCACGCACGTCGAGCGTCTCGAGGACCTCCTGCTTGATCGGCGTCCCGAGCGTGGTCAGGCTCGACGCGATGAAATCGGCGAGCCGTCCCGGCTCGGTGATGTTGAGCGCGAGCGTCTGCAGGTCGTCGGACAGCAGCGGCGAGAGCGACACCACTTTCTGGAAGTTGCTCTTGATGTTCCGCTGCAGCGCATCGATCTCCAGCCGGTCCTCGTCTGAGAGGACATCCGGCGCGGCCGCGACGCGGGCGCGCAGGTACGGGCGAAGCGAGAACACCTCCTCCAGGTGGATGCGGCCAAGCCCCTGGACGATCAGCCGCAGGCTCCCATCGGGCAGCCTGAACATCTTGTGGATGTGGGTCGCGGTGCCAATCGGGTACAGGTCTTCCTGGTGCGGATCGTCGAGCGACGCGTCGCGCTGCGTGAAGACACCAATGACCTTGCTGCCGTTGATCGCGTCTTCGATCAGCCGCACCGACGACTCGCGTGCCACGGCCAGCGGCATGAACGAGTTCGGAAACAGCACCGTGTCGCGAAGCGGCAGGATCGGGAGCTCGGGCGGGGTGGTGAACGGCCGTTCGTCCGCCGAGACCTCTTCGAAGGTGGTCTCGTCGTGATCGCCCATGGAGCGATCCTCCTGGTACGCGGGCCTGCGCCCGGAAATAGGGGCCGGCGGACGGGATCCAGGCCCCGTCCGCCGGCGGAGCCTGGATGTGAAGCTGCCGGTTAGCTGGACATATCGTAGAACAACGAGGAGGAGCCGCGGCGCTGGGCCATCAGGCGCTCACGCTGCTCGGCCTGCTCGCGCGCCTCTTCGCAATCCTTGCAGCGAACCGCGAAGGGCAGCGCGCGCAGCCGGGGCTCGGCGATCTCCTCGCCGCACTCGTAGCAGAAGCCGTACTTCCCCTCCTCCAGTCGGCGCAGCGCCTCGTTGATGCGCTGCAGCGTCTCCGACTTCATCTGGATCAGGGCGAACTCGATATCTTCCTGGATGTCCGCTTCCGAGCTCTCGCCCGCATCGAACACCTCGTTCAACTTCTGCGTGGTGCCCTCGGTCCGAACATCGCGGATCTTGCCCTGCACCTCGTTCAGGATTTCGCGACGACGGCCTTCGAGGATGGTCCTCAGATCCTCGTAGCGTGTCCGCTTGGTCTCCTTGACCTTGGCTGTTTTACGCTTCATGACGCCGTGCTCCTTCTCGACGGTGCGTGACCGTCGCCCTTATGATGCCGCCGCTCTATGCAACGATTCTGCCGACAAATGGCCGCTGCAACTCGTTCAAGACGGCCTGTGAACGTCGTGTGCGCCCCGCGATTGTCGCCCGGGATGCCGCCCGATGTCCTCTATTAAGGTCAGCAGGCAACCCTGTCTTGGCGTGTTCGTAAACTACTCATTATCAGTAGCTTACTGGCATTCACTCCCAGGACGACGAGCTGGCTGCGCCGCGGTTACTGTCTTAGACGCCGTCGGGCGGTTTTCGGTTCGGCCGTGGAATCGTAACCGATGTCCTCTGGCGATGACGTGGCGGGACGGGCACGTCGCGTGGCGCGTTGACCACAGCGCAGGAACTGACGAGGCGTGACCCGGCGGACTGGGCAAATTCCCCGGTGCGGAATCACCTCCGGCTATTGGAGGTATCGGTTCCCGATCGACGCGTTCGGAACGATGCCTCGTTCCGCGAGGCGTTCGCCGTCGCGGCGGCTGCCGGTGCGCAGCCACTTCTCGTACAGGCGCAGGAGGTCCGCGTTCGAAGCCAGCGTCGTGCGCTCGCTGACTTCGCAGAGGACGTCGACGTAGCGCACGAACTTGTCGGCGAGCTCCGCGAAGATCTGCGCGCGCGCGTCCTCGTCACGGCGGCTGAGAGATCCGTACGCGTATCCGCCCAGTGCGACGTAGTAATCCACGTCCACCAGACGACGATTGAGGCTGTCGGAGAAGAAGCCGGAGATGAAGAGCGAGAGATCGCCGATCTGGCGCAGCCCCTCGCGCTGCCGCACGCCGCCGGTCTGGAGCGCTTTCGCCAGCCGCAGCGCCAGCGGCTCGTCGTCCAGGCTCCCGCCGGCGGTGACGAACCCTGCAAGCAGCTGCACGATGTAGAACGTCGTCGACTCCGAGGAGTCGAGCCGTTGATGCTGCAGTGCCCCGTCGATCAGCCCCTTGAAGTACTCGACGGGACTTTCCCGGCGCACGAGTCCTTCCGGCATGTACGGCCTCCCTGCTGCGATCCCCGAGTTCGAGATCCCGCGATCCGGAGGTGCAACTGGCGTTCCGGATGAGGACGGCTGAATTTGTTCGGGATTCTGCATGGTTTCGTACGCATCCCGCAAGCCCCTGCACGCTCGCGGTGACGAAATTTGACGGGCGCGAGCCGGTGTGCGAGGCTGAAGGGTTCCATGATCTGCACACTTTGCGGCCGCCGCAAGGCGCGCCGCGCCTGTCCGGCTCTCGGCCGCGACATCTGCGCGGTCTGCTGCGGCACCAAACGGCTCGTCGAGATCCGGTGCCCGGACACCTGCGTCCATCTCGCGTCGGCGCGGCAGCATCCGCCGGCAATCGAACAGCGGCGGCAGGCGCGCGACGCGGGCGTCCTGATTCCCGTCCTGCGGGATCTCACGCGCGGCCAGCAGGAGCTGCTGTTCATGCTGTTCGGCCTCATGCTGCAGCAGGACCTCCAGGATCCGCTGCAGCCGCTGCGCGACGACGACGTCGCCGAGGCGGCGGCGGCGCTGGCTGCGACGTACGAGACCGCGGCGCGCGGCGTCATTTACGAGCACCGGCCGCAGTCGCTGCCGGCCCAGCGCGTCATGACGGCCGTACGCGGGGCGTTGGACGAGATCGCGCAGAAGGTGGGACGCGGGTTGAGCGACGTGGACGCACCGCGCAGCCTTCGTGCCCTCGAGCGCGCCGCGCGGTCGTCCGCCGCCGTCCTCGGCGACGAGCGGCCGACGGCGTTCGTCGAACTTGCGGGTCGCGTGATTGCGCCGCTGGCCCGCGCGAGCGAGGAGGACAGCCGGAAGGCCGACCTCGCCGATCCGGGGCCCGGTCTCATCATCCCGGGCGCCTGATGCTATAATTCGGGGTTTGAGCCGGCGTCCGCCGCAGCGCAAGCGGTCAGGCGCGAAAGTGGACCGCCCCGGATGCCCGGGCCGGCGCCAGCCTCCAGGACACAGGAAATCATGGCCAAGCGTTGCGAAATCTGTAACAAGGGTCCGGTCGTCGGCCGGACGATCAGCCACGCGCACAACGTCAGCTCCCGGCGGTTCGAACCGAACCTCCAGACGGTCCGCGCGATGATCAACGGCGGCGTCCGCCGCATCCGCGTCTGCACGCGCTGCATCCGCTCGAACAAGATCGTCAAGGCTGCCTGACCCGCCATTTCTCCCGTCGATGTCTTCCGACGCGCGAGCGCGCGAAGCCGACTCACGACACGCGGTACGAACGGCCGACGCGCCGCAGGCGATCGGTCCGTATTCGCAGGCGATCGTGGCCGGCCGAACGGTCTACTGCTCGGGCCAGATCCCGATCGATCCGGCGTCTGGCACGCTCGTCGGCGGCGACATCGCCGCGCAGACACGGCGCGTGTTGACGAACCTGCAGGCGGTCCTGGCGGCCGGCGGATCCTCGTTGGGCCACGTGGTCAGGACCACCGTCTACCTGGCGGACATGAACGACTTCGGCGCGATGAACGAGGTGTACGCGGCGTTCTTCGGTGATCCGGCGCCGGCGCGGTCCACCGTCCAGGCCGCGCGTCTTCCCCGCGACGCACGCATCGAGATCGACGCGATCGCGATCGTGCCGGGGACTTAGCAGCGAAGGGTACATCGACACCAGATTCGCTGGATCGTGTGCGAATGCGATCTGACCGCGAGCACTCGTGGGATCCGGCTTCAGCCGGATTTGGTTCGTCGATGCAGGATCAGGCCGCCGGCAATGAAATCCGGCGGAAGGCGGGCCCCACGCACAAAGTCCGAATCCGGATCGTACCCAGACAACCCGGAGGTGCGCTCGGCCTGGTCAACGCGCCGACCGCTCCACGCCCAGCACGCCTTCGACCGCGCGCAGCGACTTCATCACCTTCTCCAGGTGCTTGAGATCATTGATCTCCACCGTCATGTCGATCCGGCCGCGGTGATCCTCGTCGGTGCTGGCCTCCACGCTGGTGATGTTGGTGTTGATGTCGGCGACCTTGGAGCTGAGTTCCGCCAGAATCCCCCTCCGGTCCTCCACCTGCATCGTCAAACGGACGGTGTAGCGCGCGGCGTCGCCCCCCTTGTCCCACTCGACGTCGATGCGACGCTCGGGATCGTACAGGAGGTTTACGACGTTCGGACAGTTGGCGGAGTGGACTGACACCCCCTTGCCGCGGCTGATGTAGCCGATGATCTTCTCGCCGCGAATCGGGTTGCAGCACCGTGCGCGAAACACCATCAGCCCGTCGATGCCGCTGACCGTGATGCGATCCTCGCCGCTGCGGAGTACGCGCCGGACGACCGAGGCCACTTTGCCCTCGGGCGGACGCTCCTGCAGCTGCTCCTGCGGCACGAGCTTGGTGAGCACGGTACGCGCAGGCAGCTTCCCGTAACCGATCGCCGCGAGGAGCTCGTCGACCTTGCCGTATTCCTCGGCAATTTTCGTGAAGGACTCGCCGTCCATGAGCGTCTTCGGGTTCAGTCCGAAGCGCCGCGCCTCCTTCTCGAAGATCCTGCGCCCGAGTTCGATGCTGCGCGTCTTCTCCTCGGCCTGCACCGCATGCCTGATCTTGTTTCGCGCCCGCGAGGTGACGACGAAGTTGAGCCAGTCGCGGCTCGGCGCGTGCCCCGCCGCGGTGACGATCTCGACGATGTCGCCGTTCTTGAGGCGTGTGCGAAGCGGCACCATCTTCCCGTTCACGCGGGCCCCGACGCACTTGTGCCCGATGTCGGTGTGGATGGCGTAGGCGAAGTCGACGGGCGTCGCGCCGCGCGGCAGCGCCTTCACTTCTCCGCGCGGGGTGAAGATATAGACCTCCTCCGGATAGAGATCGATCTTCAGGTTGTGAATGAACTCCTGGGGATCGCGGATTTCCTGCTGCCATTCGAGCAGCTGCCGCAGCCACTGGAAGTAGCGCTCGTCGCGCTGATCGCCGACGCGGCCTTCCTTGTACTTCCAATGAGCCGCGATGCCTTCTTCCGCCTGCTCGTGCATCTCCTCGGTGCGGATCTGCACCTCGAACGGCAGCCCCTTCTCGCTGATCACCGACGTGTGCAGCGACTGGTAGCCGTTCGGGCGCGGCATCGCGATGAAGTCCTTGATGCGGCCGGGCACCGGCGACCACGTGTTGTGAATGATGCCGAGGGCGGCATAGCAGTCTCGCACCGACCTGGTCACCACTCTGAGCGCCACGAGGTCGTACACCTGTTCGAGCTCGATCTTCTGCCGCTTCAACTTCTGCGCGATGCTGTACAGGCGTTTGATGCGGCCGTCGAGCTGGACGATCGGGACCTGCGCCTCCTGCAGCTTCTGCGTCAGCGTGCGTGTGAGCTCTTCGATCAGGCCTTCGGTGGCTTTGCGCCGCGATTCGACCTTCCCCCGCAGCGCCTCGTAGTACCGCGGCTCGAGGTACTTGAACGACAGCTCCTCCAGCTCGTTCTTCACCTTGCTCATGCCGAGGCGATTGGCGATGGGCGCGTAGATATCGAGCGTCTCCTGCGCGATCCGGATGCGGCGCTCCTCGGGCAGATGGCTGAGCGTCCGCATGTTGTGCAGGCGGTCGGCGAGCTTGACGAGGATGACGCGGATGTCGTCGACCATCGCCAGCAGCATCTTGCGGAAGTTCTCCGCCTGCCGCTCCTCGCTCGACGAGAACGTGATCGCGCTGATCTTCGTGACGCCTTCGACGACGTGCGCGACCTCGGGGCCGAAGAGCTCGCGGATGCGCTCGATCGTGGTGAGCGTGTCCTCCACCACGTCGTGGAGGAGACCGGCCGCCACCGCCACCGCATCGAGGCGCAGATCGGCCAGGAAGTCGGCCACCTCGAGCGGGTGCACCATGTACGGCTCCCCGGAATGGCGCACCTGGCCCTTGTGCTCGAAGGCCGAGAACACGTAGGCCCGGCGCAGCAGCTCGAGGTCGGCCTCCGGACTGTAGGATCGGACCTTTTCGACCAGATCCTCGAAGCGAATCATGACGGGCGGTGTCTAAGGTTGAGAAGCGATCAGCGGGCCCGATCCCATGATAGGGGCCGGTGTAACGGGGGGTCAAGGCAGCGCTGCCATCGGCGCGGAGCTTGCTTGACTTGGTTTTTCGCCGTTCACTATACTGTCGCGGCTTTGGCGACGGCGCCGGGCGTCGCGCCACCCGCCGAACCGTTATTTCGAGTTCGTCTCACCGGAACTCGTCCTTTCTCACCGGACTCGCTCGAAAAGGTACAGGGAGACAGAAAGATGCGGACGCGATTGGGTGCAGCGGTGCTGACACTCGCACTGGCCGGCGCGGCGCTGCCGATGGCCGGCTGCGGTCAGTTCGCCAGCCTCCAGGCAAAGATGGCGTTCAAGGACGCCAACGCCGCCTACCAGAGCGGCGACTACCGGAAGGCCGCGGCGAAATACGAGGAAGCGCTGCAGCGGGATCCCTCGATGAGCAGCGCGTACTTCTATCTGGCCAACAGCTACGACAACCTCTACAAACCCGCCCGCAAGGGCGAGCAGGCCAACGACGCCTGGCTGCAGAAGGCGGTCGACGGGTATCGCAAGGCGGCGCAGGAGTCGGAGGACCCCAAGCTGAAGAAGCTCTCGCTCGAATACCTCGTCGCGGCGTATCGCGACAAAGTCGGCGATCCCGCGCAGGCCGAGCCGGTCCTCAAAGAGATGATCGAGCTCGAGCCCAACGAGCCCAGCAATTACTTCGCGCTCGCCAAGATCTACGAGGATGCCGGCCAGTACGAGCAGGCCGAGGCCATGTACATGAAGGCCAAAGACGTCCATCCGAACGATCCGGCGGTCTACATGCAGATCGCCGGGTTCTACAACCGGCAGGGACAGTTCGACAAGACCATCGAGGCGCTCGAGACCCGTGCGAGCAAGGAGCCGAACAACCCGGAGGCGTACTACACGATCGCGACCTACTTCTGGGACAAGTCCTATCGGGACAAGACCCTGAAGGACCCGCAGAAGCGTGAGTACGTCGATGACGGCATCGCAGCCACCGACAAGGCGCTCGAGATCAAGCCCGATTACATGGAGGCGATCGTCTACAAGGGCCTGCTGCTGCGGCTGTCGGCCAACCTCGAAAAAGATCCCAAGAAGCAGAAGGCGCTGCTCGACGAGGCGAAGGCGCTCGGCGACAAGGCGGCGGAGCTGCGGAAGCAGAAGAGCGCCGGCGCGGGCGCGGCAACCGCGGGCGAGTAACGCGCACACCGACGCTTCACCGAAGAGCCGCATCGACGTCTGGTCGATGCGGCTCTTCGTCCGTACGGCGCCGGACGCGGAATGCGGATCTCGCGGTCACGGCACGCGGATTTCGCGGCCTGAGCCGTGGAACGCGGATCACGCCCGCTTTCGAACTGTCGACGACGGCGACGCGGGCTTGGCGGGTCTGAGCCCGGATCACGCAACGGCGCCGGCCGACGCGTAACGGTTCGTTAGGGACTTCGCCGTTCCTGACGTCGATCCGTGGAAATCGCCCGTCTGGAGAGATCCGTAGAAATCCGCGTTTCGGCGAAAATCGATGAAAAAAAAGGCCGCCACGACAGCGCATCGTGGCGGCCCGGTGTGTCGGGAAGATGTCTCCGCGGCTAGTCGCCGCTTGGAGCCGGCGGAGCGCCCTGCGCTTCCTTGCGCATGCCTTCGGTGACGATGCCGACCTTCTCGACGCCGGCGCCCTTGGCCGCGTCGATCACGTCTACGATCTCGCCGTATCGCAATCCGGGCGCGCCGACGATGAACATCGTCTTGTCCTTGCGCTGCTCGAAGATCGTGCGGAGCTTCTGTTCGAGCTCCGGGATCGACGTGTCCTGCTTGTTCACGGAGATGCGGCGATCGGCGGTGAACTCGAGGACGATCTGGCTGATGGTGGTCTCTTCCTGCGGGACGGAAGATGCCTCCGCCGGCAGGTTGATGTCGACGCCCTTCTGCGTAAGCGGGAGCGCCGCCATGAAGATGACGAGCAGCACCAGCAGCACGTCGATGAGCGGCGTGACGTTCATCTCCGCGGTGACGGCCGGGGCCTCGCCGCGAACGACTTTCTCTGCGCCGTGGTGTGCGTGGACTGCCATTACTTGCCTCCTGGGCTCGTCTCGCCGGGCCGCACCTTGCGTTCGGCGATCAGGCCGACGTTCTCGACCTGTGCCTTGCGGAGGGCGTCCATCGCGGCCATGACGCGGCCGTAGCTGGCGTCCTGATCCGCCTTCAAGTACACGACCTTCTCCTTCTTGGTCTCCAGATACTCCTGGACACGCTGGGGCAGGTCGGCATCGGGAACCGGCAGTCCATTGAGGTGCAGCCGCCCGTCGGCGGTGACCGCGACCACGGTCTGCTCCTGTGTCTCCGGCTTGTCTTCAGTGTTGACGGCCGTCGGCAGTTTGACGTCGACGCCCTTCTGAAGCATCGGGGCGATGATCATCATGATGATGAGCAGCACCAGCATGACGTCGACGAGCGGGGTCACGTTGATGTCGGACTTGACCCCGCCCTTGCTCCCGAGATTCATTGCCATGGCGCGTTCTCCACAGATCCTGTATCGCGCGGGCGGTGCGGGCGGCAGCGCGCGACCGCGCGGCGCCGCCCGTCTCCCATGTTACGCCGTCTTCTTGATGAAGTAGTCGACCAGCTCCGACGAGGAGTTGTCCATCTCCACGTTGAAGTAGTCGAGCCGCCCCGTCAGGTAATTGTAGAACCACACGGCCGGGATCGCGACGAGCAGGCCGAGCGCCGTCTCGACGAGCGCCTCGGCGATACCCGCCGAGACCGCGCCGATGCCGCCCGAGCCGGTGGCCGCGATGCCGACAAACGCGTTGATGACGCCGACGACCGTGCCGAGCAGCCCGACAAACGGGGCGGTGGTGCCGATGGTCGCCAGCGAGTTGACGCCCTTCTTCAGGTCCGACTGCGTCAGCGCGGTGGCGCGCTGGATCGAGCGCCGGACCGAGTCCACCAGATCGTCGCGGCTGAGGCCTCCGCCCGCCTCCTGCTGGAATTGATACTCCTGCAGCCCCGCGAGCACCACCTTCGCAAGGTGGCTGTAGCGGAAGTTCTTCGAGGTGCTGAGCGCGATGGCGTCCTTCAGGCGGCCATCCTTGAGGTGCTTGGCTACCTGCGGCGCGTACAGCTTCGACTGCTTGCGTGCCTGGCTGAACGTGTAAATCCGCTCGATCGCCACGCCGAACGACCACATCGACATGAAGAAGAGGACGAAGGCGACCGCCTTGGCCACCCACGTCATCTGGTTCCACATCTCGATAAAATTCAGACCGCCTTCACCCATCGTTCTGTCCTCCGAAGTATGTACGTCTCGCGGTGGCCTACTGCAACGTGAACTGCACGGTGACTGTCATGATGACCGGGACGGGCACGCCGTTGAGCAGCGTCGGCGTGAACTCCCACTGCTTGACCGCGTCGAGCGCCGCCTGGTCGAGCAGCGGAATCGAGCGCAGCACCTTCGCGTCGGTGACCTTGCCGTTGGGACCGATCGTGGCCTCGATGATCACGATGCCCTGGACGCGGGCCGACTGCGCGATCGCCGGATAGCTTGGCCGGATGTCGCGCGTCTTGGTCGGGGGCCGGATGTTGCCGCCGACACGCACCGGCGCGGCTGGCGGCGGCGGGGGCGGCGGCGCTTCCGGCAGCCCGCCGACCACGCCTCCGACGACGCCACCCGGCACGCCGCCTTCGACGCCGCCGGGCACGCCGATATCGAGCCCCGTCTCGATGCCGGTCTCCTTGCGGATCTCGGTGGGCGCTTCAATCGGCGCCGCGTTCGGGTTCACCTGGACGGTCGGCTTCGGCGTAGGAGCGGCAGCCGCGGGCGGCGGCGGCGGGGGTGGAGGGGGCGGGGGCGGCGGCGGCGCAGCCACGAAGGCCATCATCGACGGCACTTCGGGCAATGCGTCCACCGCATAGAGCGGGATGATGATCACCGCCACGATGATGACCATGTGCACGATGATCGAAAGCGGAACGGTGTACCACTTCTGCCCGCCGACCTTGATGTTCGGATCGACGACGTCGTTGAACAGCTCGCGTGGCACGGGACGCTTCCCTCCTAAGGTCCGCTCAGCCAGGAGCGTGCGTGGCTGGTCGGCACTTCTCGCGCGCTCTGCGCGCTCGTCGGTCGTGCGAGTCGACGCGTCGTATCCGTGACGCTTCACACGACGGGCTAACGGACCGGCCGAAAGCGGCCGATTATAGTGACACGGGGAAAACCGTGTCAACGCGAACACCTGCAGAACACCTGCCGCCGGCAGGTGGCTATCGCGACCTCAGTGCCTTAGACACCGCCCGCAATGAAGTGACTCGCCGCGGCGTGACGCGAGTCTGACG
>Ga0210115_1000165_pt1 | contig 17893 bp, 17 predicted proteins | sample MayberryNW_TuleB_2_FD_185526 | JGI IMG/M metagenome (GOLD analysis project Ga0210115, IMG submission 185526) | Wetland microbial communities from San Francisco Bay, California, USA, that impact long-term carbon sequestration - MayberryNW_TuleB_D2... | ecosystem: Environmental > Aquatic > Marine... | reverse complement strand
GATCACGAGCCCGGACAACCTGGGTTCGAGTGCGAACAGCCTCATGATGCAGGAGGATGCCGCGAACGCCAAGATCTGGCGGTACGACTTCGGCTCGAGCGATTGGAGCGTCGCGGCAACGGTCGCGGACCCGATCGGCGAGTCGAGCGGCATCGTCGACGCCTCTCGGTGGTTCGGTTCAGGAGCCTGGTTGCTCACGGTGCAGGCGCACGGCACGTTCCAGGAGAGCGAGATCGTGCCCAACCCGCTCGGCACGGGTCCGGACCTCACGATCAAGCGCGAGGACGGACAGCTGGTGCTGATGACGATCCCAGGCAGCTGAAGCTCGCGCGTCGATCTCGAGTCGCGCCGTGGCGCGTCGGGGAGAGTGCGATCGGGATCGCGATCACGTCCACGAACCCGTGAGGTCTACCCTGCGGGCGACCTTGCTTCGAACAGCTCATGCTCTCGCTCCAGGCCTTTGAGTCGGTGTCGGCCCCGAGACTCGAACGTCAGGCCGATGGCGCCTTCGGCGAGATCTCGCGTCGTGCCCGACACGAGCACCTCTCCACCACCGGCCTCGGCCATGATGCGCGCAGCAGTATGAACGGCCAGCCCCAGCACCTGGTCGCCGCTCCTGGCCACCTCACCACTGTGGATGCCGACCCGGACCGAGAGGTCGATCGCGGCGAGGGCCCCGACGAGTGCCTGCCCGCAACGGATGGCCTCCTCGGCGCTGTCGAACACGACCAGGAACGAGTCCCCGGCCGTTTCGACCTCACGACCGCCGAAGCCGGCGATCACGCTGCGGATGACGTCGTCATGCATGGCCACGGTCCGCTTCCAGGACGTATCACCCGCGTCTCGGGCGAGACCGGTCGAGTCGACGAGGTCGGTGAACAGTATCGTGGCCAAGACACGCGACTGCCTGCCCGGCTGGGGGTCGAATCCGGCGCCTCCGGCCCAGTCGACCATCACCAGTTCGTCATCGCCCTCCACCCAGGTGACGTGTCCGGGCTGGAGGTCGAAGACGTGGTTCGGCTCGATGACGACCTCCTCGCCCTCGTCGGTCCGAACACCCATCCGCCCGGTGAGCACCACCCCGCGGTGGTAGAGCTCGCACGACGAGGTTCCGACCACGGGCTGCCCATGCTCGAGCCAGCTCCAGCCGGGCTGGAGGATGTGGCGGGTCACCACGGTCCCGGCCAGGCGGACCTGCTGGCTGACACCGAGCTCGTCGTCCACCACGACCTCGGGCTCGCCCAGATCGCGGATCTCGACCTGCCTGCCGCGCGCTCCGCGCGCGACGCTGTCCTTGCGGCGATCCTCGACCATGGTGGTTCCAGGCTATGCCACCAGCCTCACACACGGCCGAGAGGTCGCGCTGTTGAGGATCATCGTGCGACCAGGATCGCGACCGACACACGAGAACGGGAGGAACCTATGGCGAGGCACGCCACCGCGCGCCTGGACGAGATCGACGCGCTGTCCGACGAGGCTTTCCGCTATCGACCGGTGCGGCACCACCTCGGCATCACGAGTTTCGGCGTGACTGCTTGGGTCGGCGCTGCAGAAGGTGACCCCATCATCAACGAGTACGACGAAGACTCCGAGCCTGCCGAGGAGCTCTTCGTCGTCGTGAGCGGGCGGGCGGAGTTCGAGCTCGGCAGCGAGACGGTCGAGGCGACGCCGGGCACGCTCGTCTACACGGCGCCGGGGACGCTGCGAACGGCGGTCGCGAGGGAGCCGGGGACCACGATCCTCGTCGTCGACGGCACGCCGGGGAAGGCGTACGACGCGACCGGCTGGGAGCTCTGGGCGCCGCTCAGGCCGCTCTACGACGAGGGTGAGTACGCGGAGCTCAACGCCCGGCTCCGAGACCTCATCGCTGCCAATCCGCAGTACCCGATGCTCGTCTACAACCTGGCCTGCAGCGAGAGCTTGAGCGGACACACAGCCGACGCGATCGAGCATCTGCGACGTGCAGTCGAGGCATCGGAGAAGCATCGCGCCGATGCACGTCAGGACCCCGACTTCGATGCGATCCGCGACGATCCGTCGTTCGAGGCGCTGATCGGCAAGTCGGGAGGAGGAAGCGGCTGAGCGCCTCCAATCGTGAAGACGACGACGAAGTGGTCGCCTCCGTCATGGACTTCCTGTATGCCTGGTCCAGCCCTCATCTGAAGCTTTGAGGTCTGTCGGTCGTCTCCGGCCGCTGCTCCCGATCCCGTGACCTCATCGGATGCCTCGGCCATGAGCGGCCCCCGACCGTAAGGAGTGGACAGCAAGGAGGCGCGCCCACCCCGCGGCTAGGCCAGGAACGTGAAGGGGGGCCTGTCAGCCCCTGACCTGCGGATCTTCAGAGCGGACGACGGGATTCGAACCCGCGACCCCCACCTTGGCAAGGTGGTGCTCTACCAACTGAGCCACGTCCGCGCGGTGTGGGTCAATGCTAACCCTGGCTCTCAGCAGCTTCAACCGGAGGCCAGATCCGGGGCGGCGTTCAGGAAGTGCCGGTCGAGCCGAACCCGTCCGCGCCTCGGGCTGATGCGGGCAACTCGTCGGCCCACGCGGGCTCGACCTGAGGAAGCGCCACCACCACGAGTTGAGCGATGCGGTCTCCGCGAGCCACCTTCACCGACTCCGTACGGTCGAGGTTCACGGCCGCGACGACCACTTCGCCCCGGTAACCGGCGTCGATCAGTCCGGGTGAGTTGGCGAGGGTGAGCCCATGCTTCGATGCGAGCCCCGACCTCGGCAGCACCAGCCCGGCGTGCCCATCGGGGATCGCGACGGCGACGCCGGTCGCGATCATCGCGCGCTCTCCCGGCAGCACCTCGACGTCGGCGTGGGCTCGCAGGTCGAGCCCGGCGTCGCCGGGGTGTTGAGCCTCCGGCAACGCCGCGCTCGGGTCGAGACGACGGAAGGGGATCTCCATCAGTCCTTCGGCTCCACCAGCTCGATCCGGTTGCCGAAGGGATCGCGAACGTGACAGCGATGGTATCCCTCGAGCGGCACGTCGTCGGTCACGCGATACCCCGCAGCCTGGATGCGCTCTCGCAGCGTCTCGAGGTCGCGCACCAGGAACGCGGGGTGCGCCTTCACGGCCGGGGTGAACGGCTCCTCGATGCCCAAGTGAACCTCGAGGCCCTGATCGCGGAACCACACCCCACCACGAGGAGCGAGGTCGGGAGGCTTCGGCACCTGGGTGAGCCCGAGGATCGCGCCGTAGAAGCGCACGGCGGCGTCCTCCTCCCCCGGAGGCATCGCGAGCTGCACATGGTGCAACCCCTCGAGCCGTGCTCCCCCGCCCTCACTCATGGCATCAGGCTACCGACCGCCGTCACTGGGCGGCGCGCATGAGCCGACCGGAACTCGGAGCGCTGCGACCTACGAACAACCGCTCGTCGAGCCACAGCTCGTGCAGACGTAGCACGAACCGGACGGTTGCATCTTCGAGCCGCACTGGTAGCAGAGCGGCGCGTCGAGCACCTTGGCCGTGGGCCTCTCGCCCAGCTCGATGGTTCGCGGCGAAGCTGCCGACCCCTCCAGCGCAGGTGGTTCCGTCGTTGCCGAGACCTCGGCCTGCGCGATCTCGGTGCGCTCGGCGATCGTCTTGATGCCGAGGCCCTCTCGTGTCTCGGGTGGGAGGTAGTCGAGCGCCAGGCGTCGGAACACGTAGTCGATCATCGACGAGGCGAAACGGATGTCGGGGTCGTTCGTCATGCCGCTCGGCTCGAACTTCGTGTTGATGAACTTCGAGACGTAGGTCTCGAGCGGCACGCCGTACTGCAGCCCGATCGAGACCGCGATCGCGAACGCGTCCATGACCCCGGCCAGCGTGGACCCCTGCTTCGACGTCTTCAGGAAGATCTCACCGAGCCCGTCGTCGGGGTAGGAACCGGCGGTGATGTAGCCCTCGGCGTCACCCACCTGGAACGAGGTCGTCGTCGACGGGCGCGACATCGGCAGACGCTTGCGAACGGGGTGAGCGAGCTCTGAGGGTTCGGGGACGTGTGCGGCCTGCTTCTTGTCGGCCGACAGCGGCTGCGCGACCTTGCAGTTGTCGCGATAGATCGCCACGGCCTTCAGTCCGAGCTTCCAGCTCTCGATGAAGAGCTGTTCGACCTCTTCGACCGAGGCCTCTTCGGGCATGTTCACCGTCTTGGAGATCGCACCCGAGATGAACGGCTGAGCGGCGGCCATCATGCGCACGTGGCCCATGTAGTGGATCGGCTGCGCGCCCATCGCGGTGTCGAAGACCTGATAGTGCTCGGCCTTCAGGTGCGGCCCGTCGACGACCGAATTGTGCTCCGCGATGAACCCCACGATGTCGTCGATCTCTTCCCCGTCGTACCCGAGCTTCTCGAGCGCCCGAGGAACCGTCTGGTTGACGAACTGCATCGTGCCCCCGCCGACGAGCTTCTTCGTCTTGACGAGCGCGAGCTCGGGCTCGATGCCCGTCGTGTCGCAGTCCATCATCAACCCGATCGTGCCGGTCGGGGCCAGCACCGAAGCCTGGGCGTTGCGGTACCCGTGCGTATCGCCGAGCGCCACCGCCTCGTCCCACGACTGCTTCGCCGCCGACAGCATCGCCTCGGGAACGAGATCACCGTCGATCTCGTCGGCTGCCGCACGATGCTTCTTCATGACTCGGATCATCGCGTCGGCATTGGGCCCGTAACCTTCGAACGGACCCATCACCTCGGCGATCCGGGCGCTCGTGCGGTATGCCTGCCCGGTCATGATCGCCGTGATCGAGCCGGCCCACGCCCGGCCGGCGTCGGAGTCATAGGAAAGGCCGCGCGCCATGAGCAAGGCGCCGAGGTTGGCGTACCCCAGGCCGAGCTGTCGGTACGCTCGCGCGTTCTCGCCGATCTTCGCCGTCGGGTAGTCGGACTCCCCCACGACGATCTCCTGCGCGGTGAACACGATCTCGACCGCGCGCTTGAAGCTCGCCACGTCGAAGGACCCGTCGTCGTCGAGGAACGTGAGCAGGTTCAACGACGCGAGGTTGCACGCGGAGTCGTCGAGGTGCATGTACTCCGAGCATGGGTTCGAGCCGTTGATGCGCCCCGACGCGGGACACGTGTGCCACTCGTTGATCGTCGTGTCGTACTGCATGCCGGGATCGGCGCACTGCCAGGCGGCATCGGCGATCTGTCGCATCAACTCGCGAGCGCGCACCGTGCTCACGGTCTCGTCGGTGGTGACGGCCTTCAACTTCCAGTCCTGGTCCTGCTCGTACGCACGCATGAACTCGTCGGTGACGCGGACGGAGTTGTTGGCGTTCTGGTACTGGACCGAGTAGCTGTCCCTGCCGTCGAGGTCCATGTCGAATCCGGCGTCGCGGAGCGCGCGAGCCTTCTGCTCCTCGTGAGCCTTGCACCAGATGAAGTCCCCGACGTCGGGATGGTCGACGTTGAGGATCACCATCTTCGCCGCTCGGCGGGTCTTGCCGCCCGACTTGATCGTGCCGGCGCTCGCGTCGGCGCCGCGCATGAAGCTCACCGGTCCACTCGCCGTGCCACCGCCCGCGAGCGGCTCCTTCGAGGAGCGGATCTTCGACAGGTTGATGCCCGAGCCGGAGCCGCCCTTGAAGATCGTGCCTTCCTCCACGTACCAGTTGAGGATCGACGACATGTGGTCGTCGACCGACAGGATGAAGCAGGCCGAACACTGCTGGGGCGTGTCGGGCACACCGACGTTGAACCAGACGGGCGAGTTGAACGCCGCCTTCTGCGTCACGATCAGGTGCGTGAGCTCCTCGGCGAACACCTGCGCGTCGCCGTCGGTGGCGAAGTAACCGTTCTTCTTTCCCCACCGGGTGATCGTGTCGACGACGCGTCCGGCGAGCTGACGGACGCTGGACTCACGCTGGGGCGTGCCGAGGGGGCCGCGGAAGTACTTCTGGGCGACGATGTTGGTGGCGTTCTGCGACCACGACGCGGGGAACTCGACGTCGCGCTGCTCGAAGGCGTTGCCGCCCTCCTTGTAGTTCGGGATCACCGCGTCGCGGATCTCCCAGTCGACCTCGTCGAACGGGTGTGTGCCCTCGGTCGTGAAGTACCGCGAGAAGGTCAACCCTTCACGGATGACCTCGACGTCGCCCTCTTTCGTCGCCACCGGCAAACCCTCCCTCACCTCGGCTGTGTGACCGCCTGTGGAATATCTGTGGATGCTCCGGGGAAAACCACACCCATGTGATTACCGCTCGGTGATTGTGAACCGCCTCGATCTCGACGTCAACATGATGTGCCAAGATTTCTCACAGGGCACAACATCTAGTATCTCAGCCTCGAGCGGTAACGTCCGATGCGGCTCGTGACCAACCTGCCTTCGTCGACTCAGGTGGCTCGACGCCGCTTCGCGGGCTCCTTCTTCTGCAGCGAGTCCAACTCGCGCTCGAAGTCGGCGACCCCCTCGAACTCCTTGTAGACCGACGCGAATCGCAGGTACGCGACCTCGTCGGCGCGTCGGAGGGCGGCCAGGACCTCCTGACCGACGACGCTCGAGGCCACCTCGGGGCCCCGGCGCCGGAGCCGCCCCTGGATGCGATCGACCATGATCCCGACCTCCGCCGCGGTGACCGGTCGGTCGGTGAGCGCCTTGCCGATGCTGGTCGCGAGCTTGTCGCGGTCGAACGGTTCCCGCGTGCCGTCGCGCTTCACCACGACGAGACCGACGTCCTCGATCCGCTCGAACGTCGTGTATCGGCGAGAGCACACGGCGCATTCGCGTCGCCGGCGGATGGCCGCGCCGCCATCGGCGGGCCGGGAGTCGACGACGCGGTCGTCGTCCGCATCGCACCAGGGGCATCGCATCGTGGTGAACGCCACAAGATGTTGTGGCCGCGCGAACCGTACCGACGGAGTCACCCATCGTCAACGTCGATCTGCTGCGAGGTTCGCGCACGATCGAGCAGGCCTCAGTCGGAGCCGGGGATGGACAGCACCTGTCCGGGCACGAGCCGCTCGGTCGAGCCAGGATTCGCCCGATCGAGCTCGAGAACCACGCGGCGTGGGTCCTGTGCGGGTGCGATCGTCGTCGCGATCGTCCAGAGCGAGTCGCCCGGCCGCACGACGTAGGTCCGCGCGGACACCAACACCGGCTCGTCGCGCACGACTCCGATCGCGCGGGCCACAGGCCCGCTGACGGCCAGCACGAGGATCACGCCGAGGATGAGGGCTGCGACCCGTCGGCGAACGTACGTTCGATGCATGTCGCCATGCTCTCCGAACGCTTGTTCGGAGTCAAGGCGACTTCCGAACATATGTTTGCGCACGTCGCGCTCGGCTGTTAGCGTCGTCCTCATCCAGAGGGAGGCTAGCGAGCATGTCCGACACGACGGCAGTCACCCAGCGACAGCACCGGATCCTCGAGTTCATCGCCGAGACCGTGCGAGAGCGCGGCTTCCCCCCGACGGTGCGTGAGATCGGCGAAGCCGTCGGCCTGACGTCGTCATCGAGCGTGCACGCACAGCTCGCGAACCTCGAGCGCAAGGGGCTGTTGCACAAGGACCCGACCAAGCCCCGCGCGATGACGCTGTCCGAACCTCGCGCCGACGCCGTCACGGTGCCGCTGGTCGGGCGCATCGCGGCTGGCTCGCCGGTGCTCGCCGACGAGAACGTCGAGGAGCACCTTGCCGTGCCCGCCAGCTACGCTGGCGACCACGACCACTTCGCCTTGAACGTGGTCGGCGACTCGATGATCGAGGCAGGCATCCTCCACGGCGACGTGGTCGTCGTGCGGTCCCAGGACCATGCGCGCGACGGCGACATCGTCGCCGCGCTCCTACCGGGGCCCGCCGAGGACGAGGCGACGGTGAAGCGCCTCGGCCACGACGGCTCCCGCGTGATGCTGATCCCCGAGAACCCTGCGCTCAGCCCGTTCGAGATGCCCGACGGGCGCATCCTGGGCAAGGTGGTCGCCGTGCTCAGGAAGCTCTGACGGGCTCCGCCCGTGCGGCCTAGCCGCGCATCACTGCTCGCAGGTGTTGACGATGTCCCCCGGATCGAACGTGCAGGTGTCGTTCCCGGGCTGACCCCGAACGAGGTCTCCGGGCGCGCCGTCGACCGCGTTCAGCGTGTCGTCGCCGGCCCTGCCCCTGATCTGGTCCCGGTCGGGACCACCGATCGCGAGATCGTCGCCGAGGCCTGCGGAGATCCTGTCCTTGCCGGGCCCGCCGTAGATGCGGTCGTTCCCTCTCGCCCCTCGCATCGCGTCGCCTTGGGGACCGCCGCGCATCACGTCCTCGTTCAGCCCTCCGAGCACCAGGTCATGACCGGGGCCGCCCCACAGCATGTCGTTGCCCTTGTTCCCCTGCAGCAGATCCTTCTTGGGGCCGCCCTTGATGCGGTCCGTGCCCGTTCCTCCGTAGATCCGATCACGACCACCTCCTCCCTTGAGGACGTCGTTGCCGAGCCCACCCTCGATGCGATCGTTGCCGGGGCCGCCCCGCACGATGTCGTTGCCTCGTCCGGCGATGATCACGTCGTTCCCGCCGAGACCGCAGATCACGTTGCGGCCACCCGTTCCGCGCAGGACGTCGTTGCCGGGCGTGCCCGTGATGGTGCAACGAGCCCCGCCCCCGCCTCCGCCACCTCCAGCGGTCGCGACGGTGGTGCCGATCGGGCCGATGGTGGTCAACATGCCGACCAGCGATGCCACCCACAGCGACGCGATTCGTCTCATCTCGAGCCTCCCCTCGGATCGGTACGCCCACCATAGATGTCTCGAGAGGAACCTGCCTACGGCGTTCCGCGTATGACGCGCACCGGGCGACAGGCAGACCCCGCCGTTCGCTCGTCTAGGCTGAGGCCGCGACCACCTCCGAAGGAGGCCAGATGACCTCGACAGGAAGCACGGCGCTGGAGCGGCAGATCCGCTCGCAGCCCGAGGCGATCGAGCACATGATGACCTCGCCGAGCGTGCGAGCACAGGTGCGTCAGGCCGCAGAAGGGCTGCACCGGGCTCGGCGTCTCTGGCTGGTCGGCACGGGTACGAGCCTGCACGCCGCCGAGCTGGGCGTCGCGATGCTGATGGAAGCCGGGCGAGCCGCAACCGCCGTTCCGGCGATGCAGTTCGTGACCCGGGCACCGGTGATCGGTCCCAGGGACGGGGTGATCATCATCACGCACACCGGTGAGACCTCGTACGCCCTGGCCGCGAGGGCCCTGGCGTTCACGGGAGGGCTGGACACCGTGACGATCACCAAGCGCGGAAGCGACTTCCCTCGAGTGATCGAGACGGTGGAACCGGAGAGCAGCGAGACGTATACCGTGAGCTACACGACGGCGGTCGTCGCGCTCGCCTTGATCGCCCAGGAGCTCGGCGCCGAACAGCTCTCCGACGACGCCATGCAGGTGATACCGGCCGCGGTCCAGGACGCGATCGACGACGCCGGCGTCGGGCCGGTTCCCCGTCCGGAACGTCTCCTGATGATCACGGGGGCGGGCCCAGCCGCCATCACGGCGCGAGAGGGCGCGTTGAAGGTCCGAGAGGCGGCTCGGGCTCTGGCCGAGGGCTACGACGTCGAGTATCTGCTCCATGGCTCCGCCGTGCCGCTCGACCGCCGCGACCACCTGCTGTCGCTCACGCCGCCCGACGAGCCGCTCGTCGCGGGGGTGGGCGCGGCCGCGATGCAGGAGGGTCTCGGCGTCACCGCCCTGCGCGAACCGGCGGCGCTCCCGGCCTTGCTCGCGCAGCTTCCGCTCACGGTGCGCCTGCAGCTCCTCGCCCTGCGCCTGGCGCGGGAAGGCGGTCACGATCCCGACCGGGTGATCGTGGGTGCCTGGGGCGACGACGCCCTGTGGCGGACGGGAGCTCCGGAATGAGCGGCACGGATCTCCGGCGCGTGGATCAGCTCGAGTGGCGTTCCCGGCGAACGAACGGCCGCACGGTGGCGAGCTCGCGCAATCCCACCCGAGCCTGCACGACGGTTCCTTCTGCGTCGTGGGTCGTCGACAGCACCTCGGACTCTCGGTAGAGCAACGCGATCACGTCTTCCCGCCCGTAGGGGACGAGGAGCTCGACCGCGACCGGTGGGTGCGGCAGGGTCGCCTCGAGCACCTCGAGCAGCCCTTCGATCCCCTCACCGGTCAACGCGGAGACCGGCACCGACCCCGGATACCGTCGCGCCGCTCGAGCCCGCTCCGAGCCGCCGAGCGCGTCGATCTTGTTGAGGACGAGCACCTCGGGGATCGAGCCGGCCCCGATGTCCTCCAGCACCCCGCGGACTGCATCGATCTGGTCGGCGACGTCGCGCGATGACGCGTCGGCGACGTGCACGACCAGCTCTGCGAGGGTGACCTCCTCGAGCGTCGAACGGAACGCCTCGACCAGGTCGTGGGGCAGCTTGCTCACGAACCCGACCGTGTCGCTGATCGTGCACCGGCGCCCCCCGGGAAGCTTGAGCCTCCGCACCGTGGGGTCGAGCGTCGCGAACAGCTGATCCGCCACGACCGTGTCGGCTCCCGTGAGCCGGTTCAGCAGCGTGGACTTGCCCGCGTTCGTGTAGCCGGCGATCGCCGCCTGAGGGATGCCGCTCGCCTGGCGCCTGGATCGCTTGGTCGCCCGGGTCCCCGCCAGCGCCTTCAGCTCCCGACGGAGCTTGGCGATGCGCCGGCCGATGTGCTGGCGGTCCACCTCCATCTTCGTCTCGCCGCCGCCGAACCTCGTGCCGACGCCGCCGCCCGCCCGGCTCATCGCCTCGCCCCACCCACGCAGGCGCGGCAGCAGGTAGTTGAGCTGCGCGAGCTCGACCTGCGCCTTGCCCTCCCGGCTCCGCGCGTGCAAGGCGAAGATGTCCAGGATCAGCGCCGTCCGATCGATCACCTTGACGCCGAGGCGTTCCTCCAGCGACCTGAGCTGGCCGGGTGTCAGCTCCTGGTCGAGGATGACCGTATCGGCGCCGTGTCTGTGCACGGCCGCATGAACCTGTTCGAGCTTGCCTCGCCCGATGTAGGTCGAAGGATCCGGCTCATGCCGGCTCTGCACCACCCGATCCACCGCCTCCGCACCCGCGGAGTCCGCGAGCGCGGCGAGCTCGTCGAGGTCGCCCTCGTCGATGCCGGGACCCACGCCGACCAGCACGGCCTTCTCGCGCACGGCGGGCCGCCACGTGGCCGACAATGGCGACTCGAGCACCTGCCGTTCGACGGGGCGCTTCGCGCGGCTCGCGGAACCGGATGAGGCGCTCATGCCCTCACCTCACCCCAGCGAGGAGCCGAAGTCGCGGAGCATCTCGTTCAGACGCACCTTGTCGCCCGTCGACTCGGTCCTGTGGCCGATGATGAGGCCGCACGGCAACCCGAAACGACCGGCGGGGAACTCCCGAGCTCGGTTGCCCGGGATCACGACGGCCCCGGCCGGCACCCCGCCCCGGTGTTCCACAGGCTCGGGCCCCGTGACGTCGATCACCGGGGTGTTCCCCGTGACCACCACGCCCGCGCCGAGCACGGCTCGCGCACCGACACGGACCCCCTCCACGACGATGCACCGCGACCCGATGAACGCGCCGTCCTCGATCACGACGGGCGCAGCCTGCAGCGGTTCGAGCACGCCGCCGATGCCGACGCCGCCCGACAGATGCACGTCGGCGCCGATCTGGGCGCACGAGCCCACCGTGGCCCATGTGTCCACCATCGTGTTGGGGCCCACCCACGCCCCGATGTTCACGTAGCTCGGCATCAGCACCACGCCCGGCGAGAGGAACGATCCGTAGCGGGCGGTTGCCGGCGGAACCACCCGGACGCCGAGCTCGTCGTACCCATGCTTCAACGGGAGCCTGTCGTGGTACTCGAACGGGCCGACCTCGGTCACTTCCAGACCCCGGATCCGGAAGAAGAGCAAGACCGCTTGCTTGGCCCACTCGCGCACGAGCCAGCCGTCCCCATCGGGCTCGGCGACCCTCACCTCGCCACGGTCGAGCATGCCGACCACCGTCTCGACCGCCTCGGTATCGATCGGTGCGGCAGGATCGACGGTCGCCGAGTTCCAGCTGGCCTCGACGCGACCGATCAACGCGTCGAGGTCGCTCACGCGCGCACCTCGCTCAGCACCCCGTCGAGCCGTTCGGCGGCCCGCTCGCACTCCGTCGAGGTCGGCACCATCGCCATGCGAACGTACCCCTCCCCTTCCGGTCCGAAGAACGATCCGGGTGCCACGACGATCCCTGCCCGCTCCAGCAGCTCCAGCGCCCAGGTCAGCGACGGTCGATCGCCCGGCACCGCGACCCAGAGGTAGAAGGTCGCCACGCTCCCCGCGACCCGTACCCCGTGGCGCTCGAACAGGTCGAGGAACAGCCGGCGCTTCTCCGCGTACCGCGTGCGGTTGTCCTGTACGTGGGACTCGTCGTTCCATGCGGCGACCGACGCCCACTGCACGAACTCCTGCGGGGTCACCCCGACGCTCGGGCGGAGCCCCTTCAGCGCGGCGACCAGTTCGGGGTCGCCCGCGGCGAAGGCGCTGCGGTACCCCGTCATCGACGAACGCTTGCTGAGCGAGTTGATCGCGAGCACGTTCGTCAGGTCCCCGACCTGCAACGCCGAGGCGGTGGGTCCGCCCTCGAACCAGATCTCGCTGTAGGCCTCGTCCGATGCGAGCAGCACGTCGTGACGACGGCACCGGTCTGCGGCACGGCGGTACAGATCGAGCGGGGCTACCGCTCCCGTCGGGTTGTTCGGGTAGTTCAGCCAGAGGATCGCCGCCCGATCCCATGTCGCGTCGTCGATCCCGTCGAGATCGGGCAGGAAGGCGTTCAGCTCGAGCAACGGAAGGCGTCGCACCTCGCCGCCGACGAATCGAGCCCCACGCTCGGCGATCGGGTACCCGGGGGCCGTGACGAGGACGAGATCCTTGCCGCCGGCCGGGTCGATCACCGCCTGCACGAGCGAGAACACGAGCTCCTTCGAGCCGAGCAGCGGCAGCACCTGGGTTTCCGGGTCGAGGTCGGCGCCGAACCTGCGCCCCACCCAGCCGGCCACCGCCGATCGCAGTTGGGGGATCCCGCCGGCGCGCGGGTACGAGGAGGTCGGCTCGATCGCATCGCGGAGTGCGGCGCGGATGAACGGAGCGGTGACCTCGCGGGGATCGCCGACACCGAAGTCGACCAGATCCTTCCCAGCCTCGAGCGCGTCGGCCCTCCGTCGATCGAGCTCCTCGAACGGGTACGGTTCGATCCGCCGGATGCCCGGGGAGAGATGCGTCACGTCGTCCCTTCCAGCTCGCCGTGGTCGTCGATCGACCCGATACCGAGGAACGCCCGAAGGGTCTCGTGACAGCGCACCAGCGAGGACACCTCGACGCGTTCGTCGTCCCGGTGAGCGTACTGCGGGTCGCCTGGACCGAAGTTCACGGCGTCCACGCCCGCCAGGGCGAACTCGGCGACGGGGGTCCATGCCTGCTTCGGCCCGACGGGGAGCCCGCCGGCTTCCCCGAGCCGGCTCACCAACCCGTTGGCGAGGCTGACGGGGCCGGGAGGCGCGTTGGCGTCGATCCGCACCTCGACATCGGCGGCCGCCAGTAGCTCGGCGAGCCGGGTCTCCGCTTCCTGTGGTGTGTGCACCGGTGCGTACCGGTAGTTCACCCCGGCAACGACCCGATCGGGGATCACGTTCGACGCGATCCCGCCCTCGATCGACGTGACGCTCACGACCTCTCGGAACGTCAGTCCCTCGATCGTCACGTCGCGAACGGGCAGATCGGCGAGCGGCGCGAGGGCTCCGATCGCGCGATGGATCGCGTTCTCACCGAGCCACGGCCGGGCGCTGTGGGCGGCCCGTCCGGTCACCTCCACCGTGGCGTTCAGGTTGCCGAGGCACCCGAGCTGGATCGTGTTGTGCGTGGGCTCCATCACGATCGCGAGATCGGGCGTCGATGCCGCAGGGCACCGGTCGAACAACGGGAGCAGCGCGCTCTCACCGAACGGCAACTCCTCGCGGCCGAAGAACAGCAAGCCGAGGTCGACGGACCCCTTCGAACGTTGTGCGTCGCCTGCGATCTCGAGCATCACGGCCAGCGCGCCCTTCATGTCGGCTGCTCCGCGCCCGACGATCGCCGAGCCGTCGAGCGCTCCCGGCACGTTCCCGGCGATCGGCACGGTGTCGACGTGCCCGGCGAGAACGACGAACGGGACACCGGCGCGACGGTCTGGGGGGACGACGAACAACACGGAGTCGGCGTCGTCGAGCAGCTCCATCCGCCGGGGTAATGCCTCCCGGATCGCGCTCAGCACACGATCCTCGTGCCCGCTGACCGACGGTTGGTCGACCAGTGAGAGCGTGCGGGCCGCGAGACGGTCGGCCACAGCCGTACCGCTCGGGTCGTCGGCCGGCATCACGAGCGGACGAGGGCCGTCAGGTCGACGGATCCCTCGAAGACGCGGACCGCGTCGCCTGTCAACAGCACTTGACCGTCGTCGCGGCGTTCCACCTCGAGATCACCCCCAGGGAAGCTCACGACCGCGCGCGACGGAACGAGACCGGCCTCGTTGGCCGCCACGAGGACGGCGCACGCTCCACTCCCGCACGCCATCGTCTCGCCGACGCCTCGCTCCCACACACGCGCGTGGATCACCCCGTCGTGCACGTAGGCGAACTCCACGTTCGTGTGCTCGGGGAATGCCTCGTGCCGTTCCAGCCGCGGACCGATGTGCGCCACGTGCACCGTCGCCGGATCGCCGTCGACGAAGACCACGAGATGGGGGTTCCCCATCGACAGCGCAGAGGCAGTCATCGTCAGATCGTCACCGACCTCGAACGGTTGGCCCAGGAACGTCTCCCACGCGGGACCGCGCATCGGGATCGCAGCCTTCGTGAAGTTCGGGACGCCCATGCCCACCGTGACCCGGCGGGCCGGCCCGCCTCCGGCCGGCTCGACGGTCAGATGCTTGATGCCGGCCCGAGTGAGCACGTCGACCGACCGGTCGGCCACCAGACCGCGCTCGTTCAGCAACACGCCGACGCAGCGGATGCCGTTGCCGCACATCTCCGCCTGTGAGCCGTCGGCGTTCGCGTAATCCATGAAGAACGGCGCATCGTCTCGATCGCTGCGCACGAGACGGATCACACCGTCGGCGCCGACCCCGATACGGCGGTCACACACGGCCGAGATCTCTCGCGGCGTGAGCGAGCGCTCGTCGTCGAGATCCACCAGCATGACGAAGTCGTTCCCGGTGCCCTGGTACTTCGAGAACGAGAGGGCCTCGGTCATGTTCGCCGGAGGAACGCCAGCACGTCGTCGGCCACGTCGGCGGCTCCTCCGATGCCGGTTTCGAACCACCGCACGCGAGGGTCGCGCCGGAACCATGCGATCTGCCGTCGGGCCAGGTTCCTCGTGCGCCTCACAGTTCCCTCCCAGGCCTCCTCGAGGGAGAGCCTACCGTCGAGATGACGGGCCATCTCCGAATACCCGATCGCTTGCGTCGAGGTGAGCCATGAGCCGAACCCGCGCTCCATGAGGCCGCGGACCTCGTCGATCAGGCCCGCCGCGAACATGGCCGAGACGCGATCGCTGATGCGCCGGGCGAGCGTCTGCGTCTCGATCCGGATGCCCGCAGCTTGCACGCGCCCGGGATCGTAGCGTCCCCAGGCCTCGGAGAACGCGCTGAACGGGGTCCCGGTGATCGCGGGAACCTCGAGGGCTCGCACGACGCGGCGAACGTTCGACGGATCGATCTTCGCGGCCGCGATCGGATCGAGATGCTCGAGCCGTGCGTAGAGCGCTCCAACCCCCACGGCGCTCGCCTCCGCCTCGAGCTCTGCACGCACGGCCGGGTCCTCGCCGGGCAGCACGAACCCGTCGACGACCGCCCGGTAGTACAGGCCGGACCCTCCCACGAGCAGCGGGTGGGAACCGCGACCCGTGATGTCGTCGATGGCCCCATGAGCCTCCTCCTGGTACCTCGCCAACGTGAAGCGTTCGCTGGGCTCGGCGAGGTCGATCAGGTGATGAGGGACCGACGCGCGTTGCTCGGGAGTGGGCTTCGCGGTGCCGACGTCCATGCCTCGGTAGACGAGCATCGAGTCGACCGAGCAGATCTCCGCCCCGAACGAACGCGCGATGAGGATCCCGGCCTCGGTCTTCCCCGACGCCGTCGACCCGACGAGGGCGGCGAGCGGCGGGCGACCGTTCCCCATGCACCCGTCGTCAGGAGGCCAGGCCGGCAGGCTCACCCAACGGTTCGCCCGTGAGGTGGTGGGGCGCGGCCGCAACGATGCGAGCCGTCGCGAACGTGCCCGGCCCCAGCCTGCCGGCGAGATGCACGATGCGGTTCGTGCGGCTCCGCGACTGGCTCGACCGTCCCGTTCGGTCGACCCCCTCGACGAGCACCTCCAGCGTCGTTCCGACCAGAGCCTGCGCTCGTCCGGCCGAGATGCGCTCCTGCGTCGCGACGAGCCGGTCGAAGCGTTCCTGCACGACGGCTTTCGGCACCTGGTCGTCGAACGACGCCGCCCTCGTGCCCGGTCGGGGCGAGTACTGGAACGTGTAGGCGCTGTCGAACTCCGCGGCCTCGACGACCTCGAGCGTCCGGGCGAAGTCCTGCTCGGTCTCTCCGGGGAACCCGACGATGATGTCGGTCGACACGGCGATGCCGGGGATCGCTTCGCGTATCCGCTCGAGCCACCCGAGGTAGCGCTCACGACGATACGACCGCCGCATCCGTCTGAGCACCTCATCGGAGCCGGACTGCAACGGGAAGTGGATGTGTTCGCAGACGGTTGGCGTCTCGGCCATCGCATCGATCACGTCCGGCGTGAAGTCGTGCGGATGCGGGCTCGTGAACCGCACGCGGCGGATGCCGTCGACGGCGCCAACCTGCCGCAACAACTCGGCGAAGAGCGGCCGCCGAGAGGAGCCGGGAACGGACACGTCGCGGCCGTAGGTGTTGACGTTCTGTCCCAGCAGGGTCACCTCGACCACCCCGCGGGTCGCGAGGCCCTGTACCTCGGCGAGGATGTCCCCGATCGCCCTGGAGCGCTGCGGCCCGCGCACGAGCGGCACGATGCAGAACGTGCAGGCGTTGTCGCATCCCGGCGCGATCGAGACCCAGGCTCGGAAGCGGTCCTGGCGGGCGGCGGGCAACGCGCTCGGGAAGGTCTCGGTGTACTCCCCCACGTCCATCTGGGGGCCCTCGCGGTCCGCCCGTTCCAGCAGCTCGAGGAGGTGCGGGAGCGCATGGGTGCCGACGACCACGTCGACCCACGGCGCCCGGCGTTGGATCTCGGCCTGGTCCTTCTGCGCGAGGCACCCGCTCACGACGATCCGCAGGTCGGGGTTCTCCGCCTTGATCGGCTTCAGATGCCCGAGGTTGCCATAGAGCCTGTTGTCGGCGTTCTCCCGGATCGCGCACGTGTTGAAGACCACGACGCGGGCGTTTCCCACGTGCTCGGTCGGCGTCATGCCGTCGGACATGAGGACCCCGGCGATGCGCTCGGAGTCATGAGCGTTCATCTGGCACCCGAAGGTGCGGATCAGGTAGGTCCCCTTCACGTCAGACGAGGGTATCCGATGGATCGACACATCCACGACGACGGGGATGCCTCATCGCTCAAGGGTGTTCGTCTGCTGCCGATGTCGGAGAAGCACCACCGTCCTGGAGGTCGAGGAGGAAGTCGTTCGACATGGGTGACAGCAAGCCGGGCAAGAAGGCACGCCTCAGAGCCGCGAGGTCCGAGCTCGACGCCGCCCTCGACGCTCAACGAGCGTTGGCCAGCCGCATCGCGGAGCTCGAGTCCCGCCGAGCCGAGTCCGCCGAGGGGTCCGCGATCCCTCGCGACGAGATCTTCGACCTCGCGAACCGTCTCTCCGTCACGGAGCAGGCGCTCAAGGCTTCCCAGCGGGCGGAGGCGGAAGCCACGGCGACGGCCACCGCCTCCGAAGCCCTGTTGGCGGCCGCCGGAGACCGGCTCGC